>Ga0209979_1000664_pt1 | contig 44089 bp, 56 predicted proteins | sample AnhtaG_FD_183114 | JGI IMG/M metagenome (GOLD analysis project Ga0209979, IMG submission 183114) | Deep subsurface microbial communities from Anholt, Denmark to uncover new lineages of life (NeLLi) - Anholt_01485 metaG (SPAdes) (version 2) | ecosystem: Environmental > Aquatic > Marine > Oceanic...
TTAAACGTAACTTCATCAATGAACTTATCAATCCAGGAGAATCTCCCATTCCAGGAGACATGCCGATAAAAGCTATAGAAGTGAAATATCAAGCCAAGGATATGAATCTTTTTGGCTGGAACATCCCTTGGCTTTGGGGTATCCCTCCCTGGCTTATCGTTTATTTCGCTCTTTCTATTATCCTTGGTTTCGTCTTAAAGGGCATTTTCAAAGTCGAAATCTAACCTTTTAATCCTTTTATTGTAAGATTTTATCTATCTGCCTCTTGCTTTTTGCCGAATTTGAATTCAATTTTTTCCTATGATATAAGCCAAAGAGGCAGGTATGGCGGAAGATCTCAGGCCTAAGCTCGCTATGATGAACGGGATGGAACTCGACAAAACACCTGAGAGGAATCATTTTATAAAGATATTTAAATAAATCTTCAATCGCGGAGGATATCATGAAATTGAAATCCGTTGTGTTCGTATTGTTTCTATCAATCTCTTTGGGAACGTATGTTTTTGCACAGGAAAAACCAGAGGAACAGCCAAAATATGGCTGGCAAAAAGAGATGGTTGGAGGGATCAATTTAACTCAAACCAGTTTAAGCAATTGGACCCAAGGAGGTGAAAACTCTTTCGCCTGGCAGCTAAATTTTAATTTCAAATTTATAAATAGCCAGGAAAAGTTTAATTGGGCTAATTCTGGTAAGGTTACCTACGGTTCAACTAAGATCGGTGATCAAGAATTCCGCAAGTCCCTCGATGAGATTAGATTAGAAAGTGTCCTTACTTATAAGCTTGGAACATATGTTAATCCTTATATTGCCTGTACTGCTGAAACTCAATTTGCACCTGGTTACAATTACGAGACAGACCCAAAAACACAAATATCGTCTTTTATGGATCCAGGATATTTCCGTGAAGGCATTGGCGTCGGCTATCAACCAAGCGATATAGTAAAAAGTCGGTTGGGTGTTGCACTCAAACAGACCATCACCAGCGATTATCCCATACCATATGCCGATGACCCGGATACTGTAGATAAAATTGAGAAAACAAAGAATGAATTCGGAGCTGAATCGGTGACTGATATAAGTTGGAAAATCACTAAAAACTCACTTTTTACCTCTAAATTAGAACTCTTTTATGCATTTAAGGCCTTTGATGAAACAGACGTAAATTGGGATAACGTTTTCACTATAATGATTTCCAAATACATTAATATAAATATTAATTTCAAGCTATTCTATGATAAAGATATCTCCAAAAAACGCCAAATCAAGCAGGCTATTGCGTTTGGTTTTACCTATAGCCTTTTATAACCACAAAGCTATAGAAACGACTATCTGATGAAAATTCTATGAAAATGGGAAACAGGAATTGGGAACGGTTCTAATTTTACCTGTTTTAGGAAACGCATCAAAAGAGGATGAGGGTCAAGCCAAGTTTTCCCCCTAATCCTTTTCTTTAATCTTGTTGAACCAGGCTATTTCTTCGAGTTTTCTCCTTTTCTTCTCTCTCGAAGGTTTTTTCTCGTAGTAGCCCATGGCCATAAGCGAGACGATCTTATATTTACGAGGAATTTTTAAAAATTTCCTGGCTTTTCTGGGATTGAACCAGCCAATCCAGCACGTGCCCAGACCGAGCTCCTCGGCTTGAAGCACTATATGTTCACCAGCTATTCCCGAATCAATGTAGTAATAGTGGATGTTCTGTATTTGTTTACCTATTCTGTTGGCAATAATATCCAGCTTAGCCAGTATCAAAATGATAACCGGAGCCTTGGCTGCAAATTTTGTGATGAAATATATTCCTGAAAAAACCTCTTTAGCAAATTGAGCCTTAAGATCTGGATCGTCAATAATTAAAAACCTCCAGGGTTGGACATTATCAGCAGACGGCGCAAACCGGGCAGCTTCGATGCAGGTCAGAATTTTTTCTCTTTCAACAGGGGTATCCACATAGTGGCGGATGCTCCTTCGGCTCCTTACAAGTTCGAGGAAAAGACGATTTCTCACCATTTTCTCACCATCTCTTCCTCTTTTCTTACCATCCGGGGAGTGCCGAAGGCCTTTTCCAGCTCCTGGACGGCTTTTCGCTTCGCCTCTTGAGAGCTGTGGCAGTAGATCATTGTCATCTGGATAGTCGAGTGTCCCAGAATTTCTTTGATCGTTACCAGGTCAACTCCGGCCTGAACCATGAAGGTTGCCGCGGTGTGCCTGAGATCATGGAACCTGAGCTTTTCTATTCCGCACTTGTCACATGCCGTCTTCAAGCTGTAAGACACATCTTTTAGAGCTTTATTCTTTCTCTGCGGGTGAGGAAAGACAAATTCGCTGCTCATATCCTGCTTTTTCAAAGTAGCTGCTACCAGTGAGTTCATGGGAACTATCCGATCCTTTCCGCTCTTAGTATTCTTCACATGCATATTGTAATTTACGAAGTCAATATCGCTCCAGCGTAGCCCCAGCACTTCCCCGCGTCTCATGCCGGTATTCAGAGCGACTATGAGGATCGGCTTCAAGTGCTCCGCCGCCACACCGATGAGGAGCTCCACTTCAACCTTGTCTAAAATCTCCATTTTGTATTTTTCCTCTTTCAGCAACTTGACTTCGCTGACAGGATTCTCGCGGGTGAGCTTCCACTTCTTAGCCAGGGTGTACATGTGCTTTAGACAGGCCAACTCTCTGTTTATCGTTCCCGGCTTCCTCTTCTCCTCCAGGCGCTTCTTCTTATAGCTTTCGATGTGAAGAGGATTGATTTGAGATATCTTCAGATACTTGAAATGGCCCATAAGCATTTTGACTGAACACTCGTCTCTTTCCAGCGAGCGTTTTCCGTTTGTCTTCCCGTATTCGAGATACTTTTCAGTGAGCTCCTTGAAGCTCATGTCGCTTTTTTTGATAAGACGCAGCTCCCCCCTTAGAGAGTCCGCCTTGATCAAATGCAGAGAATGTTCGGCATCCTGTTTGCTTCCTATTATTTTTTGGATCCTGCGTCCATTGTCATAAAAATCTATACCCCAGGACTCTCCTTTTTTTCCTTTAACTTTGTAAATTCCCATGACTCACCTCCTTCATTCGTAGATATGTATTTAAGATTTTTGCCGGGACCAAGAATTCCCGATATGGCTTGCCTTCTTCGATCCATTCGTAGGAAGCGATTATCTTTTCAGGTATCTCAAAAGAAAAAAGCACATCTCCCATAGCACCTTCATTGATATCGAGCGGAACATTAGATATCCATATCCCTTTATGAAATATACCTGTCCCATAGGTTCCAGTTTGGTCTTTAAAACCTTTTTTTGATATCGCATCGACACGTTCCCTGGTCGTTATATGGTATAATTTCATTCTGTCCCCTCGAGAGCGTTCAAAAAAAACTTTTCCCTGGTAAACAAGGCTCTCAGGCCGCCATAGAGCGAAGATCTCAATGGGCCTAATGGTATTGTATAGGTCAATACAGCCTGAAGGTTCAGGATTTCAGCACTAAGAACCGTTGGAGTTTTTCTTTTGCCAAATACGAAGGACTATATTTACCTGAAAACCAGGCGACAACAGTTTGATAATGGACTCCTAAATTATTCGCGATCTTCTGATAACTCCATCCCGACTTTTTCTTGAATTCTTTTAATAGTTCGATCTCCGATTTTTCTTTCATTTTTTTTCCTCCACGCTTTATTATAGTTCTATAAATAGCATAAATCAAGCTAAAAAAAGCATGGTGTTATAATTAAGACATCCTATCTTTTTCCGGATGGAATTGAAGGCCCGGGAATTGCTCTCCAGGATCCACACGATCATCAGAGCAAAACGTTGCAAAAACGGTGACAGTTTTACTTGAGCTTAATAGTAAATTCTTTATCTTTCCTTTCCTCCAGAAACCATTCAACTATTGAGATCATCAACCTGTTTAGAGTGATATCATTCTTAGCTGCAATCTTCACCAGCTCTTTTTTGATCCCCTTTTTATCTTCCGGCAGTCGGATATAAAGATCAAGCGGTATTGATTTTGCTTTCACTTTTTCACCTCCGTTTTTTATTTTAACTCACATTCAAAGATAATTAAATCATCTTCGTCAGACATTTTAATAGCGATCTTATTGCGCTCTTTTTTTGCATCTCTTTCATATCTAAAGACCTCTACTATTTCAGGTAGTCCTTTGCATAGATATACTAATACCCAAGCTTTCAATTTGACCTCCAAGATAAATTTCAGCCCGCTATTGTTAAGACTTTATAACCTCCTTCCTGAGTGTGGGAGATTTTTTTCTGGAATCTTCCAGGCTTTAAGTCCCAGGCTTTCAATCTCAGCTTGTGAGAAGTATCCCCATTCTTCCTCTAAGCCCTGGATAAAACCAAACCAGATGGTATCGTTGACTCCTTCACCATTGATTAGGCTTTCTTGCTTGTATCCCTTTTCAGTAGCGAACCAATACCAGCCAGTAAAAGACTCCCAGGCTTTCAAGACTTTCTTTCCGTCAATAAAAAGAGCTTTACCATCTGTTGTAAACTTTGCCACGATGTAAACCTCCATTATTAAATTTTGCCCTTAGGCAATCCCAAGATACCCCACAATCTGAGGTATCCTTTGACAGGCCTTTACTTAGTCCTCTGTAGGACGCAGACGCTATACGTCAACCTGTCCCCAATACACCTAAAAGGTAGTATGCGCAGGATTCATGAAACCAACCTTTTCAACTGAAAATAAAATCCCGATTGACTCCACACAAGAACTCGCGTCAGCCTGTCAAAGAACGTGTATTATTTTGACTTCCCTCTACAGGGAAAAGAGTTTTAACGTAACTGCTACACGACAGATTTACTTTGTTAATCTGCAAAGCAAGACTGTCTATTCCAATCTGTCAGCAAGACTTTTGTTTTTAGCCCTCAGCCTTGCCATCTTTTTTGGCTTTTGACGATGATTTTTTAGGTAAGCCTTAACGTCCACCGCCAAAGGATAAGGCTTTAAGTCTAGAGGAACAGCGCCTAGACTTATATAAATTCCCTTGGGCCGATTCATGTCGAGCCCATAAAATTTAAGCATGAATTGAGGATCACCTAATAAGCATGAACTTCTTTTTTCCTTGACGATTCTCTGGCCACAATTAAGACAGGCTTTTTTGAAATGAGAGAGATCAGGATAAATAATATATTTACGGTATCCATTGCGCCTCAGGCCATGAGTAGAGAGAACAACAAACGGACTAGGCAAAGTAAAATTGCATCGTTTTCTCATGGCTTAACCTTTCAGAAACCAGGCAAGGACTTAGCCCTTGCCATGGTCTGAAAACTTAGCAAGCCAATGCTAGAGGACGATCAAACCATTCAGGCTTGACTTTCCTCAGAATCTTTTCAGCGGTCCCCAGAATCTTCAGCGCCGACTTGTCAATTTTTTCCTTGCTTCCGTTCCAATGGCCAATGTAAGACTTGGCGCCTTCGTTCTCTATCCCGATGCAGGAACAAACAAGGTAACTAGTCGCCTCAGCCTCGAGCTCTCGAACTTGCCTGGAAAGATTCTTTCCTCTGTCCTTAGCATGGTCTAGCAGAATGTGTGCTAACTCATGGAAATAACAGGCAACCATCTGAGCCCTGTTAGAACGTTTAGAAATCTTGATATTTTTACCATCCGTAGAACCATCGGCCAAACCCTGAGTAACCTTGACAGGATAATCGAACCTTGAAGAGACATCATCAAGGCTAACATCACCATTTCCTTGAACCTCAGTATTGCCGATCAGCAGCTCTTGGCCGCTTGTCTGGGAAATGTCGAAAACAGCAACGGAAAAGAAATACTTGATGACTTTTTCCTCAATCTCTTTTTCATCACCATCTTTATTGACCACCCTTTTCTTGTAAGGAACGATCCCTGGAGCCAGAATCCAGAGCGCCTTTTCACCTTCATTGACCCATCTTTTATGTTTTCTCCATTGCTTGAACCCAGCGCACAATGTAGCATCGCCCTTCTGGACCGCAATCAACAGCTGATTATAGAATGAGTATTGACGGAAACCACCACGCCACCTGTCCGCAAACGCCTTCAGCTTATCGGGATCCGTAACCAAGGCAGAGGATAAATCCTTCAGCTTGCTAAGCAAGACTTTATTTCGCTCAGCACCTTTCATTTTACTTTCACCTCCAAGAAATTTATTTGAGGACTAAACCCTCAGAGACAAGCCACCTCGAAATGACTTGTCTGAAGACTCAGGCCCCCCAGGCTTGCATCCGTTGACATGGCAATCTTTACAATACCAGGGAACGTCTCTTTTGCGCTGCCAGGTATTTGACCGAGGACAATAGAAATATAAAGATTCTTTTTTAGCTTTATTGTCAGTAGCCATAACCGCCCTCGATCCTGTCAGCGCAAGGATCACAATTCCAACCAGAATAATTGCCATGAGAATCTTTCTTGCCATGACGCAAACGGAAACGCCACACTTTACCATAGACCCGAACAACATCACCGCAAGCGCTGCACTTGATCCTCATGGGACTAGGATTAATATGATATGACATGAAATTCACCTCCAATTTCAGGCTAACATGAGTTTGCTAGTTGTCAACCCGTAGGAGACAGAGAGGAGAGCGGCCAACCTAGACCAGGCACCGGGAGCCGGCAGCCGGCCGCATGAATCAAACCCCCATCATTGCCATTAATAATAATATTATAAGAACTAATATTAATATGAGAGATAGATATATAATATTAAAATGACAGCATAAGAGAGAGAAAGAGAAATAATATAAAGAATAAAAAAGAGATAATATATATTATGATAATCACAATATGGGGAGAGAGAATGTAGCTGATTAGAGACAGAGGGACGCTTCGCCGGCGATACATGACCCGGGGGAATGAGAGAACGCCCCCGATCATGCTAATCTATCATTATGTTTATAAGTATTATATTAGGTAATAAGTATCATTATGATCAGTATATACATTATGTATAAATAGGGGGTTAAAAAAATAGAGAAACGGATATATATACATTATGATAAGAATAGACAGGAGAAAGAGAAGAGATGGGAGCTATTTCGACTAGAGAGAACAAACCCCCTGATATAAGCATACTCTGTGTTGTTAATTAATATAGTATTAGTAATAATATATTATATAGTAATAATATAGTAAGAATAAACAGCACATAATGAGGGAACGATTTTATGTAAATAAGTAAGTAATAATATATAGTATAAATAATAATATAGAGAAGGAGAATAAAAGAGGAAATAGGTTCTATTATGAGTAGCGAGAACAAAACCCTAATAAAAGAAGAGGAAAGAGGAAATAATATGTATTATGTCAACTAATCAGGCTCTATCAGGGGGGATTCTGTGTCGCATAAGGTCGATTATGTCAACTTCACGCCTATTTTATCCTTATTTTAGCCCAGATCGGCCACCTGGCGCCGTCTCGATGCTCAAAGGGGCGGGTATGGGGCTTTTCGATTTGGGGGGGGTCTATTATCATACAACCCCTGCCCACTTGATTTTCATATTTTCATTTTATAATTTTTATATTTTTATCTTCTTAAAGCCTTTTTCTCTCTCCATGCTTTTTTAACATTCTCTGAGAGTGTTATCCATTGACAATTGGATGGTTCATAATTTCCTTTATGATTTATTCTATCAATCGTAAGTCCTTTTTGACATCCATCGAGAAAGCCGGTTGTGTGGTTTCATGATTTCAAGTACCAAGTTGTTCACTACAATGAGTTGCTTTCTAATAGAATCAGATGGAAAGGTATCTTTAATCGTTAGATTTTTAGAGAAAAGCAACGAATATCAAAGAAAATGGTGATGTATTGATTCCAAAATTGCTTGGGAACTGCTTTATCATGCAAAACAGAAGGATAAGACTGGATTACGAAGCAACAGAAGCTTGGCTATTCTCTGTCACAAAGTTTATATGGGGAATATTTATTTCTGTTCGAGTGCGGACATTAACTGTTAAAAAATGACACAAATTGTTTGAAAAGAATCTGAATATCCCCTGGGATAATCTTGGCATGTTTAATGCAATTTAAACCACGAGGAGAAAGAACATAAAAGTTAACAATAAAAGGGATTGTTTGTTTTGCCGACATTTATTATTTATAGAATTTACTGGGTAACAACAGTTCCCTGAGGAAGCACCTAAATTTTCGAAGGAGGAAATCATGTTCAAACAATTTGAAATAATTTTAACCGCATGATATAAATTTAGGAGGAAATTAATATTAGATTCAATTTTTTAAAGTAAAACACAAAAAATGAAATATAAGCCACTAAATATATAACGAAAAACTTTAAAAAGGAGGACAAATAGAATGAAAAGAAAACTAATTGCTTTATCAGCGATGATATTCGGTTTTTTCTTTCTTACAGGCATAGGAATTGGTCAGGCTCAAGATTCTACCAAAGGATTTAGCTTAAAAATTACTGGTGGATACGGCACAATGGCTGTTGGAGATTTTAATACTGTTGTTGAAGACCGGGATAGTTTTTATACCTATATTGTTTCATTAATGGGATACACAAAGGATGGGGCACTTAAAAAACTCAATTATGGAATTGAACTTGAAGGTGAAATTATTATGAAATTACCTGGAAATTTTGGACTTGGGATTGGAACTGGATACTATCTAAGGAGTAAGGACAGTGAATTTAGCGTTGAAGATGTTGCATCCGGTAAAGTGAATGTTTCTCTTAAGCCAGAATTCACAGCCATCCCCATTACTTTAACATTTTATTATTTCTTACCTTCAAAATCTCTTGTGAATCTCTATTTGAACGGAGGGGTTGGTTATTATTTTGGCAAAGCAACTTTTACTCTCAGGGAAGGTATGGAGCTTGTGGGGCTCCCTCCAGAATGGTCTGAAATGCGTTCGGAGGCAAAAGATCAAGGCTTTGGATTCCATGGAGGAGTTGGTTTAGAATTTAATGTTATTTCCAAAGTTGCCTTTTTTATTGAAGGAAATGGAATATACTGCAAATTGAAGAGCTGGGAGGGAGATGCCATAACTGAAGATTCCTTTGGGTTTAGTGATGAGGACTCTGGAACAGTTTGGTATTATGAGGACGAGATGGTGGGTTTAGACAGGTCGTATGCCCAATTTACAATTTCAGAAGATAAACCAGATTGGGGTGGCATTTCAAATGTAAGGAAATTAGAGTGGAATCTTTCAGGCTTGTCTCTCAGAGTAGGAATAAGAATAAAGTTCTGAGGATCAAATACCAAGGATTCCCTCGACCTCTGGAAAGACACTAACCCTGGTATTGCTGATGTTGAGGTAACATGATGACGTGATGCACCTCCACTGGGACTTTATACTGTGGTAAAGTACCCAGGAGACAAAATTAATCAAACGGAGGTGCCAAATGCATTATATGGGTTTATAACCCTTTACTTATCATAAAAAATATTTCATGTCAAAAGGCTCACTAGCCCCCCTTTATTGGATGGAGTCTTATCGTCTCCATTTCCTTGGTCTCTAGGCTCGTACAGGTCCTATATAGCCCTTTTTCCGTTAATATATATTATTCAGGACTCCATATATTATTTATTCAACGAAACCTTTTAGCTCATGCAAGGATGGGTCTTTTTTATATTATGACTCTCATAGACATGATGATGAGTTCGCGGGTGCTATAGATTTTGTTTCAATCCTACAAGCTGGTTAACTAAAAAGCCTTCAAATTTGGACGATCTTAGAGAGATGCATGGTTAGGTATAGGGTAGCCTTCGTTTGGCTGTGAGAGAGATTCTTTCCTAGCTCCTGAGAACGAATAGAGCTAAGTTTAGATACAGTCAGGGACTCTATCAACAGTTACTTTTCATGGCTGTTTTTGCTCACCGGGACTTATTCTCTAAAATGCCTATTCTCTTGGGGATAGTTTATGATAATAGATGTTATGCATAGTGGTGGTTGGGTTAGTTTAGCTCGAGTTCCCCGCCTCTATGACGACTATATGCGCTCTGTGGGGCATAGAAAGGCATATTCAGAGAGTATCGGGGACCTTTATTGATGCCTGTTCATTTTCTTCATCTCTTTTTCTCTCCCCTGCTTTCTATGTAGGATGTTTAAGCGATCTCATCCAGGTCAATCTCAATTAAGTCCTTTCATTCTCCGGATCCCTCGCTTGATCCTCTTCCTAAGGACTGGAGTTGGCTTGGCCCGATACTTTAGCCACTTGATGACTTGAGAAGCATAAGTCTTGATGTGCTTGGCTGCCGCATTTGCTGATACGCGCTTTTCCTCCATGACTTCTCTCAACTCCTCGATCAATGGATCTTTCACGATCTGCGACTCCCTCTTTCCTGTCTTTTGAAGGGTCTCTGCAGCTCCAGTGAATGGACCGGAGAAATACTCTTCGAGGGCCCGGCTTGAGACATACCAGGAGACTCCGAATTTCTGGCCTTTCAAGCGGCCGGCTTTGATATAGCTGCGGATTGAATCGATGGATACACCAAATTTTTGAGAGATCTCTTTGAGATTAAATAACGTGAGGTTATTGATTTTGATAGGCATTTTTCAGTTCTCCTTTTTATGGATCCTGTTTCTCCTTTTCTGGAGATCTGTCCCCGGTTTCTTTTTCTTTGAGGATCCTCGAGGCTTCGTTTAGAGCATCGATGAGCTTGGGTAGGAGATCGGCATTTAAGCGTATCCCTTTCTTTGTGGCGACCTCGCTTCCTGGCTCAGCCGGATTCTGCATTATCCAGATCCTCAGATCGATGTATTCCTTGCCGTTCCATTTCGAGAGGCATAGCTTGACGATCTCAATAGAGTTCTTATGGAATTGTGAAACAACTTTCTGATCTTCGCTCATTTTTTCAGCTCTCTTTTTTCTATAATTTATAGATTGCATTCTGTTTAGTCAAGATTTTTCCCTTTTGTATCCCTGTTTTCCTTGTTTAGTAGGCCAGGATGGGCTTCAAGGCCCTGTTTTTCCGTGGCCATAGATCGGTCAATAGAATCATTTGTTGCACGTTGGCCATTCGCCTCGCCTCCTTTTACGAAGTAGACGCCGGAGAACGTCGCCCGCTCCTCTCGAGGGCTTTTATTCCCCTTGGGAAAATTACTAGTGGAGAAGCGGGGACCAACTGTATTTCTTAAAAAACTTAATACATTTGTCGCACCAGTAGCAATTCAAAGTTTTGATGTTATTTTTTAGCGAATTAGTTGTTCTGCAGAAGGAACAAAGAACGCGGATATAATCTGTTTGAAATTGACGAATTTTATCTTTGAGCAGCTCTGTTTTTTCCCAATCATCCATCTTGCCTAATTTCAGTTTATACCCGATGTCGATGTTGTCAACAAAAGCACAAAGTCCCGGTGATCAGAAACAGGCATGATGAGTAGCTGTCAATAAAGTCTTTGACAAAATCATGATTGCTGATATCTTTACACCAAGAGGAGAATTATTCAATGCTACATAGAGCATGCCTATGAAAGAAATTATTGTTGACGGAATCCCGGTCTTGATAAGAGAAAGGGAAAGGCCGCCCCGGACTATCCGGATAAGAACGAAAAAGAGGGGGAAGAAATTTCTTAAAGACATTCCTTTCTCAAAGCTTTCCCCTCAACACAAGCAGGCTCTCGATAACTTAGATGTGATGGGGTTCGATAAAAAGAAAGAGGCTGCCATTTATGCCGGCATCCCGGAGCATAACGCACTAAGAACAATGGACAGTCTTATTGTAGGAAGAAAGCCGATCCTTAAAAAGATAGAAGACATATGTCAGGCCAAATACGGAAAGGGGGCAGCTGAGATAGTAGCCAAGGTTTTAGTAGAGCAACTCGAGGCCGTCTATCCTCTAGCAAAAGGGGAGAGGAAAAACAACCTTGCAATAATTAGCGCTGTCAAGGAGATAAACAAAATCATGGATCATTACCCGCCCAAGAAAGTCGACACAAGGGAGGTTGGATTATATGTTCATTATACCCAAGATGATGGAACGGCAGCCAAGAAATACAGGGAGCTAATAGATGAAGACTTCTGATGTTTTCAAAGAGTGGGGTTTCCTTCGATTGAGGAAAACCATACTTCCCCTAAAAAGGATCTGGTCCTTTCGGCTTATCTTCTGGCTCTTCCTCTTTTGGAACATCAGCATAATCTTCTTTCTTGCCAAGGAAAGTAATCTCATCGATATCTACTTGAGTGGTTCTCGCGGGTTTGCCTTCCTTATCTTTCCATCGTTTGGTCCTTAACTTCCCCTTTATGGCAATCAGCTTGCCTTTTTTGCACCACTCATTACAGCGCTCTGCTTTTTTCCCAAAAGCAACTAAGTTGTGGTATTCAACAGTTGTTCTAGAGCCTTTAAATATTTCATTCGTAGCTATCGAAAATTTGGCGATAGTAAGATTCTTGTCTTTTCCTTTACCTGTATCGAGACGAACATCTCCGGCAACCCTCCCGACTAGAAGAACATGATTTATGGAATTTACATCTGCCATTTTATTTTCTCCTTTCTTTCTTTTGCTTTCTTTAAGTTTTCCACTTCTTCTTCACATTTTCATTCCTATTATAAATTAATAAAAATAAATAATCAGCCTTAAAAAATTGATATTACTAAGAAATAGAGAGACTCTAAGCTTCATAGAAAGAATGAATCTTTTCCCAGCATATAAAGAAACAGTTCTAGTTTCAGAGCATATGATGAGAAGTGTTTGCCTCTTCTTCAATCCTTAGCTATTATCTAAATGCCTTAAGCCAGCTTCTCTTCCCCGAGAGGACTGATAAAGACACTTTACGACGAGGTTGGGTCAAGATTTAATTCTTTCATTTTTCAATTTGTACAACATTTCTACAGTTGAGGCCTTAGAATAGTTTAAATTTTTTGGCAATTATCCCTAAAGCGTGATAATATAAAAATGTTATGGTGGGCGTCAGCTCCTTCACAACTTTGAAACATCCCCCAGCTTCATACATATTTCATTGGCTGGCGCCCACAATGATAGAGAGACAAAGGAAGGGGAGGGAAATTCTCAGGAAGTTTATTTATGAATTTATATATTTAATTGCCTAAATGCTTGTTTCCCCAATAAACCAAATTTATAATATGTTCAAATAAGACAAATGGTATCAGCACGGACAGATTTTTCAAAATACAAGTTCTTATTAGTGGAACCAGTGGCAAAAACTCCATATCCTCCTTTAGGTCTTCTAAAGATCTCTTCAATGCTAAGAAATAAATATAAAGGTTGTAAAATATTTACCCAAATTGGGAATTTTATATTAAAAGGCCTAGATTCTCCAAGGAAAATCTTCATAACTAGTCTTTTCACTTGGGACTGGAAAATCTTAATCAATGTTATAAATTTCTATAAATGGACCTTCCCTAATAGTGAGATAATCGTAGGAGGGATTTCGGCATCATTATTATCTAAAGAAATACATGACCATACGGGAGTCAAATTACATATAGGATTATATAATGAGGCCGAACTCTATCCTCCTGATTACTCGCTTACATTTGGACGCAAAAACAACGTTTCCATCACTTTCACGACTCGAGGCTGTATCAATGAATGTAAATTTTGCAATGTTAAGGATCTTGAACCCGATTTTTTTGTTAAGGATAATTGGGAGAAAGATATCATGGAAGAATTCCCAAGAATTATATTATGGGATAATAATTTTCTCGCATCACCAAATTTCGAGAGAGATTGTGCAAAGCTATCTTCCTTTAACAAGAAAGTCGATTTTAATCAAGGACTAGATGCCCGTCTGCTTAATGAGGAAAGAGCAAAAAAATTATTTAAAATAGATTTGGATCCTATCCGCTTAGCATTTGATGATATTAAATATGAAAAATCTATACTAAGGGCCATCAAATTAGCTAAGAAATATTCAAATAAAGAAATAATGGTATATGTCCTTTACAATTTTGAAGATACACCTGAAGATCTTTATTACCGAATTAATTTGCTAAATAAAGAAGGCATTTATTCATTTCCTATGGAATATAGGGCTCCCTCTAAGAATATAAATAAAATTCCAGGGCTTCATTGGAATACTTTTTTACTACGTGCTTTTAAATTAAGTTTATTGTTTTATTATAGAAAAGGGATGATTACACGAAGCCGTAAATCATTCCAGTCAATTTATGGCAGGAATGAAAAAGAATTTGTGTCAAGGCTATATGAGATATATGAATATGATAAATCATTAAAAAGGAGACAAGAGAAGAAATCATCTTCATTGGGAGGTAAAAAGAATGAGTAACAACGATAGTGTAAATGCTTCTTCTATAACTGTTCAGATGAGGGCAGGAATATTGAATACGATTGCGAATTCAATATATTCTGATCCGAAGATTAAGATTAGAGAAGCTGTGGCCAACTCGATGGATAATCAATCAACATGGTTCATAGTTTACGCTGATAGACCATCACGGAATATTACACTTATTGATAACGGAACAGGGATCACTCGGAAAAGATTCGAGGAAATATTCGAGAACATCGGTTTTGGCATGGAAAAGAGAAATATCTATTCAAACTCCTATTTTGGATTGGGATTATTATCTATATTGGCATTTGGTCAAAGCGCAAAGATAATAACCAAGTCAAAAGAGGAAGGAGAAGTAATAAAGCTTGAGATTGAGAGTAATAAAATATTTAGTGAAGAAATGTGGGAGAAGCCTATTTCTGATGTCAGCGGACTTTTAGGCTTAGAAGCTTCTAATCTAGCTGAACGTGAAAGTATATCAATACTGAGTGAAAAAGATATTAAAGCATTAATTGGGGACTTTCCAGGAAGCTTTACTGAAATCATTCTTGAAGAAATTGATACTAATGTTTTTGATAAGGTGACCACTGAGGATTTCGAAACGGAGCTCAGGAAGCTGCTCCCTCTTAAAGTGCACAATAATGAACCATTCTTGACAAGTATTAAAGATGAGGCAGCATTAAAGTGGCTGAGAGATACCATGAATAACAGTGAATTCTGTCCCACAATTGATATATATTTCGGTATGTCGGAAGGGGAAAAGGAATTAAGCCAACTATGGAAATATTTTCCAGATTTTAAAAAAGACTTGGAAGTAGGCTCTGCAGATATCGTTTATGATAAATCTGAGGATAAATTTGAAGATGGGAAGCCAAAATTTGTGTATTTCTATTTATATTCCACTGATGATTTGGAAGAAAGAGGTAAAAAAAATACTGAAACCGGATTTTGGGTTAGAAACAAGAATTTCCTTATCAAAGAAGCTGACTATTTCCAAAGACCAGGCTCACGAAAGAAGATCATTCACGACCCATTGAAAAATTGGCTATTTGGCGAAGTTTTTCATCGAGATATGACAAATTTTCTTATTGTTACAAGAAATGAGTATGTATGGGAAAACAAGTATTTTGAACGCTTTTTTGAAGAGATACATGATAGACTCAGAGAGTTGAATCATCAGTTACGAGAGACCTGGAAAAACAGCAAAGATGTTAACAATTCTTTGATTAATCCTTTTATTGAAATCAAGGGTAAAGATAATCCATTTACTCGGGCCTATGATATCTTATCAAGCATAGGTCTAATAAAAAAAGCTGAAGATGCCGAGGCAATGTTGCAGAAACTTAATGAACGCCGAAGACCTGAACTGGAAAAAGACGATATTAGAATAGATAGCATAATGAGGAAATTCAAACAAGATATTGTTTTGGCTGATGACAGCAATATGAAAGTCATAATTGATCACAAAGTCGAATCGCACAAAAAATTCACTAAACATCGGGAAGAAAATACTAACAGAATAATTGTAAGGATTTCACCAGACATTTTTTCTCCAGAAAAAACAACTTTTTTGGGCAAAGCATTTGATGTTTATTATGTTGCTGGTGAGGAGGATTTGCCAGGTATAAGTATCGATAGCGATAATCTCAAGATTTACGTAAATCCATTTAATCATGAAGTTTCTAAATACAGCTTATCTTTTATTGAGATATACATAGCTATAGAATTGGCTGACATCCACTCGGAAACAAAAGCTGAAATGAGAAACTACTTACTTGAGCTTTTAGGAGCAAAGTTAATTCCATCTGATGTAAATCCAAGAAAGTATTTATTCTCTTTAAAAGATGAATTACAGCGAAGACAATGGAGTGCATAATGCTGGGATACACTGCTTCATCAACAAATAATGCCCTATTGATATTTGCTGATATTGTTGATTCATCAGTGCATAGTTCCTTTCTTGGGACTATGAAATTTGCTAACAAAGTGCTAAAATTCCAAGAACTATTTCGAACACTAGGGCGTTCATACTTCTACAACAAGACTAAGTTTGATAAAAGGATAGATTCATTGTGTATCATTGATTCGAGAGGAGACGAAGGACATGTTTTTATTGTGGATCCTGAACAAAAAGCAGACGAACTTGTGCTTCGTGGAGTAAAATTCGCACTTGAGCTTAAAGCAAGGCAAAAAATACTTAATCTAAAAGAAGAGGACCTGCCTCCTAAAGAAATGAAGATAGCGATAGGTATCCATTATGGAGAAGTAGCTCTTGTTACTACTACTGAAGAAAAAGAGGGAATCTTCAGAACACTTATAGACAGAATAATGGGTTACTCAATAAACTATGCAAAACGTGTGGAGTCAAGTTCAAGGATTGGTCGTTTTTCTCAAGTCTTTTTATCAAAGGAGGCAGCCAACCTATTGTCTTATTCCCCAGTAGCCCTCTTCAAGCATGAAACTTCTTTGAAAGGGATTGAATCAAGAGATGAAGTCTACGAAGTTAGAAGTGCTTTTCTAGATGAGGTCCCAGCCAGTGTCGCGAATGATGCTGGAGGTATTAGCAACGAGCAATTCGTAAATCATTTTGACAGAAATTATAAAGAAATTGAATTCTTGAGAGAACCGTGGTTAAAAAGTTTTGTGCTGTCAATATTAAATGCACAATGGGAGGCTACAAAAGGCACTGAAAAAGAGAAAGAATATTTTGATAAAATTTCAAAAATAGCTTGGCACAAGCCTATAGAAGATGATCCATTAATGTTGTTCTGGCGAGCCAGGGAATGCGAAGAATCTAACAAATATTCTAGAGCAGTGAAATGTTTAAAAGATATTTTGAAAAAATATCCATATTTCATTCACGCTAGAATCAAGATAATAGATACCTGTTTCAAAATGGTCAGATCTGAAGATAAAACGTCCTCGGAATTGATATTTGTTAGAGATACAGCTGAGGAAATGTTAGAAAAATATAAAGGCTTGTTGGCTGAAACTGAAAAAAATCGTTTAGAAGAAATATTACAACAAATGGATATAGATAGAAAAAAAGAAAAAAAGAAAAAAAGAAAAAGAAATAGCATTTTCTTTCCTTTTAAAGAAAAATAAAATAATAATGCCCAAACGCCGCGAAGGTCCCCGGAAGGATAAAACTACCATAGAAAATCATAATTATTTTGAAGATTTTTTGGGCAGATTTTAGGACACAGACGTAGATACTGTTTAAAATTTTCGCTTTAAAAATCATAAAAAACTTAGAGACTGAAAAAAGCTCTGGAATAAATAGAAAAGAATATTATTGATAAAACAAATCTTCTTCCCTCGAAGCCGAATAACATAAAATAAATAGAATTATACTCCGGTATTCCATAAGGCTAATCACCCCCCCACGCTAATTCCTTCAAAAAATAACCCCCCAATTCATCTTCAGAGGCGATTTACTTCCTTGTTAAGATGATTACATTATAAAAAAGGACATGAGATGAGGAAAAAATGAAGACGAAAAAACCTTATAAAAAACCAGAGATAAAGAAGATCCCGCTAATACCTCAAGAGACGGTGCTTGGCTTCTGTAAAACTTCCCAGAATCGCGGTCCACTGGTTGGGACTTGCGATCGCCCAAGCACTTGTCACACTCAGGGATCTTAAAAATTAACAGGAATTAAATTAGGGGGGAGGTCAAAATGAGATATAAGGGATTTACTATCGTAGAGGTTTTAGTCGGCAGTTCTATCATGCTAATAGTTGTGATTCTGACTTTAACTCTCTACACAGAGAGCAATAAAATTGCTGTCGACCAACATCAGTTTACAGATATTCAACATAACGTTCGTTCTGCTATGTATTTTATCTCAGAAGGGGTAGCAAATGCTGGAGTAGGCTTGTCGGCCGTCAATTCTGGGTATGCCATAGAGGGTGTGGATGGATATAGCCCTTCTCCAGGAGCGCCTGACTCCATTAAACTCATGGGAAACTACGAGAATCCTCTAAGTTTGAGAATTGAGAAGTATCAAGGTGGGGAAGGAGGTGCTGCTGCAACGGCTTTTCTATATGACGGAGAGCTCGACAATCATCCATATCCCCCTGAATTTTACGAGGACAAGGTAATTCTGATAGTTTCGACTACATGTCCCGGTTGTTTTGCCTATCGCTCTATTACAAATATGTTTGGATTCGGTGAGGTCGGTGTAGAGAAAATCAACATGGCACCCGGACTATCTGAATTCAATCCTCCGGGCGGACTAGTTGATACGGGTTGTCCTATAGAGTGTTGGGAGGATGCGGCAGTGACATTTGGACATGTTAAGCAGTACTGGCTTGATTCGACGGGAATTCCTGAAGACTACCCTGGATTGAATTTAAGCTTAGGAGTAGATGGGTATTTAGGACTTGCTTCCACTCTATATCTGACAACTATGGATGAGGTTGGAAATGTTATGCACATGCCGATAGCTCTAGACATCGCGAATTTACAGTTTCAGTATATCGCTGATTTAGACTACGACGGATATATGGATGCGTCTGCGGATTGGGATAACAATAACTGGACGATAGACCCGTACGACGACATGGCTGTGAAATTGGGGAAGTTGGGTTTGATAAGTCGAATCCGCGGAGTTCGAATATGGGTGCTAGGAAAAACAGCAAATCCCTTTGTAGGAGTTTCTGGTAAACCTTCGACAAATATTCATCTCTACAGGAGACCCGCTATTGCAAACAGCCCCATGAGCGACCAAGATGATAGACACAGACGATTTCTGGTTGAGACAACGTCAAACATAAAGAATCACAGTTTGGATTTTTACAGTACATATATAGCTTTAGAAGACGCTGTTCTTAAAGTCACTCAGATTAGAAGGTGCGAATGATAGTTTTCAAAAGCAGGTGCTGTATGGGAAACATACAACTAGATTTCGAACAACTTGACATATGGCCGCCTTGTTGGCGATGCAAAGAGTGTGGAGGCTCTACGAAGCTTCTTGTGGTTGAAGAGAGGGGGTATCGAGTGTTTGCTAAGGGGGTTATAAGGGAGTGAGATGAGATGGGTTATGATGCATTGATATGTTGGTTGTTAATCATGGTGATAGCAGCCGTCATAAAATACTGGAAGAGAAGGTCCTGCTAAGGTGCTACAAGGAATAAGAGAACAAAGATAAAGGTTTGTTGTATGAAAGGCTGTAACGAACCCGTCTTTAAAATTATCTCGATTACGAAGGCAATTTATAGCAAAAGAAAGCAAGGCGTTTTTGTCGTGAAATATCCGCTCTGCAAGGATCACAATCTAAGACGGGATGGCACAGTTGATTCTAAGAAGTTTAAGAAAGCAAACCCGCACATCGTTTAGAACGAGGTCAAAATTATACGAGTGTCCAGAAACCCAAGAGTTGCATATGAACATTTGACGACAGAGCAACTGAAAGCAATAAGAGTTGCGTTTGAGTACGATATGTCTGACAGTATCAAAACTGAGGAATCTAAGCTCTTTGTCAACACAAGAATCGCTATTATCGACAAAATTCTCGAGGGGAGAGGTGCAAAATAAGGCAAAAGTGGAGAAAGCCGAGAGTCACTTGGCAAAAAGCTTTAAATATGAAGAAAAAATGGACTAAATGGCTAATTATTTTAAAATAAAATGACCTAAGGAGAAAAAATGAAGAAACTAATTCTTTTTGCATTTTCTATGGCTTTACTCTTAAGCGGATGTTCTTCTGACAGGACAGGAAACTTTCAGATATATTTGACAGATCAGCCTATTGATAACGCAGAGGAGATATTAATCACCATAAGCGAAATAAGAGTCCAGAAAGATGAGGAAGGTTTTTTAACTGTATGTTCAGATGAAAACACATATGATTTAATTAAGTTACGGGAACAAAAAAAGAAGATATCAGATATTACATTAGAAGAAGGGACGTACACTCAAATTAGATTAGTTGTGACCAAAGGGGAGATTTTTATCGCCAGCGAATCTCACGAAATGACTGTTCCCAGTTCAGAGGTAAAAATCCCTGTGGTTTTCAATATTATGGAAGGCGGTGCTACTGAAATAGTTTTAGATTTTGAGGCGGATGAATCGATACATGTGGTAAATGCTGGCCAAAGTGAAGAATATATATTAAGGCCTGTAATCAGAGTGAATAGCATAAGTTATTAGCACAACCTTTAGAATTATAATTCTATATTTATAATAAATCAGTCTGCGATCAATCACTCTTCTTCTTCGCCTAGTGGGAGGGTTTAAATCACGCTTGCCTTCTTTGCTTAATCTATAGTCGTGGTTCGCAGTACTTATACATATCCCTAATCTTTCTGCAATTTGGGACCATGTGAGTCCCTTATTGTCTCTGAGATGCCCGACAAGTTTCCTGCGTTCTCTAAGCTCCTTTTTGCTTAACCACCTGACCATTGCTATATTTCAGTCGAGGACACTGCGACCATCTTGGGAGAACCGGTTCGAAGTTTCTTTTTAGATCAAATATTTAGATAGAACTACATTCAGCTTCTTTGGTAAAAAAAAAGGGCGATGCATCTTTTTGATGCATCACCCTTTAGTTTGGAAAATACTTTAACGAGGACTAGCTTGAAATTAGGTGCCTGTTGCAGCAGTCCTTGGAGCACGAATCCAGGAACCCTTGATGGCTTATATGCAAATTATGCTGTCTAAGATGGGGAAAAAAACACATAAAGAGGTGAGAATAGCATAAATCAAATTAAAAAAAATCACCTCTCATTAAAGCATCTTCGATTCAGATATCGCCGATCGTCTTTTTAAAATCTCCGATGCTTCTGCCATCAGCCTACGTAGCGTTGTAAGAATTTCATCGCTAGATTTTCTCAATTGCTCTAGATTGAGGGTAAGGGATCTATCACTGATTCTACCTTTCATCCAGGCTTCAAAAGTACTCGTAAGAAGACGGTGGTTCTTCGTCATCTCATTTTCCATAAAGATTTTGATGCTATTGATTATCTTTTCAAGTCCTTCGATGATTTTATCGTCTTGCAGTCTTTCGATGCCTTTATTATTCATAGTTTGAATCCCCCTTATATTTTAGCTCCTCAAATCACGATGAGGAATGTGTCGAACAATTATTGAATTTAAGGATCGCGGAAGGTCTGATCACCATGGAGTCGTATATGTCCCAAGCGAGGATCTTCTATATGAACGAACGCTTCGGGTTGGCTCATAGTCCGAATCATGGCGAAAGCTCGGATCTCTGCTTCGGGATAGGCTTCTGCGAGTCGGCTAGCTGCCCCTAGCATAGTTGCCCCTCTTGTAATGACGTCATCAACAAGTACGATCCGTTGCATAGGTTCAAGTTGAAGATGCACACCAATCGTCTCGTAATGGTCTGATGGCTTCGGACGATCTTCTGGCGCAGAGTAAGCTGCTTTCGGCACAGCTCTTCTTCGTTCAAGGATTGGAAAAGCCCCGTTCCCTAATCCCACTTCAACCAGGGCATCCGCAATTCGTTTAGGAACCCATAAGCTTCCAGGAAGATGTAGAGAGCTTTTAGGTATAGGAACGAGTGAAACATCCGGTCCCAGAAGTCCCTGAAGCGGGGTCTGGATGATTCGCTGAGTTAGGATTTCAACTATGTAATGGGTCGTGGTACGGGGGGGGCTACCAAAGGTTCTATCGACCTTGAGATTATACGCTATTCTTCGCGATTTGAGAATGTCTTCGGTTTCGCCGCGCGGTGAATAAGTAAGAAAAGAACCGAATTCAAGGTCAGAGATCAACATGCCGATTATCGGAGTTGTCTGAGATTGGAAGATTTTCTAAGAGTATGTCCGAATCGGAAAGTGGTATCGCACCGTATTCGATCATTTTGCGCGGCCAATTCAAAGACTTGTTATTAATCACTGATTGGAGGATGAAAAGAGGCTTTCCTAGCCGCAGTGTTTCCCATCCTTGCGACAGGGTCCCGCTTCCCTCCCCGGCCTCGACAATTACAGATGCATGGCTTATAAGCGCCATTGTTCGATTTCGCATTGGGAAGTTTTTACGTTGGATCGGACAGTCAACAGGAAATTGAGATATAACAAGATGGTTTTGCATAATCTCATGTTGTAGATCGTAATTTTGTTTTGGATAAACCTTGTTAAGTGGAGTTCCTAAAACAGCAATTGTTCGTCCGCCTTTCTCTATTGCGGAACGATGAGCTATAGTATCGATCCCTTCGGCAAGCCCACTGACAACAATCGTCTTTGATTTGACGAGATCTCTAGCCAAACGAGCTGCTCTTGCTGCTCCCTTATCTGAAGGGTGCCGGGTTCCGATAACCGCTACACGGGGTGGACCGTCCAGGAGCGAAACATCACCGGCTACAAAAAGCTCTTTTGGAGAGTTTTGAGCTTCGACATCGTTTAAAGGCCCAAGAAGTTGTTCAGGCGTGTAAATCTTCATTTTGAATAGTGAAACAAAGTAATTGATATTTCTGTTTCGATTGAGACAGCTGCGGTAAAAGCATTGTAGAGATGGTTTCTTACTCCCATCGATGAGAATCATACATAATGACGAATGAAGATGTCAAGGAATATGGAAGGTTCTCTAAAAAATGTTATTTTTCCGACTTTTTTGTTAACAAAGTTTCTAACTCTTTTTCAATATAATCACTCGATGAGTAGCGGAATCTTTTAGCATAATCATATCCCACAGTTGCATCAAAAAAAGTACAACTAAAGGGCATAATTTCATTAAAAATCTCTTCACAAGCAGCCTGAGCTTTAGGAGAACCGTCGCCGTTATATGCCCAACAGAATAACCAGAGGACACTCTGAGCTCTAACCGAACCATCTTCTCTAACTCTCCAGTGGACATCTTTCTTCCGTTGGAATAGTTTATGATTCACGGTTTGAAAAAGCTCTAATACCCTTTCTGGTGAAACTTTTAGAGAAATCATTTTTCCTCCTATTCCAAGCCTCGACCGCCTTCTTTTTTCCTCTCAAGGTCATTTACAGGTAGCGAGTTTTCAATACCTATTAGGCGACACGGGCCCAGGGGGCCTTTATCCTACGCATTCCCTGGCCCGGAGAGGCTTTGGGGATCAGGTGCTATTGAAGCCTTTTTTAACTCCTCAAGGTTTCTTTCTATCGGCCAAGTAGAAAATACAAAAAAAATTAACATAACGAAGTTTACAATAGGCAGGCACATCAAGACTCCCATAAATGCAGGTACTCTGTATTTTGCCTTATCGAAAATCTGCCACCAGAAGCCCCAGTAAATTAAGACACCAACAATTATGCCAAAGATTAAAGGTTCGTTCATTTTCATAAAATTTCTCCTTTCAAAAAATAATCGACTTGAGTTAAAAGTTTTTCTTTCTCTCTCTCCTTCTCTCCTTCCGTTCCCTCTTCTTTTTTCGCTTAGTCGTTGTGTGCTTTTTCTTTAGCACTTACGATTCCCCTTCTTATAGCAGGCCTCATTGACTTTATTCTGGATTATCTCAAAGTAACATATGATTGTCTTTAGATCGGGAATCAGCAATTCGACCGTCTCATGGTCCCCGATCCTGTTTTCCTCCCACTCCTGGATGATCCTGTCTACTCTCCTGATTGCTTCTATCGCTTCATTTTTCATCAGTACTTGTATCCTTCTCAATGAGAGTACTTGACAACCACGGTCAGGTGGAAAGTCTTGGCTGCTTTAATACCGCCCTCCCAAGGTTGGCTGTACTCAAGATAGATAGTACTCAATCCCCTCTTGAGCGTCTTGAAAGTCCATACTTGCTGAGTGCCAGCACCGGCTCGATCGCTTGTAGGAGGCAACCATTTATGATCTATTTGCATCAGTACAGTTCGGTTGCTGATTTGGGCCAACTTTGACCACGAGAAACCCGTACTAGGATTTGAATATAGAATTATGGTAAGTCCACCACCAATAAGAAGCCGTACGCTTCCGCTATAATTAGGCTGGGCCTGAAAATCTTCATAGGAAAGCTCCACTTTTACATCACGCATGAATTCAAATTCTGGAGACTCGGGAGATGAACAGCAAGTGAAAAGGGTTAAGATGATTGCGACTAAAATACATAACTGTTTTTTCAGGCAACTCCAGCCGTCTTTAGTAAAATGCATTTTCCTAAAACTGATGTTTTTTTTCATTTGATCTCTATCTAAATAACTTTTAAAACTATATGGTCTCGAAGAATTAAATTGGATCGCCTCCGATATAAAAGTCATTTTATAGGCTAGCGAATTGACATAATATTCGTTCTGCGACACAATCCTCTTGGGGGGGAGAGAAACTAGCTATAAATTTGCTTAGCTATCTTTTATTCTGCAAATTCGATATTTGTTATTTTGGCTGATATAGCCCCTTCCTTCCATTCACTTGGGATAGAATCCGCTTTATAAAATTTTTCTTGTTCGAGTTGCCATATGTAGTTTGGCTTTAGAGGCTTATTATCATTTCCGAATGAGTACTCAGTGACCAATACAGGATAATAGATTTTTTCAGCGATAATAGTCCCATTAGCATCCTTAAAATATATGGTAACCTCAACTTCCTTAAGAATTCTATTGCCTTTATTTTTCAATTTAAATTTTACTCCTGGCACTCTATCCTCTAAATACGTTTTGTAATATTTTGCTTTGAGATCGTATAGAACCACATTCTTAATATAGGTCTGCTTCTCCTTAAAACTCTTAATTTCTTTATTTAACTCTTTTATTTTCTCTGTTGCCTCAACCATTTTACTGTTAAGTTCCAGAACTTCTTGATACTTATCCTTAGCAGCATAAATTTCCTTCTCTTTCTCAAGTTGCTTTGCTTGACTCATTGCCTCATCAATTTTCTTTTTTGTTTCCCAATCAAAGAAGATTTTCCATCCCTCTGGTCCGTTTATTAGATCAAATATTTGCATTGTAGTTGCCACAGGGATATCTTTCTCTTTGTACTTTTCTGCCAATATTTTCTCAATTTCTTTTTCATCCTTTTTTTCTCCAAAAACTGACTTGAAGGCTACTCCTAAAATATCTTCGAATATCACTCCAAAATCAGGAGTAATGACTTCAACACTTGCTTTGGCATTATTACCTGTAATTGTTACCTCTTTAATCTTATATGAGATCTTACTGGCAAGAGCTTGTGCGAAAGGACTCTCCTCTTTTAAATTTTCCGATAGATATTCCTGTAGGTTTTTTACAGCTTTATCTTTAGCAGAAATATATTGATAGGCTTCCTCATGTCTGCCATGCAGAGAGGCATCAAGATATTTGGATAAAATCTTTTTGGGACTTGAGCCTATTTTGTCGCATCCCAGCAATAAGAGAATTGTCAAGACGCACATAACCGCCATCTGTTCAATATGCTTTTTCATTTATTTTTCCTTTTAATTACTCCAATTTATTCTTATTTTATCTTTTTTGATTAATGACCAAATAATTGGTAGGACATCGTACGCATTAAGCGACACAATCTTCTCGGGGAAAAGAATTTAGCTTTAAATTCGCTCTGCTGTCTTTTCAGTATCGGGAAGCCAGGGTTTTAGGGGATTTGGCTTCAGCCTGCCTCAATCATATTTCTCCAAAGTGTTTAAGTGCTTGTTTAATTGGCTCGGTCTTTTCTGAGGGACAAGGATTAGCTCTTTCGTTCTCATTTAATCTGTTTGGTGCTTTTCTAAGTTCTATTCCGCACATCTCTTTAACATGAGCAATCCAGCAGGTTTTTACAGTAAATTCATAGTTTTCCTTTACCCATCTCTGAATTTGTTTGTATGTCGCCATTTCAACTCCTCCTTTTGAGAGGCAAAAAATGTACTTTTCTTGAGAATTTCCCTCCCCTTTATTCGTCTCTCCTACGAGGCGATCAGCGCACAGCGTCTTCTACAACATTGGGAGGCCAGGGCTGCCTGGCTTCCACCGCCTCAGCTATCTTCTCGTTTTTAAACCAAACAGAATTACTAAAGCCCCTCCCATGCACGCAATCGCCAAGAGTTCTGATATTAATTTTCTGTTAATTAATTGAAAATGCCAAAACTCTTCTTGAGTTCTGGAAATGAAAATAAAAAACTTCTTCTTTTACTAAGAATTACATTTCTTGGCCCCTTCTCTTCCACGGGAGGATAAATTAAAATAGACGCCATAATTAATAACACAACGGCGATTGTTATTTTTTGGGCTTTATTCATTTCACTCCTTTTTCCATTTAATAACTATTCCTCGAAGATATTTCTTTCGATAGACTATGCCCCCAGAAGTAATCCCCCTCACTGGCCTATCTTGTTCCAAAATAATAACAGCATCTCCACCAATTTTTGCCACCTGTTTTCGTAGGTAATTTTCTACCTTCTTCCATGACGAAAGCGTTGCTCCTCGGGCTTCTACCATACCAATCTTAGTATAAGATTTTTCAGGCTCTAAATAATATATTTCAACATCAGATGGATTTGTTGGTTCAAAATTAATATTTGGCTGCGGCATAACCCTTGATCTTACACATGAAAAATAAAGTATTAATAAAACCAAAGAAATAATTGCGAAAGCAGGGTGTTTTTTCATTTATCCCTCTTTTGTGACTTGAAAATCTTACTCAATACTAATGCCCTTGTCAATGCAAAGCTCCTTTATTTACCCCGCCTTGACAGGTGACAATTTTCTTTTTAGACTAACATCAAATAAAAAACCAAAAGGAGGGAAATGCTATGAAACGCTCACTACTATTGTTTCTAACACTCACTATTTCTTTTGGTTGTATTACAACTCGCATTAACAGAATTATGCAATCTTGGCAAGGCAATCACTACGGGGAGCTAATTGCAAAGTGGGGACCACCACAAATGGTATTTGATGATGGATACGAAGGAAGAATCCTAATTTACACAGCAAGAAGGCAATTTATTGCTCCTGGAAAATCAACTACATATACAACAGGAAGAGCAACTGCCTACGACAATCTCATTTGGGGCTCTGCAACAAGCACAACCTATTATACGCCAGCAAAAACATATGGTTATACAGCATACCGCATGTTTTGGATTAATAAAAAAGGACGCATATATAGATGGGCTTGGCGTGGTCTATAGAGTTTTAATTTGAATTGATTAGCTAAAGTTTCTTCCCAAAAAAAACATAAATTAAGGTGAAATGAAATCTTATTTGAACACAATAAGAATTTCCCTTCACCCTAAGTGTCTCTCTTTTAAGGCACTAAATTCGCTCAGCAGTCTTTTTCAATGCTCGAAGGCCAGGGCTTTAGGGTCTTTGGCTCTCCAACCCACCCACGCTCTCCCTCACATCCTCAACCTCAGTAATACCAGGGTCAGCGTCTTTCCAGAGGTCGTGCAATTGCCAATCGTGACTTCCCACTATTCCGGGATATTCATTTGTCGTATCAAGTTTTGGAAGCAAGGATTAGACTTTAAGGGATAGAATACCGGATGCACTTTAAGCCATTGTATTCCATCAGTTCTTACCTTAAAAGCTTTGTCCAGCCATTCGGGCGACTGTTCTTTCCTCTCTAGGCCTACATATATCATTGCTATATCCATTGGCGAGATATATCTTCGGCTTGATAGTTTCTTTAATTCAATAAGAATCTTCTCGGCTTCGCTATGCTTGCCGGCAATAGCATAGGCGTATCCGAGCGCCGCTCTATTTTCAGGACTATCACTAGATAATATGATAGCCTCTTCGAACGCTGCGATAGCTTCCTTATATTCTGCTAGCTGTAAATGTGCGAAACCTAGCCAATAATAAGCTCTTTGGAATTTTGGGTCTAAGTCCAGTGTGGATTTATATTGTTCTATTGCTTCAACATAGCGGTTTGCGAAATAAAAAGCTGCTCCAAGAGCGGTGTTAACAATAAGTGAGAGGGGATCAAGCTCTTTGGCACACGTCGCCTGAGCTATAGCTTCTTCATGCCTTCCCATAGCCCACAAGTCCTCAGCATACCATTGGCGAGCTGTTGCATAGTTGGGATTGAGCTCATTAGGAACATATTTCCTTTTGCGACTTAGGTTATTGGCCAGGTGGGAATCAGCGCGTCAATCTCGGCCATAAGACGAATTGTCTCATTGAGGGCGACAACGATCTTCTGGTAGTGTTGGATGTCATCGTAGGAAAGCTTCCGGCCTTTGCGATCTTTAAGCCATTTCTCGCAGACCTGATAGCCGCCGATGTGAAATTCCAAAACCTCTTTAGGTACTCCGCCGAAGTATTGACATTTGTTGATCCAGACGCGCTTGTCCTCGTCGGTATATTGCACCTTTTCGACGACATTGTCGCCCTTCTGGGGGAACTCGGTGATGAAATTGTGGAGTTTGGGCGATTCGAGCAGATGTAGCGCCACCAACTCGGCGCCTTTGCCAGCGAGCGCGCGGAATAGCTTAAGATTGCTGATCAGCGGAAGGCGCGGGAAATCGATCTTAAGAAACTCGGCGTAACGCGTCCGGTATGTTGGCGAGTGAAGCACTGCGTAGGTGTAGTGGAAGATGTCTTCGGGCGTGATGCCCTTCGGCAATGCATGCGGCCCCTCCTGCGGCAACTGCAGTCTCTCGGACAGCGCCTTCAGAAACGCAGGGTTGAGATTCGGATGCCGCTCTTTATCTTCGTGAAGCGTTCGTTGAGAACTAGAGTTATCCCACATCAGAAAAAGAGGATGTAGCTGTCCTCCGCCGCGTCTGAAGATGTTGAAATCGATGATATTGCGAGTCACGGCCACAATATTCCATTCGTCATCACCAATCACAGCTCCGGCTCGTCCAAGGATCAAACCTAAGTTCTTACTCTCAAGCATGTGGCGCATAACCTCATCCCGTCGGCGCCACACGACTGCGTCGTGGTAGAGGATTCGGCGAAGATCAAATGGACGATAGAGAACGTCAGTAAATAAGCTTTTCCAGTTCTTCTCTTGGGCAAGCTGCTTCCGAGCATTGCTAACCCTCCATGCGTAGTTCTCAGAGAGTTCTAGGCATGCCTTGACCTCTTGGTCCGTGAGATTAGAATCGAGAAAAGTCTCAACCCGCTCTATTATAGGTTTGTCGGCAAAATCTATGATGAAGCGGTCCCGCGAGGTTACGATGCCAGTAACGTTCACCGCCATTATCTCTGGAATTCGCCATCCATTTTCATATTCAGCAACAAAAGCTTCCGATTTATGAACAAAGAAATACGAGGGCGCTTTCGGCTTGGTCTCCTTCCAAGCTGTCTCTTCGAAGCTCGTTGTGTCTAGGTATTCATATTTTAGCTCCCGCGGTCCCCATAGTTCCGAATGGAAGACACGAGCAATTGAGGAGTCCCCATCATTCTTCACGCAAAGCAGGATGGCCACGCCCTGCTGGATATCGAAGACATTTTTATCTTCACTGCCGTCAGGTGCGTGCTCTTTCTTCTTGAGGTTTCCGTGCAGGTCGAGAATATAAATCTCGTTGAATGACTTAAGCAAGTGCTGGCGCATTCCCGGAAAGGTGGGATTATCAAGGTAACTATGATTCGTGATGAGTCCAACAACACCATAGCCAGTTTTCTTTATTCGCCACTCAGCAAACCTGATGAACTTAACATAATCGTCCTGTAGCCAGTGCTTTCGTTCCCTGAGCGGGTTGCCGTCGACTTCCTTATAGTCCTCGATCAACTTGCCGATAAAGGTCAGCTCTCCGTTATCATCTTTACTACGGTTCGCCGAGACCCCGGAGTATGGAGGATTACCGAGAACGACCATGATTTTCTTATCTCGCTTGATTTTGGCGGCAGCGTTGGCTTCGTCGGCGACCCAGGCGGCGAAGAGTCGCTCGCTTTTTTTCGTTGCTTCTTCGAGGGTATTGGTGAGATAGATACCGAGACGTTGGTCGGAGGTGAACTTGTATCCGGTATCCTGTAATTGCATGCCGAGTTTGAGATGGGCAACGGCGTACGGCGCCATGAGTAACTCGAAGCCGAAGATGCGATTGAGCAGATGCTTAGCGACGTAGTCGTCCCACGAGCCAGCTTGCCTAGAAAAACTCTTGTGTATCTGATCGATGACGAAATAAAGAAATGTGGCGGTACCTGTAGCAGGGTCGAGGACGAGCGTGTTTTCGTCCGCCAGACCTCTTGGGCGGTTGAAACGGGTTTTGAGCAGATGATCGATGGAGCGGACGATGTAGCTGACGACGGGTTCGGGCGTATAATAGACGCCTCGGATCTCACGCATCTTTGGGTCATAGGCGGCGAGGAAGGTTTCGTAAAAGTGGACAACTGGATCTTCCTTGCCTTTTCCCTTGCCGAAGTCTTTAAGAATCTCAGCCATATTGGCGTGCTTAAGTAATTCGACAACGTCGTCTACGGCCCATGCGATCGAATCGGGCATATCAATACCGGCGATCTCAGCAAAGAGTTTGCGCAAAAACGGATTGGTCTTCGGCAAGTCATAGGCAGCCATCTGGCGGGAGAAATCCTTAGTTGGCGGCGTATGGACGCGCGCGGCGAATAGGCCGTAGGCGAGCGTTTGAGCAAACATATCGGCGAATTGCTTCTCATCGAGGTCTGGGATGAGTGTTTCGCGAAACGCTGTGAGCCAACTGTGTAGCCAGGGTCCGCCAAGCTGGGGCTCTATCTGATCAGCTTCCATTTTAAACGATTCGACGATCTGAGCGCGGATGATGCATGTCATATGCGCCATACTAGTGGCGAGATCCTTGGCGGTGGTAACAGTTAATGCGGGTTCGCCTAAGAACGCTTGAAAGAGTTGAGATAGTTTTTGCTCTCCGTCTCTCATCGGAGCGATCTTGCCTTTGGCATCGAGCTCGGCGAAGCGAGTGGTAAGGCGCTTTTTTCCGTTCACGAACCAGCGGAATTCAAGGTAATCAGTAAGAAGCCAATTTGGCAAACCGTCGCGATAGCGAATGAATTGCTCACCGTGCGGTCCCTTTCCATGCTCCATTTCGTCAAGGTTTGCGCCTATGTCCTTTGTCTCGACGTAACCTAAAGGAATAGTTTTTCGCGTTATCTTAAAATCTGGTGCTCCGCAGCTAATGCGCTTGGGTTCATTGGTGGCGGCGATTCCTTCGCCGCAGGCTTCCAGTAAAGCCTTGAGCGCTGGACGGTAGGTGTTTTCTGTCGCGTCGCCGCCGCCAAGTTCTTTTTTAATAGATGCAAGGTATTCCGCAATTACACTCATTGTGTCACAGATTTCCCTGTATTACTTTTCACGGCTCTTTTTTTTCTTTACGACTGCCTGGCGAAAGAATAGCACCAATATAGGGGTTAGTCAAATACGAAGAACAGACCTCTCCTCATGTGCCAAATATGTGCCAAAATCGGTTGAAAAACGCTGAAAATTACGGTTCAGGGTTGAAAAACAACGTTCGGGTCAAAGACTTTGTAAATAGCTGAAAAAAAGAGAAATAAGGCATGCCGGAGGAGGGAATCGAACCCACACCCGAGTCGCCCCGGACTGGATTTTGAGTCCAGTGCGTCTTGTCAAACCAAAATAGACTTCTCCTCCCTGAATTCCGGTCAGTAATTCGGTCAGTAAAATGTCACTAAAAATGACTTAAAATGACATAACCTGACTTAACCGACCATAATAAAATCGATTGTAAGTTGTTGATCGAGATACAAAAGCCTTAACTGGGGTGGTACGCCCGGCAGGATTGAACCTACGACCTTCTGATTCGTAGTCAGACGCTCTATCAATAGATTTTTAATTTAGACAGAAATATGCTTCTTTTTTTAATCAATCAATATAGATTTGTCATTCTTTTGACATTTTGATGTCAAAAAAGCTCAAAATGGCATAAGCTCACTGAAAATAAAAAATGAGGAAAACTATTGAAAAATAAGAGGTAAGTCTGGAGCGGACGATGGGATTTGAACCCACGACCCTCTGCTTGGCAAGCAGTAGGCTTATTTTATTGTCTATCAATGAGAATATCCCTTCCCCCAACCGTCTCCCTTTATGAGGTGCTAATTCGCTCTGCTGTCTTTTTCAGTATCGGGAAGCCAGGGCTTCAGGGGATTTGGATTCCACTGGCCTCGTTTTGGCCATAATTTGGCCATAACTACTCGTCTGTAATTCCAGCTCGTTTTGTATCAAAGCTCATAGTTAAAAAACATTTTTTGCAAGTAGCCAAAACAACATATAGGCCCCTTTGTTGCTGTACTTTAGTTTTTAGATCTAAAACTGTATGCAAGAAAAGATCATCATTCATAAAATACTTTCTATTACCACATAAAGGACAACCCGTTTTTAAAAAGGGCATGATCTTTTCATCAACTTTTTGCCTAATCTCTTGTGGTAAGGCCATATCAGTTCCTCTTTTATAATTTTAGTTCTTCTGTTTTTTTAAATTCGAATTTGTCTGTATCATGGTCATAAAATGTCCTTCCGTAGATTATTGTCCTACTGCCTTCCTCCCAAGAAGCTCGAACCAGTCGGATTGCCCAGACCTCGATATCCCTAACTACGCCATTATCATCGAGAATACGTTTTGACGATTTACATACGGTATTAGCCCAAGCTCGCGCTTGGTCAAGAGTTACTGGATGAAATAAGAGGTGCATCCAGATGCGATACGTTGAGCCATCATCCTTAACTCCTGGAATTGAAATGTATTTAGCAAAAGGCTCGTTGTCGAAAGATTCGTTGTTGGGAATAGCTTTGACTTTCTGCTCAATTTTAGATAGCTTTTCCTTTTCCTCAAGTTGTAAACATAAAAGAGATAGAGATAAAATTAAACATAATAATCCTAAAACTAAAACCTTGGCTTTCATTTATGCCCCTTTTTATACTCGCCAATAAATTTTCTTATCTGGATCAAATCTAAATCGCTGGGCTTGCTTTTATTTTGGAACCATCTTATGACTGTATTTAGGCTGACTCCTAAGGCCCTGGCTAGTTTTTCTTGGCTTAAATTCTTTTCTTTTATAATTTCTTTTAGCACTTCAAATTCTAGCATTTTTGCACTTCCTTTAATAATTTAGCAAACCAAAAGTATCAAATAGATCTCCAGAATTTTCTTACAATGTTGACATTCTTTTAATTTACATGCACAGCTATTACACAACTTAAAAGCACCACTACTTGTCCCTCTTGCACAAGCTTCACATGTTCCAATATTCATAATAAAAGCAAGGCCCTTGCATTCAGAACATAAATAGTTGCTTCCCCAATTACTTTCTGGACAAGGAGAATGGAAGGGAGAGTGGCAGCATGAATAAAAAAGAAAGATAAAAAAAATCATAATGATTAAATAATGACAAATAACTTTCAGAGTGGACTTTTTCATTTTTGGACCCCTTTCTGATATTCTATTATACCAATTCGCTTGATCCATTTCCTTTATTTTTCCAGTGCTTTAACGGCCTTCTCGATAGCTCTCCTGCAGCGCTTCTCGTCCTGGCTGAGATAGATGATCCGGCTGATCTCCGCTGCCCCCATTCTCTTTAAACCCTGGATCCAGGAGTGCCGCTTTTTCAGAGTGATTTTCAGCCCGGGCATGAGATTTCTGAGCAGTCCGAGGACGAGTCCCCCGCGACCGGGGAGTCCGGGAATCTCGAGGTTCTCAATCTCCGGGAGCTCGATGTCCTCAATCTTTGGTAGCTTAATGTCAGGGAGCTTTAATTCAGAGACCTCAATGTCAGGGAACTCCGGGACAATCTTTTTTTCAAGGCTTCGAGGATCAGGCTGTTTTAACTCAGTCTGATGCCTCTTGATGTTTACCAAGAGTCGATCGAGTGTTTCTGAGAACTGAAATTCCGTTATCAGCCCGTCCTTCCATTGCCGGTTGATTTTATCAATGACGCTTATTTCTTCCAGGATCAGCTCAATTACCGGATACCCTATCTTGGCTTTTCTCCTCATTAGCCTTTGCCTCCTTTCTAAGATGTAGGAGGGACATCAAGCGTCCCTCCCACAAATCGAATTACCAAAGCGGGTAAAAGCGGTACGAATAACAAGTAACCCCGTTATTGATAAAAATCCAGTTTCCACTTCGACCAGGATACCAGTTCAAGTCGTCGGCGTGCTGCACCCAGATAGGCTTACCCGTTGAGCGAATATGCTGGTCGCCATAATCGAGATAACCACCTGGCTTGCCGCGTGCCTGGTCAAACGTATCGTACCACCCAGCAGGAATTTGAACCCACGCTTGCCCATCGGTCATGTCATTATCTAATATCTGGAAAGTCGGACCTTCTGTGGCGCCCAACCAACCTGTTCCATAAAGCGGAATCAGTATCTCGTTTGGCTTGGGAATTTTAATGTTTGGGCCCACAACCAGAATTTCATCAAAGTACGCAACGGAGCCAGACCAAGCGCCGACACCAATTTTACCCGCTGAAAGCGATGTGTCTATAATATCGAACTTCAGCAAGCCATCAACCCAAACCTTAATGGAGACCCCTTCCACTGCAATTACGTAGTGGTACCAAGTACCAGGGGTAGTATCCTGTAATGGGCGTATAGGAGTTAACTCGATGTATCCCCCGCCACCAACCTTCTTAAAAAGGGCGATGTGAACCTCATCTGCGGACGGTTCTAGAAGGTAGTGATTATTTTGGTCAACATACCGGAAAACCACGTTGAAGTAATTGCCTGATACTTTTTTTACATCGAACTCAAATACATAATTATCCCAGGATGTACTCCCAGCGACGGCTACTACCGCACCTACATAGGAGCCACCAGTGCGTTCATAAACATTGTTGCCGGCATCATCCTCGATAGCCCCGTTGCCCGATATATTAATCCACTGGGACAAGTCGCCATCAAAAGTATCAGTGAATGGTCCAAATTCTGTAACACAGTTGAAGGAAAAATGGGGACCAGGAGGCGGCTTGACTGCCTCCGCTTGCTCCATTACTAGCATCGCCGTTAAAACTAAAACCAAAACCATACATATCTTTTTCACTTTTACCTTCTTTAAAAATTTTTACCTTTAACCTATGATCTAGTTAGAATCTCTGTGACGCTTATCACCTCCTTTCTATGAAGATTTAAGAAGGCGGCGAGGCCGGTAAAATAATACGAGAAAAACCCGGTTAAGGTGTGCTGACACCTCTTTTTCGCCGCCTTAGTTTCAATAAAGTGAAGATGGAATTTCGGCCCCTGCTTGAATTATCGAATAGACACAATAAAGAGTAATTACGATTGTCGCTAGACTGAAAATTTTAATTAATATTTTCGTCGCCTTGTCATCGCTGGGATTATCTCTTCCAAATAAAACAATCATCCGGGTGAAAATGTAGGACCCTATCATTAAAGACATTAATGGAATCATTTAAACCTCCTAATTATTTTTTTTAGGCGCCGGCTGAGGAACGGTGTCAAACCTAAGCATGTCAGCAAAAGGGGATACTTTGGTGATGGGAGCACCAAATGGTTGGTAAGGACATCGTTTTTTTTATTCGCCGCCTAGATTCATTTCACTTTATCAGCTTGTGATGATTCACTCCTTCAACGATTTTTAAGAATCGCATGGATCCTGTGTTTTGAGTCCAACTGATAGTAAACCAGATCGCTTCGTCGATAACATAACTGTTGTTATCAACTCCTATGATGTAAATTATTACAATGGTCGGCTTGCATGGTATGACTACAGCGCAGTAACGGGAGAGAGTGCCAAGAGGATTGAAGGTTCCTCCTCCAAATTCCTGGGCGTTGCAGATCGAATCCGGGTCGCTGGTGAGAAAGCCCCCGATCAGAAGGCTGTCGATCTGACCTCCGATTCCGTTACTCTCGGTCATGACAACAGTAAAATCAGAAGTGCAGACATCCAGAAGCCAGTCATAATAAAACATCGGACTTTCAGGATCTGTGCTGAGGTCCAGAATCGCCCATTTCTTGATCTCTACCATACAGGAGCTTATTTTTTGACCGTCATTGTTTTTGGCTGTCAGAGTGTAGCTAGTCGTCTCTTCTGGGCTGACTTCCGTCGTGCCAGTTGCGGAGACAGTGCCGATTCCTTGATTGATCGTGATGGTCGTTGCGTTTGTCGTGCTCCAGGAAAGAGTGGAGGAACTGTCTAGCATTATGGAAGTCGGGCTCGCGGTGAAGTACTCGATCGTCGGTAGAATTAGCGCTGGAATGTCGGGCGTTGTCGGACTCTTTTTGCAACCGGGAATTGATAAAAATAAAGACAGACACAAAAAACATAAAAGCATTTTTTTAATCATTTAAACCTCCTTATTAAATTTATAGGCGACAAGCCAGGAGCGCGCCGGAACCTGGCCTGGCTATCAGCAACTGGGGAGTTGTTGATGGGAGCCGAAAAGACGAGAACGCACCTTTTTTGTTTGCCGCCTGATTCATTTTGTTATTTAAAATTGATAGGCTACCGTCGTTAGGTTATTTGGTTTATGTACTCAAGTTGGTCCTGCTGTCTCGATCGTCGACAAAGTTAAGTTTATCGAAACAGCCCAAATAGGTTATGGTTTAGTTGCTCTTTGTTTTTTGCTTTTCAAGATATTCAAGAAAGAAAGCGAGCATTGTGAAGGCCATCAGACCCAGTATGCCGGCAATCAAGACATTGAGTTTCTTTTTGGGGGAGATGGGATAAAGGGAAGAAGTTGGTTCTTTAATGAGTTGAGTATAATCTATCCTTCCTTTACTCTCATTTAAATTGTCAATTTTGTTTTCTAACTGATTTATTATTTTTTCTTTATTCTCTATTTCTAAATTTATGTTCTCTTCTTCTATTTTTTTATTGCTTAGCAACTCATTTAATGTATTAAAATATCTTAAGCTTTGTTGAATTTCATTAGAATAAAGGAGCATTGCTAAACTTTCGGATTCGTTCCTATTTTCTCTCTTTAAACTCAAACGTTGTTCTTTTTCGAGTGCTTCAATTCTTTTTCCTATATCATTCAATTCTCTTTTTATATCTTTTTTTCTTTGTTTAACAATATTAAGCTTATTCTTATTTCCCTTAATTTCTCCCTCTATTCTCAACATTTCTATTTTCTTTGATTTTATATCCGAATCAATCCCTTTTATTTCAATATCCACTTTCTCATCGAGTTGTCTTTTTAAATGGTTGAAAAGCGAAAATAGAATTAACTTAGCCTTTTCAGTATCTTTTTCTTTTGTGGAAACCCGCACCAGATTTGTATCTCGAAGATTTTCTGCCTTTAATTTCGGGAATTCTCTTATATCCAGGTTTAATTGAGTAGCAATTAGATGATTATGAGACCCTTGATTAATTTGACCTGCTATTTGCCTAGGATCAACAACCACAATTTCATTAAATTGGCCCGCCTCTGTCTGGACAAGAAATTTGCTCGGCACAATTATGGCATCCACTTCCCATACTCGAGGCAAAAAAAAGCTGTACACACCGACTGCCACTACTAAGACGAAGGTGGGTATTATAATGAGCCATTTTCTTTTCCAGAGAACATTCAAGTAATCCATTAATACAAATTCGTCTTCATATTCGTTCATAATATCCTCCCTTCTTTTATTATAATTTTTCATTCGTTTGTTATTTAAAATTGATAGGCTACCGCCATTAGTGCTACCTGGACTACCTGACTATGCTGGTTCAATTACGGCTGTTTCAGATTATTCCAATTAATTTCCCAGCTCCTCTCCCTCTGCTCAACATAATTTTTTTGATTTTTTTCATTTAGACTTTCTTTTTTTTGGTAAACGGTTATGGATTCGGTATATGCCATATACGAAGACCAATCCGATAGAGGTTGCTACGAGAGCTCCAAGGGTGCTCAATTTTGTTATCGCTCTGACTATCGGAGTAAATATAAGACCGGCAATAACCAATAAGAGCCAGTCTTTTTCTTTATCGCGTAGCATGGTTATCAATCTTTTCAATTAAGGGAGCTTTGATTCCTTTGAAGCTATCCTTACCGACTCTCCCTTTAGGAAGCAAAAGAGGCCCGGCGCGGCTGAGAAGTACAGGAAAATGCAGGAAGTTATGGCGTAGAAAGCCGGCGCCGGGCCGATGCTTCTGAATCCGGTCTTTATAAGCTTATGCGCTTCGGATTTAGAACGGATGTCAGCATGGATCTCATTGAGCAATGCACCGATTTTATTGAATATCACTGCATAGAACCGGACCATGGATTTGGCTGTCATTTCAGGTCTTTCATCTTGACCAGCCTGGTGAGCGGCATGCAAAAAATGGTATTCCCGTGAAGGATATGATATCCGCTGGTTTTGAGGAACATAATGAACGTCCAAACTAGTTCTACTGTATCGCGTTTCAGAACAGTTTCCGGTTGCGTGGCCAAGAATTTGAGAAAAAGCTGGGATTCTCGATTATCGAGCTCCCGTATTTTAGAATGTAATAGGCGTTTGACCTTTTTTGTCGTTTGTTTCAGATCCTGCCTTTCTTGTTTTTCTTCTTTCAATTCGTTCCTCCTTATTTCTCATTCGGCGCCGAGAGATTCTCCTATTGGTTGCATGAGTACTCCAGCTTCCGGATTTTTTTAGCTCTAGCCAAAGGCCGATAATCGATATGACGATCACGCCAATAAGAACTTTCTCAACCATGGCCTCCTCCTTATTTCATCTAGAACTCCTAATAATTTTTTATTTTTTGCCTCCTTTTTTAGGAAGCAAAAAGAAGCCCGGCGCCTAAGCAGATTAACGTGGGAAAAAAAGAAGCTAAGGAAAGGGCTTGACAGCAGGCCAATTATATCAGGCGGCGAGCCAGGAAAGACACCAGAAAACCTGGCGGAAATGTCAGCAAAAGGGGGGTAATATTGGTAGGAGCATCTTTTTTTCATCGTCGCCACCTTATTTTATCTTTTAAGATCGATAAGATGCCCCAGCCTGTCCCTCGTAGTTTAAAAATCTCAATTATATGATTCTGGACAGCTATCTTCTCACTGTTCAGGATTCTCTTTTTGACTAAAGCTCTTAGAATGTTTCTGATTGTCTCCATATCGCAGCGTCTCAAAATGACCTTCTCTCTAAGATCTGAAGCGGTGATCTTCTTTTTGAATCCTGAAAGCTGTTCCTGGACAGTTCGCAAAACCATAGTCTGAGCTGCACTCAAAGAGACAAATCTCCTTTTCATCGCTAATTTTTCAGTTCTTAAAACGATCGCTTTAAGCTTTCGATCATAATAGAATTTAAAGTTAGAGTTGAATTTATCCGAGTTTTCTGATATAATTTCTCTTTTCTGGAGGTTTACTTGGTTAGTTGGTCTTGATTCTGCTTGGTCGATCGGCAACCTCCGCCTTTTTTCTTGATTCATTCGGTCTCCTTACCGTTTTATAATTCCTATAAAAACCATTATGAAAATAGTAAAAAACAAAATGAGAATTATTATGATCCAGGAAAGTTCACTGATTCTGGAAAATAAGCCCAAGGCCTTCGCTACAAAAGAGAAAATTCTCTTCATCCTTCCCCTCCTCTTGAAGTGCGAGGGCTCCGGGCCACTTCCGTCATGGCGAGGGGCTTGCTTGGATCATAGCTCACCTATGAGTTTTTTGATTTTATGCAGGGTTCTTTTATGCGGTCTTGAGACTCTACAATTATCAAGAAGATCGACCTGGGATATGGACATCTTCAGCAATGTTGCTGTTTCCTGCAGTGTTAGATCTCGCTCCATGCGAAATTTGTTAAATCTCTTTAATAATCCCTCTATATCATCATTCCCCATGGTGATGAACATCCTAAAGGTTAAAAATCACCATGTCAAGCATTTTTTACTCTTTTCTTCGATTTTTCTTTTTTTGAATACTATGATAAAAAATAAAAAACTATTAGCTTTTAAATGCAGGAAGGAGAATTAATTATGGCAAGCAAAATGGATGTCGGCCTCAATGTACAAAACATAAGGAAAAAAAGGGGATTGAAGCAGAAGGAGCTGGCAAAAAAAATAAACCCCACTCCGATTTCAGTAAATACATTGAGTCGCATCGAAACAGGAAGATCCAACTATTCGATCGATTTGCTTTTCAGAATAGCTGAGGTCCTTAAGTGTGATGTCTCTGATTTTTTTCAGGTTGAAGAAAAGCATCCGTTAAAAATTACCATCGTTGAGGGAGATCCAAAAGATTTAATAAAAAAAATGGTTAGAGAAGAAATATTAAAATTTTCTAAGTGAAAAATAGAACAGCTGGATCATGGCGCCGCTTTCTTTCTCATTTTCATTGCTCATAGGTTAACCTCCTTTCAGAGCTTCACTTTTTCCGGGACAAAGATAAAGTTCTTGCCGTGATTTTCATCTTTGCCATGCTCTCATCTCCTCTCAAAAAGTCATGAGGTTTTTTAGGACCTGTGACGAATGAAACTCCTTTATGTTCCACTATGATGTCAGTTCCTTGTAGCGCTTCATTCAAATTATCTACGAACTCTCCGACTAATTTCCGATGTTCCTTTTTAATCTCTTCGATTGTTGACTCGTCTCCGTCCATCAATTTGTTTGCGGTTTCGAGCTCCTTTGGACCTTGATATTTTTCATAACACTCATCGCACAACTGGCGCATATCAACCCAGGGATCAGATGAGGTCATTACCTCTTTCATAGTTTTAGTTGCTTGCTTCTCGCATCCCACAACCTCACATATTTCTTTCCCAGACATTCTTTATCACCTCCTTTTTTTAGGACCTAAAAACCCATTTTACGCCATGCTATAAACTCCTTGTTAGTGGCGTAGTCCGAGGGGAATGCCCTTTTTCTCATTTCTCACCTCTCTCCTTTTTCAAAAGAATATTTATCAATGGCTTTAGTGTTGGGAGTTTAGGAATATGCTCATCCAGTAATCGGACGGCCTCTTTAAGCTGTGCGATTTTCGAAATCTCAATAAAAATCGTTATCATAGTCTCATCCCATATTTCCTGTTTAGGATGACCCTTGCGATATCTCTGAATTTTAATCCACCATTTGCCGCAATATTCATATATCTTGAACATGAGTTTGTTGCACGGCGAGAGTTCAAATTCATAAATCTCAAATTCCTTCCACCACTTTTTAGGATCTTTTTTATCGGCCATTTTTCATACTCCTTTTTTTAACCTTAGATGGTTTAGTTTCCTTTCAGGTCTTTACTTTCTCACCTACTTTCAAAAAAGTCGTTGGGTCAAGATGCGAACCCCTCTCTGTATCTCTCTTAATCCCCTCTTTCTTTGATATTCCATAGGTATAACCTTGACCCGTATGTCCCTTTCCTTTCCCTTTGTGAGGGGTTTTATACATGTTAGTACCTGTACCTTTTGGGGTGTCCTTTTTCAACCCCACAACAGAGGAAAAGGGGGTGTCCTTTTGGGGTGTCCCGTTGGTGTCCTTTTTTTTCGTTCCAATAGAGGGAAAAGGGGTGTCCTTTCATTTTGGCAATTCTCCGCACAGTTCATTGTAGTAAATGAATGTGATTCTGATTCCAATTATGCGTGGTTTTTTCATTGGATTTATTGAGGCTGGTTTTATGATCTCCTGTTCGATGGCCCAGGCCTCACCTTTCTTTCGTTCAAGGTCTGCGAGAAAATCTCGAACTTTATGCCTGCTCCAGTCCCATTCTTTAGCCAGCCCTTTTATCGTGACGAACAGCTGTCCTCGCACCAATCGCCCTCCTTTACTTGGTTGCTCATCGTATGTAGCTTTCATGAAAAGTCTGATGAGAGCTTCCTTTTTGGAAATAGGTTTTTTTGAATCATCTGGATAGTCCAGCGCAATCCTGGGGACTGGTGCATATCCCTTGCTCAATTTGACAGCTTCCTCATTTAAAGAGTTTTTTGAATCCCTTGCCGGCCATTTTTCCTGCTCAACGATTTATTCCTTCATTGACTTTTAACTTGGGATTTGATACTAAAAAAAATACGCTGCTACTCACGCTGCAGCCTCTAAGGGGCTGATTTTCTCCGACGCCATTCGTTGAATCAGCTCCTCATCTTCTTTTCTCCTTAAGCTGCTTTAGGAGCTCCTCACTTGTCCTAACTTCATTCTGCATCACCATCCCATCCAGATCTTTCCTATCGATGACAATTTTGGAATTGACCCGGTAGTGACGCAGAGCTCTATCTTTTAATTTTTGATAAATAAGCCGAGCTGATAATCCAGAATAGAGCGCAGCTTCTCGAACGGAAAAAAATCTCTTCTCCATTTCCTAGCTTTAATCAAAAAGATTTTCAATCGGAACTTTCAAGATCCTGGATTCGGAAATAGCCAATCTTTTTCGACTCCTAAAGCAAGAGATAACTTATTTTTTTGCTCTTCAGTAGGCTTTATATATCCACACTCAATTCTTGAAATTGTCGAAAAATGGATCTTTGTTTCAAGCCACAATTTTATTTGAGGTTTCTTCGCAAAAAATCTTGCTTCTTTCAGTCTGTTTTTCATTTTCAGATCCTCACTAATCATCATTGAGTTCACTTAAAATTTAGGTTAAAATTATGGAAATTGCTAGATACACTTTTAATTTTTACAGAGTAAAAAGGGATACGGATTTTAGGAGAAATAATGAAACAAAGAATTGATAGGAAAGGGTCTAAAGAAAAATTAGACTCCTTTCTAAAAGAGAAATATGGATATGGGATTTGGGAATTTGAACTCAGCTTATATAAAACATATATAATGTATTATCATGGACTGAGGATAAAAGAATACATTCTTCAAGATAAAAGGATTAGACAATTAAGAAATTTAAAAAGAAAAATATTAGAATTGATAGATAATTATTTATCAGACATTAATTTCTACAAATACAGCTTAGAAGGTACACTTCCCAAGAATCTCACAGGTATTTCTAAATGGACCTCAGAAAACAGAGATAAATTTATAATCAAGAATTTTAAAATTGAGCAATTATTTTCTATTGTTGATGAGCTAATCGAACATCAAATAATGTTTGAAGCCATTTCCGAAATGGATGCCTTACTCTGGGGAGTCGAATGGCCTATGCGTTTAAAGCCGTTAAACTTCTTAATATTAATCTGGAGTTATGCAATGAAAAAAAGAAATAAGGTTGATTGGATTAATATGGGAGAGCTCTTATTCTGGTTTTCAAATAATGTTAAAGAAAGGAACCTTTCAAATTTTTTCGACTTTGATAAGGGAGATAGTTATCTGCCTGAAACATTGAGATTATCTCGAAATAAATATAAAAGTAGCAAATATGACAAGTTAGCAAATTATATCTATATAAATACTTTTAAAAATGTTAAAGAAGAGAAAAAAAAATATCCCAAGTACATAAATATGATAAAAATTTTGTATGGGGGGGGAAAGGAGATGGATAGTGAAACTGTTCAAGGATTTCATGACACTGTAAGTTGCTTAATAGCTTTTTACCCAGATTTTTTTCAACCTCCATTAGATGATGTAATACAGAGGGCTAATTACTAAAAATATTAAATCACTTCAATTTGGGCTTTAGCAATGAAAAATTCCTGGCAAAATATCGCCAGGCTTTTAATGTGGTTTTATTTAAAACTTGAAGATACGACATATGGTAATGAAATAAAGATAAGAGATAAAATTAAAAAAGATAAAAAGAGTTTGAAAATTCAATGTTATTGGAAATAATTTAATTCAGATCCAGGAATCAAAACTCAAAAATCTCACCATTTCTCACCATGAGGCTGTAAAATATGCTATATTGTGCATAACTATGCACTCATTCATATGGGGTAGAGAATTTTTCAAGGGGGAGTTCATCGGACATTATCTGCAGACGGCGCCAACCGGGCAGCTTCGATGCAGGTTAGAATCTTCTCTCTTTCAACAGGCTTTTCCAGGTATCTGCGGATACTTCTTCGGCCCTTGACAAGCTGCTGAAAAGGATTCTTGGATTCTTGTTTTTTCTCTATCATCTAAGTTTTTATTTTATTAGGTGGAATTTGGTCTGACGTCCGTCAATGAAGTAAACTCCTTTCCTGGTGAAGGCCCCATCCTGCTCCAGAGCAATTCGAATTTCCTGACCTCCCCACTCTTCAAGGTTTGTTCTGATGTTCAGTTCGATTGCATAGCAGGTGTCATAGTAGAGGCGGTAATCTCCTTTTCCAGGAAC
>Ga0209979_1000665_pt1 | contig 44046 bp, 35 predicted proteins | sample AnhtaG_FD_183114 | JGI IMG/M metagenome (GOLD analysis project Ga0209979, IMG submission 183114) | Deep subsurface microbial communities from Anholt, Denmark to uncover new lineages of life (NeLLi) - Anholt_01485 metaG (SPAdes) (version 2) | ecosystem: Environmental > Aquatic > Marine > Oceanic...
CAAATGAACGTAAATTCAATATTAACAAAGGATTATGAAAGAAATGACATTTTCGCAGTCCCGGAAAACAAAGCCAATTCAAACCCAAACAAAGCCAATTTGCTGGATGCTCAAATGAACGTAAATAAAGTATTAACAAAGGATTACAGAAAAAACGACGCTTTCGCAGTCCAAAAAAACAAACCCAAAACAAACCCAATTTCAAAGGCAAAAAAATGCCTAAGCACGGTTATTTCGCACTATTTTAAGCAATTTGAAAAAAAACTTGTAACTGCGCGGCGGAGTAGAGATTATCTGGAAAATCGAGAAAAAGACAAACGTAACAAAAGTTTTTCTTTCAGTTGAGACATGGTGAAATATGGCCCGAATAGCAATTGATGTTGTGTTATTACCTTCAGACGAGATGACCGATTATGCAGTTGAGGTAAATAGAGAGCTGCTCAAAACGTTTGATAATAAAATAATCCTCGATAAAGAGAATTGTCTGCCTCATATTTCTTTGGCTATGGGTTGTATCGATGAAAAAGACATTCCTGATATCGAGGAAATTTTACAAGACATTGCAAAAAAGTACTCTTTCAGGGAGCTAAGAGTTGTTGATATTCGTGCTGAAACAATTCCAACCGGCAAAAAGGTGTCGGGTTTTAAGATAGAAAAAACAAAAGAGCTTCAATTGCTTCACGAAGAGGTTATGCAAAGACTCGCACCATACCTCACCTATGATGTAATTATAGATATGGTGTTTTCTCCTCCGGAAGTAGAGGAAGCAACCTTATTCTGGATTAGGAACTATCCGGAAAAGTCAAGTTTTGAAAATTTTTCTCCGCATATAACAATTGGATTCGGCGAAACAGATAAAGTTGAGGTTCCGATAAAATTCGCTGCTTCAAAACTTGCCTTATGTCACCTGGGAAATTATTGCACCTGCAGGAAGGTTCTTGTATCAACTGAACTTGGAAGCTGAGTGGGACCCCGTTCGTTCATCGTCCATCGTACATCGTCGGGAGACGGACGGGCCACCTTGACTAACTGACCGTCTGCAAGCCGGCCAGGGCAACGGACTTGTCATCAACAAGTTCAAAAATTTTGTCAAGGGCGGTTACCTTAAAGATGCCTCTGGTTGGAGCGGCAACACTGCAAAAAACGAGTCGATGCCCATAATCGGCCAACACCTTGCGCAGCTTCAACAGCTTCGAGAGGCTTGAAGAAGTTACAATATCTACGCTGGAAAAATCAATTACCACATTACAGCCGTCTCTGTCGCGCACGATTTCAGTAACGCTTATGAGCTCATCGGCCATTTCTGGTTCCTGGGGCAGGTCCACGAGGACGACATTCTCCGGCAAGTTTTGAATCCCCATTGTAAGTCTCCTTTTTTAACTCAGTGCAGCTTTCGGAAGTTTCAAATGTTATATCGGCACAAGTTTGGGCCTGGTTAAGCAAAAAAATTATAACCTGTCTTGCAACATCGACCTATAAAAAACAGGTGCTTTCATATCTTTAAGGCAGGCGCACCCGTAACTCCTTCCGCGTCATGCCCTTTCCCAGCAGGGGCAGGACCTCGGCGGCCTCGGTGCGGCTGTAGTTGAAGATTGTAAAGCCCCCCGTGCCCAGTTGGCGCGTGATGTTGATTTGCTCGATCAGCTTACAGATGTCGGTAGGGTCGCTCCAGACACTAAGGCCGATGCCGGGACAGCACGGCACTTTGCCGGCCCACGTAAGCTGCTGTTCGACCATCCGCCGGAAGTGGCTGCTCTGGGCCGTGTAGTCCATCGGGCAGACAAAGTCGAGGTACCCGCGGTCGCACCAGAGCTTCCAGTCCTGCCCGAAGGCGTTTCGGTCAACGGGCCAGTTCCTGAAGACCGCCGCGGAAATCTTGATGTCGGGCCTGATTTTTTTTGCGCGTTGGGCTACGGCGGCCACAACGGCGGTGATTTGCTCCCGCCGAAAGTCCAGCCATTTTTCGCTCAGCTCCTCGTTATCTCGAACGTCCACGGGCCAGTTGTTGACCTTCCTGCCGATGGCTTTCTCGAACCGTAGGCGACAGCCCTTGCAGAAGCAGCCCTCCTTGCCGGGATAGCGGATATAGTCAAAGTGCAGCCCGTCCACGTCGTACTTGCGAGCGACTTCGAGCATCGACTCAGTCTCAAGCTTCCGGTTGTCCGGGTCCGACGGGCACAGCCAACGGTCGTTGGACGAGCCGTTATAGTTGACCTGCGTTCGGCCCTGGGCCTTCATCCTGACCTTGAACTTTTTATCCGTCGCCCCGCCCATATTGTAGTTGACTTTCCAGATATGACATTCGATATCGTATTTCTTGCACGCCGCCAGGCAAAGCGCAATCTGGTCACCCTTCTCCTCGACAGCCGGCGACACCGGCAGCACGTCGCTTTTATAGAAGGCCACCCCGCCCCACATCATATTCGGCAGGATGGCGGTGAAGCCGTTCTCGGCCAGCAGCTCGATGGCCTGGTCCCACGTCATCCCGGCCACACCGAAGGCGCTGTGGCACCAGAACGCGCGGTGCTCTCCGGCCAGGGGCTTTTGAGCGAGGCAGTATGCGTCTATCATAGACTCCTGGGCTTTTTCGGCTGCGACAATGGCCTCGGAGAATTTGCTTTCGGACAGCAGAGCCAGACACCGGTTGCGAAGTCCGACAGCCCGGTCCAGAGCCGGCAGGGCGGGACCGCCTCCAGAGGTGAGCTTTCTGATGTTCTGCTCGGCTGAATTGTAGTCGTTGTACGGCCCGAACTGGCCGACCCTGTCGAGACATCCCTTGGCCGCTTCACGCCACAATTCCGGCACCAGGTTCCCGACCATAGCCAGAAGCAGTTGCAGCTTGTTGGCCGAGTCGTCCGCAATCAGAACATGCGTCAGGTAGATGCAGTTGTCACTGGCGACGATGGCGGGTTTGCCGGTGGATTGGCCCTTGTCGCTGTGCCACCACGCAGCGACCCGGCTCCGCCCTTTGATGGCCGATGCCTGTTGTATGTTCCACGAGCCCTGCTGAGTAATAGCCGGCACACCCGCCAGCGGCTCATCAGAAGGACGAATCGAGGCGAAATAGCCCTGATACTTCTGGCGAACGTGCGGGCCGCTTCGGATACCAACCACCGGCTCAAGGCGCTTCGGCAGACTGTAACAGGCGAGCAGCTTGCCGCCGGCCCGAAGGAATTTGCCAATCTCGTCCGCAGCGTTGTCCGGCATTCCTGGATTCAGGGGCAGGATGACGAGCTTGCGGCCTTTCAGCCTCTCTGCCGTAACGTCCAGGTCACTGAGGACCACATACGAGAGGCCAGCGCGGTCGAGAAGCTGGGCCATAACGTTGGTGTATTGCTTGATGCCCTTGACTTCGCCGGGTGCCCTGCCGGCGGCCGAATCACCGCGAATGATGACAATCTTTCCGTCCGTGCCAAATAGGCCAAGTGCTGCTATGTAAAACTCGGTATCCACATCTCGGCCGCGCCACGCAGAGATGCGGATGGTATCGACCTTACCCCATCCGGCCGGTCGGCCTTCGATGCCAGTGGCCTTCCTGGCAATCTTAATCGTGGTCCATCCCGCCGAGATAGGGGCATCGAACCTGCATCTGTACCATCCGTCCCCGCTGTGCAAGTACATGCTGAAGCTGGACACGGGTGACGTATCTCGGCAGTAGAACAGGAGCTGTATGCCCTCGCACATCGTAAGGTCCAGCTTGAGCTCACGGTCCCACGAAGCGCGGTCGAACTTTGTGCCATGGAAATTGCACGGCATTCTCAGGGCCTTGTGGCCGACGAGCTTCACTACGGACACCGGTTTGCTGCCGGCCATCGGCTTCCAGGCCCTTTCGGCAACCTCCTGGGAATATGAAAAGTCGTCCACTAACTCGTAATCGGTTTTGGGAACCGGCGGCTGCGCAGCAGAAACAGACAAAACGATACAAATAGTGACAAACACGAATATAATGCGGCGAGACATAGTACGCTCCTGAAAAAAGTTGGGGACCGGGAACACGCACCGATATTCTATGTGAAAATAGTAAGAACAGCGACTATTTTTATATAAATTGATTTATTTTTTTTATAATACCGCGTATAGATGTAAACAAAGAATCAGAGGAGAAAACCGAATGAACCCAGTTAGAAATTTTATGACAAGCAATAATATAGTACAAACTCCGTTAAAAGAGAGTCCACAACTCCTGATGGGGCAAAAGGGGAAAATTTCTAACGCGGTGTTGCACAAACGTTTTTTTGCAGCTGTCCTCATCGGCGCCGGCGTTTTTCTGGGCGGATGTAGAGAGCGGAATGTCAATTTTGTAACAATAGGTACAGGGGGGGTAACAGGAATCTATTATCCTACCGGTGTCGCTATAAGTCGAATGGTTAATAAGAAATTTGATGAATACAGGATTAAAGCAACTGTTGAATCAACGAGCGGTTCCGTGTTCAATGTTAATGCAGTGTTAATTGGAGATTTGGTGTTTGGTGTCGTTCAATCGGACAGACAGTATCAGGCGTATAACGGATTGGCTGAGTGGTCCAGACTCGGAAAACAAACAGAGCTGAGGTCCGTATTTTCAATTCACCCGGAATCAATTACCTTAATTGCATCAGAAAGGAGCGGTATCAGGGAAATTAAGGATTTGAAGGCCAAAAGGGTCAATCTTGGAAATCCAGGTTCCGGACATTTACAGAACTCAAAGGATGTGTTGGAAGCAGCAGGACTTACTGAAAAGGACCTCTCTGCAGAACATGTTAAAGCCGTAGAGGCACCCGGATTATTACAGGATGAAAGGGTCGATGCTTTTTTCTATACAGTGGGACATCCCAGCAGTAACATTAAAGAAGCAACATCCGGGAGAATTAAGGTGTTTATCGTACCTATCAGAGGTCCTGATATAGATAAGATGCTTGAAAAGTATCCTTACTATGCAGAATCGACAATAAGTCATTCATTTTATCGCTACGCATTAAATACTGAAGATATTGAAACGATTGGCGTAAAGGCAACCTTTGTTACGTCAAAGAAGGTCGATGAGGATATTGTCTATGCTATAACGAAAGAGGTATTTGAAAACTTTGAGGACTTCAAAGCCCTTCATCCGGCTTACAAGGTGCTGACAAAGCAAAACATGCTCAAGGGACTTTCTGCTCCAATTCACAAAGGTGCTTTGAAATATTATAAAGAAGCCGGCCTTGATAAATATATAGATTCAGAACTCATAATCGATTAGATGCTTTTAAAAAACAAAAGAAAAGCCGATAGAATCATCATTTCTGTCATTTCAATAGCGTGGGCTCTGTTCCAGCTGGCATTACCACGTTTTATAATACTGGATAGTACAACAGTAAGGGCGGTCCATCTAACTTTTGCCATAACACTTGTATTCCTGACAATTCCTGTTACCAAACATAAGCGTAAAGACAAGTTCCTCAATGCAGCAAGCCATATCCCGCTTATGGACTATATTCTCGCCGGCCTCGCATGTCTTTGTGTGCTATACTTCGTCATTGACTGGACGGGTATATCAATGCGGGCGGGCCTGCCCATTCGGCGGGATGTTGTTGCAAGTGTTATACTAATCGTCCTTCTCTTAGAGGCATCGAGACGTGCTATTGGGCCTGCCCTCGTCATTATTGCCATTCTGTTTACACTCTTTGCCTTCTCAGGCTCTTACATGCCGTTGTTCATTGCCTTTCGAGGGGTATCACTGCGAAGGTACCTCAGCCAGATTGCTCTATCCACGGAAGGGATTTATGGCATTCCCCTTTATGTCTCTGCCAATACTGTTTTCCTGTTCGTACTGTTTGGCTCAATGCTTGATAAGGTTGGGGCAGGACACTTTTTTAATGACCTTTCAATCTCTTTACTTGGTCGATTCAAGGGCGGTGCGGCAAAGGCAGCCGTTGTCTCAAGCGGATTAACAGGTCTTGTCTCAGGCTCGAGCATTGCCAATGTTGTTACAACGGGAACGTTTACAATTCCCTTAATGAAAAAGGTCGGGTATCCTGCGAAGATTGCAGCGGCAACCGAGGTCGCTGCAAGTACTAACGGCCAGCTTATGCCGCCAATAATGGGCGCAGCGGCTTTTATTATCGCAGAATATCTGGGTATTGATTACCTTGATGTTGTAAAGGCTGCCGCCGTCCCCGCTTTTGTATCATATTTTGCCCTGTTTTACATCGCACATCTTGAAGCTTCAAAGCTTGGAATGAAAGGACTGCCGAAGGCGGACATTCCCCGATTTCTGACCGTACTTAAAAATGGATTCTATTACCTTATCCCGTTGGTTGTTTTGATATATGAATTAATAGTTATGCGCCACACCCCAAACCTGGCAGCTTTTAACGCAATACTTGTCCTGATAGTGATTGTCTTTGTACGCGAAATCATCAAGGCGGCCGGAAACAGCACGAACATTGCAAAGACCGTTATAAAGGCAGTAATTAATGGCACCAACACCATTGGTGAAGGATTGATTGCGGGCTCGAGAAATATGCTCTCTGTTGCGCTGGCAACTGCCACGGCGGGTATTATTGTCGGTATTGTTTTCATGGGTATTAGCGGTATGGTTGTTGACATTGTAGCAGGACTCTCTCTCGGCTATATTTTCCCTCTGTTACTAATAACGGCAATTGCAAGCCTGATACTTGGAATGGGCCTGCCGACAACAGCAACCTACATTGTTATGGCATCAATAACCGTTCCCGTAATCGTAGAACTGAGCTCTACAAGCAGCTTCGTTATTCCGCTGATGGCTGCTCACTTATTCTGTTTCTATTTCGGCATTCTTGCCGATGATACCCCGCCCGTGGGCCTGGCCGCCTACGCCGCAGCAGCCATTGCAAAATCCGACCCCATACAAACGGGGATACAGGGATTCATATATGATTTAAGGACCGCTGTCATTCCCTTTATGTTTGTCTTTAATGCCGAGCTTATTCTTCACGGAATCAATAATTGGCCCCAGGCGCTGCTCATCTTTACAATGGCGATATTCGGCGCATTTGCCTTCACGAATGCAGTCCAGGGATGGTTTATAATAAAGAACAAATGGTATGAGGTTCCCCTGTTTCTTATTGCGTCGCTTATATTATTTTGTCCCACTGTCGTAACAAAGATTTTCAATCTCGATTTCCATCTTAGATACTACATGTACCTTGTTGGTATGGCTGTCTATGGCCTATCTTATCTTGTCCAGAAGTTAAGACTAAAAAGGGCATTTTGAGCCGTCGTCGCCACGGCTACGCTTTATTGTCATCCCTGCGCAAGCAGGAATCCAGATTAGCCGTCACAAGAATCAGAAACAATAACTTAAAATTTTTGGAACATAAGTTCTGTAAAACCAATAAGTTATATAGCTTGAGAAAATTTCTTCAAAAAAAAAGGGTGATTTAGCCGAAAACAAGCGTATAGTATATGTATAGACAATGTCGATACAATAGCAGGGTGATGTATATTTGGATAGGAGGTTGAAAATGGCGAATAGCACAACTATACAAGCAAGGATTGATGTGAATACCAAGAAACAGGTGAAAGGGATATTAGATGCCTTGGGTATTTCGATGTCTGAGGCACTATCGATGTATATTAGACAGATTATTCTTCACAGAGGTATCCCTTTTGAATTAAAAATCCCCAATGAGCTTACTGCAAAAACACTTCGAGATTCCGAGGCCGGAAAGGGCTTACATAAAGTTGACAGTGTGGACGAATTGTTTCAGGAACTAAACATTTGAGAAACGTCCATTACACCAACTAATTCAAAAAAGACTGCAAGCGAATAAATAAGCAGGGCAAAAACACCAGGGAACTCAGGGAAGTTATTAGAAAGCTATCGCGTGGCGAGAAGCTGGAAAGGCGTTACAGAGACCATAAACTGATAGGAAATTGGAATAAACATCGGGAATGCCATATAACTCCGGACTGGCTCTTAATTTATCGTATTAATAACGACAATCTCTTTCTCGAAAGAACAGGTTCGCATTCCGATTTATTTAAATAACCAACTGATTTTTTTTATTTCAAATTAGGACACTACAAAAATTTAGGAGAGAAATCTCTTATGAGAAAAGACCATATTAGAAGAAGGCAGTTTCTCCGGACCGCCGGGATTGGAGCCGCTTCGATTTTTCTGGGCCCGGGTTTGGCAGGGTGTGCGGCTGCGCATCGCGTCTCCGAAGAACGCATCACGCGGAGGCCTAATCTTGTCTATATCTTCGCCGACCAATGGCGCGCCCAGGCCGCCGGCTACGCAGGAGACCCGAATGCGAAGACGCCGAATCTCGACAAACTCGCGAAAGAAAGCATCAACTTAACCAACGCCGTATCCGGCTGTCCGGTGTGCTCCCCTTATCGTGCCAGCTTGATGACCGGCCGATACCCGCTCACTCACGGCGTCTTTCTAAACGATGTGCTATTAAATACCGATGCTGTCTCCATTGCCCACGCTTATAACAGAGCGGGCTATCAAACAGCATACATCGGCAAATGGCATTTAGATGGAAATCGCAGAACCGCCTTTATTCCCGAAGACAAACGCCAGGGCTTTAAATTTTGGAAGGTGTTGGGCTGTACACATAACTACAATAACTCTTTCTACTACGCTGATAAAAATGTAAAGCTCAAGTGGAACGGCTACGACGCAATCGCTCAGACCCGCGAAGGCCGGCAGTATATTCGTGAGCATGCGAACGACAAGCCCTTTGCCCTTTTTCTCTCGTGGGGGCCGCCGCATTCCCCCTATCACACCGCACCCCAAAAATATAAGGATTTATTTAACGCGGAGGAATTAAAATTACGACCCAATGTCCCTAATCATCTTGAAGCCAAAGCGAGACAAACCCTTGCCGGCTACTACGCCCACATTGCTGCCCTCGATGACTGCATTGGAGAAATCCTTCAAACCCTTAAAGAATGCGGCCTGGAAAATGACACCATTTTTGTCTTTACCTCTGACCATGGGGACATGCTTTATTCTCAGGGCGAGCAAAAAAAGCAGAGGCCCTGGGAGGAGTCCATTCTGGTTCCGTTCCTGTTGCGCTACCCGGCAGCGCTCGGCACGAAAGGCAGAACAATTGATATGCCGATTAACACGCCTGATATTATGCCCACGCTGCTGGGTTTAAGCGGCATACAGATACCCGATACGGTCGAAGGGACCGATTTCTCCGGCGTTTTGAAAGGGACGGAGAGACCGAAGAATGACGCCGTACTGATTAGCTGCCCATCGCCATTTGGCCAGTGGTCCAAAAAACGAGGCGGCAGGGAATATCGCGGACTGCGAACCCGGCGTTATACCTATGTGCGAGACCTGAACGGCCCCTGGCTGCTTTATGATAACAAGCGAGACCCCTATCAGCTCAATAACCTTTGCAATAACGCTGTGCACGCCGAATTGCAGAAAAAAATGGACAGTATTTTATCGCAAAAGCTAAAGCAGACAAATGACGAGTTCCTGCCGGGCCGGCAGTACATCAAAAAGTGGGGCCATATCGTCAATGAGACCGGAACTGTACCATACACTAATTGACCGGGACCCCCTTTTTGGCTCTGCCACAGATGCAAATATTCGCAAAATGGGGTGGAATTCCGCAGCCGATTCGGGTATTATAGTGATTTTGCTGCCCGGCGACATAGCCCGGCAGTGGCCATTTGGTCAATTTCAGTTAACAGGGACCCCATCCCCGCTTCCGCAGGGGCAAAATGGGAACCCACAGCAAAACGAAGGAGGTAGTTATGAAAGAAAAATCAATTGCGATGAAGATTACTGTTTGTCTGCTTCTGGTGGCACTGTTTGCGGGTGTAACCGTCTATGCTGCAAAGCAAGTCGTGAAGTACGACGTCCACGACGGCACACGTCCGAGGCCGCCGGTCATCACCCCAGCCGCCCAGCCCGGCCAGCCCCCGTCTGATGCAATCGTCCTTTTCGATGGCAATGACCTCTCGCAGTGGCGCGGCGGCAAGGGCGAAGCGAAGTGGAAAGTCGAAAACGGCTATATGGAGGTCAACAAAACCGGCAGCATTCGCACAAAAAAATCGTTCGGCAATTGTCAGTTGCACATCGAGTGGGCTACACCGACGGTTGTCAAGGGTAGTAGTCAAGGGCGAGGCAACAGCGGCGTTTTCTTAATGGGTATATATGAACTGCAGGTGCTTGATTCCTACAAGAATGATACCTATCCTGACGGCCAGGCGGCATCGATTTACAGCCAGTATCCGCCGCTGGTCAACGTCTGCCGTAAGCCAGGCCAGTGGCAGAACTTCGATGTCAGCTTCGTGCGTCCTATCTTTGATGGGACAGGCAAATGTATTCGGCCGGCGCGAATCACCGTGTTACATAACGGCGTCGTGGTACATAACAACGTGGAGATCAAGGGCAGGACAGAACATAAAAAGAAGGCCAAATATCGACCACATTCTGACAAGGGACCGATTAGCCTCCAGGACCACGGCAACCCTATGCGATTTCGAAACATCTGGATTCGCGAGCTGCCGGAGCAGCCGTATCTGATTGCTGATTGACAATTTACATACTCGATGCCGGATACTCGATACTCGTCAAGCAGCGAGAATCGAGAATTGCGTTTTGCGGTCCGCCATCGGCGGACCGCAGTAGCCTGACAATGTCCATACACTATAAAAAGGTAACGAATTGAATATGGCAGCAGTAACATTGACAATATCTGGACGCGGTAAAACCTGGCAAATCGAACCAAACCCCAAAGGCACAATCATCGGGCGCAGTCCCCGGTGCGATGTAGTCCTCGAGAGCAGAGACGTCTCACGCGAACACGCCAGAATCTTACAGGACCAGTTTGGTCGGTGGATTGTTGAGGACCTTGACAGCAGCAACGGAACGTTTATAAACGGCAAGCGCATAGAAGCATGTGCTGTTTTGTCCGGCGAAGCAATAGTTATTGGTCCCTTCTCTCTATCGATAAAACAGCCCTTGGGCCGGCAAATCAAGCGAGATGGTTCCATCCAGCCGGCCCCCAACATTATAATGGAGGACTTCGAGACAGAGATTTTCTATGCTAAAACCAGGCTGGATGAGACTGCACCCCGCCCCTGCCCGAAACAGCTCGATGAAATCACCAGATGCTTATCAGAATTAACAAGCCCTTCTGCGTTGTATCCCGAAGTGTGCAGACATCTTGCTTGGGCGCCAAAAACAGTTGCGGTAGTTCTGAGGCTGCCCGAAAAGACCAGGCTGATACCTAAATTGCCGGAAGTTCTTGCATGTCATTTCGGCGACAGTCCGGACGATGCAGCAGCTCAGGCTGCGCCCGGCGCTTATCCAACTCGCCTTGCTTTTCGTGTCTCTCATCGTGTGCTGGAAGAGGTCCGCTCTTCGGGCAATGCTATAATGGCCAAAAGTATATATTCTTCGGATTTCGAAATAACTTTCACGGCCGTTGACGAGCACAGTCCCAGGGCCGTAATCTGTGCGCCGCTGGGCGATGTCACGGAGGGAGGTGATTTGCTTTATCTTGACATCCCAATTGATGAGACCATAAAGACCACACCGGATGAGATGTTTGAATTCGTACAGCTTGTCTCCCGACAGGTTATTTCAACACGAAAGAGTCTGCTCCTAACGTAGCTTGAGGCCCAGAGAACTGTCCTCGACTCCGATTCCAGTATCGAGCATCGAGTATCGAGCATCTCACATCCCCGATGCATGATAGCCCATCGGCTTGACCTCTTTGCCATCGGGCAGGCGGTAGGCTTTGTCACCGAAGTTGACCGTAATCGTGATGCCGTTGGCGAACGTCGTTCGCTGAACATTCCGGTCCGCCGTAAGGAAGCGATGGTCGGTCATCTCGGCGTAGCCAACTGCGCGGGCCACCGGACATACGTCCTTATAGCTCTGAACGAACCGGGCCTTGTTCTTCTTCCATATCTGCCGGTTGAACATGAACATCGGCGGCGTGCCGTACAGAATATTGAAAAGGTCCCGCTTGTCCCATAACGAAGGCAGCTTATTATTGTAATCACCCCAGTACCATTGTGACACGACGCAGTCGTGGTAAACCAGCTCCCAGAGCGGCAGCCGGTACTTCTGACCGACCTGAAACTTGGCCACACGCTCCGGAACCTCATTCCATACCTTTATCATATTTCGCCCGGCTTCGGGCACCCGGTATGGCCCAAGACTCAGCATCCCCTCGAAGTAGTGAACATACGGAACAGCCGCCTCGTGTCCCGTCTCGCTGCCGGTTACCAGTTTCATCTCCTCGGACATAAAACGCAGAAGCTCCATCTTCCAGTGTCGGCTCTCGCTGCGGGTCATCGGATGGTCGGGATGATAGCATTCGCGCCAGGGCGAGGCCGTCGTCGTATCAATGAAGCGGCAGCGATAAGGATGGGTCTTTAATTCCTCAGGCACGCGCTGCCGGGCGTACTTCGGCGCCTGCTTGTCGCAAAGAACCCCGCAGGGATACATCTCGCCGTCTTTTCCCTTCACACGCCATCCTTTGCGCCAGTTACCGTTTTTATCGAGCATAATGTCCTTCGGCCAGCCCGCCTGGGTCCAATCGGGGTGCAGTCCACGAAGCTTTTGTTTCACAATCTCCGGGTCCATCAGGTCCTGGTAAATGTCGTAGCGACTGGTCAGGACGCCGCCCATCTCGTTCATCGCCTTGATGGCCTCCGGCCGCCTGCGATGACTCCACAGAATCCGCTCGATACCCAGCGATTTCATCTCCCGAACGATGGCAAGGCCGTCCCTCTCCCAGCACCAGACGTTCACCGCCCCGATAAGCAAATCCACGTTTGCGTTTTCTTTGCGCTTTTGCTTTAGTGTTTTGAGCAGGCCCGCCTTTTTTGCATAAGAGCGATAGCGTTTGCAAATGGCGACATGTCCGCCCTTATCGAAGAAAACATAGCGAAGCTTCCTGGTATAGCCAAATCGCCCTTTCTGTGACTGCCACTGCGGCGCGATGCAGAGCTTGCCGTCTATTCGCTGTATGCGAATGGCAGCGTCATCGGGCGTCTCGATAATAGCCATGTGTCCCCGCTGGCCGTCCGTCACACCCCAGAAGGCCATACAGATACCGTGACCGCCATAGGCGGCAAGCCACCTGGCTTTGATGGTTTCATCATCGACCGGATAGGAGATTCCTTCATTCATAGGCACCACCAGGTACGTGCCGGGTTCTGTTACAAACGGATGCGGAAAACCCAGTGACCATTTCAGGTTGCCCTCGGCTGAAAGCGCTAACGTAAACTCCGGATTGTCTCCGTCGAGCCGAAGTTGCGTTCGGGCGTTCATACCCAACCCCGGATGACGCCATGTAATCTCGATACCATTTGCGGCCTTTCGGCTTTGGATTACCTCGCCCCTGGTCAGAGACTTCTGTCGCCAAATCTGTCCCGTGCGCTTGTCCGTCACGCTCAGCGTCGCGTCGCCGGTATCCACCGTAACCGAAATTGTAGCATTGCTGACAGAAAGCTTCTCCGGCGCTGCCTCACACCAGCAGCATAACGACAGCACAACGAACAATAAGATTGCTTTTTGGCAAGTCCTCATCATTAAACGCCCTTTCTGTGTGGCACGGCCATCTTGGCCGTGTTTTTCACGGGCTGGAAGCCCGTGCCACCCGCGCCTACTATATTATTGTCAGCGGTCTTTCCGAGAACGGCGAAGCGCGTTATACTTCTTGGCTTTCTCGATTACCGAGGCAAGAGAGACCGCCGCTCCGCCCTGGGCTTTGGACTCGTCGGCAGCGGACATAAAAGCGAAAATCTCAATCGTTTCTTCCGCCGGCACAGGTGCTTTACCGGTCTTGAAAAATCTGACGATTTCATCCACAAGAGGCCCATAGCCGGCATATTTGCCGCTTTGGGCTATGCCTTTTGAACCGAAGATCGTTGCGCCGTAGCCGGTCTTTCCTTTTCGCAGTCCCCGGAAAGTACCGATACGTCCGCCCTGCCAGGTGCCGACGACGAAATCGAAGTCCTTTGTCCGGACGCGCGTTACGGTTTGACAGCCGGTGCCCATTACCGTAAAGAGCATCTCGACGCCGTGGACGCCGTACCAGTAGAGGTCGGGATGATGCTCTTCGAGACTGCAGGGGCCGTAGGCGTCGCAGCCGAGCACATCGCCGACTTGCCCCTTTTCCCCGAGATCGATAACACCTGGCGTGAAGCGCAAAGAAGAGCTCGACCAGCACGGCACGCTATTTTCCCTGGCGAGCCGAAATATCTCAAGCACGTCTGCCAGACTGCCGGCCATTGGCTTGTCGATAAAGACCGGCTTTTTTGCCGCAATCACAGGTTTTACCTGCTTCAGGTGAGGCCGACCGTCAACGCTCTCCAGCAGTACGCCGTCAACCTTTTGGCACAGCTCTTCAATACTATCCACAATTTCTACGCCATACTGGTCGCGCAACTGCTTAGTAAATCCCTTGACTCGGTTGATAGATATCGGGATGTCCGGCGAACCGCCGGGATAGCCGGCAACAACCTTGCAGCCATACTTCTTTTCGGCCTTATTGATATGCCCGGTAAATGCGGTAACATGTGAGGTGTCCAGGCCGATTATACCGAGGCGAAAGACCTTTTCTTCGGCCTGCGCATCGGGCGGAAACATCAAAAATACAATCATCAAGATTGTCATTAGAACAGTCCGATTCATAATGATACCTCCGTACTTAATTAAGCATCAGGTTTTCGCTGCGGCTCACACCCGCCGGTCATACTGGGGAATCTTCATCCGTTCGCCTTTTTTAAGAGCCGACTGGTGTGCGATAATACCCGGCACCGTGTACGCCAGCGATTCATACACATCGATTGCCGGTCGGCGATTGTGAACCAGAGCATCGATGAATTCGTGCGTGAGGAACGTATGCGAGCCTTCGTGCCCGCTGCTATGACGCAGCGGCGCGGGCAGCATATCCGTCCTCCACCATTCCGGCTGCTTGTAATGCTCGAAGTTCGGCGCCTTGCGAACGAACCCGGCGTCGTCCTTCTCCATCTGTTCGCCGGAGCGTATGATGACCGCCCCCGTACCATTCGGATGGGCCGCATAAAAGCTCATCTTGTCACCTATCCACTGCGCCCGCTCGCAGCCGCGGTGGGCGCCCTTCCACCAGATATTGACCCGAAACGCATTACCGCGATTGGTCCTGAACATCGCCGAGGAGTTCCAGAACGGGTTGCCGTACACGTTATCTTTGAGGATGGGGCTATCGTCTCCCCAGCCGTGACATACTACTTCCGTCAGGCGCTCGCCCGTAACACCGACCAGCTGGCTGGTGCAATGCGTCGGGTAATGCATCGGCGCTACTCCATAGCGCCACGTTCGTTTGCCACCCCAAAAGTAGAGCGATTCCAGCCCGGCGTGCTGGTACTCTGCCTCGCAGTAGTACAGGGCGCCGAACTTGCCTTGCCTGTAGAACCTGCGGACCGAAATCGTGGGCTGCTGGTAGTGGCCGGTCTCGGCCATCATATAAGTCAGGCCGTATTTCTTCACCGTTTCCAGCAGCAGCTCGGCCTGCTCGATTGTCCCCCAGGCCGCGGGAACAGCGGAAATCACGTGCTTGCCGTTTTTCATCGCCTCCACGGTATGCTGCACGTGGAGCGGCCCGTCGGTAAAAATGGCTACCGCGTCGATATCTTTGTCAAGCACCAATTCCTCAAGCGAGTTGTACGCCTTTTGGCAGTTATACACCTTCATCAGCCGCTTGCGCCGGTCCTCACGCAGGTCGCTTACGGCCGCAACGATACAGTCCGGGTGCTCGTGCCACTGAAAGGAGCATCCGAAGCCGCCTCCCACAACCCCGATACGCACCTTCTTTGGCGTCCGCCTGGGCGGATTGACAGATACCGCGCCTTGTGAGAGCGCCATTGCTCCCGCAAGGGCACAACCACTTTGCTTTAGAAAATCACGTCGCGAACAATTCTTCGTTGATGCGGCTTTATTCTGTGTCATACTTACACACTCCTTCCCTTGCAACTCGTCCCTCACCCCTTGTCCCTCGTCCATCGTTTCTCCTCTCCGTCATTCCATCCCGTTCCCCTTTGTCATTCCGAGCGAAGCCGAGGAATCTATTAAAAATTGCCATTCTGAGCGCAGCGAAGAATCTCAACCATCAATCGTAAATCGTCAATCGTAAATCGTCAATTAAACCGCCTCAATCAAGTTCCTTGATGTAAATATTGGCAAATTGAATGGGGTCGCCGTGATGCTGCAGTGCGATGGCCCCACGTTTGGGTATTCCCGGAAGCCGGGCCTGGCGAATCACTGTTTTCCCATTCAGCACGACGGTAACCCGGTCGCCAATGGCCGTAATCTCGAAGCGGTTCCATTGCCCGACCCGATTGTCTGCATTCAGGATAGGCGTTGCCGCCTTTCGCACTTCCGGCGGCATATTTTTGTCCGTGCGATATCCCCAGATTTCACCCGAGCCGACCGGCCAGTTCCAGATATTGATTTGGCTTTTGGAGCTGCCGCGCAGATAAATACCACTATCTCCCGCAACGGGCACAGAAGCAGTCAGCCCTTTGCCCTCCGAGTCGGTGGCCTCAGAACCGTCCGGCAAAATCACAGGTGTTTGGACAGTCTTAGGTTCGGCTGGAAGTCGCCAGTCCACGATAAGAATAAAATTCCCGAATTCCTCTTCCGTCCACAGGTTCTTGTCTTTTGCTTCGCTTTTGCCGTCGTAATTCAGAACCCAGTTTTTCGCGCGCCAATGGTTTTCATTTCCTGCAACCCGCTTCCAGCCGCGAAGGTCCAGCCCATTATACAGAGAGCGGAAACCCTGCTCTTTCTTCGCAACCATATCAGCAGGCGGATTGGAGCCGGCCAACTCGCGAATACGAATGTTGCGGAAGTGCACCTCACTGCCTTCAGCTTCGAGGCAGATATATCCTTTCCGTGGCTTCAAGAGGGAGCCCCGAGTGACAACTTTGCCATTGACCGCTAAAGCAACGGTCCCATCTCGGCTTTCCACACGATAGTGATTCCACTGACCGGCTGGTTTGCATCTCCGTTCACTTGGCAGAGAGCGCATCCCGCCTCCTGGATGAGGCTTGTCCGGCTTCATACTGGCGCCGTGAATGGCAAATACATCACCATGGCTGGTATAATTTTCGGTGTTCCGCCCATCAAGAATCTGCACCTCGATGGAACGGGTGAACGGTTGTCCCGGAGCAGTCAAGGCATCGGAGTGAATGAATAAGCCGGCGTTGCCCCGCTTCTTCATATGGCGCCACTCCAGCTCCAGGATATAGTTTTCATATTGTTTTTTGGTTCGCAGTACCCCTGTTGGAATTCCAGTACAGATGATTATCCCATCCCGTACCGTCCAGGTTTCCGGCGCGCAATTGACATTCACCCAGCCGTCAAAATTCTTTCCATTGAACAGGGGCACAAACTCTCTATCACCCCCATCAAGTGGCTTTATCATAATGTTTCGCAGTGTGATTGTGCCGTTGAGGTTTTGGAATCCGATATGTCCGGCGAGCGGCCGTTTCGAAAGGGCCGGGCCCTTTTGCTGCCGGGCTTTGGTTTCGCGGGAGAGGTCTGCATCTATTATCTTTTCTCCGTTAAGTACTATCGTTATCTGACTGCCACGGGCAGTAATCAACCACGAGTTCCACTGGCCGACTGGATTAGTGGCAACCTTGCTCGGGGCAATCTCATCGTAAATCGAGCCGGTACACTGCTCAGTCCTGGCGCTGCCACCGTAATAGACCCGATCATCCACTACCTGAATCTCCATCGCTGTATAGGCCGGGTCTCCTTTCGGGGGAAACCGCAATCCTATACCACCGTTACTGCCCCTGCTGATTTTGGAGTCAAGCTTCAATACGAAGTCACCGTACTGCCGCGGCGAGATAATCCACGTCCGCTTATTCAACCCGTAGAGAACGCCGTCTTCTATCTTCCACGGCGTCCCCTTGACCCTTTGCGGCGTGCGCACATTTGACCAGTCGCTGACCTTCCAGCCATCCAGGCTGTCCCCGCCAAATAAAGGAACAAACCCATCATCAGCCGCTCGTAAAGTAGTCGTGCTACCTGTGAGCATGGCATATCCCATAATGCCAATTAGCAGGAAAATATAGATTTGTTTCATCGCAAAACCTCCTTATATAAATTGTTATTCAGAAATCCTGACCACCTGTTTGTGGCGTTACTATTCCATCTCGATTCCCCTTTGTCGAGTATCGAGCATCGAGCATCCAGTATCGAGCATCGAGCATCCAATCACCAAAGCCGTGTATTTTCTCATATCAGTTCCGTCTTACCGGGGACCGCTACCGGCCGCATCGGCAAATCGCCGAACTCATATCTTTGCGGACTGAGGTTCAGCTTCGACGCATTCATCACCCAGTTCCACGACAATGCTCTGCCGGTATAGGCGCTCATTCGGCCCATAATCGACGTCAGCGAACTTTCAGCGATCCGCCTGCCTTCGTTTAGCCGCTTACCCGCACGAATGGCCGCAATTTGGTCGGCATGTTGTCGTAAGCACGGGTCGGGCGAAGGCCCATCGTACCTGAACGGCTTTTGCCCTTCGATAACGGCATTAGCAAAGTCTATGTATGCCGAACCCTTCGTGCCGACCAGATGCTGGTCACAGCGGTCCGTGCAGTGGTCAATCTGGCTGCCCATATACTCGATGCGTGCGCCGTTCGGATACTCATACTCGACCGCGAAGTGGTCATAAACATTGCCGTACTCCGGGCCGGTCCGCACCTCTCGACCGCCTATACCAATACATTTGACCGGATGTGAATCCAGTGCCCAGTTGATTATGTCCAGGTTGTGCACGTGCATCTCGGCGATAAAGTCCCCGGAAAGCCACGTTACAAAGAGCCACCGGCGGATTTGCCATTCCATATCCGACCAGCCAGCTTGACGCCGCTTTGCGCTTGGCGGGGCGTTCGACGGCCAGTCTAACATTCCTCCGCCCAGCCTGACGCACTGGCCACTCAAAATCTCGCCGATGTCCCCGTTATGAATTCTCTTCATAATCGCGACGATATGTGCTATACGCCGCATCTGCGTACCGGCCACTATCGTCAGCTTCTTCTTGTCCGCTAATTCCGATGATGCAATCACCGACCGAACACCGACCGGGTCCACCGCCACCGGCTTCTCCATAAACACATGCTTGCCCGCTTCTATGGCAGCTTTCAGATGCTGAGGCCGCCAATGCGGCGGTGTCGTCAGGATTACCATATCAACATCGCAGCCCAGCACCTTCTTGTAAGCATCAAAACCTCCGAAGCAGCTATCCTCAGTTACCTTTACCTTGTCACCTAACCTACTTTTAAGATTCCTGAGGCAGCCGTCCACACGGTCCTTGAAGATGTCACCTATCGCTGCAAGCTCCACGTTCTCCGCCGAGCTCAGGCACTTTGTTGTATCGTGCGTGCCCCGGCCGCCGCATCCGATAAGGCCCACACGCACCTTGTCAGAGCCTGCCGCAAAAGCTTTATTGACGCCGGGCGCCATAGCCGCCAGCGATACCGCTGCCGATGCCTTGATGAACTCTCTCCGCGAGAATCCGCCTGTTTTTTCACCTGATTTCTTTTTCATACATCATCCTTTCAATTATTGACCCCTGTGTTGTTTAGCCGTCGCCGCCACGGCGACGACATAGACAAGACACATCGGGTACCTCATTTCTTCGGCCCGATAGATATCAAGTGTGAATACGTCCTCAGGTACATTCTCCCGCCCGCCACCGCGGGCGTCGCATGGCTCTTTTCACCCAGAGGGTTCACTGCCAGCAGCTCGTAGCTGGCGCCCGCCTTAATCACAACAACATCTCCCTCCCTCGTGATACAGTACAGTTTGCCGTCAACCCACACCGGCGAGCCGTAGAATCTGCCGCCCGGCTTCTCGCGCCAGAGCTGTTCGCCTGTGGCGCTCCGCAGGCAAGAGACTTGCCCCCGGTCGTGATACGTAAACAGCAGGCCTCCCCTCGCTAAGGAGGTGGGGACATACGGCGTGGAACTACTGTCAATCTTGTATGCCTCTATGGGTTGGCTGGCTTTATCACTTGTGCCGGGTCGGATTGCGATTAAGCGCTTGCCGGTGGAACCGTCGCCGCAAGTGCCGATTAGCAATTCGCCTGCAATTACGGGCGAGCTGACCACTCGATTTGGGAATGCCGACTTCACTTCCCACACGACCGTCCCCGTCCGCGCATCGACGCCGGTCATGCCGTGAGCACGGCTGGTGAATATCAACTGCGGCGCATCTGTTCCCCGTGACCAAACGCAGGGCGTCGAGTAAGAGGTTTTCGGACTGCTTTGCCGTTCCAGTTTCCAGCGCGTCTGCCCGCTCTTACGGTCAACCGCAATCCAGGCACTCCGGGCATCCTTTCCGCTACCCTCGTGCTCGTGGGTAAAGACCACGATGTCGTCGAAGACAATGGGTGTGCTGCCCGGGCCGTGCTGGCAATGCACACCCTCGAAGCTGCGCTCCCAGATTTCCCCGCCGTCGTGGTTTAATGCCGCCAGAATCGTCTCTTTAGTAGTGGCCCAGAGCACATAGACGCCGTCGCCATCCACTGCCGGCGTTGCCGTGGCGTAGCTATTGTCCCTGTTCATACGGTATGGACTTAGCGCGTATTCCTTTTGCCATAGTACCTCGCCGTTAGAGACACGTAGAGCCAGAAGGATGCCCCGGCCGGCCTTTTGGTCGCTGCTCGTCACGAATATCTTCTCCCCCCAGAGCACCGGAGAGGAGTGCCCGCCTCCCGGCAGCTTGACCTTCCAGTTGTAGTCCTTTTCCGTCCATTTGACCGGAATAGTCTTGGCCTGGCTGATGCCCTGGCCGTTGGGACCGCGGAGCCGCGTCCACTCCCGACCCTGCGACACCGACACCAACAAAATGACCGATACCACAAAAAGCACTGCCGCAAATCGGTTGTCGGTGCCCCCCGGCCGCCTTCGTCTTTTCATCAGATACCTCCCATTAAAACACTTACTTCGGCACACATTTACAAATTTAGCCGCAAATTAGTTGAAAGTCAATAGTAAGATAAAACAAAGTCGAAATTACCAAAAAGGAACGTTTTGCCCCAGCTATGGCGTTAGAGGGTTTTCTATAATACAATAGACCATTGAGAGCCACTAATGGCACGTGATAAGCAGCATAACGAAAAAAAGATGAACGAAGCAAAATTACTTTTGAGGGCGTACTATGAAGCCCTGCACGAGTGCCTCGAAGCCAAGAAGGGCCTTTTGGCAGCAAGAATAGAGAAGTTGCTGCAGGAGGTCGCAAAACGCGACTTTGGCAACTTTGACCAGGAAAAATACGCCGCATACCGCGATGCCTGCCTGGCTTTCGTCGATGAACGGGCGGAAACTTACAACCCAATCGGGATTCAATATACCTTCGACCGTATCAGAGCGAAAGAGGCCTTTGAATTGCAGTTGCAGCTTGACTGGTACGACAGCCGGCCGGAACTTGAGGATTTGATGGAAGCGGTGCACGATATGGCACAGGCGCCGATGGCCGACGAAAAAATCCGGCAATTGACCGACGAGCTGATTAAAAAGCTCGGAGCGTTCCCGGACAAAAGCATTATATCTGCTTACGAGGCCAGGCCCGCTCTGGGAAAGCTGCCGGACTACATCGTCGCGCGGGCCATCGAAGAAATCATCACGTGAACAAGACTTCATTGTCATTCCTGCGCAAGCAGGAATCCAGAGTATTTCGCCCCCAAATTTATTTGGGCGTTGTCTTTATGTTTAGCACCCAGGTTTATCCTGGGGGTTGTTTAGCCGTCGCAGGCACGGCGACGTAATCCGTTCTCTGTCCGCCGCCGAACGGTTTTGGCCTGCCGATGTGCAACCTTTGGCCTTTGGGATTTTCTTTTTGTTATGAAATTTAGAGCTATTTCGGGTAGGCCGATGGCGTTTTTGCCTTCGTGGGAAGTACGATTACGTTTTAGGTCAAGTATTGAGATGAAGAACCCACTTTAGCAACAGGCCCTTTCGCGGGAATGACAAACCATCATTTTGAGCAGTGATAGAGCATTATGCTACGGGCCGCCATTTTGCAATAAGCCGCAGGGACCCCAGAGCCAGCATACGGGCTTTGAGAACCCTCAAAATGGGGGCCCTGAACAATCTTCAAATTTGTGCTTGGCGCCTTCGCAGATTTCAGGCATAATTTATCAAAACATTCATTCCGGCAGCGGTCCACAGGGATGGAGGATATGCCATATTCGGGAAACGCCGGTTCATAAGGGTGATTAAAATGTTAATAAAAAACGGAAAAATTCAGATGGAGGACAAAAAATGAAACATCTAACAAGAGGGCACTGCATTAACAGCGCAGTCATAGCAGTTGGTTTAGGGTTGGTGCTTATGGCAACACTGGGGTGCCCACCGCAAGTGATTGGCGGTCGGGAAATTAGAAAAGAAAGGAACCTGAGAATGGAGAAAGTCTCCTATGGCGGATGGCCCAATTGTATTAGGCTCAGCAACGGGCAGATAGAACTTATTGCGACAACAGACGTCGGGCCTCGAATTATGCGGTTCGGCTATGTCGGGGGACAAAATTTGCTCAAAGAATACAAAGACCAGATAGGCAAAACCGGCGGCGATGAATGGCGAATATACGGCGGACACCGCTTGTGGCATGCCCCTGAAGATGCACAGAGAACATACCACCCTGATAATTCACCTATCAAGTATAGCTGGGACGGAAAGACCCTAAAACTTATGCAGGACGTCGAGACCACGACCGGTATAGTCAAGGAAATTGAGGTTACGCTCGATTCGAAAGGCAACCATGTAAAAGTACTTCACCGGCTGATAAATACAAACATGTGGGACATCGAGGCATCACCCTGGGCCATGAGTGTTATGGCACAAGGCGGCAGGCTTATTCTTCCGCAGGAACCTTACCGCTCTCATCCTGAGTATTTACTTCCTGCACGTCCTCTTGTACTCTGGCACTACACCGATATGAAAGACCCGCGATGGATATGGGGCACAAAGTATATACAACTCAAACAGAATCCCAAGGTCGCCAAGAAGCAAAAGGCGGGTCTACTCAATAAAGTCGGGTGGGGAGCTTATTATTTAAATGGTGAACTGTTCGTCAAACGCTATCCGTACGATTCTGATGCGACATATCCGGATATGGGCTGTAATACCGAGACATTCACCAATGACGAAATGCTGGAATTCGAGACGTTAGGGCCGCTGACGAAAATCCCGGCAGATGGTGGAAAGGTGGAGTATGTCGAGCGGTGGTCCTTATTCAAAGTAAAAGTCGGGGAGGACGAATCGGAAATAGATAAAAAGGTCCTTCCTCTCGTGAAAAAAGCAACAAAAGCAGGCATATAGATTGAAGGGAGATGAAAAGATGGAATCAAAACGCAGCGAAAGAGGGTTGTTTCAAAACAAAACAAGGTATTTGGTCGTGATATGCGCGGCGCTGATGGGCTGCTCGTCTATGCAGGCGGACTGGAAGCCGGCTGATGGGCCGCTGATGACACGATGGGCAAAGGATGTCTCGCCGGGCAATGTCCATAAGGAGTATCCCCGGCCACAGATGGTCCGCAAGGACTGGCTGAACCTCAACGGGCTGTGGGAGTACGCCATTACAGCCAAAGATGAGTCAAAACCTGCGAACTTCGATGGGCAGATTCTTGTACCGTTTCCGGTTGAGTCAGCTTTGTCGGGGGTGATGAAGAAAGTGGGCGAGAAGAATCGCTTGTGGTATCGACGCACATTCACAACTTCCCGCAAGTGGAAGGGCCAGCGCGTGCTGCTGCATTTCGGTGCTGTGGACTGGGACACAACGGTGTGGGTCAACGGTAAAGAGCTCGGTAACCACCGCGGCGGGTACGACCCGTTCACCTTCGATGTCACTGATGCTCTGAAAGATACCGGTAAGCAGGAAATTATCCTGTCGGTGTGGGACCCTACCGATGCCGGCTCACAGCCGCGAGGCAAACAGGTGAAAAGACCCGGCGGGATTATGTACACCGCCGTGACCGGTATATGGCAAACGGTTTGGCTGGAACCGGTGCCTCGGACTTATATCCGCTCAATCCGGATAGAGCCGGATGTGGATGATAATTGTGTCTGGGTGATAGCTGATGTCGCAGGGGACAGTGATAGCTGTGTTGTACATGCCCAGACGTGGCTGCCATCAGAGAAGGCAGCGGAACTGCCTGAGCCATCAGGCTTTACCGGCAAACCCGGAAAGCGTCTTCATATCTCTCTGGCAAAGAGGCCCAAAACCCGGCTGTGGTCACCTGATTCAGCTTTCCTTTACGACTTGCAGGTGAGCCTGCACAAAAAGGGTGGTGGGCAGTCGGTCCGTGGCGAGCTTGTAGACCAGGTTACGAGTTACTTCGGTATGCGCAAGATCGAGATGAAGAAGGACGAGGCCGGGATAAATCGACTGTTTTTGAACAACAAGTCTTTGTTTCAATATGGACCACTCGACCAGGGGTGGTGGCCGGATGGATTGTATACCGCGCCGACGGATGAAGCCCTTCGTTACGACATTGAGGTACTTAAGCGGCTGGGCTGCAATATGCTGCGCAAACACGTCAAAGTAGAGCCTGCGCGGCTGTACTACTGGTGCGATAAGCTGGGCTTAATGGTCTGGCAGGATATGGCCAGCGGCAATAACAAGACCGACGCCGACAAGAAGCAGTTTGAGCTCGAGCTGATGCGCATGATTGAGACGTTTCGCAATCATCCGTGTATTGTGATGTGGGTGCCGTTTAACGAGGGGTGGGGACAGCACGACACGCCGCGCTATGCGGAGCTGATTAAAAAACTGGACCCGACGCGTTTGGTGAACGAGGCCAGCGGCTGGGCGAACAAAGAATCCGGGGACGTGCGTGATATTCACAGCTATCCGGGTCCGGCGGCACCGCCCAATGAGGAAAAACGCGCATCGGTGCTGGGTGAGTTCGGGGGTCTTGGTCTGCCGGTGAAAGGGCATACCTGGCAGGACGAGAAAAACTGGGGTTATCGCAGTTATGAAACCAGAGAGCAACTGACAAACGCCTACGTAGCTTTACTGAGCAAGCTGCGGACGATGATTGGTGGTGGCCTGTGCGCTGCAGTGTACACCCAAACGACGGATGTAGAGGTCGAGGTCAACGGTTTTATGACCTACGACCGGGCGATGATAAAGGCGGATGCCAAGCAGATGGCCGAAGCCGCACGCAAGCTCTACCTGCCGCCGCCGGTAATCAAGACGATTGTACCAACATCCCAGAGACGTGGTATCGAGTGGAGTTACACTACGAGCAAGCCCGGTGACGGCTGGCAGAATCCGGGTTTCAATGACTCATCCTGGAAGAAAGGCCTCGGCGGCTTCGGCACCAAAGGTACACCCGGGTCGGTGGTCCGCACCGAGTGGAAGTCGTCGGACATCTGGCTACGCCGGACATTTGAGTTAAAAGATAAAAAACTCAACGAACCCCACTTGTCGATACACCATGACGAGGATGCCGAGGTTTACATCAATGGGCAACTGGTCGCGAAGCTGTCCGGCTACACTACGAGTTATGTGCAAGTTCCTATTGACGAAAAAGTGAGCAAGGCCTTGAAAGCCGGCTCGAATTGCTTGGCTGTGCACTGTCGTCAGACCGGAGGCGGCCAATACATCGATGCAGGGATGGTCAACGTGACAGAACAATCGGTCAAGTGATTAAGAACCAGTTTTGCTGAGGGAGCTATTGAAATTTGATTTTCAACACCCCCAAACAAGTTTGAGGGTGCCACCCAGGTTTCATTAGTAATTCAACGGTCGTTAAATAATCGCTGACTTGTGGCGGTGGCTGTGGCATTCAATGTTTACCGCCACCGGCAGTGAGGCAATGTGGCACGGAACGGTCTCGACTAAACAAGCCAAAGCGGTAGTATCGCCGCCAAGCCCCTGCGGGCCCAGGCCGAGCGCATTGATTGCCGAAAGCAAATCCACTTCAAGTTCAGCGTAAAATCCGTCTTCGTTTTTCTCATGCAGATTTCGGCACAGCGCCTTTTTACTCAGCAGACAGCTTAGTTCAAAATCGCCCCCAATCCCCACCCCAACAACAAGCGGCGGACAGGCATCAGCACCGGCTTGCCTGACAACATCAACGACCCAATCAATTATCTCTTCTCTTTCCGCGGTGGGCTTAAACATCCTGAACCGGCTCTTGTTCTCACAGCCGCCGCCCTTGGTCATAACGGTCAATTTCAGTCTGTCACCCGGCACAATCGAGTGATGGATTATGGCAGGTGTATTTGAGCCGGTGTTCCTGCGTTCATTTAGAGGGTCAGCGACAACGCTTTTTCGCAGATATCCTTTTTCGCAGCCGGCCGCAACACCAGCGTTGATTGCATCGAAGAGAGTCGCATCACTATCTCCGGCAGCAGGTTTAACAGCAACCCCGGCGCCCTGCTGGGCAAAAACTACCGCCAGGCCGGTATCCTGACACAGCGGTATTTTATCTTCCTTTGCTATGCGGGCATTTTCGATAAGCTGATGTAATATCTTCGCCGCCCCCGAATCTGTTTCTTTGCGCTTCGCCTCTTTAAGAGCAGCCAAAACATCGCCAGGCAGCTCATAACCGGCTGATACGCAAAGCGATTCGACAATCTCGGCGATTTTTTTAAACTCGATGTATCGCACGATAATTGAACTTAAGACTAAAAACTCGAAACTAAAAACTCTTAGCTGCCCGTCACATTGACCTCGAAAGTTTTGTACGTTGTATTGCCGACGTCATCACTGACTCTAACCGCGATTATATGCTCGCCGGCCTCCAAATCTTCAATCACAATCGTAAAATCCTCATCCGTAGTATCATAGACCAAATCGTCCGGCAGAGCTCCTATCCATTCGGCATTACTGTCAACGGTATAATGCACCTTTCCGACCGCACTAAATTCATCAGATACCTGCAGCTTCAGCGTTACGGTTTTCTTATCCTTCTTGATAGTGGATGTTTTAATAACCGGCGCAGTGTTATCAACCACTACCGCCTCACTTACTCTACTGCCCGTCAACTTCGTTGTGGTGGTATTGCTTCTCTCGTCGCTTACGGTTATTCTGACCTCGTATCGGCCGTCTTCAACGGTCTTTCCGTCCCATTCGAAGCTGTCCGCTTCGAGCTCGTCTTTCAGCTCAATCCAGTTTGTTCTTCCGATTTTTCTAAAATCTATTTTGTAGATGAGCTTGTCGCCATTATCGTCTTTGGCCTTATAGCTGATTTTGAACATTCCTGTTTTACCTGGCGCGGCAATTCGACTAACGCTGACCGATTCGACTTTCGGCGCCAAATTCGGGACAGTACTGGCAACAGCAATCTCCCTTATGAGCGGACTGCCGAGACCATCTTCGCTTTGCAACACAAGTTTATACTGGCAAAATCTGCCGAGCGGGCATCGCAGTTGTATCGGCTCTGTTACTTCCACCAGCTCGGTCCAGGCCGAAAAAGTCGGGTCGTTTACATCTTTAACGTTTCCGCTGCGAGAAGCGAGGCGAACCCTGCACCCTCGCGGAATATCGGCGTCGATTTGCAGCTTGCCCCACTTTGCCGGCTGACCGACATCGATAAGGTCGGAAGTGTAAGTTCCCTCAGAAGTAAAGCCGGAGCTCAACTTTATCAACTTCGCAGGATTGGCTGTTCCGAGATACATATCTTCGCCGACCACAGCTATGGCGGTTATCTGTGATGCCTGCTCATCCTCATAGATAATCGCCTCCTGCTCCAGGGCCGGCTCGACGGTAAAGAGCTGTGCGCTGTTTCCGGTCCCGACAAGCAGCTTTTCATCCTGTACTGCCAGGCAGAAGAAAACGGCGGCCTCGCTGAATATATCAGTCACGAAGCCGTCCTTGGTTATCTTGTATATGTAACTGGCTTTGCCCGGCCCGGGTGGTCTACGGGCAGGTGTGGGTCTCTCGGCCGATTTATCATCGGCTGTTTTTTTTGTATTTGCAATTTTAAGTTTGAGGCCGCCCTCGCTTTTGCCGGCATCTTTCTTTTCGGCTTTAGTCTCAGGCCTACCAGTCGAAGGCAATTGCGCAGCAAATTTCGTTTGGGCCTCAACAATCTTAGCCGATGTCGCCGCCGCATACAGACCTTTGATTGAAGTGGGGGCATCCTTTGTAAATAATAGCGCTGTAATCTCGGGCTGGTCGCTATCATATAAAACGGTAGCTGCTTTAGTGCGGGGGTTTATCTTATATACCAGTCCTCTGCTGTCACTTCCGGCATAAACAAATCCGTCCTGTCCGGCCACCAGCGAAAGTATGTTTTTGTCCGGACTATCGTAAACAAGCTGTGCTTCTTTGCCCAATGGGTCAAGCTGATAAACCTTGCCTTCCGGCCCGGTTCCCAAGTAAATATTACCGCCATCATCAATATCTATCGCGAAGATATATTTGGCGTCGTTCGGCTCAAAAATCGCTTCCATCCTGCCCGCTTCGAGGCGGCACAGTGAGCATTTGTCGCCACTTATACCAGCTAAAAGCCTGCCGGCCACGTCGGTTGCCATCGCAAAAATATGCTCGTTCGATAGATACTGCTCGGTCTCGACGGTATTCGCATCGCCAGGCTCATTTGCGTCGCCAGGCTCATTTGCATCGCCAGGTTCATTTGCATCGTTTGGCTCTCTGTTCTGTTCTGGCTTCTCGTCTTTTTCTGATTCCAGCGGATAAATCTTTGTCAGTTTGCCGAGACTGTATTTGTAAATACCGCCGTTAGGACTTGTGCCTACGTAAACCGTCCCGCCGCTTACAACGATGCTGTTTATCGACCAAACATCTTCAAACTCGGGAAGCAGCGTCTCGGCCGCCCGCCCGAGCTGAATAGTCCCCCGTGAGCCAATCACAACATCTTCAATCTGTCCCTTCAACAAATCCGAACTGCTGGCGTGACGTGTAATCTTACTGCTAACCGCCCAACAGGCAGAACCCGACAAATAAGCTAAAAGCGAAAAGCTAAAAACACAAAACCAGAGCGTAAAACTCAAAAGTTTTAAATTTTTAATTATAGTTTTTCGGTTTTTGGTTTCCATTTTTCGCTCCTATTATTTTTCTACCGTTATGCGCATAACCTTCTTGTCGGTAATAATCGTGCCGGTTTCCAAACTACTTTCGAGCCAATGCGGATACGGCCGGGCTTTCAGCGTTCTTTTCGCACTCTGCAGGACCAGCGCCTTGGTCGCCGGCAAATCAGGAAGCTCGGCCTTCTCGACCAAAACACCACCGGGCGGTAAAAGCAAAAGACAATACAATCTATCCCTGTCAACCTGCAAAGAATTACTTATCGCCTCAATCAAACTCGGCAAACTTTGTGCAATAAACTTGTAGGGGACGGTTTTCATAAGAAACCGTTCATAATCAGACGAGCCGCACACAGTCAACTCATATTTTCCGGGCGCCAAATCTTCGGGTATTTTCAAGCTGCACCGGTATTTTTTCTTATCCGCGCGGACAGATTCCACAACTACTGTGATGTCGATATTCCGTCCGGCCTTGACTTTTGAATCGGACAAATCGACCGACCATATATGTGAAACGATATTTTTGGGCGCTATGCGAACGTCAAAATCGAGCGATTTTATATCAATTTCCTTGTACGGGTTATTCATAAGCAGTGTAACGGAGCCGACACTTTCCGCTATCATCTCAGTCAGACCCAGGGTGGTTGAGACATTTTCAAAGGTAATCGAGTCGGCGTCCTCTAAGCCGATAGCCACTTTATACTCAATCATATGGTCTGGTGGCAAATCGCCGAGGTAAAGGGCCGCCCCAGAGACGGCTGAGCGAAGTAACATTGGAGTATACAGTTGATTGTCAGCAACCCGGCAGTTGTACACTCGTTTCTCGGCGTCATTGTAACGGTCTATTCTTATTGTTACCGGTATCATTTTGGCCTCTGCACCAATCCGTCCAAGGACGGCCGCATACTCATCCGTCGTCAAGGCACCGACTATTTCAAGCGCACTGCCGAGCTTCGTCGACTGATTCAACCTTGATACGACGGTGTGCACTTTGCCGGTGGCCATTGGCAAATTTACCGGCCCGTAACCAAGGAAGCCGTGCCCGAAGCCATAGACCTTATCACCTGTAACTTCAGTTACGGTCCCAAATACGCTCATTGTTATATCACCGGTTACCAGTGGCACAACAAGACAAGCACCCGGTGCTAACTCAACAGCTTTTAGTTTTGAGTTTTGAGTTTTGAGTTTTTCTCCGCCCCCCCCGATACCGGAAACGACCACAAGTCCGAAAGGCTCAACCAAGGCATTTAGCTTTTCGGTAACCTGAGGCGGCAAACCAGAGGTAATCAACGGACAAGGTAAAACAGCAGCACCGGTGAGGCTATGTCGTCTCGAAAGTCGTGGAGTTGTAATTTGCCTGTCAATTTCAGCAAAATCGATCGGCCTGGAAAAATCAAACACAAACCCGCACTGGGCAGCGCTCTGCTCAGAAGGGCTAACCCGGCCTACACTGAGCATCTCCTCGATTGGTGTCACGCCGTAAAGCGGGTCCTTGCTGTAAGTCCACGCAGTAGCTAACGCCCCTGCCAACCGGCCATCGATATAGACCGGTGAACCGCTGCAGCCCCATACCGGTCCTGTGCGGATAAAGCGCTCATCCGTACCCCGAACCAAAATCGCATCCCTGCCCGGGCTTATATTACGGACTACGCTTATAACATCCATAGCAAACTTTTCAATCCCGGCGCTGCCGTACTCGGTCAGGCAGTACGCCTCCATCCCGGGCTCAATTTCGTCAATGCTGATATATTTGGCCGGGTCCCAAATGTCTTCTATTGCGTTTGGGGTCCCAGCGGCACAAAGCGAACCGGCCAAAACCAGAGAAAAGCAAAAAGCGCGCAGCATCCCTGAGGGACTGAAAGCCGGCGTGGCAACCTCCGACCTGCAGATGGGGGAGATTGCTTCGTTCCGTCCAAGGGCCGGACTTTCAGCGCTTCGCTCCTCGCAATGACACTTTGTGTCAGTTTTGCCTTTTGCCTTTATTTTGAACATCTATACCCTTTCGGTTAATTATTAACTAAACCCCGTTAGAGGGACCCCGCCTTGCGGGAACCCAAATAAGAGGCCAGCTCCGTTAGAAATCTCCGTTTTTGTAGTACTGCCTCCGGTTGTAGAATTTCTAACGGGGCAAAATTTTAATCGACAGACAGGCCCATTGCAAGATAAAATAAATTTTGTTACAATGGCGATTTAAGTCCACAATTGAATATTGCGGGCAGTAATATATTTTAGAATAAGAAACGGAGAAAGAAATGAAATCCAAGCATCGGCACGAACTAAAAACTAATGAATTGGCCGAGTGGATAGGCAACTTGCCGCAATGGGCCCGGGAAAATCATAGAATGATTATCTACGTCTCAGCAGTTGCTGTCCTGGTCATAGGCTCAGCCTCGTGGTACTGGTATAACAAGAACGTAGAATCGGTTCGAGAACAACTCAAGTTTACAAGCCTTATCGCCCAGCTGCCGCAGAGCAAAGTGCAAATCGTTAGGGCCCGGGCCGAGGGAGTAGATACTTCTATTATGCTCCTCCAGCTCGCCGATAATCTCCAAGCTGCCGCCCAGAGCGCAAAAGACGACCAGATAGCTGCTCTGGCACTAATTAAACACGCAGAAGCCCTGCGGACGGCATTGCATTACCGCCAAGGGATTGTGAGCCGGGTAGAACTGAAAGCTACGATAGACCGGGCAAGGGCTGGATACGGCGAAGCGCTCGACGCGCTCAAGAAGGCCTCACCCAATCCGCCGTTAACGGCGGCAGCAAAATTCGGCCTGGGACTTTGCGAAGAAGAACTCGGCAACTTCAAGGATGCAAAGCAAATATATGGCAATATCGTCGCAGACCCTAATCTTGAAGGCACCGTAGCCGTCTCGCAGGCAAAGCTGCGTCTTGAAACAATGGCCGATTATAAGCAAAAGGTGGTCTTTAAGGCATCGCCAAAACCAAAACCTCCCGTCGATTTCGTTGGCACCTTTCTTGCCGGTACTAATCTTGCTGAGATGTATGTCGATGATACTAATCTCGCTGACACCAATCTCGTTGATATTAATCTTAGTGACACTAATCTCGGCGACACTAACCTCGGTGATGTAAATCAGGCCGGGCCATAATTCCTGTGGTTCTTATGGAGCAAAACAGAAGCCAATCTCAGCCGCAACCAAAAGTCAAGGCTGAGAAACACAGCCTTTCTACACCCAGCGACAAGAGTACAGACCGCGAACCCTTGACACTTCAAGTGGGAACCTCAATCAAAGAGCGCCGGCTTGATAAATACCTCCACAGCCGGTTCGCCAACTTCAGCCGCGTTATGATACAAAAGCAAATCGGCGCCGGTGCCGTCAAGGTAAACGGCAAAATAGTGAAATCCAGCTTTAAGCTAAGTCCGGGCGACAAAATTGATTTGACTCCGCCCGAACTGCCAGTCAAAGAGATTCAGCCCGAAGACATCCCACTGAATATTATTTACGAAGACCCTCATCTAATCATCATCAACAAACAAGCTGATATGATTGTTCACCCTGCCCGCGGCAACACGCGCGGCACTCTGGTAAACGCCCTTGTGTTCTATTCTAACAAGCTATCGAGCGGTCTCGGCGAATTCCGGCCCGGTATCGTCCACCGGCTCGACAGGGACACCACCGGCGTTATGGTCATCACCAAAAACGACACAGCCCAGTGGAAAATCGCCAAGCAATTCGAACGGCGGCAGACGAAAAAAAACTATCTGGCCATAGTCCACGGCACCCCTGAACTGACAAGCGACCGCATAAGTGCACCGCTGGGCGTTCACCCAAAGGTAAGGGAAAAATACGCCATTCGGCCCGAAATCGGTAAAGAAGCAATCACTTTTTACGAGGTCATCGAAAGTTTTTGCGGCTTTTCTTTACTGAAGCTAACTCCCAAGACCGGCCGAACACATCAGATACGCGTTCACCTCTCATATATAAAGCACCCCATCGTCGCCGACGATATGTATGGCGGTAAGCTGGTCTATCCGTGGCAATTAGCTGATACCGAGCCATCACCGCAGGACCCGATTATAAGCCGCTGCGCACTGCACGCCTCAACGCTTGAATTCAAACACCCAACGACTTCTGAAATGATGAAATTCGAGGCCCCCCTCCCAGAAGATATGCAAGACTTGCTCGATATGCTCAGAAAATATCGCAAAGCCTGACCATTGGGCTGAAACTTTACTCGTTATCTGGCTGAACCTGCCTACACAGTTCGTTTCTTTATTCCTGTGGCAGTTTGGCGAGGTCGGCGTCGGAGACGGCAATACGCTCAACTTGGCTATACACGGGTAGATACCGCGTTTTCCGGAACAAGTCGAACCTCGACTCTACAATGTAACGCACTTGCAATGCGGCGAAGCATATTAAGGCTGTGGCCGTCATAATCCGCGTCCTCCAGCCGGCTGATAACAGACTGTGTGGTTCCAACCAGTTTAGCCAATTGTGCCTGACTCAAACCAGCCTGTGTGCGAAGATTGTAAATTTGGCCTGCTATATAAGCTTTTTCTCGTTCCTCTTTAAGAGACTCAAGTCGCTTTGGGTCATCTTTAATATATCGATTGTGCAAAATCTTAACAGCATCAGTCGTAGTTGTTTTTTTCTTTGCCATTATCGCAGCGCACCTTTATATGTGTGAGCCCTTGGGTTTTGAATATAGTTATTACGATGTCTTATAGCTTTGTTAATTTCACTTTTAGGAACCTTTTTTTCTTTAGTACAACCGTGTGAAACAATAACTGCGTTTTTGCCTTCAAAAAAGTACAATATACGGTAATTAACCCGCTTGAGCTTGGCTCGCAACTCATAAATTCCTTCTTCCAGTAAGTCACAATGAGGCCTCCTCAAATCATATCCAGATTCCTCAAGCAACTCTATTTTCACAATGCACTTATCTACAGCTTTTTGAGACAAGTCATCGAACCATTCAAGCAATGGGACTGACCCATTTTTGTTTTGATATATAACAATATCTGTTTTCGGCATCGCTGCCACTTTCATAAAGTATCGCATATTTGCGATAATAATTCAAGTAAAATCTGAGAGTTTTAGAGAAAATTTTTGCCGCTTTCCGCCAAGACGTTACAGATTTCCCCCTGATCCTGCCGGCCTTCCTCATCCTTCCCAAATCGTTTATTCCTGCGGCAGTTTTTCCAGGTCTGGCAGTGCGTTTAAAACGCATTCAAAAATCTTTCTCGCTGTTTCTACGGCTTCAATTGCTTCGTTGTTACTTACATCTCCGTGTGGAACGGGATATCGTGAATCTACCGCATAAATTGACAAAGTTTTGGCTTGCTCCTTAAGCTTTTCGAGTCCATCAACTACAGGTGAGCTTAGCCTGAGTAGATTCTCGATGTTGTGTGTTTTTCCCGCTCGAATATCGTGGAAAGTCAACACGCCTTTTAGAACCTTTTCTGCGCATTGTTGTGCGTGAAAAGCAATCGCCCAATATGCCGGATCATTATCTTTTTGAATAAGCTCGGCCAGGCGCAAATCGTCGTCTGCGCGCGTAATCCATTGCTTGGTCATTTCAAGCTTAGGCTCCATAGACCAGCCTACCATCACAAAGAACCTCGTTCATAATCGTGTTTTTTACATCAACATATCTGTCGAATTGTGATTTAGTACAAACAATTAAATCAAAAGAGATGAGAAAGTCCCCAAGGCTTGACCTGCCCTCAATAGCGATTTCTCTTGTTGACCGGTCTGTGTCTGGTACGACAGCAAGCAAGTCGACATCGCTGTCCTGGTCAACGTTGCCCGCAGCGTGCGAGCCAAAAAGATAAATCCTCTCCGGGTGTATTGACTCGGCTAATCGCTTAGTAATTTCATCGAGTAGTTCTGTGGAAAGTTCTTTCATAAATACCCACCTTTTATCAAATTCTATCCGTATCGCCAGCCATATTCAACCTGCGCATAATCTCATCAGCCTTACTCCTGCGGTAGTTTAGCGAGGTCGGCGTCGGAGCCGGCTACCATTAGAATATCATCCTGACAAATAACGGTGCTTGGCATAGGGACATTGATAATCTGGCCCTTTTCGGACTTCTTCGTCTTGCTGTGCTCGCCCCGCTTGATTGCAACCAGATTCACACTGTATTTTTGTCGCAGTTGCAAATCCATAACTGTCTTGCCATCGAAGCTGGCCGGCGCCTTTACCCGTGCCAGGCTGTAGCCCGGTGCAAAATCTATCTTTTCTCCGATTTGCGGCGCGATAAGTTTATACGCCCATTTTTGGGCCGACTCAATTTCAGGGTAAATTACATCGGTAGCGCCCACCTTGGAAAAGACCTCACCGGCAATCAAATCTTCGGCCCTTGCATATATCTGCTTTACCCCCATTTGGCGCAGGTTCACCACCGTCAGAATGGCAGACTCAAAACCGCGTCCAGTGCCTTGTCCTATGCCGATGATAGCGACATCAACCTTATCGACACCCTGTGCCTTCAGCGCCTCTTCGTCAGTGCTGTCGAGCCGAACGGCGTGACTTACCTGGTCGCGAATCAACTCTATTTCCTCTCTGTTTTTGTCAATTGCGATAACCTCCGCTCCGCTCATCGCCAAAGCGATAGCCAGCTTTTTACCGAACCGTCCCAATCCTATTACAGCAAACCGCTTCATAATATTAGCTCCTACTTAGCCGACAATTATCGCTTCATCCGGATAATTGTATCTAACCGGTTTTAAGTTAAAGGTCAGCGCCGCCAACAGTGTCAACGGCCCAAGTCTGCCAACAAATATCACCACAATGATAATCCATTTTCCCGCGGTTGTCAAAGAAGGTGTTATTCCGGTTGTCAAGCCGACAGTGCCCAGAGCGGAACCCGCCTCGAACATAATCTGAGACATATTAAAGCCGTTTGCATTTTCGGTAATACTCAGCGCCAATGTGGCGGCGAACAGCACCACAACGAAGAGCAGCGTTACAGTAATTGCCCTGCCAACGACAACTATCCGCACCGAACGCCTAAACATCTCAACATCCTGACGCTTCCGCAGAGCAGCAACAACCGTCATTATTACCACAGCTAACGTCACCGTCTTGATTCCCCCCGCAGTAGAACCGGGCGAACCACCGATAAACATAAGCAAAATCAAAATAATCTTACTCGAAGCCGACAGTTCCGAGACATCTACAGTATTGAAACCAGCCGTCCTCGCTGTAATCGATTGAAACAATGCACCCAGTACCCCCGGATTTCCACCAGGGTTATTCCCGCCTGCGTAGCGCTCAAACAAGAGAATAGCCAGTGTCCCCAAAATTATAAGGCAGCCACTTACGCTAAGAACGATCTTGGTTTGCAGTCGCATCCTCTTCGGCGCTTCCCTCGAAAACCGATACTCTTTATTGAATCGCCCCTTGAAAAACCGTTTTACCTTCTCAGTTGCAATACTAAACAAATCGTAATGTACACCAAAGCCCAATCCCCCCAAAATTATCAGAGGAGCCATCACCAAATACACCTGCCAGCTCCTATTGTAGCCGACCATACTATCGTTGAACAAACTAAAGCCCGCATTACAAAAAGCGCTGATTGAATGAAAGATACTGCAGAACCACTGCTCCCGTAGATTGCCAACTCGCTCCGGCACATCATCCCACATCCCGAACATACTGACAGCACCGACCGCCTCGATTAATATCGTGCCAACAAAGATAAAAGCAATCATATTGCCTATTCGACCAAGCGTCCGGGCACTTAGTAAATCCTGCATTGCCACCGATTCCCGCAAACTCAAGGCCTGTCCCAACAGCAGGGCAAATACCGCCCCGAACATCACTATTCCCAAGCCGCCAAGCTGTATAAGTGATAGAATTATCAACTTGCCCATCAAACTAAAGTCTTCCCCCGTATTCTTTACTATAAGGCCGGTAACGCAAGTGGCACTGGTGGCTGTGAATAAAGCATCAACAAAGCTTATGTTTTTGTCATCAGGAGCGGACGCCTTCGGCAGCATTAGCAAACCCGCCCCGGAAATTATCAAAACCAGAAAACTTGCGATAAGTGTCCGCGTTGGACTCTTGCCCGCCGCTGCCAGATTTACGCTGGTCCTGCAAAGCTTGGCGACTACCTGGAGGACAAGATAAATACCCACTGCAAAATGCCGAACTGCTGTGGGGTCAGTTCTACCAAACCAACGGCCCGCCCCGAGCACAGCAATGCCAAGTGCAAGTAAAAGCGGAACTTCAAACCAGTTCCCCCGCCAGAACTCCCTCATCGAAACCGCATTAGAGAGCCGAATTATTTTCTCAACAATGAAGACACAAAGCAAAGCAACCTGCACGGCATATAAAATCCCCGCCGGCAGTAGGGGCTCATCAAAGCCGAACAGTACAACAAAAGACGCCGCGACCACCGCTGCAGTCAAAGCATTAACGCCGATTAAAACCTTCTCCAGCCGTTTGTTTTTGTAATGTATCTGCATAGCAATAGCGTAAAACGTAAAGCGAAAAATGTAAAACCAAAACTTAAAATTTAAAGTCAAACCAAAAGGAAAAAGTTTTGAGTTTTAACTTATGGCTTTTAGTTTTTATGCGACATCACCTAATCCGAGCGAATCGCCGAACTTGGCCAGCAGCGCCCGGCGAATATTCCTGTGCTGCGGCCTCGTTAACATCGGGTCGGAACGGACCATCTCGAATGCGTTTTTCCTTGCCATAACCAGCAGCTCGTAATCGTCGATGATATTTGCGATTTTCAAATCCGGCAAGCCGTGCTGTCGTGTGCTAAATAGCTCCCCCGGCCCGCGCAACCGTAAATCATACTCAGCTATCTGGAAACCGTCATTGCTCCTGGTCATTATTTCGAGTCTGCCCTTTGCTGCCTCGCTTTCGGTCTCTGCAAACAAAAGACAATACGATTTATCTTCTCCCCTTCCGATACGCCCTCTCAACTGGTGCAATTGTGCCAGCCCGAATCTATCTGCTCCCTCTATAACCATTATCGTCGCGTTCGGCACATCCACGCCCACCTCTACCACTATGGTAGAAACCAACACATCAATTTTGCCCCTGCGGAATTCCGACATAATCTGCTGCTTCTTTTCAGATGGCATCCGGCCGTGCAGAAGCTCAACAGTAAATTCCGGAAAAACTTCCGTAGAGAGATTCTTCCATTCATCAGTCGCTGCCTTAATATCGTCGCTTTCCTCAAGTGCGGTTATCCGCGGATAAACAAAATACGCCTGTTTCTTTGCCTTTAGACGGTCGCGGATAAACTGATATGCTTTTTGCCGCTTGTGTCGGCCGACCCACCGTGTAATAACAGTGCCTCTGCCCGGCGGCGAATGCTTGATAATAGAAACATCCAAATCGCCAAAGGCGGTCATCGCCAGCGTCCGGGGGATAGGCGTAGCCGTCATAACAAGACAATGTGGAGTGGTCCGCTTTCGTAATTGTGCCCTCTGTGCAACTCCAAATTTATGCTGCTCATCAATCACTACCAGGCCGAGCTTTTGAAATTCTATATCTCTCTGCAACAATGCCACCGTCCCGACGACAATATCCATCGCTCCGCGCTTTATCTGGTCGAGAAGCTGCACCCTCTTTTTACCGGTTAATCCACCTGTTATCAAAACCCTTCTTACTTTGCTGTTCTTCAAATATCTTTCGATACTCAAAAAATGCTGAGCGGCCAAAATCTCCGTAGGCGTCATAATCGCCGCTTGCGTTCTGTTGGCAACCGCCAGCAAAGCAGCATAAAGTGCCACTACCGTTTTGCCCGACCCAACGTCACCCTGAAGGAGCCGGTTCATCGGTTCAGACCTTGCCATATCCGCAGCAATTTCGGCTATTGCACCGTTCTGATCCTCGGTGAGCAAAAATGGAAAACGCCTTCTGATTCGGCTGTCGATTTCGTCGCTGCAACGGCACGGAGTCGCCGTTGAAAAATGCTGCATCCGGAACCGGCGAAACGCCAATCCCAACTGCATCAAAAACAATTCATCATACTTTAATCTGCGTTTTGCCCGGGCCAGTTTTTCCTCGTCCGGCGGCAAATGTATCCAGGCAAACGCATCCTTTCTACTGATTAGATTCGCTTTCGCCAGAAAGCCCTTATCATAAAACTCCGGTACAAGCTCATCAACTGCGTCACGCACACGTCCGATTATCTTTTTGATTTGTCTGCTGGAGAGTTTGCTACAAGCAGGATAAACACCGCCGCTGAAATACTCATCCGGCTGCGAACTTCTCTCGTCAAGTACCAAAAATTTCGGATTGGTCATCTGCAACTGATGCTTATATAAAGCGGCCTTGCCTGAGGCCATTATTACCTGGCCTGGTTTTAATTGGTCACGAAGAAACCCGCCGTGAAACCATATAATCCTGCACACCTCTGTATCGTCACTAATTATAGCTTCAAATATCGGCTGCCTGCGATAGCTCTGATAGTCTGTTGACTCGACCATACCGACAACGGTAACCGTCTGGTTGGGCTGCATTTGATTTATCTTTATCGGCTCGGGCGAGAAATTCCAATCCCGCGGAAAATACTCTAACAAATCCCCTACGGTCTCGACCCCCAACTGCGCAAAGGTCCTGGCTCTGGCCGGCCCAACGCCCTTGAGATATTGAACCGGCATCGATAAATCGAGCTTCTTGATTCTCGATTCTCGATTCTCGATTCTCGTCGAGCATTGAGTATCTGATTTTTCACTATTCTTCAAAACCATACTCGCCGAGCAGTTTAACAAACCGAACGTCACAGATTAATCTTTTAGTAATGTGTGCCGCTTTTTTTTCGCAGACGACCAGCTCCTGCACTCCTGACAAGCCGACCGGAGCGACTATAAAGCCGCCCTCGGTAAGCTGCTCTATTAGGGGCTGCGGCACCTCTGGTACTGCTGCGGTTATCATAATCCTGTCAAAACACCTCTGTTGGGGCCAGCCGCAACTGCCGTCACCAATATAGAATTCAACATTATCGATGCCCAATCTGCCCAGAACCGCCTGAGCCGATTCCGACAACTCTGCGAATCTTTCTATCGTATAGACTTTTTTCACCAGCCGGCTCAGGACAGCAGTCTGGTATCCGCTGCCCGTTCCAATCTCCAAAACCTCGCAATCACGATTGAGCCGCAGCTCTTGAGTCATCAGGGCAACGATATACGGCTGAGAAATGGTTTGGCCCATCCCGATAGGCAGCGGGCCGTCGGCATAAGCCTGCGACTGATATGTCTCCGGCACAAATTCTTCCCGCCGAATCTCGCCCATTGCTTTTAGCACGTCCGGATTAGTAATATCGCGCCCCATCAGGTCCCCCCTGACCATCTGCTGGCAAGCCCTGGCAAATCTATCTTTGTTCTCCCGGCTATCCATAGCTGTAATAGTCGCCTTTTAACTGCGGTTTTGCAAACCAAATTTTTTGTCCGGATTAAGTTCATTGCTATTACGCCGCCAAAATGGTAAAATGTCAGTTTGACCCCATTAGAAATTTTCGCCTTTTTGCATCATATTATCAGCTCATTAGAATTTCTAACGGGGCTGACGCAGCGAATAAACGAATTTCAAAGAAGAATCTTAAGGAGAGAAAAATGAAGACCAAAAAGTTTCTTTTCTACCTGTTAGCTGTCCTTTTAGGCGGCTGCATACCTGCTCTGTCGCTCCATCCACTTTATACTGAAAAAGACGTAGTATTTGACAAAAAATTGTTAGGGACCTGGGTACAGGATGACTCCAACAACACCTGGGAATTTAAGCATCCTGACGAATCAAAAAAAGCATACGGACTGGTTTTTTGTGACGAGGAGGGTAAAAAAGGCTCGTTTGTCGCACATTTGGTGAAGCTGGAGAATAGACTCTTTCTGGACGTTTACCCAAGCGAACTGCCATGGGAACCACGGGACCCAAACAAGATGGAGTGGGCATATAACTCTTTATTCTTAATACCTGCTCATACGTTTCTAAAGATAGACACCACAGAACCTCAGTGGAAGATGCGATTAACGATAGAGGGCGAAATGGAGAAACTACTCAAGGAAGACCCCAAGGCGGTAAAGCATACGTCAATCGAGAAGAGGCTTCTCTTAATAGCATCGACAAAGGAACTGCAGGCATTTGTACTCAAGTATGCCGATGACAACAGAGTGTTCCCCGCAAAAGTCCTCTTGAGTCGCAAAAAAAACCAAAGGCCCCAACGACCCTGATTGTATTGAACCTGATGAAACAGAGCCGAGAAGTATCGCTCCAAATAAGAGCTAACGGATACAAGCTAAATGCCGATTAACCTGAACTTACCCAAAAAGGCAGGGCTTTTTGTAACCTGCACCGACGCCGGTGCAGGCAAAACATTAATAGCCGGCGCCATCGCTAAAGTTTTAACTGATAATGGCCAAAAAGTCGGCGTATTCAAACCGATTGCCACCGGCTGCAAACGCAGTTGGGAGGGCCCGGTCAGCGACGATACCGAGTTCCTTTCCTATTGTGCAAACAGCGACTTGCTCCTTTCCACAATAACTCCCGTCAGCTACCTCAGCGCCGCATCACCTATCGTAAGCGCCGCTCGTGAAGGAAATCCTATAAATTTCAACAAAATCGCAACCGCTTATAAAAATATCTGCGAGAATAGTGACATTGTCATTGTCGAAGGCATCGGCGGAGTGCGCGTGCCTTTAACAATGGAATTTGACCTGCTGGATTTGGCAGTCGAATTCGCTCTGCCTGTAGTGATAGTTGCCCGCCTGAATCCGGGAACGGTAAACCACACACTTATGACCATTGACTGCATCCGGGCCGCAGAGCTGAAAATCGCCGGCGTAGTCATTAACGGCTACGATGCCACCAAAGCAACAGTAGCCGAAGACACCGTCGAGCAGGTAATAAGCCAATGCGGCGGTGTAAATATACTCTCGGTCGTACCTTTCGATGAAACCGTTGACATCGAAGCACCGAATCCGGGAGAATTTATTGTCGGGTCTTTGATGGAGTGTGACTGGTCAAAATTAGCCCACCAGTAAATCGTGAATCGTGTCCCGTGACCCAAGCAGCGAACCACGAAAATTGGTGGTTTCCAAAAACCCCATATTCAGGTATCATAATTAAAACTTAAAACGAAAAATGTAAAACTGTGGAATTCGAAAGTTTTACGCTTTTCGCTTTACGCTATTGTGTAGGAAGTTTTATGCCTGATTTTGGACGCTATCTGGTAAATATCGACTCTATCTCAACGCACCAGCTCTTCACCGATTGCGTGGTGATAGGAGCCGGCATCGCAGGTTTTCGTGCCGCTATCGAAGCAAGCGAGCACCTCAACGTCATCATCGTTTGCAAGGGTACTCTGGAAGATAGTAACACCTGGAAAGCCCAGGGGGGGATCGCTTCAGTGCTTGATAAAACAGACACCTTTGAATCACACATAACCGATACGCTTAACACCGGTTGCGGGCTATGTGACCAGGGCATAGTCGAGCTGGTCGTTCGCCAGGGGCCTGAACTGATAGAGCAACTGCTTAGCTGGGGCACCGAGTTTGACCAAATCGACGGCCATATTGCCACTACGCTCGAAGGCGGCCACACTCACCCTCGTGTTGCTCACGCCCACGGCGATGAAACGGGCCGGATAATCGCTGAAGCCCTGATAAAAAAAGTCAGGCAAAATCCGAATATAAAGCTGGTAGAAAACTTCTATACCATCGATTTGCTCACCAACGACGACAACGAGTGCATAGGGATAATCGGCCATGATAAGCACAGTCCGCCTGGGACGGACCAGATAATTTGGGCTGCAAACACAATCCTGGCAACCGGAGGAGCAGGCCAACTCTATCGCGAAACCACCAACCCGGAAGTTGCAACCGGCGATGGCATTGCTATGGCTTATCGGGCCGGGGCCGTATTGCAGGATTTGGAGTTTATGCAGTTCCACCCAACAACACTCTATGTCGCAGGGGCCTCGCGGGCCTTAATTACCGAAACACTCCGTGGAGAAGGGGCCGTGCTCCTGGACAACAAAGGCCGGCGCTTTATGAAAGAATACCACGAATCCGCCGAGCTTGCACCGCGTGACATTGTCAGCCGAGCCATCCTGGCCCAAATGCTAAAAACCAAATCAACCCATGTCTATTTGGATGTTCGGCACTTTGATAAAGAACATTTTGCAAAAAGATTTCCGCAGATTTTCAAGTTGTGCGAAAGTTTCGACATAGACGTCAGCCAGGACCTCATTCCTGTCCGCCCCAGCGCACACTATATGATTGGCGGCGTTAAGACCGACACCTCCACCAGGACAAGCATCGAAAATCTTTACGCCTGCGGCGAGGTCGCTTCCACGGGGCTGCACGGCGCAAATCGGCTCGGCAGCAACTCGCTGCTCGAAGGGCTGGTATTCGGCAAAACAGTCGGGCAATTTGTTATCCAGTACAAAAAATCAGGTGTCGCTCATATCAAACACCCACTAATAAAATATCAAATCCCGCATTCAGACCGCAGTCTTCTGGATACCGCTGACGTTAGAAACTCGCTCCGGGCCCTTATGTGGCGAAATGTCGGCATCACTCGAAAAACCCGGCCACTGGCAGAGACCCAGGAGATTATCAGATTCTGGCAGCGGTATGTGATGGACAAAGTCTTTGATGGACCAGCGGGCTGGGAATGCCAGAACATGCTCACCGTTTGTCTGCTTATGGCGCAGTCCGCCCAGATGCGGCAGGAAAGCCGAGGCGTCCACTTCAGAAGCGATTTCCCCGACACCGACGACGAGCACTTCAAAAAACGTATCGAAATTTCAAAAGAATTATAAAAAAACAGTCATCTGCGCATTGACCATCCCCAAAGCCTTCGGCTTTGAGGCTGCCACCCACTGCAGAATTATGCAGGGTTTGGACAAATTGATAGTTGTATATAACATTATACATCGTGATTCTGGCGCAAATATTTCACATCAAGCTTATCTTTTTCACGACCTGTTGATTCTTTATTTTTGATCACTACTGTCCCATTAACTTTTTAGTAAATTGTTGTAAGACGAATAAATATAATAGGTTGTGAGAAAAAATGGTTGGGATCGATTTCAACTCGCCCTTAAATTTTGGCCAATATACTTTCATTGAT
>Ga0209979_1000666_pt1 | contig 43983 bp, 42 predicted proteins | sample AnhtaG_FD_183114 | JGI IMG/M metagenome (GOLD analysis project Ga0209979, IMG submission 183114) | Deep subsurface microbial communities from Anholt, Denmark to uncover new lineages of life (NeLLi) - Anholt_01485 metaG (SPAdes) (version 2) | ecosystem: Environmental > Aquatic > Marine > Oceanic...
CAAGCGGCTCGGTATCTCGATCCTGCCTGATCAATGGACCCATTGGAGAGAGCCGACTTTCTCCCGGAGTCCCGCACCAATTCAGGCACTCGCCCGCTCAGGCGCCTCGTAGTGTCGAAGACCCGCCGAGCCTTCTCGTTATGCCAACGTGCGTTATACAAAAGGAGATAAATCTCGCGATTGCCAGGAATTCCTGGACGGCCTCCCGGTGTCTCGAGGAGGCGCACCTAGCTTGCTTGACTTCCCACTCAGGGCACTGCATGATACATCCAGAAATTGGGGGTATTGTGCATGCGTGGTACAGCCACAAATGAATCCCTGAAGCGACTACAGGAGGTCGCCAACGCCCAATTCGGCTTCTTCACGACTAAGCAGGCGATAGAGGCTGGCTTCGGCGAACAGCATCACGGCTACCACGTGCAGGTGGGAAATTGGGTGCGGGAGCATCGGGGCATCTACCGCCTGGCCTACTATCCGGCGACGGAACGCCCGGACCTGATGCTCTGGTATCTCTGGTCTCGAAACCGCCAGGAAGAGCCGCAGGGCGTGTATTCGCACGAGACGGCGCTGTCGCTCTTCGGGCTATCCGATATCCTGCCGGCCAGGCTGCATATGACAGTTCCCAAGAAATTCCGCCGGAGCAGCGAGATCCCCCCCATCCTGTTTCTCCATTACGCTGATTTGCCTGAGGGCAGCACCGAGTGGGCCCACGGTGTCCGGGTCACTCGGCCGCTAGATACCATCGCGGGTCTACTAAGGGAGAACAGCATCTCGCGCGACTTCCTCCAGCAAGCCATGCACCAGGGAATTCGACGGGGGCTCTTCCTCCAAGGGGATCTGGACCAGCCCCGATTCGACGAGAGAACCCGCCAGATGCTTTACGAGCTGCACCAGGAAGTCTCCAAGTGACGGATATCAGGAGATACGCATCGCCCACGGCCTTTCGCCAGGCGATCGAAGGACGCCTCAAGCAATGGGCGAAGGAAGAGGGCGGCGATCTATCCCGATATCGCCGCCAACTCGCCTTCGACCGTCTACTTGCCCGGCTTTTCTCGACCGCCACTCCCTGGGTGCTCAAGGGCGGCTACGCGATGGAGCTTCGCTCCGCCGCTGCTCGTTCCACCGTGGACCTCGACCTCTCATTCCGCGAGCCCTGGTTGCTACCCCAGGATGAGATCTCGAGCACACTCCTAGCGATGCTGCGCTCGGCCGCCAGACAGGATCTGAACGACTTCTTTGCCTTCGAGATCGGGGAGGTGCTCATGGATCTAGAGGCTGCCCCATACGGAGGCGCGCGGTACCCCGTCACGGCGTTGATGGATGGGCGGACCTTCGCCAGGTTTCATCTCGACGTCGGGGTCGGCGATATCGTGTTCGACCCCCTGGAGCAGATTGCGGGGCGGGACTGGCTCTCGTTCACAGGAATCGCCCCTCAACCCGTCTGGATGATCTCGAAGGAGCAGCAGTTCGCCGAGAAGCTCCACGCCTACAGTCTGCCGAGGCAGGGGACCAACTCGCGGGTGAAGGACCTGGTGGATATGGTCCTGCTCATCAACTCCAAGGAGATGAGACCCGACCGCATAAGGGGCGCCATCATCGCCACGTTCGAGCGACGCAAGACCCATCCCATTCCCTCGATTCTGGATCGACCGCCCGACGCCTGGGCGAAGCCATACGCCGCCTTGGCATCGGAATGCGGTCTTTCAGAGGGGCTTGACGAGGCGATCGCCCTGGTCCAGAATCAAAGCAGTAACTGGCTCTGAGACCTTTTGAGGTTCACAACCACGTGCAGTTCACCAACATTACCATCCAGGGGGCCTAGACAGGCCCCCTGGAGAGTCGGTCAACTAGTGGGAACGAATGTAAGCGTACTGATCCACGGCGTCGACCAGCAACCACTGGATCTTGGTAATGATGTCTCGCCGCTGGGTGATGTCTTGGGTCGCCGCCCACTGCTGGTGCAAGGGCTGGTACTGCGAGAGGGCCTTGTCGGCGATGTCGGTGTAGCGGGAATCCTTGTCCGGACTGCCCGAGAGGATGCTGCGGACGGCACCCAGGCCCTGCACGAGGACGGCAATCATCTGTTCGTCGAGTTTGTCCTTGGTCTGCTGGTCATTGGTCGCGAGCCACCTTTGGCGCATGTCATCATACGCGATGCGGGTGCGGGCGGCCGTATGCCGAGCCTTGTCCACCGTGGCGAAGTCCTTGGCCGAAGCGGTCGTGGCGGTGGCCGTCGTCATGCCGGTGACGGCGGCACCGCAGCCCGAAAGGGTCGACGTGGCAAGAGCGAAAGCGGCGAGTGAGAGCGCGATCTGCTTCGACATCTGGAATCTCCCCCCCCTTGTTTAAGGCGAGCACGGGCTAACTTAACCCGAGCTCAACTGAACTTAACAAGAGCTTTATCTTTCATATCCCAGGGAAGTCTTCTTATCAAGAAGATAAGCATTAATTAAGAAATGGTAAAGAAAATCACCCTGACCTGACCCCTGGAACTCCTCCAAGGGGTCAGGTCAAACACGATCCCGGTCGGAGTCTTGCCCACCGACGTGATCATCCCCCGGATCGGGAAGTTTGCATACGTCTCTAATGCCCTTAGCAACACCATCTCCGTCATCGATTTGGCAACCAATACGGTGGTGGCGTCCATCCCTTCCGGCGGGGTCAACGCAAACTCGCTCGATGTCAACCCGAACGGTAAGCTCCTTTACGTGGGCAACCTCCAGAGCAACAACGTTACGGTCTTCGATACCAAGACGAGAACGCAAATCGCCAGCATTCCGGTCACGACTCCCATCGACGAAGACATCACGACGAACGGCCGGTTTGTCTACGTCTCCAGCGAGGCGAATAATACCCTCGTGGCCATCGATACCCGGACGAACCAACCCGTTGCAACGATTCCCACCGGCGGCACCCAGCCCCTTCGATTTGATATCACCCCCTGAACGCGGGTTCGACAGTAAGTCGGGGGGCTTTGGAGCGCGAGCCGCATCGCGCGTAGGTCGAGTGTCTGGAGAGACGGGGGGAGACAAGCGGAGCCTTGGTCGCTATGCTGGTAGGCGGGAGGCCCGCCATGTACTTGAAGCGTTTCCGTCGCAGTGCTTCCGGCCGCGACCTGAGCTATCTCGCCCTCGCTCACAACATCTGGGAGACCCGCCCCGGCGGTCGTCGGAAAGCCCGGCCCCTTCTGCTCCTATCGCTCGGCCCGGAGCACGAGGCTGACCCACGCTACCTCAAGGACCTGGTGACCATGACACAGGCCCTGTTCGAGGCTCGGGTGGCCGACGGGATGAGCCCGACCGAGGCGGCTCATGACGTGGCCCGGTCCTTCGCACCGATGCAGAAACTGGCCGGCCGCGTCGTCCAGGGCCGGAAGCTGGGAATGCGGCGGCTGCTGGCGCCCGTCTGGCTGGAGCTTGGCATCCACGAGGCCCTCAAGTGTCGGTCCACTCGATCTTGGTTGTGTTCATCGGGCCTCCTTAGACTCGGCTGGGAGCGAGATTGACTGGCGGGAACTGCGCCCGGTACCATGCTGACCGATAGCTCTCAGGCGGCCTGCAACTCGGTGGTAAATCTTGGGGTAGCGTTCCCGCCGCTCCGACTCCGCGCAAGCGGATAGATAAGACGGCTCACCGGGCTTCTAACGGTGGGCCGTCTTTCTTATTTGGGCCCAGGGCCAGATTGGAGACAGGCATGCTAGAAGGCGGCCACGTGGTAGAGGATGGCGAGCGCATGGGCCGCCTGAACCTGGCAGGCCGTGGCCTCAAGGAGTTTTCGTTCGACGTCGGTATCCTGGCGGATCTCCGCGATCTCAATCTCTGGCGAAACGACATGACCTCCGTGCCGGAGCACTTGTTCGACGCTACTTCGCTGGAAGTCCTCAACCTGAGTGAAAACCGTCTCGCCAGCATCCCTGCGGCGATTGGTCGGCTCTCCCGCCTCCGGATGCTCGATCTAGGTCACAACAAGTTGGAGGCTGTTCCGGAGAGCCTTGGGGACCTGAGAGGTCTGTCAGATGCACTATACCTCCACGACAACAAGCTCACCGCCTTGCCCGACGGCCTTGGTAGGCTCTCCGCGCTCCGATACTTGAACGTCAGCGAGAATCGACTCGTAACTTTGCCGCCATCGATCGGTGACCTGGCGGCTCTGGTGGAGTTGCGGATTCAAGACAACCAGATAACAGCCCTGCCAGAGCCCCTGGGGCGGCTGGCTAACCTCCGAGAGCTCCACGCGGAACGGAACGCCCTCGTAGACCTGCCCGAGTCCCTCGCAGGATGCACCAACCTGCGCGAGTTGCGGTTGGCTGGAAATGGCCTGACAAGCTTGCCGGACTCGATCGCCCACCTGCCTCGGTTGTCCCGGCTTGAACTTCGGGGCAACAAGCTCTCCGTGTTCCCGCCGGCGCTGAGCCAAATGGTCGGCCTCACTCACTTGGATTTACGCTCGAATGGGCTGACCGCCTTGCCTGAGAGTCCTGGAGAGTGGACTTGCCTCGAGAGGCTCGACCTTCGCTGGAACCCGATCGATCGATGGCCGGAGTGGCTCTCCGCGCTCGAGGCGCGTGGATGCTTCGTTCTGAAGTGAGGCACCGGGCACTAGGCTTGCTCCGTGCGGCACCCCATCCTTCTTAGGTATCCTTAGCCTTCACCTTCAGTCAAGCCTAGTTGGCCGACGATGCGGTCACGCACGGTCTCGAGCAGATCCTCGAGCCGTTCGGGACCGTAATCCTTCGGATCGATCGGAGGAAGGATCGAGATCGTGATCACTCCAGGACGCGCAAGCCAACTGCCGGTGGACAGAATGGAGCGGCCCCCCTCTTGAACAAAGGGGGCAATGGGGACGCCGGTCTGGATGGCCAAGTGGAAACCGCCCTTCTTGAAGGGCCCCACTTTCCCGTCCCTGGAGCGGGTCCCTTCGGGCATCAGAACGAGCCAACTGCCTCCGCGGCGCAAGACCTCGGCCCCACGGTCAAGGTCCTTCTTGGCCTGGTCGAGATTCGCGCGATCGATGGCAATCTGGCCCCAGCGCTTCAAAAGCCAACCGTAAAAGGGAATTCGGAAATTCTCCTTCTTCTCGATGCCCACGATCGGCACGGGAAAGGCAGCCGTGAAGACGAAAACCTCGAGCAGGTTCACGTGGTTGCCCATCAGGATGTACGGCTTGGACCGATCCAGGTGCTCGAGCCCCTTCACCTGAATTCGAACCCCCCCGATGGCTAGCCCGGCCCGGAACAGGACGCGTGCCAAGCCGTACAGCACCCGGCGGGGAAGCAGGCCGATCAGCAGGCAGATGATGGGTAGTCCGATGATGACCATCAACAGCCATGTCAGCCAGATGTAGGCTGAAACAACCCAATCGAAGGAGTACCGTAAGGGCCGGGCGGGTCGAGATTGCGAGACCATTTGGACGCCGACTTCCTTGCTCAAGAAGGGGGATGGCAACCCTTCCATGGTGGCACGGAATTGCTCACGCGACGATACCCGCCTTAACACCCTCATCAAACCCCCACGTCCCCGGCCATGTTGGACTCGGGTGGTTTTGCTCTGTTCCCCAGGAGTTCGAAGGGGATCTGATTTTGCTTCCCCACTCCCGGACAGGCATTCCCTAGTCCAGCATCCAGCCGTAGTAGATCCGCTCGAACTCCGCGGGATTCACCTCGGTGAAGGCCTCCTTCTGGGTGACCTGGTGCCGGCCATCGGGGGCGTCAACGGTCTTATCGTCCGCCATTCCGGTCGAAGTCAGCCGATCCTCCGAGTCGACCTTGCCGCCGCCGGCAAGCGTCGAGGTCGTGTGCCATGCCGTCCAGTGCCATGGCTCGCCCTTGAGGACCCCCGTGCCCACGAAAGCCTTGTTTCGCTCGGTCTGGGTGAGGGTGCCCGCCGCGGCGTCGACGGCCATCGTCACGACGAACTCGTTGTAGCGCCCCGGATGCCGGTAGTCAGGACTGATCACGCGCTCGACGATCTTGCCGTCCGCCTCGTCCAGGATCCGCTCGACGAGCACCTGCTGCTTTCCGACCGAGCGGCCTCCCGGCAGGAACGTCTCGCTCTGCCCGACGTAGAAATGGATCTCGACGGAGTTCGACCGGGGCGGGACAGCCGGCACCGACGCAAGCAACATCGCAAATCTCCAAAAAGTCTAAATTGGACTATGCTAGAATATACTAACATGCCTGTTACCAAGCTGACAACCGCCGACCTCGTCATCCTGGCGCTGCTCACCGAGCGACCGCGCCACGGCTACAACGTCAACGCCGAGCTCGAGCGGCGCGACATCCGGGATTGGGCGAGCGTCTCCCGCCCGCAAATCTACTACTCGCTCCAGAAGCTCGCAGAGACACCATATGTGACGGTCTCGCAGCAAGCCTCGGAGACCTCGGGCCGGCCCGACCGGCAGGTCTTCGCCATCACTGAGGCCGGCCGCGAGGCCCTGGCAGAGGGGCTCGCCACGCCTACGTGGGCCACCCAGCGTGTCCCCCAGCCGTTTTTTACCTGGATTGGGCTCTCGGCGCACGCCGAGCCTGCCGAGGCAAGGGCCGTCTTGAAGGCGAGACGAGACTTCCTTCTGGCCGAAGTCGAGCGAGAGCGGGAGACCATCGCCTGGATGAAGGTGATGCCCGAGCTCCTGCGATGGCAACTGATGGTCCAGCTCTCCTTGTGCCAGTTCGAGGCCGAACTGAAGTGGCTGGGCGAGGTCGAAAGCGCCTTGTTCTCGCAGTCGCCGGGGTAGCTCTGGCGTGCTTGGGAAGCCTTTGGAAAGCGCGCGCTCCTACAGGGGAATCTCGGCATCGAGAAGCACACGCGACCTTGGCGTTTGGTTTCGCGCTCACCAGCTCGTAGTACTTCATGGACTCGCTCGGCTCTTGCTTATCGCGATCGAGAAGCTGGCGGTCGTAGTCGTGTCCCTTGTCGTCGCAGGCGATCCGACAGGATTCATTCCATCGGGTCGAGAGGATCGATCCGCAACAGCGCCTCGACTTCCCGGACTCGCTGGTAGTCGGCGAACACGGCCTCACGCTCTCCCGCCAACCCGACGATGCCGAGCGCCGTATCGAAATCGACCGTCCGGAGGATGTGATCGCCGTTGCCCAGCCACATGTGGGTGCTCAAGTGCGTCGGCAACTGGCGCAACTGGTCCAGCTGTTCGACGTTCCGCAGGATGCCGGAGACGGGCGCGATCAAGAAGATGGGAACGACGGTCTGCCTGAAATCGTAGCTCCGGGTCCGTATCTCGCGATCGACGTAGGCCTCGACAACCCGTTCCAATTGGCTGCTACCGGTGGCGACGCGGGAGAAACCAAGCACCGGCCCGCCACACGTCCTGGCCCCGACCTCGATGAGCCGAGGACCTTGCGGCGTCAGCATGACCTCGCTGTGCGCGGCTCCCCATCGGATCCCCACGGCATCGAGGGCCTGCCGAATGTACGCCAGCAGCTCGCCATATTGCTCTGGGTCGAAGGGCAGGAACTCCGTGTGGTCGAACACGGTCATGCGCTCGCCCGCCGACGTCTTGTTGTAGCGGATGAGGTGCGCCAACACGTGTTCGCCCGCCGCGCTCACCGTATCGACCGCGAACTCCGTCCCGAAGACCTGTTCCTGCACGATCACCGTCTCGTTGGCCTCGGCCCGGAGCTTAGTCCGGGACGACAGGATCAGGTCGAAGGCGGTCTTCCAATCCTCACCGGGAGGAATGTGGTGGACGTTGTCGGATCCCGCCGAAGCCGCGGGCTTGAGGATCAGCGCGGCATCGGTGAGGTTCTGGTCCGCGAGCCAGGCCGTGACCTCGGCGGCGCTCGCGGTGTTCAGGGTGCGGATGACCGGAAGGCCGGCCTTCGCGAGCGCCTCCTGCATCAACCCCTTGTGCCGCCGGGCCCGCGTTAGGGCGGGCACGTTGGCCACCTGCGGCGTGAGGGCGGCAGCCAGCCGATCCGCGAGCTCGACCCCGGATTCGGCGCCGGCAACGACGGCCAGGGGGTCATGGTCACGCAGGAGATCCACGAGGTCGGGGCCGTCCTCGTAGATCTCCAGGAAGTGGGAGGCCTGGATCTTAGACGCATAGCCCACCTCGTTGACCTCGTCCCAGGTGCCGCCCCGGATCGACCGGACGGCGATGGCGGGGATCTGCCTGGCCGCAAACGCGGGCGCGAGCTCGGCTCCCGAGTCGACGGGGTCCACGATGACGACGGGTTGAGTCATGCCGCCTCCCGCTTGGGTTGCCGCTGCTGGACCAACACGACCTGCCAGGCGATCGCGCAAAGCAGCAGGCCGCCAGCCGCGTAGGGCAGATACCGCACGTCGAGCCCGCCGGCCAGCGCCAGGCCGCCCAGCGCCGGGCCAAAGACGCTACCGAGACCCACCGCCGAGCTGTTCAAGGCCACCACCGTCGTCTCGTGCCCCGGTTCGAGCTCGGCGAGGCTCAGCTGCTGGGGCGTCATCACCGACCACCCCATGGCCCCCCAGAGCAGGAAGGGCAACAGCCCCAGAATGGGCACGGCGCCGACGGAAGGCAGCACCACGATCGCGGCAAGGAGGGTCACGAGGATCCCGGCCATCACGGCCCGCGGGTTGCCCATGAGGTCTTCCAAATAGCCAATCCCGATGCTGCCGATGAGGCCACCGAGGTTCCAAAGGGTCAACGCGGCATCGGCCGAATTGGCCTTCCCGGCCTGCAGAGGCGCCACGAGGTCATAGAGCCCGAGGCTCGCCGTCGCCGTGAGGCAGGTGACGCCGATGATGGACAAGACGCGCCGATCGACCAGGAATCGGAGCTGCTCGCCCAACGACGGGGGAGCCGGGACCTTCAGGCTCGGTTGCCTGAGGGCGACGCCGAGCAGGGTGATGGCCCCCAGGGCCAGGACCAGGCCGATGGTTGCCAGCCATCCTACCTTCGCAGCCAGCCAAAGGCCGGCAGGCACGCCGATGACGGCCCCGGCACTGTTGGCCCCCCAGATCAAGCCTAGCGCCCGCCCCGCCGCATCGGGCTCGACAAGCTCGGCCGCCGCGGCCACGGCGATGGGCAGGTACATCCCGGCTCCGATCCCGGCGATCGCCCGGCTCGCAAGGTAAGCGGCGAGGTTGGGCGAAAGCAGCGTCATCACGTTGCCCGCGACGAAGATGGCCAGCGCCAGGACAAGGACCTGGCGGGCGGGCTTCCGCGCCAGGAGGATGGCGAAGACCGGCGCGCAGACCAAGTACGTGAAGCTGAAGGCGGTGATGCCCTGGGCGGCGCCCGCCATGGACGTCCCCAGCGAGGCGCTGAGGCCCGGCAGCAGGCCGGCCACGACGTAGTCATCGCAGCCCATGGTGAACATGCCGGCCGCCAGGAAGAAAAGCGAGATCATCGGAGCCCCAAGATCGCGTTCGTCGCTTCCCGCAAGCGAGCCCGGAGCTCTTCCCGGTAGGCGTCGGGATGGGCCTCGGCGGGTCGGTCCTCGTGGAAGTACGTGCCCGTCACCGGCGTGGCGAGCACCCGAAGCGTCGCCTCGCCGCCGTATTCGACGGTGTTGAGCGGCGTACCGCCGCCCCGCCGGACCATGTTGGTGTCCATGTAGGTCGCCGGGTGCACGACGTTGACCCGCAGGTCGGGCCGCTCCGCGGCCAGGTCGAAGGTCGCCATGACCAGCGCGAGCTTCGCGCGCCGGTAGGCCGTGATGCCGTCGTAGGTCTTCTCCATCGCCAGGTCGTCGAGATCGAGGGCCTCCTGCCCCTGCGAACCGATGTTCAGGACGTTCGAGGTGATCCGAGGTAGGAGCAGCCGCGTGAGCAGGAGCGGCGCGAGGTACATGACCGCGAAGCGGAGCTCGTGGCCATCGGGCGATAGCTCGCGCTCCTGGCCGTACCCGATCCCGGCGTTGTTGATCAGCACGTCGAGGCGCGGGTGGTCGGCCGCGACCTCGGCCGCCAGGCGGCGGACCTCGGCCAGCCCACCCAGATCGGCGACATACGGCCGGCCGCCCAGTTGCGCGGCGAGCTGCTCCGTGCGCTCCCGATCGCGACCATGCACCAGCACGACATTCTCGCGGGCCAGCCTTTCCGCCAGGTAGCGGCCAAGCCCGGAGGTCGCGCCCGTGATCAAGATGGTCCGGGTCCGAGGATGTCTGGAAAGGCCCTTGGCCTTCGTCTCCCCGATGAAAATCGGGGTCCAGGAGCGGCCAGCTTCAAGACCGCGATCCTGGCCGCTCCTGGATCCCGGCGTTCGCCGGGAAGACGAGGCTTCGCCTCTTTCGAGACCACCACTCATGGGGCAAACCAGAGGTGGATGTGGCCAGTCCCGATGCCGCTTTCGTAGTCGCTGAACCGCTGGCCGGGGATGGTGCAGCGCTCGCCACCCAGGGCGCCGGCGAGCGTCAGGTAGTGGCCAAAGCCTGCTTCCGGTCCGAACGCGAGGAAGTCGGGCATGGTCTGGATGACGCAATCGTGCCGGCCTGCCGCCAACCAATCGATGCGCTGCTCGTCCGCCTCCCGGGCCTCGGCGCTGACGATGTTCCGCGGGTTGCCGCCCATATGCGCGCGGAGCTCGCCCAGGGGCCGGAAGACGTGGGACAACCCGCCGGAAGCCAGGAGCATGACCCGGCGCCCTGTCTTTTCGATCCCGCGGGCGATGGCGCGACCGAAGGCCAAGAAATCCTCCGTGGTCGCCGTCTGGCAGACGGAGGCAGAGATCCAGGCCTTCCCGGGGCTCTGTAGGTACGACCCGAGGTTGAGCGTCGCGTATTGGATCGGCAGGTGCGGATCGTCCACGGCCACGGCCCACGTCCCCTCGCGGCCCGCCTCGTCGCAGATGGTCTTCGCCAGCTCGGGATCCCCAGGCAGGTCGTAAGGCACCTGGCGAAATGCGGTGGGCATCTCGCTCGACGTGAAGAGCCCGGCCCGGCCATCATGCGAGGTGACCACGAACTCCGTCGTGGTGAACCAGTGGCTATCGACGACCACAACCGTGTCGTAGTCCTGAGCGTCGAACACCTCGCGTTTCAGGCGCCGGAGGCCGGTCGCCAGCGTGAAGTCGCGGCCGCCATTGGCTTCGATCCGCATGGCCTCCGGGAACATGATCACCGGCGCGTGCGAAACGAGGCCAGCCCCAACGATACGACCCATCTGGCACCTCTAGGGCAATAGCAGGAGCTTGCCCATCGTCCGGCGACTGGCAAGGGCTGCGTGGGCCTCGGGCGCGTTGGCGAGCGGGTAGGTGCTGTCGATGGTGATCGTCAGCGACTTGTCCAAGACGCCCTGGAACACCTCGCCGGCCCGCCACTCGAACTCCTCGCGCGTTGCCCGGAAGTGCTCCATGTAGGGGCGGGTCAGCGTCAGCGAGCCACCCCAGGCCAGCTTCATGATGTCGAAGGGCGGCACCGAGCCGCTGGCGCCCCCGTACAGAACCATGGTCCCGCGCATGCGCAGGCTGGCCAGGCTCGCCTCGAAGGTCGCCGCGCCGACGCCATCGTACACCGCGTGCACGCCCTCGCCATCGGTGAGGCGCTTCACCTCGGCCGCCAGGTCGGTGACCTGGTCGTAGTGGATGATCTCGTCCGCCCCATGGGCGCGCGCAAGCTGCTCCTTGGCCTCGGAAGAGACCGTGCCGATGACCCGGCCGCCCCGCGCCTTGATGGTTTGCACGAGCAGCAGCCCCACGCCGCCGGCGGCCGCGTGGACCAGCAGGGTATCCCCGCTCTTCACCTTGTAAGAGTCGTTGATCAGGTAATGGGCCGTCATGCCGTGCACGAGCGCGGCGGCGGCCGTCTGCATGTCCATGCCGTCGGGGATGTGGATGGCCCGGTAGGCGGGGACCAGCACGCGCGTGGCATAGCTGCCCAGGACCGTGGTCCAGGCGACGCGATCGCCAGGCTTGAAATCCAGGGCGTTCGGCCCGACGGCGACGACGCGCCCCGAGCCTTCTTCGCCCGGAATGCCCGGCTCGGGCTGGGGATAGCGGCCCTCGCGGCGGTAGATGTCGATGTAGTTGACGCCGATCGCGTCCGTCTCGACCAGGATCTGCCCCTCGCCGGGAACGGGATCGGGCATCTCCACGAGGTGCATCACCTCGGGGCCACCCGCTTCACGAACGACTATGGCATGCATGGTTCCAATTCCTTCATGTCCAGGATCTCGACCTGGTACCGGGCGATCCACTCGTCCAACCGCACCGTGGACTCCACCAGGATACGCTCGAACTCCGACAACGGTTGGGCCTGGGCCTTGGCGACCAGGCGCTCCACGCCCTCAGGCGCCAGGAACGCGCGGATGGGGGAAGCCGGGTCGCTCGCCTTCGCCTGGAGCTTGCCGACCATCGCCCGGTCGTACCCGGAGTCCTGGACCGTGGGGTAGGCGGCCTTCTTCCGGCGCACCACGGACTCCGGCAGCACATCCTTCACGGCCTCGCGCAGCAGGCCCTTCTCCAGCTCGAAGGACTGCTTCATGGCCCAGGGGATGTTGAAGACGTACTCGACCAGCCGGTGATCGCAGAACGGCACGCGCCCCTCGAGCCCCACGGCCATGCTCGCCCGGTCTTTCTTCTCGAGCAAGATGGGCAGCCAGCGCGTCAGCGTCAGATAGCTGATTTCGCGCAGGCGGGCTTCCCGAGGGCTCTCCCCTTCTAGCCGGGGCACTTCGGCAAGCGCGGCCTGGTAGAGCTCGGCCTGGTAGTCGGCAAGCTTCAGCTGGTCGATGAACCAGGGCTGGAACAGGGCGCTGGGGTCCAGGCCACGGTGGGCCGCCAGCTTGAGCCAGGGGAAGGTTTCCGCCTGCATGGCCTTATCGTCGGAGAACCACAGGTAGCCGCCGAACAGCTCGTCGGCCGCCTCGCCGGACAGGGCCACCGTCGCGTGCTCCCGGACCCCGGCAAACAGCAGGTACAGCGAGATGTCCAGATCCCCGAAGTTGAACGGCAGGTCCCAGGCCCGCAGCACCGCTTCGCGCACCTGCGGGTCGAGCAGCCGGCCCTTGTCCAGCATGATCGTGTGGTGATCGGAATCGATGAAGTCCGCGACCTCACGGGCGAACGGCCCATCGGGCGACGGCCGGATGGGATCGGCCTGGAAGCCTTCGGTGTGGCCGACGAAGTCCACCACGAAGGTCGATAGCTTGGCCCCCGTCGGGCGCAAGGAGCGCTGGGCCAGGGCCGACACGGAGCTGGAGTCCAGGCCGCCCGACAATAGCGAGCAGAGCGGCACGTCGGACATCATCTGGCGGGCCACGATGTCGTCCAGGAGGCGCCGGATGGTGGCGATCGTTTCCTCGAGGCTGTCGGTGTGAGGCCGGGCCTGGAGCTGCCAGTAGCGCTCCTCCTGGATCGCGCCGCGCCGGACGCGCAGGAGGTGGCCTGCCTTGACCTCGGACATCCCGCGGAAGGGGACGCGGCCCGGGGTGCGCAGGAAGAGCAAGGCGTCGCAGAGCTCCTCGCGCGAGGCGCGGGCCTTGGCAAGCGGGTTCGCGAGGATGGCCTTGGGCTCGGATCCGAACAGCATGCCGCTGCCGGTGGGGTAATAGTAGAGCGGCTTGACGCCGAGGCGATCGCGCACCAGCAGCAGCTCTTCACGAGCACTATCCCAGACGGCGAAGGCGAAGATGCCGTTCAGCTTATGGACAACGCCTGCCTTCCACTCCATGTAACCTCGTAGGAGCACTTCGGTATCGCATTGCGTCGCGAACCGGTGCCCCAGGCCTTCAAGTTCCTCGCGCAGCTCGCGGTAGTTGTAGATCTCGCCGTTGTAGGCGAGAACGGCCAGGGGGACGTCCCGTTCCGATCGCTCCGGGGAAAGCATGGGCTGGGCACCGCCGGCCGGGTCGATCACCGCCAACCGGCGATGGCCCAGGGCCACATGGACGTCCATCCATGTCCCGCCGTCGTCCGGTCCACGCCGGCGCAAGGTCTCGGTCATGGCCTCGATGGTCCGACCTTCTTGCGTCAGGTCACGCTCGAAGTCGACCCACCCGGTTATTCCACACATGCCTCGCTCCCGTGCATCGCTTGGTTCGGCTTGCTCTCATCGTGCCAGGGACCGCGCAGCCAGCCGTTCTGGTCGTAGTCGTCCATGCACTCCTGGACGAAGGCCTCATAGCGCGCCAACGAACCCCGCCGCGTCGCCCACTTGAGCGCATCCAGGCGCACCTGCTCGCCATTGCCAGAGAAGTTCCGCTCGTAGAGCTCGTCCCGCCCGCCGAAATCTGACCCGATCGCATCCCACGCCAGCTTGAGGAGCTGGACGCGCTCGAGCGCGCTGCAATCGGCACCGTGGTAGTAGCGATCGATCAGGGGGCGCAGCTCCGGATGGTTCAGGTCCGCGTGGCTGGACGGCACGACGATGGGCGCGCCCCCCAGGTGCGTCTCGAACAATTCATGGACCCGCTGCCAGACCTGCGCGTTGTAGACCCGGATCGCCGAGGCGTACTCGAGGCGGGGCACCACCCTTCCCCCCGTGGCGGGCTCGGGGTCGAAGGCCATGGCGGTCGTGACCGCCCAGATCATGTCGCGCATCGTGATCAGCTCGCCGACGCCCGCCTGGACGCCCCGGAAGGCATCCGTTCCGTTCGCCCGGACGGCCCGGGACAGCAGGCCGGCCATGAACTCCAGCTTGGTGGCGAGCCGGATCGCGGACTGGAAGTTGTAGAGGTTCGGGAAGCCGGACTTTGCGTAGAAGCCGGTGGAGCGCTCGATATCTCGGTACACGAGCACGTCCTCCCAGGGGATCAGGGCCTCGTCGAGGATCAGCACGGCGTCGTTCTCATCGAAGCGGCTGGAGAGGGGGTGATCGAACGGCGCCCCGATCCCGAAGGGCTTGCGGCAGATCAGGCGGAGCCTGGGGTTGTCCATGCGAGCGAAGAAGACCAACGCGAACGCTTCCGCCCGCCCTGGCTCGAGCACGGCGGAGGCCACGGGCGCCACGAAGCTGGCGTGCGTGATGGCCGACCCGGTGGCCAGCATCTTGGCGCCGCTCACGACGATGCCCTGGTCGGTCTCCCGCACGGCATGGATGAACTCGTTGCCCATCTCGTGGATCGGCCGCTTGCGGTCGATGGGCGGGTTGATGATCACGTGGTTGAGGTAGAGCGCCTTCCGGGTGAACTCGCGGTACCAGTTGATCGCGTTTTGGGCGTACGGACCGTAGTACTCGGCGTTCACCGCCAGCCCCGCCATGAACGACGCCTTGTAGTCCGGCGTCCGGCCCAGGAACCCATAGCCCAGGCGTTGCCAGTGCGCGATGGCTTCGCGCGCGTCGATCAGGTCCTGCGCACTCTTGGCAGGCTTGAAGAACCGGTGGGTGCGCGCGCCGAAATCGTCGACCCCGGTCATGAGGTCGCGCGTTGCGGGGTCGTGCAGTGCCTCGTACATGCGGGCGATCGACAACGCGCTGTTGCGGAACGCAGGGTGCTTGGTCACATCGGTGACCTTCTCCCCATTCAGGTATACATTGCGGCCGTCCCGGAGGCTTTCCAGGTAGGCGGATCCGGTCAAGAGCTCGTTCATGCGTAGGATACCAATCGCGGGTTGTCCAGGGGAGGATTGCTCAGCACGTGCACGCGCCGGAGGTGGCGGGGTGCCTTGGTTTCGAATGCTTCTCGGCCATGCAGGAGCGAGAAGTTGTCGGCAACAACGACGTCGCCCTCTTGCCACTCGTGGGCGTAGAAATTGCTCGGCGCGTAGAGCGCATCGCGCAAGCTGCTGAAGAATGTGCCACGCTCGTCGTCGCCGACGCCCGTGAACTCAAGGATGGGAGGGTTCACAAAGTTTCCATACCCTGCGAGAGGCGGCTCGTTGTAGCGGATGACGGGGAACCCACGAACGGGGTGAGTGTCGACGATGGGGGAGATGGTCTTGCTGTCATAGAACTCCATCTTCCGCTGGTAGCTGCCCGTGACCTTGCCCCACAACGCGCACGCGGTTTCCGGGGCGCCTTCCAGCGCGCGGACCGTGTCTGAGAAGGTCGTCCGGCCGCCCTGTCCGTGCCTCGGCGCCCTGACGCAATGGAAGATCTGGAACTCCGGGACCTGGGGGCGGTACATCCCGTCCCAATGCAAGGGGACGTAGTTGTTGTCGAAGATGTGGTCCTCCGGGTTGTTGTGCTCGACGAGCTCGAGCACCTTGCCGAAGGGCCAGATGCTGACCTCGCCCCACCGCTCGCAGTAATCCGCGAAGGCTTCCGCGCTGGAGAAGGTGCGGAACCCCCTCAAGACGAGGAGCCGCTCCTTCCAAAGCAGCTCCCGCAGCAATTCCACGTCGAGATCGTGAATGTCGTCTTCCGGAGCCTCGGGCTCGAGAACCAGGCCAAAAGGCTGGTTCGGCGTGATCGTCGGCGCCATGGCTTACCCCACCAGCGTGAAGTGGCTGGGAACCCCGTCGCGGGTGACGAGGCGCGCGCCGAGCGCTTCGGCCTGGGAGCGCTTGGTCAGCATGAAGCGGCCTTCCTCCATTTCGACGGCGACGGCGTGCCAGGGCGTCATCCAGTTGTCGCCCTCGGAGGCCTCGATCAGATGAATACCCAACTTCTTGGCGCCGCATCCATGCGGGTGGATGGAGAGGCGGACGGCCTCGGGGAAGTGGCGCTCGACGACGCCGCTCCAGGCCTGGCTCCGCTGGATGACCTCGTACGCGCGGATCCGGCACTCCTTCTGGATGGCGGTGCGGCTCTTCGTCTGGCCGGGGAAACTGGCGTCCTCGACGAGGAAGCGCGTGATCCCGCAGTAGAGGCGGTTCGCTTCCTTGTCCTCGGGGGAGGCATCGGGATCCTGCGCGGCCCGGCGGACGGAGGCCCGAAGGACTTCGAGCGACTCGCCGAACTCTTCCATCATCTGGGCGCGCATCTCGTCGAAACTATGCTCCGTGTACAGTTCCTCGAGGTTGAAGGAGGAGATCGAGGTGAGGCCCATCTCCGTGATCATCTCGACCAGTGCGTCGCGGTAGGCCGACACGTCTTCATCACGCATGCCGACCACGTCGCTGAAGACCCGGCCATCGGACGCCAAGATCACCCGGGCACCCGGCCCGTAGAGGCGGCCAATCCGATCGCAAAGCTGCTGCAGGAACTCGAGGGCCCGCCGCTCGCCCATGTCGGGCAAGGTCCCGAGGACCTTGGCCAGGTTGGGCGACTTGCCCGGGAAGGCGGGCAAGACGAACGTGATGGGCAGCTTCTGCTCGATCTTGGCCACGATCTTGGGCAGGTGGGGCGCCATGCACGCCGCGCAGGGGGCCGTGGGCGAGCACGTTTCCGGGCCGGACATGCGGCGGTGTGGCATGACTTCCATCAAGATGGCCATCGCCGTCTCGGTGGCCGGGGCATGCGTCCCCGGCGCGTCGAAGAGGGTGATGGAAGCAGTCGAGGTCCGGTGATCGTACTGCGAGGTCTTCATTGGGGCTTCCTTCGCTGATCGTCCTGCTACGGCTCCAGGCCACGTGCCTTTGTTGAAGTCGATATTAGCCGCACCTAAAGCTTTCGATAAAGCGACCATCGGTTGATTGATCGTCAACCCTCAGTTGATCATGGGCGGCTGCTCGTCACCCTCACCCGGGAAATATCCGTCCAAGAGGCCCGTCGGACCGTCGCCGACCTGGCCTTCGACTTCCGGTCATCTTCATGCGTCTCGAAAGTGGGGGGAAACCTCCGAGCCCCTATTCCGCCGCTCCGACTCGAGCACCCTCCTAGGTACCATTCCGCGTCATCCGGATGGGCCAGATCGTCTGGGGGCAGTGGTGGTCCCGGCATTCATCTTGCTTGCTCGGCGCCGTGTACATCTCGGCGCCACGAGTATATTATTAGGACTGCCAATTAATAAGCCCAAGACCTGATGCGTATCAGAACGATAGGCTCGGCATATCGAGGAGGGATCCCCTTGGAGCTTCGTCACCTCCGCCCCTGTTGGTTCATCCCCCGTTTGTGATGGCAATTCGTATGACGGAAAACGCGAGGAACCCGCAGGCTCCGGGGCCGCGCCTTCTGGCCGGCCTCGCCAAGCTCAGCATGGTCATGAAGAGCCAGGCCTGGCAGGACGCCGCCCCCCAGAAGCTCACCCCCACCCAGAGCCAGATCCTGGCACTGCTGCGGGGGTGCCCAGGGGAGAGCGGCTTGCGCCTCTCCGATCTCGCCCGGGGCCTCGGGGTGACGCTGGCGACGGCGAGCGACGCCGTCGCCACCCTGGTGACCAAAGGGCTCGTGGTGAAGCAACGCGCTGAGGGCGATGCCCGCGCCCGCGCGATTCTGCTCACGCCGGAGGGTCGCCAGAAAGCGGACGAGATGGCTGTCTGGCCGGACTTTCTGCTCGAGGCGGTGGAGGCCCTGAGCCCCGCCGAGCAGGAGCAGTTCCTCAAGACCGTTATGAAGATGATCCGCGTGCTGCAGGAGCAGGGGCGCATCCCGGTCTCGCGCATGTGCGTGGAGTGCAAGTTCTTCCGGCCGAACGCCCATCCCGGTAACGTACGGCCGCACCATTGCGCGCTGGTGGACGCGCCCCTAGCCGGGCTCGACCTCCGCTTAGACTGCCCCGAGCAGGAGCCCGCCGAACCCGAGGTGGCTCGGCGGCACTGGACCGAACTCACTGAGTCCTAAGACCCCCAGGGGTGCGCTGCGAACAGGTGGTCGCAGCGCCTTTTTGTACCTGCTCCCCCTTGACAAGACCGTTCCACGCCCTTATTGTTTAGGAGCCCTAATTATTAGGAGTCCTAATTAAGTAGTACACCAGGCCTGGCTAAAGAGCGTGCTGCTCCAGGTCACGCTGTGGAGCTACCCGTACATCACGCAGGGCGAGTTCTAGCCGCCCCAACCGAAAGGAGAAACCCCTATGACCACCGCCACTTTCTACCATGCCGGCTGCACCGTCTGCCAGGACGCTGAGCGGCTCGTCGGCCGCGCACTCGACCGCAGCGCCTATCGCCTTGAGAGCGTCCACCTGGTCCAGGACAAGGGACGCATCGCTGAGGCCGAGCGTGCCGGGGTCAAGTCCGTTCCCGCCCTGGTCGTCGACGGCAAGCCCTACCATATCAACTTCGGCGCCTCCATCGAGGATGTGAAGAAAAGCTAGCCCTCGGTGGGGGCCGGCGAGTCCGGCCCCCCGCTCCTTGGAGACCCCGATGCAATTCATCCGCACCAGCCTCAAGGTGGGCTTGCTCCGATTTGTGTTGTCTGGAAAGTCCCCCCCTGTCGAGAAATGTTCTAAGCGGTTGCCTGTAACGAAGATGTAGAGCCGAATACGGCCCTTGGATCGTATGGGACGGTTTTGTGGAGGCAGTGGTAGATGGCCCCGATCCTCTTGGCAATGACCTTCCAGCGGACCTTGCCCAGCCAATGAGGCTTGCCCAGCCTGGCGCCGGCATGATCGACTCGCCAATCTTCTACTCGTACACCTTCCCCCAACCCGAGGCGATGGAGCGCGCCGTCTTGCGCCCGACGAGTGCCCGCTGGGACCGATCGTTACGTGAGCTCGTTCTCCCGTATGACGAAGTGATTGCCGCTGAGGATCCCTCCCAGGCGATCAGCGATTCTTCCCCCAGTTGTTGGAGAAGTAGATCCAGGCGGCAGACTTGCCAGCTGCGGCTTCGTAGGCACCGCCCCCGGCAGGAGTGATGTCATCCTCTTCGCCGCTCGATCCGCCAGGATAGACCGCGTGGTAAAGGGTTCCGGGCGTGGCGGTTGAACCAGGACCCATCGGCTCGGGGACGGAGAAGGGCGAGTACTTGCGATCGGGGCTGGATCAGGTAGGGTTGCCACACAACCCGCGAGGGCCAGCCAGGTGCCAAACAGGGAGAACCGTTGACGAGGCAAGTGCGTAACGCTCCTTAGCGCGGGTCTTGCTCAAGAAGTCCAGCAGCAAATGATCCCATGGCAAGCACGACGATGTGACGAAGAGCGAGTTGGGATCCTTCTCACGCACCTTCCGAAGCAGGTCGAGCCCCATCCCCCTTTCAACCGAACGTTCTATACCCGAACGAGAGCGAACCCAGGTGCGACGGGTCAGGCCCGCGGCCCGAGCGCGTACCTCCCATAGGCCACGAACGCGGCCATCAACCCTCCCACGACGACGTAGACCAGCGGGTTGGTCGCGCTCAGTTGTAGCGAATACCGTCCGTACAGCCCGGCGAGGGCAATGCTTTCCAGCGCGAGTGCCGCAGCCGCCAGCGGGGTCAGGAACGGCATCCACTTCGTGGCGGCCGGAACGACCAACAGGACCCCAAACACCATCTCGAGAACGCCAAGCGCGCCCCATCCGCTGTGCGGAAGCGCGCTCATCGCCGGCACCTTCGCGATCTCGTCGAACTTGAACACCTTGTAAGCCCCCCCTGCGAAGGACTGCAGGGCGAGCAAGACCTGGAGGACCCATAAGAGGACGTTCATGGTGGCGGAGACTCCTTTTCTAGCTGCGAACATGACGGGACCTTGACGGCGGATCAGGCCTTCGCAAGCAGTCTGCACAGGCTATCGAGCTTGCGGATTCAGCCAAATTTGGCCCCCCGGGGCACAGCTGGCAGGCGTTATTCATAACCCGCTGGCTATGAATCTGTCAACCTGACCAGCGGCGCTCACTACCGGGCTTCGGGAGGCCATCGGGTCGCTGCATTCCTTGGCCGAGCGTTGAGTTTGAAATCCTGACGTGCCATCGTCATGCCCGCGTCAGTCCCTGGCATGGCGAACGGAGGGTTTCGATGAGCGACCGGTGCGTCAGAAGCGTTGCACTCGTGGGGATCCTGGTGGCTGGCTGCACCACGCCACCGCCATCTGCCCCGGTTCACAGGCAACCGCCCCCGGCTTATCGGGTCCAGGTCGGCGATATGCCCGATGGCTCGATGGGGGTGCCCAGTCCTCGCCGCCGCACCTGGACCTTCCCGCGTCGCGCCCCGATCAGCGACACCTATGCCGGATACTGGGAAGACCAGGCCACCTGCAACCGGTATTACGACGACTGTCTCGCTCGGTATTCGGATCCATCCCGATGCGAGCGCGTGAGGCAGGCTTGCCTGGCGCGATTCAGGCCTAATTGGCCATTCTGGAGGCGTTGGTGGGGGTAGAGCTCCCGTCAAACTCTCCAATCGAGAAGCGGGCGGCACCGGTCAACGCCGCGCGGTGCCGCCCCAGCTGCATGGCTGCCAGATCAGGGTTTCTCATCGACGTGGCGCGCCTCCTCCAGGTCGAGGTCGCGCTCGATCCGGTGCATGACGTCGTTGCTGATGCGCCCCTGGTCGCGGAGCATGACGATGGTCTGCCGCTCGGCGTCGAGCGCAGCCCGCATGAGGTGGTGGTAGGCCTCCACCCGGGTCTCGGAGCGCTCGTCCGTCCCCCCTCGCATCCTGGCGGCATAGCGGGGCAAACGGTCTTCGTAGCGAGCGCGTAGCCGCTCGACCGGCCGGGCTGTCGCGAGGCTGGGATCGGTCTCCGTCTCCTGCTGAAGGCGCTCGAGGGCAGCCTGGGCCGCCAGATACCTGGCCTCCGCTTCTTCGCGGGCCGCCTGTCCCTTGTCGACCACCCCGAGACGCCGCACCAGCGCCGGCAGGGTCAGCCCCTGCAGCGACAAGGTCGCCAAGATGACGCAGGCCGTGAGGAACAGGATGGTATCACGCTGTGGAAAGGGGGCTCCGCTTCGGATGAGCAACGGCAAGGCCAGAGCCGTGACGAGCGACTCGAGCCCGCGCATGCCGGTCCACGAGGTCACGGCGACCTCCCCCCAGGGAAAGTCGAGGCGCCGCGCCAGGGCGCACCGGTAGCAGATATTGGCGAACACGAACACCAGCCTCACCCCGACGACCGTCAAGCCGATGAGGCCCGCCTGCCACACCAGGGTGACGAACGAGTACCCGGCCAGCCGGCCGACGACGGTCGGGATCTGCATCCCCAGCAAGAGAAAGACCAGCCCATTCATGACGAACAGCAGGATCTGCCAGGCCCCCGTCACCTGGAGCCGGGCCACTGACGACGCCAGCCGGGGCTGCAGGCCGAGGTAGAGTCCGACCACCAGCACGCTGAGGACTCCCGACGCGCCCACGGTTTCGGCGGCGAGATAGGCCGCGTAGGGCGTGAGGAAGGAGGCCGTCGCCTCGATCGACGGATTGTTCAGGTGGGTCCGGATCCAAAAGAAGATCCGGCCCAGCACCCACCCGACCAGGATCCCCCCCGCCGAAACGGCGAGAAACCGCCAACCAGCCTGCCACGGTGAAAAGCTGCCGACCACCACGGCCGCGACGGCCATCCGGTAGGAGACGAGTGCCGTCGGGTCGTTGAGGAGGCTTTCCCCCTTCAGGATGCTCGTCAGGCGGCGAGGCAGCGACAGATCGTTCAGGATGCTGAAGACGGCCACGGCGTCCGACGGGGCGAGAATGGCGCCCAGCACGAACGCGAGGGACCAGGAGAAACCTGGTAACAAACGGTGGGCGACCAGCGCGACGACCCCCATGGTGGTCAACACCAGGGCGATCGCCAGACCGGCGATCGGCCGCACGTTCTCCTTCACGTCCTGCCAAGAGCTGAAGAAGGCGGAGTAGTAGACGATGGGGGGGACGAACAGGAAGAAGATGACGTCGGGATCGAGGTCGAGCTTGGGCAGGCCCGGCACGAGCCCGATGACGGCGCCCGCCACCACCAGGATGACCGACAGCGGGGCCCGCATCCTGGGAGCCAATAAGGCCAGCACTCCCAGAACCGTGACGAGGCCAAGAAGCGTCTCCAGTACTGCCATAGCGCCCCACCGATCCGCGTCCGGTGGCATCCTAGAAGGCTTCGCAGGCTGCGTCAAGAAAAGACCGAGATATGACAACATTGTTGGCATACTGGGATGCGTAGTTTTCCCGTACGCGCAATCAAGGCAAATCAGTCATATTCACTCCTGCGGTGCGATTTGTGTGTGAATCGTGAAGGCTAGGCCCGAACCGTGTCCCTTTCGTGAACCCGCGAGGTGCTCGTCCATGGTGCCCGATCCCTTGTCGATGACGGCCCAAGTGCCGAGCGAGATGGTGCTGCGAGGTGCTCTCGAATTGGCGTGCGATCGCCTTTCCGAATTGAGCGACACCTATCCGCCCCGAACCCGACGCGACTTGATGCGGGAGTACCTGGACCTGGCGATCGCCTACTTGCGCCACCACCCGGCCAAGGAAGGGCATCCGGCGGACAAGGCGACCGTCTCCCTTCCCTTCACCATCCGGCTCAACCAGGGGCGCAGCATTGCCACCACGGTCGAGCTTTCGAGCGAACAGTTCGAGTTGCTGGGTCAGGAAATGCAGTGTCGCATCCCGTTCGAGTTGAAGGTGAGCTATGCTCCGAGCGGATTTCAGCTCATGGCCTGCGACGACGCGTGGACGCGATGAGCTTTCGCGACCAGCGCGATCCGATCACCCTCGGCTCCCCCTTGCAACGGTCCCGGTCCCCACTAGGATAGTTCCTGCTGCGACCGGGAGGGCAGAGCCATGGCCAAACTGGATCGCTGGCCCGCACTTCCCCTGCGGGACTGGGATAAGACTTACACCTGGCTGCATCTGGCGAGCCAGATCGTCGGAAAGGTGGCGCTCGCACTGGCCCCCATGACCAATCAATGGTGGCAGGCGGCCCTTCATCCCACGGTGCGCGGTCTCGGCACCGATCCGCTGCCCCACGGTGACCGGATCCTGGCGCTGGAGATCGACTGGCTCGACCATGTCCTGCGGATCGCGGCCGCCGACGGACTGTTACGCCAGCGACCGCTCGGTGGGCCGATTCGGGAAGTCTGGGCCTGGGTCATGCGGGAGCTGGAGGAGATCGGCGGACCGGTTCCCCTCTGGCACTGCTCCGTCGAGATGCCGATTCCGGTCGCGCTGGATCGAACCGAGCTCCACGACTACGTGCCATCCCAGGCAGCCCGCTGTCACCAGGTGCTCATGCAGGTCGATCGGGTGCTACGCCGCTTCCGGGCCGAGTTCCGGGGCAAGGCCACAGAGCCTTTCTTTTGGTGGGGGGGATTCGATCTGACGGTCGACCTGTTTTCTGGGCGCATGGCCCCGCCCCGACCGGGTGCAGACCGGATCATGCGGTTCGGCATGGACGAGGAGTACGTCGCGCTGGGGTTCTGGCCGGGCGGAGCCTCGGCCTTCGGGCCCGTGGTCGATGAGCCCGTCTTCTTCGCCTACGCGGCCCCGAAGCCCGACGGCTTCGAGCAGGCACCGGTGCCGTCGCCCGCCTTCTGGCACCCCGAACTCGGCGAATTCTTGCTGCGCTACGAGGACGTGCGCCGCAGTGCCGAGCCGGATGAGCTGATCCTCGAATTCGGGCGCCAGGTCCGTCAGGATGCAATTCGACTAGGCCATTGGCCTCCTGGAACGGAATATCATCCCGAGGCTGCGCTCGGCCCAGTGATCTTCGCCCCCGAACAACCCACCGAGGCCTCGCGCCTCGGCCTTCGCGAGCCGTTCGCCCCCGAACAGCCGCGAGAGGGTTAGATCGTTGGCCGCTGCGGGGCTCGAGCTCATCCAGTCTTAGCGAGTCCTTAGCGCAACCTTAACCGATTACAGTCCATTGACAACCGACTGACCCTCGGGGGGAGACTGGAGCATCGATTGCGAGTCGCCTCCCCCTTCGCGTCGGCCGCGGCCGCGCCCTTGGCGGGCGTCCGCTCCGACTCTCCGTCGGAATCAACCAGCCCAGCAAGTCTCCCGGGAGATACCTGGCACTGTTCCATGGTCGCCGCGGGTGGCGCTGGACAGGACGGTTCGGCTCAGCCGAACCAACCGGCTGCCGGCGACCAGCTTCATGCCCTAACCGACGGCTTTTTCAAGCAGATCGCCAACCTTTGGGCCAAACTGGAGGCGGCGATCGCCCACCTCTTCGCTCCGGCGCCCAAGCCGACTCCCACGCCCGCTCCGGCCCCCGCTCCAGCTCCAGTCCCGGCTCCTGCTCCGACGGTCACCGTCCAGCCGGGCGACTCCCTCTGGGCGATCGCCCAGAACACCCTGGGCGACGGCAACCGCTGGCACGAGATCTACGACCTGAACCGAGACGCGATCGGGCCCGACCCGGACCTCATCCAGCCGGGCCAGGTGCTCAAGCTGCCCGGCAGCGCCCATCCCGCCCCGGCACCAGCTCCCGCGCCGGCCCCCGCGCCATCTGGCCCCAGCATCACGGTGCAACCGGGGGATTCGTTGTCGGCGATCGCCCAACGGACGCTGGGGGACGGCAACCGGTGGCCCGAAATCTACGACCTGAACCGGGACGTGATCGGCCCCAATCCCGACTCCATCGAGGTCGGGCAGGTTCTCAAACTCCCGGCGGGAGCCAACCCGAATGCGCCGCCCCCGGCTCCGGCGCCGGCCCCCCCACCGCCGTCTCCCCACGGCCATCCATTGCCCAGGGATCTCGTCGAGGGTGCCCACGGTGGCCAGTGCGGCTACTGGATGATGACGGAGCGCGGTCGCCTGGGCTTGCCCACCTGGAGCTACAACTGCGCCAAGGACCTGATGTGGAACTATCCCCACGACAAGGTCACCCTGGTGCACGACCCGCAGCCCGGCGACGTGTTCATTATGACCAACGGGCAGTACGGCCACACCGGCTTCGTGAAGTCCGTCAACGGCGACGGCACCCTGACCGTGATGGATTCGAACTGGGGCTACGACGAGCGCGAGCACGTTCATACGATCCGGCGGGGGGCGATCGCCGCCTACCTGCGCGACAAGTGAGGCCCGCTCGACGGAGGCTTCCCAGGCGTGCCGCATTTATCTTGGCCGGAACTTGACCTGGCCTTAACCATTAATTAAGAAAGCAGCCCCTTTACCACCCGATAACCTCAGTACAGCGAGTCGAACTGGAGGGGCCAAATGGGTGGACTACAGGATGCGGTCGTGGGGCAAGTCCAGCGTGGTCTCTGGAAGGCGTCGGTTCCGATCGCCGCGGATCAGGAAACCAAGGGGCTGACTCGAGAGGCGGCCCTCAAGACGGCCAAGCAACGCCAGGGGGCCGAGCTGGTGGCCGAGGTCGCGCGTAACGGCTCGCTGTCCTATGACGTGTTCAATCTATCCGCCGAGTCCAGCCGACGTCTGGCGACCGGCGCCGATCTCAAGACCGCCATGGTAGACAGCGACGCAGTGAAGCGCCTCGAAGGGGGCGCCGACCTCCGCGAAAGCTTCTTCGTGGCCGCCGACGGGACGGTCGGCGTTTCCCAGGAGCCCCGTCAGTTCAAGGCGACGCTGTTCGACCGGGCCCAGCGGACGTTCGATTTCGAGGACAATCCGGTTTACCGCAAGGTCGTCGACAAGGTCTTCGACTCCTCGAAGCCCGATAACGGCATTCCCAAGCTGACGGTCAGCCAGATCGAGCAGATGCGCCAGCACCTGAAGCCAGGCGACGCCTTGCTCAACGGCAACAACGGCTCGTTCATCCACGGCATCGTCTACGTCGGGCAGGATGCCGACCTGCAGGCCCAGCTCGAGCGCAAGTGGAACCTACCTGCCGGCTCGCTGCACGACCAAGGGATCATCATCCACGCCCTCGCGTCGGACCATCCCGCCGTCATCAACGGCGTCACGCTGCCCGAAGCCGGCACCGGCGTCGTGCTGGACACGCTGGAGAGCTTCGTCCAGCGCCATCCCCGCGACCTGATGGTGGCCATGAGCCCGACTCGCATGACGGACGCCGATCGCCGGGCCGTGGTCGCCGCGGCCAAGGCCGAGATCGGCAAGCCGTACGACTACGTCTTCGATCCGACGGACGAATCACGGATGTACTGCACCAAGCTGGTCGAGCACTCGCTCGAGTCCGTCGCGAACGCTCCGCGTATCGATCGGCAGCTCTTTCCGCTCGCCTCGATTCCCGGCACCAACAAGGGGGTCTTGCCGCAGGAAATGGTCATGAACGACGGCCTGCTGATGAGCCCCGACATGCAGATCGCATGGGCGAGCCCATACGTCGAGAAGTTGCAGCCCTTCCACAAATACGAGGACATCGCCGCCAAGTACCAGGCCCACGACCCGACCATCATGCGGACCATGCCCGGCGTGGCCAGCATGGCGGGTCGGAGGATCGAGGAGCTCCGGCAGGCGTCTCGCCTCACCGAGGCAGAGATGGTCAAGCCCGCCTCCTGACCGGCGGGATGGTGAATGCTCGCCAGATGGCGATCTGGCGAGCATTTACGATGGAACCATCGGTCATTCGTCGATCGACCGCCTATTAAACGACATCCTGAACGAAATCGAGCCATGACTTGCCATTTAGGCCAATTCATGGCCACCATGGGCAGCTGGCCTCGCGATGAATGGTTGAGAGGCCCACGACGGGTGGTGGCCTCGCTTGTTGCCCTACAAACTCAATCTTTGTCAGCAGCGTCAACCGATTGCGATCGGCATGTCCGGAATCGTCGTGCTGCTGTCGGGGTGGCCTTCCGGGGCAATCGCCGCCCCCCAGGACCCGGACCAGCGCGCCCGATCCACCGAAGCGCAGATGACCGACCCGGAGAGGTTCAGCCTCCTCACCAGCCTGATGCCGATGGGATTCGACGGTCGCCGGGACCCACGGGTTCCGCCCGGCACGCTGCCCAGCGCCGGTTACGTGCCCGGTATACCGCGCTTGGGAATTCCGGCCCTCCGCATGACCGATGGCAGCGTCGGGATCACCAATCCCTCGGGGTTTCGGCCAGGCGATCACGCCACCGCCCTGCCGGCGGCGCTGGCCCTCGGTGCAACCTTCGACCCCGATCTGGCCAGGAAAGTTGGAGCCATGCTCGGTCGAGAGGCCCGCGACCACGGGTTCAACGTCCTGCTCGGCGGTGGCATGAACCTGGTGCGCGATCCCCGGAACGGCCGCAACTTCGAGTACCTGTCCGAAGATCCTCTCCTGACCGGTCGGCTCACCGGGACCGAGATCGCGGGCACCCAGGCCGAGCACGTCGTGTCGACGGTCAAGCACTTCTCCCTGAATGCGCAGGAAACCAACCGCCACTGGTTCGATGCCCGGATCGATCCAGCGGCCCACCGCGAGTCTGACCTCCTCGCCTTCCAGATGGCCCTGGAGATCGGCCATCCCGGCTCGGTCATGGCCGCCTACAACCAGGTCAACGGCGTCTATGCCAGCGGGAGCGACCTTTTGCTCAACGGCATCCTGAAGTCGGCCTGGGGATTCAAGGGCTGGGTCATGTCTGACTGGGGAGCGGTCCATGACTGGTCCTATGCCAAGAGCGGCCTCGATCAGGAGTCGGGCGCCCAGCTCGACGAGCGGATCTGGTTCGCGGGTCCGCTCGAGCAGGCGTTCGCGGCCGGCCGCTTCACCCGCGATCGCCTATCCGACATGGTCCGCCGCCTCCTGCGATCGGTCTACGCGGTCGGCATGGATCGGCCGATCCCCACGACACCCGCGGATCCGGGCCACGCGGTGGCCCTCGAGGTGGCGCGTCGGGGCATGGTCTTGCTGAAGAATGACCGGCTCCTCCCACTGGGAACGAGGTGGAGGCACATCGCGGTGATCGGGGGCCAGGCCCACCTGGGAGTGCTAACCGGGGCCGGGTCCAGTCAGGTGACGCCGGCCGGCGGCTTCGCCGCGACGATCCCGCTCGGGGGCGTCGGCAACATGGCCGCGGTCCGCAACGCCGCCTACTTGCCATCGTCCCCGCTGAATGAGCTGCGGAAGCGCATGCCGGGATGCACCTTCGACTACGATCCGGGGGCCTATCCGGCCGATGCGGCCGCCCTCGCCAGGCGATCAGACCTCGCGATCGTGTTCGCGACCCGCCCCGAAAGCGAGGAGTTCGACGGCCCCGACCTTTCCCTGCCGTTCGGCCAGGACTCCCTCATTCCGGCCGTGGCCCGGGCCAATCCCCACACCCTGGTCGTGCTCGAGACGGGGAACCCCGTCGCCATGCCGTGGCACCGTCAGGTGCGGGGCATCCTGCAAGCCTGGTTTCCGGGCGAGGCGGGGGGAGAGGCGATCGCCGAGATCCTCACCGGTCGGGTCAATCCGTCCGGGCGGCTGCCCATCACCTTTCCTTCGAGCACCTCCCAGTTGCCACGTCCGCGCCTTCCCGGCTTCGGGACCCCGTTCGGCACGTCGGTCACGGTCCGGTATCGGGAGGGAGCCGATGTGGGCTATCGGTGGTTCTCGCGGACGGGCCAGAAGCCGCTCTATCCCTTCGGTTACGGACTGAGTTACACGAGCTTCGCCTATCGAGACCTCGTGGTCGAAGGAGGTCGGACCCTCACAGCCCGTGTCACCGTGACCAACACGGGCCCTAGGGCCGGTGCCGACGTGCCCCAGCTCTACCTGATCCGGGCGGCAGGCAGGCCGTGTTCCCGACTCCTGGCCTTCGATCGAATCAAGCTGGCACCGGGGACCTCGCGCCGGATCACGCTCATCGCCGATCGGCGGCTCCTCGCGCGCTTCGACGGGGCTTCGGCAAGCTGGCGCCTCGCCTCGGGGCGCTACCGCGTGGCGGTGGGCCGAAACGCCAGGGACCTGGCCCATCAGTCCGAAGCCACCGTGGTGGCCCAATCCTTCAAGCCCTAAGGATCTCCTGGCTAGCGCCAGACCTCCGCTGCCGCCCGACGGGCAGGCGGCCAAGCTCTGGCGTCCCGACCGAAAGAGCGCTAAGCTGGTTTCGAAGAGGAGACCCCTGCCGCTATGAAGGTGATCGAAACCGGCCTGCCTGGCCTGCTCGTCGTCGAGCCCCGCACGTTCGGGGACTCGCGGGGGTTCTTCCTGGAGACCTACGCCGAGCAGCGTTACCAAGAGACGGGCATCACGCCGCGCTTCGTCCAGGCCAACCACTCCCGCTCCCGTCGCGGGGTGCTTCGTGGCCTGCACTACCAGCTGGTACAGCCGCAGGGGAAGCTCGTGAGCGTGGCCCGCGGGGCCGTGTACGACGTGGCCGTCGACATCCGGGTGGGGTCCCCGACCTTCGGGAAGCAGTACGGGTGCGTGCTGGACGACGAAACCCACCGCCAGTTGTACGTGCCGCCCGGTTTTGCCCACGGCTTCGTCGTGCTCTCCGAGGTTTGCGACTTCCTCTACCAGGTGACGGATTACTACCACCCGGCCTCCGAGCAGGGTATCGCCTGGGACGATCCCGACCTCAGCATCGAGTGGCCCATCGCGGACGTGCTGCTTTCGGACAAGGATCGCGTCCATCCACGGCTCCGCGACCAGGCCAAGGACAAGCTCCCCGTGTTCGAAGGGGCCTTGGTCCACTAGACAGCCCCTACCGGGCCAACATCTCGCGGTGGCCCTTTTTGCGCTGCTCGAGCTCCTCAAGGGTGCGGGGCCAGTCACCCTTGAGGAGCCGGGAGAAGGCCCGGTCGGCAAGCAGCTTGCCCCCAGTCTGGCAGGTCGCGCAGTAGTTGGCTTCGTTGGCCGCGTATACGATGCGCTGGACCGGATCCCCGCAGGCCGGACAGGGCTGCCCATAGCGGCCGTGCACGGCGAAGTCCGGGCGAAAGGCCGTGACGTTCGTTGGAAAACCTTCCCCCGTCTCGACACGCAGCCGCTCGATCCAAGTGGTCAACAGGGTGCGACAGCACGCGAAGAGCCGCTCCGCCTCGGCGGGAGCCATGTCCCTCGTGCGCTTGGCCGGTGACAAGCGGGCCGCGTGGAGGATCTCGTCGCTGTAGGAGTTCCCGATGCCCGAGAGCAGGTGGGGATCGGTGAGGGCCCGTTTCAGGGTGCGATTCTCGCTCGTGAGCCGCTGATAGAAGGTGTCGAAGGTGGCTTCCAGGACCTCGAGCCCGCCGGGGTCCAGCTCGGCCAGGCCCTCTTCACCGGCCACCACGTGCCAGGAAGCCCGCTTCTTGGACCCGGCCTCAGTGAGGACCAGGTTGCCCGCCTCGAACTCGCAGATGGCCGTGACGATCCGCCCGGGCCCCTTGGCGCCGGGCGCCAGCCACTTGAGGCGCCCCGCCACCATCAGGTGGATGACGAAGTAGACATCGGACTCGAAGCCGATCACGATGCGCTTTCCCAGTCGGCGCACGCCCGACACGGGGTGTCCGACGGCCGCTTGCGGAGCCGGCTCGACCGTGCGCAGCACGAAGGGGTTCATGAACCGGATGGCCATGAGGGGTTGGCCCAATAGCCGCTTCTCCAGGGCCTCGCAATACACCGTGATATCCGGAAGCTCCGGCATCGCCCCCTCCTCGTCACGCGATCGCCGTCGCGTGACGCCATGGTCGAATTGCGGGCAACCTTCCGTCAAGGCCCCGCGCAGGACCCGCCGCCTGGTGCGGCGTGCGCGCAGACAGGTTCCGATGGGCGCGCTACACTGGATCGGGGTGGGTTTCGGAAAGGCGGGGGACGATGGCGAACCGGCGGCAGAGCTATCCCGACAACGTTCCGGGCGACTTCTTCGTCGACACGACCTGCATCGACTGCGGAACGTGCCGCCACGTCGCCCCTGAGACCTTCGCCGAGGCCGCCGACCACTCCTACGTCCAGGCTCAACCCGACACGGCGACCGAGCGCCGCAAGGCCTACCGCGCGCTTCTGTGCTGTCCCACCGGATCGATCGGCTCCGAGGCGCCTGCCCAGGCCCGCGAGGTGATGGAGGACTTCCCGCTGCCCATCGAAGGGGGCGTCTACTACTGCGGGTTCGCCTCGCCGAAGTCCTTCGGGGCCAGCAGCTACTTCATCCACCATCCGGATGGCAACTGGCTCATCGACTCGCCCAAGTTCCTGCCTCACCTGGTCGAGCGTTTCGAGCAGCTGGGGGGCATCCGTCACGTCTTCCTCACCCACCGCGACGACGTGGCCGATGCCGATCGCTATGCAGCCCGATTCGGGGCCGAGAGGTGGATCCACGAGGCCGATCGCGGGGCACAACCCGAGGCCGAGCGGACCGTCTCTGGAGACGACCCCGTCGAGGTGGCGCCCGGCTTCCTGGTCATTCCGACCCCGGGACACACCCGGGGGTCGATGGTCCTGCTCCACGACGGCTTCCTGTTCTCGGGTGACCATCTCTGGGGCCTGCCCCATGCGGGGAAGCTCGGGGCGTCTCCGAGCGTCTGCTGGTACTCCTGGCCGGAGCAAACCCGATCGATGGAGAAGCTGCTTGCCTACCGCTTCGACTGGGTCCTGCCCGGGCACGGGGCCCCGCTGCACCTGGAATCGGAGGCCATGCACGCCGCGCTGGCCGACCTCGTCCGTCGGATGGAACGCCACGCCCGGACGCATCCTGTCTGATCGCCCGGTCGGAATGTTAGCATGGGGCGTCCTAGAACCCGCTTGATTGAGGCCCCGATGACGGTCACGGTCGATCCCCGCTTGCACGAGAGCTGGAAGACGGCGCTCGCTGAGGAATTCCAGCAGCCCTACTTCAGAGAACTCAAGGCCTTCCTGTTACAAGAAAGGCAGGCGGGGCGGCTCTTCTTTCCACCGGGGTCCATGATCTTCAAGGCACTCGACACGACCCCGTTCGAGGCCGTGCGCGTCGTGATCCTGGGTCAGGACCCCTATCACGGCCCCGGCCAGGCCCACGGGCTCTGCTTCTCGGTCCCCGATGGCATCCAGCCCCCTCCCTCCCTGGTGAATATCTTCAAAGAGTTGCACGACGACCTCGGCGTCCCGATCCCGGGCCATGGCAACCTGGAGAAGTGGGCCCGGCAAGGGGTGCTCTTGCTCAACGCGACCCTCACCGTACGAGCCCATCAGGCCGGATCCCACCAGAACCGCGGCTGGGAGCGCTTCACCGACGCCATCATCCGGCGGCTGAACGATGGCCGAGAAGGGCTCGCCTTCGTCCTGTGGGGACGCTCGGCTAAGGAGAAGGGACGGATCATCGACCGGACGCGGCACCGCGTCCTGACGGCGGCCCATCCCTCGCCCCTCTCGGCTCACCACGGGTTCTTCGGGTGCCGGCACTTCTCGGCGATCAACCGTCACCTGTCGGAGCGCGGCGAGGCCCCCATCGACTGGACCCTGGCCTGAGGTTATCAGGCCGATCGCACCGCCCGGACTAACCGCATGTGCTCGAACGGGGTGGGGCGCTCGGGTTGGCCCCCGAGGAAGCGTTCCCGGATCTCCCTGACGCCCAGGTCCTCGACGACCTCGAAGCCGGCCGACGCCAGCACGGTGGCAAGTTGATCGGCGCTGTAAGCGGCTCGGAATGGCTCGCCAATCCGCTCCATGACCCCCTGCAGCCGCTGCATGGCGGCCCCCGCCCGACCCGGGTCGAGCGCGGCGGCGTCGAGGTAGTCGAAGACGATCGGACTGCCCGGTCGGCACAGGGAGGCCACCTGCCGGAGGGTCGCGCGAACCTCGTCGTCGCTCAAGTAAAAGGTGACGCCGAGCCAGGTGAACAGCGACGATCGCGTCGGGTCGAAGCCTCGGTCCCGCAGGGCGATCGCCAGATCGTCCACCGAGAAGTCCACCGGGACGAACTCGACCTGCGGCGGAAGTTCCCAGCCGAGCCGCGCCATCCGCTCGCGCTTGTCTTGCTGGGTCGCGGGGTGGTCGACCTCGAAGAGCCTGAGACCGGAGAGCCACTCGGGATTCCGCATGGCGAGCGTATCGTAGCCGGCTCCGAGGACGACGAGCTGCTCCAGGCCTCGAGCGATCTGTCGCGCGATCTCGTCTTCGGCGAAGCGATGGCGACTGATGGGCACCAGCTGGGCCTGCACGATGGCCTGGAGGGCCTCGGAATCGGTCAACCCACGGTCGAGCAGGTCCGGGGCCCAGACCGGCAGGGAGGTGGCGAGCCCTGTCCGGAACGAGCCCTGCTCCTCGTCGGTAAACCACCGGGGCGCCAGGTGGTCGTCGAAGACCCGAGGCCCCTCGTGTCTCGCGTGCTCGGCCCGCAAGAAGGCCGTCAACAGGGCGGACATGCTGGCGCGTTGAGCGTCCATGAAAAAACCTACCTTTCGTTCGCTCGGGGGAACGTCAGGTAGGTAACACGCTCATATGATTGAGTCAATAATCTTCGTTATGATAGCATAGATCGCCAGTTTTGTCAATCCCCGGCTTGGTGGCTCCGGGAGGTCACGCGAAGGCGACCTCCCGGCGGTCCGCATCCGGCTCGGCAAAGTCCAGGAGAAGAGAGCCTTCATGGACCAGCTCGTCCCGCCTCGAGGCCTTCAGATCCTCGAAGTGCTGCACGAGCAGGGTGGCCTTCTTGCCCTTGCGCTCGACCTTCCAGGTGCCGCTCACGACGCCGTCTACGAGGAAGGTCGCGAGGACCAGGAGGTTGCGGGTGACGATCCGGGGCCGGTATTCATCCGGCACGACCCGCGAGCGGTCATCGTGGGCGAGCACGAGGTTGTCGAAGTCAGGGAGGAAGCGCACGGGGACCGGGGTTTCCTCGTCCGGACGCGGCGAGCCGGGCAGGTCGAACAGCTCCCGGCCTCGCTCGTCGCGAAACGCCTCGAGCTCGCCTCGCAGGGCCTCGAACACGGGTTTCAGACCCTTGAGGCCCGACCACGCCTGGGCGTCCGCTACCGAGGCCGGTCCGAAGGCGGCGAGGTACCGGCGAATCAGGTCGGTCGCGGCGTCCTCCGGGGAGGTCGGCTCCGCCATCCAGGAGTCGGCGACGGCGAAGGCCGCATCGGCTGGAAAGCCCCACGGCGACGCGTCCGGGACCATGACGAGCGGCAGGGTCATGCGGACCGCGTAGCCCATGGCCCGCTCGTCCCCGTCGGGGAAGCGCTCGACCAGATGGTCGCGCAGGGCATTGAAGGGCCGGGGCTCTGCAAGCAGGAACTCGCGGGCGACCTCGACGCATCGCTGGACCTCGTCTCCGGAGATCCGGTCCCGCAGGGTGGCCTTCATCCCGGCCGTCAGCATGGGTTGGAGGGGCGATCGCCATGCCCGAAAGTCCTCGGCGGTCATGAGGTGCAGGGTGCCCCGCATGGCGGTCCCCCGAACGACCTGCCTGCCGTGAATCAGGGTCAGGAGGTCCTGTCGCTCGAACCGGGCGAGCCGGGTCCACAGGCCGACGAACGGCGGACGAGCCACCTGGGCCTGCATGCCGGCGAGGCGGGCGATCGCCTCCTGAACGGCCACGTCGTGGCGCTCGAGCAGGAGCTGCCGGGCCAGGGTGGCGCGGCTCAGGGCGCGTCGCGAGAGGGTGGGGGCAGCGACCTTGGGCATCGAGACCTCTTTCGGACGGAGCAGGGGCGCCCCCCAAGCATGACGCCCGCGGTCCCGGTCGGCAAGGCGCCGCTCAGCGTCCGATGACCGTCCGCTCCCGCTGGATCGAGACCGTGTATGTCACGTCGACCGTCCCGTGCGCCGGGACTTCGGGGTGGAACCGGATCTCGTCGGCCGATTCGCGCTCGACCGGGTGCGAGTGGGCCGTGATCGTCCAGTCTCCCGTCATGTCCTCGACGACCTCGACGGTCACGGGGATGTCTTGCTCGTTGTGCAGGCGGATGCGATAGGAGACGGTCCGCCCGGTCGAGGTTTCCCGGAACTCGGTCTGCTGACGCCGGGCCGTCACGTCGAAGGCCTCACCCAGGTCGAGGTGGATGGCCTGCCCGACCGGGGTGTCCGGTAGCTGGACCTCGCCGGCGATCACGAGGTGCGCCTGTCTGTCGGGCGTATACACGGTCACGCGCCCACCCGGCAACGGGATCCCGAGCCCGCTCGCCTCCGTGTTCGTCAAGGACAGCCGGAGCTGGGCCTTCTGCGGCAGGTCGGGGTCGACGGTCCGGAAGAGCGAGACGCTGCCCGTGACGCGATAGACCTTGGCCACGTCGAGCCCCAGACGCCGATCGACGATGAGCCGCTCCTCGCCGCGCGCCGGGAGGTCGTGGGTACCCGAGAGGTGGTAGACGTAGCGTCCCGCGAACGACTCCGCCGGTAGGCCCCTGGGAGCGCCACCCGCCCGCATGGCCAGCGGAGCGGGCGCGAACGGGAGGGACCGGGTCACGTCGCCGGCCACCAGGGTGACGGCCACGCCGCGGAACGGAGCGCCGGATTCGTTGTGCAGATCGGCCCAGTGGGCCCACTCCCCGTGGTCCTGCTCCGGGTTCGTCGTCAGCGTGTACTCGCTACGCCAGCCCAGGCTCTGGATCACGTAGGACGCCGTCGCCATGCCGACCCACGGCTGTTCGGCTTCGACCAGCCATTCCAGAGCAGGGTTGACGGTCAGGTCGGCAGAGGCCGGGAAGGAGACCTTGCCCGGGGGATCACGGAAGAGCTGGTCCCCGACTCGGTAGAGGGGACCGGACTGGGTCACGACGAGGGTCGCCGGTATCGACGAGGTGGCCCGTGGCGGCCAGATCTCGACCGTGGTGCCCGCGTAGCGGCTCAGCCATTGAGCTTGGTTGACCGCGTCGTAGCGGTAGCGTTGCCGCTCGATCATGGCTGGCAGGGTCAACATGGTCTCGCCAGCGCTCACGGATGGCCCGATCGATCCGAAGCGCACGACCTGACTGCCCGTCGCCAGGGTGAGGGGACGCGAGTCCGTGACGAGGGCCCACGTGGCCCCGTAGAGGGTGAGGGATTGCGAGGCGATCGGGGGTTCCAGCACCGGTTCCCCCTCCCACCCGGCCAAGGCGGAAGCCGCCTGGACGGTCAGCGGATCCGTGGTGTGGCAGCCAGCCAGTCCGGTGAGCAGCGTGGCGGCCGAGGCGACCCAGGTAAGCTTGCGAGTCACGCGTTCTCCCTCCCCCCGATCGCTCCGGTTGTAGCGTCAGTGGGAGGGAGAGTAAAGGAGAAGTTCGTTGGCGCCGATCAGCCGTTCCCGGTGTTTCTCCTGGGCCTTCGCGGGAACGGAGCTAGATCTCCCGGGCCGGATCGTCGTTCGGCCGCCAGTGGGGGGCCTTGTGCTCGTTGCGAACGAACAGCCGCACCCGATTCTTGCGGTCGATGAAGATCACCCGGTCGTTGAGCTGGGCGAACGTCTTGTTGCTCGCCCCGTTGATCACGATGGCCCCCGCGATGTTCATCTGGATCGAGCTGGGATCCGGGGAACCGAGCGTCTTGACGGTAGATCCCTTGTGGTGGGGTTCCGACTGACGGATGACGTCCACGTTGTTGATCTGCTTGAAGGTCACGTTGCTCGAGTCATCGACCGAGAAGACCAACCCCAGGTTGAGCTGCTTGATGTCGAGGGTGTCCAGCGTCAAATCGGCCCGCTTGTCGAGCAGGATGCTCAGGTCGTTGACCTGCTCGAAGGTCACGTTCCGCGAGTTGTTCACGTCCACGGTCCCGACCTCGTTGGTCTGGATGAAGACGAAGTGACCGGTCGTCGGATCCCAGTGCAAGACGGCGTGTAGCTCATGGTAGCCGTCCAGCAGCCGGAGGACGTCGCCATAGGCGACGTTGAGGTTGCTATCCTGCTTGAGCTGCACGTTCTGGCTGTCACGCGCCGTCAGCAGGCCGTTGGTGTTGGTCTGGTCGACGGTGGTGGTGGATCCCAAGAGAGCGCCGGTCTTGAGATTGGCCTCGTTGTTGGCCGAGTAGTCGAACCGGCCCCCGATCGCCACCTGCGAACGGCTCTCGGTGTTGGTCTGGTCGAAGTTGATCCGGGTATCGGCGTCGTCGGTCGGTTTGGAGCCCCGCCACTCGGCGACCCCCACCGGGCCGGGAGCGGTCGTCGGGGCGAGGCTGCACCCGGTTGCCGCCACCATGGCGAGCAGTAGCCCCCCCCACAGCTTTCGCTGTCTCATGATCACACATCCTCCCTCTCTGAACCTGGGCGAGGCGATCGCCCCCCATCGCCCTGCGGCGCCGGCCGCCGGCGAGGGGGAAGCCGGTGGGCTATCCCTCGCGGGCTGGACCGGTCGCCTCAGGAGGCGATGGCGCTGCTACTTGTGGCGCTGCTCGATGAACACGTCGTTTTCCTCGCGGGTCGGCGACGGCGCGTTGTTGTTCTGCGTGAAGGTGACGTTGGCGTTGCGGCCGAAACGCTGTTTGGCGGACAGGTCGTTATCCAGCACGTTCGAGGACCCACGTCCGCCGGACACCTGCGTCGAGGACGACTCGAAGTTGAGCTGACTCAGGTTGAGGTCGGCGTCGCGGCCAGCCTTCTGGTCGGACTTCCAGTTGTTCTCGAGCGAGAGGCTCGCCTGACCGTTCGGGGCCTGGACGCGGGTGGTACCGTTCAGGGTGTTGGTCTGGCTCGTCCGGAGGATCTTGGCGTCGCGACCGGCATACTGGTTGACGTAAGCCGAGTTTTCCAGCTCCAGCGAGGCGTTGCCCCGATTACTGCGGATCGTCAAGGTGCCAGAAGGCTGGTTGTTGTGCTGCCCCAGGATGACCGTGGTATCGTGCGGGTCCTCCTGGTCGATGGTCGCCTGGTTCTCGGCCTCCGCTTGGATGTTGCCATTGGATTGGAAGGTCCCGGCCCCTATCACGTTCGTCTGGTTGGCATTGACCACGGCGTCCGACACATGGCGGCTGCCCATAGCGGGGGCCTGAGAGGGAAGCTTGGCACAGCCTACCGAGACGACTGTTGCGAGCAGAACCGGGCTCCAGATCGTCATCAAACGCATACGAGTTCTCTCCTTCACAAGATGAGACCATTCGGGAATCGCCTCGAATGATCGCTCGTCCGTGATTCACAGGCTAGCGGAGGTTCTCGGGCAAGAGTACGACTTCGTGCCCCTGATTCCGTGTCCAGATCGCTGCATGCCTGTCGGTATCGAACCGCGAGCAGCGCCACCGCCGGGGCAGCGAGTCGCCGCCCCGGCGGTGGCGCCATCCGCTCTCGGCGGCGTGCGCCTATTTGGTCACCTGGGTGACCGAACCCGAGAGGCTACTGTGCCCTTGGCCCTCGCTTACCTGGGTGAGGTAGACGCGCTGGCTCGTTTCCTGCGAGGGCGATCCGCCTCCATTCCCTGGACCGGCCGTCGCGTTGCCGTTGTGGGCGGAGGTCTGATGCACCTCGAGGTCGTCGGCGTACCGGCTGCTGACCAAGGCGACCTGGCGGGTGTTGCCGCTGTGGCGGGTACGCGCTTGTGAGCCCTCCGACCCATCGGCGTCCGCGTTGCCATTGTAGGCGGACGTCTGTCGGATGCTCAGGACGCCGATGTCCCCTCCGACGTCGACCATCGCCACCTGTTCGGTGTTGCCGCTGTCGTCCGCCTCGGCGCGTGCCGCCCCGTGCTTGGCGCTTGCCGAGGCGTCGCCGTTGCCGGTCGATGTTTGCTCGATCGTCCCCGAGGTCAGGGACGTGCCCTTCACGACGACCGTCTGGCTGGTGTTCCCGTTGTCGCTCGCCTGGGCGTCAGAGGCCTGGGTCCGGAGCGGCCGCGTGGTCGGCGGACCAAGCTGCGGACCGCCGGGCAACTGACCGCAGCCCACAAGCAGGATGGCGTGCAGGCCGAGCAGGGTGCGACCGATGAGGAAGACTGAGCGCAAGGGGGGCCTCCTGTCGAAGTCGATTCGGCGAACTCAACCACATGCCATTCGGGTTGATTCACGCGATGGGAAGGGCCCGGCCTGTCCGAGCACAAGCCGGGCCTCGGGTTCTTACTTGTTGCTGCCGCTCGTCGCGGTGGCGTTGCCGTTGCCTTCGCTATCCTGGCGGTTCTTGGTGTCGTTGCCGGTGACAAAGCGAGAGACCCAGACTTGCCAAGTATTGCCGCTCCCGAGCGCCGAGGCGCTCGCATTGCCCGTGGTGTCTTCATCCTCCTCCTGGTGCGGCTTCCCGCGCACCAGGAGGTCATCGTTGCTGCCCGACGTCGCCTTGGCGTTGCCATTGTCCTTGCTGATCTGGTCGGTATCGAGGTTGTGGCGGCGCACGTATTCCTCGATGTAGGTCTGGTACGTGTTACCGCTTTCGACAGCCAGCGCGGTGGCCGAACCGGTCCGATCTTCCTCTTCCTCTTCCTTCTCCTTCTTGGGCATGTCGTAGCTCTGAGTCGTGCGCTCGCTGACCAGGGCCGGTTGGGCCGATTTGGGCATCGCCGTAGAGCTGGGAAGCTGGGCGCAGCCGACGCTGGGCCCCATCGTCGCCAGAGCTACGAGGATCCCAAGTTTCGATGGATTGTGCATTGAGTATTGACCTCCTTAATCGTTTGGCGTTGTAACAAGAGAGTTTCTTGCTCAGCCAACGGTTTGATACTAGGCGATTGGAGGTTCCTCCGAAACGGCAAGCAGGACTTCGATTTTCGGCAAATCGCCCGCTTGATTTCCCCGCCCCCATAGCACGACGCCCGCCGGGTTGTCCGGCGGACGCCTTTCAGTGAACCGATGAACGAACCTGGCTGGGGCCGCTGCCCGCCACCGGCGATGGGGTTATCGGGTCACCTGTGTGACGTAGGCCCGCTGAATTGTTTCCGGAATCGGGAGAGGAAGGGCCCGGCCTGTCCGAGCACAAGCCGGGCCTCAAGTTCTTAGTCCTTGCTGCTGCCGCTAGTCGCGGTGGCGTTGCCGTTGCCTTCGCTATCCTGGCGGTTCTTGGTGTCGTTGGCGAAGACAAAGCGAGAGGCCCAGACTTGCCAAGTATTGCCGCTCCCGAGCGCCGAGGCGCTCGCATTGCCCGTGGTATCTTCATCCTCTAGGTGTGGGTTCCCGCGCACCAGGACATCGTCATTGCTGCCCGAAGTCGCTGTGGCGTTGCCGTTGTTCTTGCTGATCTGGTCGGTGTCGAGGTTGTGGCGAAGCACGTATTCCTCGATGTAGGTCTGGTAGGTGTTACCGCTGCCGCGAGCCAGCGCGCTGGCCGAACCGGTCTGATCTTCTTCCTCGATCTTGGGCACGATGACGCTCTGGGTCGTGCGCTCGCTGACCAGGGCCGGTTGAGTCGCTTTGGGCATCGCCGTAGAGTTAGGAAGCTGACCGCAGCCTACCGAGAGCACCGTCGCGAGCAGGACCGGGCTCCAGATCTTCATCAGTCGCATACCTGTGGATTCCTCCTCTAACACGGACCATTCGTGGCGATCGCCGCGAATGTTTGCTCGTCCGTGATTCTCAGGCTAACCCACGGCCGCCGATAAAAAAACGACAGGTTGACCCCATTTCATCCGCTAAATTTTCGCTTGCGTGCTGAAACACCCGGACCCCCAAACGGCGCCAAGAAGCGCGTTTGAGGCCGTTCTGAAAGCGGCGACCAAGGCGATAAGGCAACCAAGCTTGGACCGGTCGTCAGATCCCCGGAACCGGTTCCCCGAGCAGCTTGGCCCGCGCGAAGGCGAATGGCACCGACCCCACGGCTAGTAATTCGTCGTTGAATCGCCGCTCCGAAAAGCCCTTGCCCCACTTCTTGCGGCACGCCGTCTTCATCGCGAGGATCTGCTCCTTGCCGGAGAAGTAGGCAATGAGCTGGGTAGGCCAGTTGATGGAGCGCAGCAGGTCGGGATCGATCTCGCCGGTCCCCGGCTTGGCGTGGTGTTTCCAGTCAGCGGCCTGTTGCAGGGTCCAGCGCCCGGTCTCCACGTTCACGTCGTAGATGACCCGCCGAATGCGGTGCTGCCAAGAGCGTAGGGTGTTGATGTGGGCGGCGACCGAATCCCCGAGGCCTCCCTGCTCCCAGAAGAGCTGTTCGGCGTAGAGGGCCCACCCTTCGTTCTGGACCGAATCCGAGAGCAGGCTGCGCAGCGGGTCTGGATTGAGCCGGGCGATCGACAGCTGCAGGTGGTGGCCCGGCAGGCCTTCATGGGCGGCGTAGGGCCCCATGCCGTTGAGCTTGAAATCGACCGATTCCCGGACGACGTCTTCCCGGGCGCTCACGCTGTCCGAGGCGTTGAAGTGCTCGACGTTCCACCAGCCGACGTTGGACGGCAGCATCGGCGGGGGCGGGTTCATGCTGCCCCCGTCCCCGGTGAGCGGCACGACCGGATCGGGCGTCACGCGGGCGTGGATCGGCCCCACCCCGGACGGGATGGTCACGAAGCCGGCCTTCTCGATGGCCGTCCGGTTCTCGATCTGGATGTGGTCATAGAGTTCGAGCAGCGAACGCTGGTCGAGCGTGTGCGCCAACCGCTCCTGCGCCTCGTCCAGAGTCGGCTTGGAGCCCATCTTGGGGGTCAAGCTTGCAAGGTCGGCCTCGACCTTGGCGAGCTCGGCCTGTGCCTTGGCGAGCAGCTGGTCGGGGGTCCAGTCGAGCAACTCGGCGTGCCTGAGGCGCCAGGCGTAGTTGGTCGAGCCGATCACCTCGAACTCCGAGAGCCCCGAAAGGCTCGTCACGTGATTCCAGTAGGAGGTCAGTGCAGCGATCGCCTCGTCCCGGTGCGCGATCGCCGGATTGGCCTTCAAGAGAGCGATCAGCCCCTCGCAAAGGTCGGCCGAGATGGCCACGTCCCGGTTGGTCGGCCGCACGCATATCCGCTGCATTTCGGCGACCATGGCCGGGATCCGGCCGGTCACCTCGCCCAGGACATCGAGCCGGTCGGGGGCCCAGGTCAGGATGGCGACCAGGTTGTTCGCCGTGGTCTCCAGCCATTCCCCAGGGCGATGGAGGTACATGCGCTCGACCATCAGGTGGCGGTCGAGGGTCTCGGCCACGGCGTAGGTCCAGCGGAAATCGATCTGGCGATCGACGCTCCAGCGGCGCCAAGGCATGGCGCGCAGGCGCGCCAGATCGGTCTGCAGGCGGCCATGTAACGTGGCCAGCGCCTCCGGGGTATACGACGGCACGGAGCGGGCATCATCGATGAGGCCGTTCCCCGAGGCGAAGTCGGGCCAGATGGCGCTCTCGGTCTTGAGGACGTCTTTGGCGATCGCCGTAAAGGCCGGCGTACCCGGGATGCTCAAGGCGTCGATGCGCGGTGCCGGGGGGGCCGCCGCGGGGGCCATCCCGGCCGGAACGACCAGAGACAGGGCGAGGGCAAAAAGACCGATTCGACGCATGGAGACCCTTTCAACCCGAGCAGGCGCGTGCCGCCTGAATTATCGACGGGGGGCGCGCGCCCGTCAATTTCGTCCGAGGGGTTGACAAAGCATCTAGGTAGTTGTATCTACCTAGATGGATTCACGAAAGGACTGACCCTTGAGAGATCCCCGCTACCCCGTCGCCCAGGAGGACTCCCAGCTGCCCTTACTGAGGGCCCTTCACGAGGTGACTCACCGCCTCATGCAGGTCGCGAGCCGCCACATCGAGTCCATGGGGGTCACGACCTGCCAGTTCGACGTGCTGGCGGTCCTGGGCGACACCGACGGGATGTCGTGCAAGGAGCTGAGCCGTCAATCACTCGTCTCGAACGGGACCCTGACCCCGGTGCTCGACCGACTCGAGGGCAAGGGCCTGGTCCAACGTTCCAGAGGCGAGCAGGATGGTCGGCAGACGCTGGTGCGCCTCAGTGACGAGGGACAGACCCTCTACGAGGAAACCTTCTTGCCGCACATCGACTACATGCGGGGGTACATCGACCAGCTGACCCCGGACGAGCAGGAGACCTTGCGTCAGCTGCTCGGCAAGCTCAAGCAGGCCCTTTCGAACCCTCAACCCCCATCCCTTCGCTAACCCACCCGTTTCCCTCGCAAGAAGAAAGGAAGGCCCCCATGCCCTGGACGATTGACAAGGCTCACACCCGCATTGGCTTCTCGGTGAAGCACATGATGGTGTCGACCGTGCACGGCGAGTTCAAGTCCTACTCGGGCACCATCGAGCTCGATGCGCAGGACCTGACCCGGTCCCGCGTCAGCGGCGAGATCGAGGTCGCGAGCATCGACACCGGCAACTCGGACCGCGACAACCACCTGCGCGCCAACGACTTCTTCGATGCCCCCAACCACCCGACCATCAGCTTCCGGAGCACGCGCCTGGAGCGTCTGTCGTCGGATACCTTCAAGGTCTTCGGGGACCTGACCATCCGCGGCGTGACCCGGGAGGTCGAGCTCGAGGCCGAGTACGCCGGCCAGCACAAGAACCCCTGGGGCAAGACCAGCACGGGGTTCACGGTGACGGGCACGATCAACCGCAAGGACTTCGGGATGGACTTCAACATGCCCCTCGAGACGGGTGGCCTGCTCGTCGGCGAGAAGGTCAAGATCCAGCTCGACATCGAGGCCGTCCTCGAGGAGGCTCCGGTCGCGGCGGCGGCAGCCAACTAAGCGACCCGCACGTAGCGAGTAGGGAGGAGGGTTGCCCTCCTCCCTCTCACACCACCGGACGTGCGGGTCCGCATCCGGCGGTTCGTCAAACCGAGTGACGCCGCCGTTGAATCTCCGCCAGACTTACCAAACCCTGGGCT
>Ga0209979_1000667_pt1 | contig 43873 bp, 83 predicted proteins | sample AnhtaG_FD_183114 | JGI IMG/M metagenome (GOLD analysis project Ga0209979, IMG submission 183114) | Deep subsurface microbial communities from Anholt, Denmark to uncover new lineages of life (NeLLi) - Anholt_01485 metaG (SPAdes) (version 2) | ecosystem: Environmental > Aquatic > Marine > Oceanic...
ATTTCCTCCTTTTCAAATCTTTAGAAGCCAACCATAACAGGAGAGAACACAACACTCCTGTGTATAATAAAGCTCCTATTAAAGAAATCCACCACCAAAACATCATTGTCTCACCTTGATCCCCAGCCAAGGGAGGAAGGCTGTGAGAAAAGACAGAGTGGCCTAGCCGAATAGTTAATCGGCACCTTCATACAGCCATTTTAGGCAGCCCTCCACCTTGACCCGATATCCCCGAAGGATCCTCTCAAAAAAGTGGGGAATCCCCACCACCTGAAAAAAGTTTATCAGCATTGATGGGTGTTTCAGCAAGGGGTAAAATCACGTTTACATAACGCAAAAAAGCGTAATTTGAAAAGCCTTGCCTAATGACGGTTTCAAAGAAATCTTAGGGTGTCATAACTACTTATTATCGGAACATCCCTGATCAATGCCGAGGTTATTTCTTGACTCGTTCAATGAATCGTATGGCGTGCTTGAAAACGAGTAGCTCCCTGCCTTTATCCGTAAGAAAGGCTAGGGTGTAGTTGTCCACGTCAATTATGATCCCCTCTAGGTGGCTCTCATCGTCCAGGGTGTTGGCGTTCAAGTGCAAGACAACCGGCTCTTTTCTCTTCGCCAGACCGCCTAGGTAGGCAAAGCTGTTCCAGGGGGGTTGCTTCTTGGGCTTTTGCTTGGGCTTTTGTCTCACCTTTTAGCTCCTCCAGTTGCTTCTTGCCCTTTTTGCTGGTAAGTCAATTCCAGAGAGATTTAAGCAATTTCATTCGTATGGCCTCCATCCGAATATGAGACATCTAACCGTCTCCAGAAGCTCATCCAGCCAGCCCCGCCAGCACTGAATCTCGTAGCAGCACTTCTGGGGATATTTGGTTGCCTTGTGCCAATGCCTGCAACCTTGTCTAGGACAGAGCATTGTTTCTTTCTCCTTATCCCCAGCCAAGGGAAAGTCCAGGCGGAGATGATCAGAAACCTGCTGGCGTAGTTAAGCCAGAACCTTGGCTGGGGCTAGTCTTCCTTCTTTTTCTCACCTTTGGGACATTCCTTCCTCAGAAACTCCTCCGCTTCCTTGGCGACATCGGCCCGCTTTATCACTCTCAGCTTCCAAACATAGTCCAAGCGAACTTCATTGCCATCCTTGAGCCTGGCCCAGTCAAAGCAGAGGCACTCCACTATGCCCCTGACTCTCCGCCCATTGGCCATTGAAAAGACAACTTTATCTCCCACATTGAAGGGAATCCGCTCTCTTAGCTTGGACATTATTTTGCTTTCTCCTCCAATTTTTCTAAAATTTTATCCAGGCTGCCCAGCCTCTCCGTAACCCTCTTGGCGAAGCTCCTTTCTCTTTCTGTAAATCTGGACTTCTTGCCATATATCATCTTCGGAGAGCTTATTCTTAATAGCTAATTTCAGCACATAATACCTCATACCCAAGCCACCTTCATGCTTGCCTAGTTGCTCCAGTCGCTCTATCTCCTCATCGCTCAGTACCATGTGCCTTTGGTTCCCTCCTTTAGCTTCTTCCTGTCTATCTGTTTTATTATCCAGCTCTCGGTTAGAATGTCCCAAGGTACACCGCTGCTGCTTTCCTTTATTGCGGCCTCAATGAGTTTGGGTGAGATCCCCTCCAGCATAGTTCCATCAATAAGCTGGCGCATTCTTATCTTGCGGCGTGTCTGAAATTCTTTGGTAAGCCGGGCCAGATAGCCCCTGTGAGCTCTATAGTAAATCCCCATCAGCCGGTCGCCTTCCCTTATTTGCTCCGGGGTTAGCTCTTCTTCTGCGGATGGTTGAGATTGAGTGTCTCTATAGATACTCTCTTTATTCTTTCTTATATCTTTTGTGGTCGTCGATTTAGACGACACCTCTATCGTCGATTTAGACGACACCTGTTTTTTACTATCGTCTAAATCAACGACATCTTGTTTTTGGGCAGGGGCTTGCGATAGAGGCTTGTCTATCGTCGATTTAGACGACACCTCTGGTTTTCCTATCGTCGATTTAGACGATACCCACTGCTCATAATCCTTGTTAAATCCCAATCTATTCCCATTTTTCAAGATTATTTTTCTTTCAAGAAGCCTTAGTTTTGTCCGGGATACATTCCTTCGGTCAAGGCCGGTCAAATCTTGGAGCTGGGAGACTGATACCCAATCCATCTTCTTCTTTATGGGCTGCCCATATTTGTCATAGATCCAACGGCCCTTTTGGTCTCTTACCACATATCCCCAGGTCTTTCGGAGGATCGCCCACAATACTCTCCATTCGTAAGATGACAGATTCATCTTTGCCAGTTGATCAACAATATCATTGGCGATGTCTATATGACCGTTCTCTCGCTGTGGCGATGCCAACCCTCATGTCCTTTCAGACCATCCCCGCCTCTCTCATCAGATTTGCCTTCTGTATTTTCTCAACCAGGTCGTTGCCGGTCCTGAGCTTTTCTTCTTCACTGCTTCCATCCAGCCTTGCCATGATCCCGAGAGGAGCGAAATTCGGATACTCCTTATCCCCTCCGAAAATATACGCTGCTTTGAAGGTATAGGGCTTGTAATGCCAGATTACAGTCCTTACCTTGTTGTAGCCCTCTGGGTCTACGTTTTCTGTTGTATCGGAGATCTCCTTGTCGCAGAATCTACTAAGACATTCCCTAATTGCTCTTTCAAAATTTTCTTTGGCTATTATTGCCACCTCTCAATCTCCTTTCAAGCCAATTCTAAATCCACTCCCATAGCCGCCAAGCATTCCCTGCAAAACCCATATCTCTTTTCCTCGGTGCCTTCAAGGCTTGCATTGCACTTGAAGCACCGCCCCCAAATTCCATCTTTGGTAAGGTCCAGTATTGCCATCTTCCCTCCTTTCAGCCCAGCGGAGTGAGAAAAAGAATTTGTCTGAAATTGGTGATGAATTAACCTCCTTTTTTTTAGTGGCTCCGCCGGGCTAGTTCTATCTTCTAACCAGCCACAGGGCTGGGAGTTTTGTCCCTCCTTTTATATTCTTGCCATGCCTCAGCTATGGTCTTATATTTTTTATAGTAGCGGAGGTAAATGAACCTCCTGAACCTCCGCAATGCCAGAGTGGGATTATAAAGCATAGGCCAAGGGTAATATCCAAACGAGTAGATCACCTCGCAACGGTGGAGGTCCTCCTCGAAGCTCGTATCAAATCCCATCAGGACATAGACCGTAGCCTTGTTGACCCCCTGATTTTTGAGGATCTTCATTCCCTGTATGGCCTTTCCTTCATCCCTCATCCTGTCCCAAGCGAATTTTGGCTGGGTTGCCCATCTGAGTCGCTTAATCCACCAAGCCTTCTCATCATCGAGCAGCCGGAGGTCCATGCCATTCTCTATCACCTTGAGCCTCGCCTTATGGATCTCCTTAAAGGTCTCCCCCCAGAAGGGATCATAGAATATATTGTTATCCAGAAGCTCTATCGTATCGAACTTAGGGTTATGGAACTCCCAGATTGAGTGGTGGGTCTTGTCTTGCCGCATGAGGGGAACCTTGCAGAATGGGCACTTGCGCAAGCAGGCCCGGAAGGTGTAGCCGAGTGAATGGTGCAGGTTGAAAAGACTATAATCCGGCTTCATAAGCACCAAATCTTATTCCATCCTCGAAAATCCAAGAGGCATATCTGTAATCAGCTTTCCAGAGAGGCATATTCAGCATTACCTCATCTCCAGCTTTCTTGTGATAAGTGCTGATCTTCATAAGTGCGAGGTTGTGCTTAGGAGCGTCTGTCAAAAGGAGAATTTTCATTTTATTGATTGGCGGAGGCTTTACCATAATAATACCGCTATCTTCTTCTAATTTTTTATTCCAATGTTCATAAGATTCACCCAATGACTTAATTGGTTCATTGCAACATACACAGGCTTTATGTGCAAGAGACCTTAAAACTACTACAGTATAACTAGAAGAATGCTTGAGATAATGTTTTTTCGTTTTTGTTCCTCAAATACCGCTTTTTATCTTTCACATATTTCAGATGCCCCGGGCAAATACCCTTATTTAGCAAACTCTTGCAGCAGCCGTCCCTCTTGCCATACCTCAGGCAATACTTTTCCGATATCTTTACCCTGCACTTCAGGCAATACAAATCTGGATCTGTGATGTAAGTGAAGCAAAGATTGTTGCTCTCCTTGCCGCAGCCGGTGCATCTGTTCTTCATTCTCTGGGCGATTTATGGAGGTTCAAAGTAGGATAGTCCCGTTCAATTTCCTGGATAATTTGCCCTCCGTACCTTTCAGTACGAAGCGCCCCAATAACTTCCTCCCCTCCGCCTACCGGATGTATAATCATCAGCAGGAGCCCGATGGCAATTTGGGATTTTCCAAATCCCAGCCCAATGATCACTCCCATGAAAGCTAGAGACATTCAGTTGTTTCCTTGCCCGCTCAATTCAAGAATTTCTACCATCATATACAAACGCTAAGCCAATTTCACCTCTTACTAAGTGTTTGTAATCTTTTGCGTGTTTTGCTGACAATGCTTGAGCATTCTTATAATTCTGAAATATCTTGCCACAATCTTCGCATTCACCTACTGTGTGAACCTTCCAAACGCTTTTTTTCAACACCGTTCCCTCTCCTTCCTTGCCCGCCTCGGCGGATTTCCCATCTTGTACCTCATCTATAATTTCCATTCAAGCAATAAGGCATACACTTTCTATTTCTCAGTATTTCTGCCCACGCTCTATCCTGTTCTTCTTCGTATCGTGCCTGTTCTAAGTATGTTTTTAGCTCCTCAAAATTCATCTTCTCCTCCTCCCTCGCCCGCCCTGGCAGGATTCCCCCCTGACAGCCTGCCGTGCCTACCAATACATATAATCGGTAAACTACACCCCACAGAGCGGGGTATTCTTAAATATCAATCGGGAATAGTGGCAAATCTGACCTTTTTGCTTCTTCTAACTGAATCTTTTCTGTATCGGATAGTTCGGCCTGTTTGCATCCTGCTAGTGAAATCTCTGGATTACAGGGTAAAATAGTGCAACGCTTGAAGTCTTCATATTTGCTAAACTTGCCACACCACCAAAATGCTCCTGTTTCTTCCTCTTTTATGGTTAGATGTTTGCATATCATTTGACTTTCCTCTGTTCTTCCCCCGCCCTGCTCGCACCCACTCACGTCAACGAGCACCCCTGTATGCTGGTACTACAGGTCCCTTACTTAGAGCGGGGATGCCCTTCCTTTATGGGCTACTCCTCTCGTATGCCTCCCTTACTTGCTCAGGTGCAAAATCGGAATATATCTGCGTGGTAGTCAGCCTCCTATGCCCCACCTGTTTTTGAACGGCGGTTATGGGGACTCTATCAAGGAGAGAGTGGACAATATGAGTATGCCTTAGAGTATGTGGGGTAGCTTCCACTCCTGCTCGGGCAGAGTATTTTTTAAGTAGCTGTTGTACCCTTCTGGTAGTCAAATCAAATATCTCGCCTCTCTTTTTCTTTTCCAGTTTGAGATAGGCTTTTATATCATTCAGCACTTCCCTGGGTACAAAGATAGTCCTTCCTTGTCCAGTCTTGGTGTTCTCTGGAAGAATCGAGATGAACCTTTCCTCAAAATCTATATTCTCTACCCTGAGTTTGACGAACTCCCCAATTCTCATACCAGTTGAATAAAGCAAGGTGATTATCAGCTTGTCGCGGTAGTTATCTATAGACTCTCGTAGTTTATCCCACTCTTCCCTTTTCAGATACTTGATATTCCTTTTGAAAGGCCGTCGCTTATTTCGCTTTGGTAATTTTGGCATAGATTTGACCTTTTGGTGTATTTATTTATGAGGGTCTCAGGAATCGCTTTAGAAAATTAGTTCGCTTTTGTTGTTGAAAAGCGAAACCCTTTCCTCCTAAAAATCCATATTCTGGTATCTCATCTTGCTCTGGAGGTGCTCAGGCAATTCCTCCATATCAACCTTGACTCCCTGGATCCTCTCCAGCCTGAAGTAGCCGAATATGACAGGGGATTTTAGCTTTTTCTCCTTCGAGGCCAGGAAGATGGTGTCCCCCCACTTCATTTTCCTTAGCATCTTCTCAGGGACTCTTCGGGATACGCCTATAAGCTCTGCCTCCTTGATGAACTCCTCGATTGTGTAATGTTTATTTCCCATCCAGTGAAGCCAAGCATGGCTCTCCTCCGGGTGGGCATAGTAACAATTGTTGAGGCGGGGTCTAGTGAGCTTAGGGGGCTTGTGCAAATTCGACAAATACTGCTGAGCTGTGACACCATGTTCCAATTGGTCTACATTCATATCATAAAAGAATCGCCACTTCTCAAAGCCTCTGTATCCTCGGAAGGGCTTGAGCTTAATCAGAGTAGGGTAGGGCTTCGGAAAGATGATGAGCTTGCCCTCGATATTAGCGTCTGAGATGTCCATATAATCTACTAGCTCCTCAATCTCGGCATCGGTGACTATGTATAGGCCGCCCTCCACCCTGACACCACAGCCTCTTCTTACCGGTATTGCGAAGGGTATAGTCATGGTTTCCTCCTCTCAGCCTTCCTCAATGGCCTTCTTGATCTTCTGGCACAACTCTCTTTGTTTTAGGTGGCAACTATGACAGGTATGAAACCAGCCCAACGACCAGAGATAATTGCTTAGTAGGCATGCAACTACCTTGACTCTTTGGTTCATCTTCCGGGCTTTTTCATAAACGGTAGGCTGATCCTCGTCCTTGAAGAAGTAGCTCATTGGTTTGGAGAAGGTCGTCCCTATCCTCTCCAGCAGCTTCAGGGACGGATACTGCCTTCCCTTCTCAATCTTGCCGACGTAGGTGCCATCAATCTTGCCCGGGACCCGACTAGCAAACTGCTTCTGGGTCAGACCCAGGCTATTCCTTAGCTTTTTGACTCTTTCTCCGAGAATCATCATTTTCCTCCTCCCTTTTCGCAACCGGTGGCTGAAGCTGACCATCAGGCTGGTTTGCCTCTCCGTTGGTTCCCTTTTCGCCTGATTCAGAGCCCTTTAGGGCAGCCACCCATTGATGATAGCTGGACAGGACAGAAACTCACCAGTCCTCTTTAGCCTCCTTCAGCTCCCTCATCCCCTTCCTCCTCCCTCAGCCTCCAGTCCTGCCAGTCATGCCAAGCCTTCTCGCAAGCTGGATGCAGGGCCTTGAGGCCGGAAAATCTGCTGCAAAGTTGACAATACATCTAAAGCACCCAACCTAATATCACACAACCAAGACCAATAAATTTTGCTATGAAGATTTCTATTCCATCTATTCCAAAAAAATGCTTCAGTCCAACTAATCCCCAGACAAGACATAAGCCTGCAAGAGATAAAATGACTTTGAGCTGCCTTCTCTCAATCTTTCTCAACTTTCTTTTTGGCGGGAGTTCAGATCTTGGCATTTTGCTCCAGAGCAGACTGATAACTACCACCCCTATCAGACCTCCCACTATCACCAAGGAGAACCTGTCCAGAAACTCCGAGATGGATTCTAGTAAAAGATACATTTCTCAACCTGTGCCTTAGATTTTTCCTCTCAAAATCACGCAGGAAAGGGGGCAAATTTGAACTTTGACACTCGACTCGATACTTTCATCGTGTCTCGGTATATTGTCCGCAATAAGGGCAGTAAAACTTATCATCGCTACTGTTATCGACAACCACAGTTGGCACCCATATATATCTGCCACACCACTGACACTTTATTTTCTTCGCCAATTTTTTCTCCATAGTAGGGTAGGGGATCCTATTTTTTCTCTTTTCCCCCTAAGATCTCAATGTCCTCCACGTTTGCTATGTTTACCTTGACTATTTTGCCGTTCTCTCCGACTTTCATGTAAAATTCCCGTGAGTTTAGACTCGGTTCGGCTTCAACTTCACCCTCTCTACTGCGGCCACTGATATAGTACACTTTGATAAACACCGAAGTCGCCTCCTTGAAGATATTTTCCTCCTTGAGCCTGACCTCGAAATACTCTGCCGCAGTGAGCTCGCCTTTTTCCCTCCGACAATCCATGCAGCAAGTGAGAAGATTATCCGGCGTTGTCTGTCCTCCACGGCACTTGGCAAGGTCGTGACAAAGATATTCGGTGGGTCGATGACAAAAATGGCAGGATTTCTTGTCTCGCTCTAAAACCTCCCGGCGGTGGGCCAGGGGAATGTAGGAAGGATCAAGATCGGTGTGCTTGATCACAAGACTCCGTGGGATGTTCATGATTGACCTCCTGATGGCCCCCTGGATTTCTCATAAAAAAAAAGCCCAGTCTTTACCTCGAAAGAATGGGCTAAGGAAATTCGGGATGTAAGCTCGGCAACCCAGCCACCATTTGAAAGGTCTGTAGTTTTGCGTCCCATTCTTTCGAATGGTTTGCCTTTGTCGGTCATACCGGTAAAACTCGAGCGAATGAGAAAGAGCCAATCCCACCATAATAGCAAAAAAATGTTGCTGAGTAAAATTGCGGAAAGTAAAGCTAGATAGAGGTTTAGGTTCGGGGCGAAAAAACTAGAGCGGGGTCTGAACAGAGGCCCGGGGAAGACGGTGGAGACAGGATCTTGGGGATGGGGAAAAAATAGCGGTCTCGAAATTTTGGGTAACATAATATCTCTGACAGGACACAAAACGGCGAGGACAGATGGTAGGAAAGGATTTGGATGGTCAAGAGGGTTTGGGTTACATAAAACTTTATCACCTCCTTTGTGCTTAAAATAAAAAAGCGGCCTCAAAGCTCGTGGGGCAGAGCAAATGAGGCCAGCTAGGGAATCGGAAAACTCACCTTTTGAGGCAAAAGCGTCAATGAGTTTCCATAATAATCCAAATTGTTTAGTAAGGTGAGTCATTTCCGCTTCCCCTCAAAAAGCTACTTTATTATACAAGATCTGAAGAAAGTGTCAAGTCCCCATTATAGATGCAAGAAATGGGGAAAGGTTCTATCTTAAAAAGAAAGATAAGACCTCAAGTCTAGTTTCTCATTATCTACCAAGGTCGCTACGGAAGACCGAAAATTCTAGATAAGAAGGGTAGTGACCGAAAATTGTATTTAATTCCTCCTGTGAAAGGGATTTCTTAGGTGTCCAACCAAGTTTCTTCTTTACAACGAGTAGCCAAGAATCACGCCCACTAGTAAGAATGCCCGTGAAGACAACCCACAGAGGTCGCAAAAATGCTGGCACAGCATCAAGCATGTGATGACAGCCATGTAATTCCAGTATATCCAAGCTGAGATACTTACAGAGTTTTACCAAGTCATCTCTTACATATTCCCGGATGTGACTCTTGCATGTGCCGGGATACCAATAATAGTACTCAAATGAAGGTAGGTTTGTTCGTCCCAAAACGACTCGAATACGCTTCATCAGATGAACAGCATTAGGAACTGTGATAAGGAAATAACCTCCGGGTTTCACAAACTCCAGCAACTCGTTAACTAAATCTCTAGGGGAATTATGAAGATGTTCTAATACATCTAGCATCATTAAGATGTCAAATTCGCTCTTTTCAAAAGGAAGTTTTGTTTCGCCATCAATTACACAATAACGTATATTAAATTTGCGAGCAAAGTTGAGTATTTTTTCTCGGTTGCCAGGAATCATGTGCCAATACTCTCTAAGATCATCACATGCGGAGCACTCAAATCCCAACATAGATAGGATTGCCGTGTTATCACCCCGGCCAGCACCAAAGTCCAGTATCTTAGCTGGTGGTTTCAGATATTTCAAAACTGTCCGTGCAATGTTGGCTCCTTTTGCCGCATTCATATAGCCTTCAACAGGCAAGTTTTTGCGAACTACTTCTATCGCTTTTTTCAGCGTCATCATATCTTTTTATCCTCATGTATTAGACGCAAGAAATGGGAAAGGTTCCATCTTATCTTCTAACCGAATATTCGGCTGAAGCTCTCACAGAATTACCATTGCTATCTTCACCGCCCATAATTACTGTGTGCTCTCCTACGAGTCCTAGACCGTATAAGACTGACACTGTACCTTCAAGGGTTCCCCAAGGAAATAGATAATGCATACCAAATATTTTATCAAATTGTTCTTCTGCTTCCGTCCCTGTTTTTACAGTTTGCCATACCCAATAATTTAGATTAACGCCAATTCCATTTGTTTCCCGTAAAACAGTTTTCACATTTGTCCTGCGGTCAACATAGAAAACATTAGGAGTTATACTAAGTGTAATATTCGCTGTCTTAGTGTCACGCCAATCAGATTTCCCGAAACATCCAGTTAGAGTTAATGCTAAGGGTATTAGTAGAAATAGCAGATATTTCCTTCTCATTCTTATCACCTCACTTTCCTTGTAATTCGGCTATTTTCTCATCTATTTGTTGATCTAGGATATTCACATCTCTGACGAAATTTTTCCATTGATGCAGACTCTCTTCGTATTTGCCAATACCACCTGAAGTGAAGAGACCCAAGGCGACTCTCCTATAGAGATAAACGGCTATATTTTGCTTATCTCCATAGTCAATCACATAGACTTTTCCCTCGATTTGACTGAAATTGAAATTACCCAGATGGTATCCTTTACCGAAAAGGGCATAGGCTATAGTTGCCGAGGCAAGGATAATCAAAGCAGTAATTAGAATTATTTTCCTTCTCACCTTTCTCACCTCCTATGCTGATATTTTATTAAGATACTCCAGCATTGTCATTCTTATGAAGCTGGCTATGCTTAAACCTTTCTGTTTTGCTAGTTTGGTGATTTTATCCATGTCTTCCTTGTTAAATAAGACCTTTTTTGCTTCTGTCAGATTTTTCTTTTTTTTAACTGCCATTTTCTCCTCCATATAGTTAGACTCAATTTACATCAAAAAGTTCCCTTTTGATTTTATTATATACTTTTTTTCTGAAAAGTCAAGCCTTGTCTAAAATCCCTCTATCCCGCAACTGGCTTGAAAAAAATCTTGCGATACAGGCACTCTGAGAGGTGGCAACGCATCAAACCCTTGCTCCACCCCTCCGATGAGCGATTTGCCCCTTCTATGGAGGCGTTTTTTTCCGGCTATCCTCCCTTTTCCTGTTTCAGTAGCCAGATATAGACCGATTTCTGGGAGAAGTAGGTTTTGTTGCCCAGCTTGATATAAGGCAGCCCTTTTTTCCGATGGTCCCGGAGAGTCTCTTTCTTTATGTCCAGGATTTTAGACAATGCTTCTTCGGTGATAATATCGGTTAGCACCCTGTTGGACGTGCTATTTTCCACCGTTGCGATCCTTGCCTCTTTGCCCAGGCTTTTCAAAAGCTCATCGGTTTGCTTCTTGTTTAGCTTGATAGACTTTCTTTTGTTGATTTTACTCACCTCCCTTTGCTCCTACATCAGGCTTTGCCTACTTCTATGGTTATATTTCTTCCTAAGCCGACTGCCTTATCAATCTCTGCTGTTATAAACTGCTTCGCCATTGCTACGGCTTCTTTTCCCTTATAGATCGTGCCGTGTTTGTCAATCAGAAGATAGTGTTCCCCTTGAGAATTGGAGAAAAAAAGTTCTACTTTCATTTTTACCTCACCTCCTCCACGTGCCGACAGATTCTTCTGCCGTTTGCCTTGTAAATCCAGGCCGGGCAGTTACAGGAGAGATTACCCTGCTCGTCCTCTTTCACTTCATAGAAATTCCCCGGCCTCGACCTGCTCTCAAAGGTCGCCACTAGCTTATAGACTTTCTTTGCCATTTTCTTGCCCCCTCTCAGGGGGGGACTGAACCCCCCCCCTTTTTTTTCAATCCTCTACCCTGAAAGGCATCACTACCGCCGCCAGTTCCTTCCTCACATAGAAGAGGATTGGATCTTCCCCGCTTTTCACTTTCCAGCCATAATCGCCATAGCCCCGGTCTGTGAGATACTGACAATACTCATAATCCAGGAAGGCTTTTACGCCTTTGCCTTTCAGCATTACGACTAGGCCACTCTGGCCTTTGAGCAGCTTGAGAAGATTATACTCGGTTACGATCTCAGCCTTGTGGTAGCCTTTCGATTTGGGGATCACCGCCTTAAAGTCCGGGAAGTCAGATTTCTTTCTCGGCTGTATCAGCCCTGTCCTACCATCATAGCAGTAGTGTCCTGGGGGGAAGTTAAATTCCCGGTATCCATTCATTACCAGGATAGCCCCGTCTGTCCAGGCTTCGGTCTCAAAAGTAGTATTCTTGCGCCTTGATTTCCAGATCTTGATAAAGCCCTTCTCTTTCTTCTTCATAAAGCTAATTGCCTTCTTTGCCATTGTCATCGCCCCCTTTCAGTCTTATTTTTGCCTACCCCGCTTTTGACGGGGTAGGCTTTTGTCTCAACCCCTCATTACCTTGCTCAGGGAACAGGGTTTGAAAAACTTGTCCCTCTCCACCGGCAAGCCCAAAGATCCCCTGACTTCCCTCAGTTCGTTCAGGGAAAAATTCCCCAGCTCGTCCTCCAGCCCTATCACAAAGCCAAAGAATATGTCTTTACCGTCATACTCTATGCCATACCACGTCCATTGTGCATCAGGAGTAAAGAATTTGACCTGTAGAGTAGGGTCTTTCTGGCTGCTAGTTTTTCCGAGCTTAGGCAGCCTTTCCAGGATCTCCTTTGTGAGTAGCTTCACTTGTTCCCCCTTTCAGGGGAAGGCAGATCTGCCTTCCCCGATTTTTATAATGACCGGCTAGTCAAATTATTTATTAGCTATGATAAACCTCTCCAGGTCTTTCAAGTATCTTACGTGATAGCCCTCATCCTCAAAGAGGATCCTGGCTATTCTTAAAGCGTCAAGCCACCGCTTTTTGCGCTTTAATTCCTTGTCCATTTTAGCCCCTTTGACTTTTGACCTCTGATATGCCCCCGGTAGCTTTGAGAGCATTCTTGACATCCCTGGCAGTGAATAGGCTAATGTCAATATAACCTATCAACCGCCACAGCCTTTGACCGTTATTCTTGATCTCCAGCCTTCCTTCCCCTGTCAGCCTGACTTGACCAGGCTGCCCAAAGTTATCCGTGATATTCCAGACTTTCACTTTTGCCTCCTTTCCTTGTCTTAGATGTTATTTCGGGTCTTTTCGGGTCTTTTCAATGTTATTTCGGGTCTTTTCAATGTTATTTCAGAAAAATGCGTCCAGAGAGGGGTCAAATTTCGATTTTGTCAAGCCCCTTCGATGTTCTGGTCAGCCCCTCTTTTTTTTGCTCTTTTTCGGGAACAAGGGTTATTTCCCTTGCCTTTAGCCATTCATAGACAGTTATGACAGAAAAATAGGTATCTCTGCCCAAAGGTATGAAAGGCAAGCCCTTTTCCTTCTGGTAATAGCTTATAGCCCTGGGTTCACAGCCTATATAATCGGCTAGGGTATCCTTGTCTATAATGTCATCTACCAGAGGGTTTTTCCTTTTCCCCTTGAGAGCATCACCCATATTATTAGCTTTATAGCCCATTTTAGCCCCCTTTCCTGGGGGGCTGCTTTCACAACCCCCCAGGTAGAATAGCTTCACTTTTTGCTTTTTTTGCCTGATCCGATTTCTACCAGCATAAAATTTGCCTGGTATCTTTTCCCATTGACTGGGACCTTGCCATGTCCGTGATAACCCCGGGATCCGGTCTTAAAATTTTTGCTGTCCAATTCTATGACCTGTAGCACCTGTCCGAGATCATCCTTGATAGTAGCTTTCACGTTTACCACCCCCCTTGTCAAAGATCAATTTTTTTGGTTCCATACTATTAGACTCCATAAATCCAAAAAAGTTCCATTTAGGGCTTTTTAGTGTCATCATAAAATAAAAAAATATGTTAATAGCTGTTGATTTAACCTAATAGGTTAAATTGATAAAATAGACATAAAAAAATTTGATCGGATTTTTAGGGCAGGAGAATTTTCAGGATCGCATAGGATTGATTCATTAGGCTAGTTATAAGATTTTTATAGCTGGGATCATCTTTAGCTTTTTCGAGAGTAACCTTGTCAATCTCCGGGAGACCTCCTCCACGTCCTCTAGCCTCCCGGATGCTGATGAAAGCAGCCTCATTCAAATCGAAATTCCCGAAGACAAACTCGCCCTTCGGGAGATCGGCAACTTCCCCCCGTTGCAGCCTCTTACTTCCCTTTTGCTCGATTGGATGATGCCAGCCACACAGCGGGCACTTAACCGTCTTGACTTCTGTAGCCATAATTTCTTCTCCTTTGGGCCCTCACGTTAGAGCACTTTACGTAAAGAGGGCTCATAGTGTGTCTTCATTATACAGCCTCATTACAGACAAGTCAAATGGACTTTATAATGGGGTCCATAATGGAGACCCATAATGAGCCCATCACAAATTTCCCGTTATGGGCCCATTACAAAGAACGTAACAACCCATAAGGCTTGACTTATTAAAATTTTTTTTTATAATGGAGACAGACAACAAATTCTCGTAAGTAATTTGTAAGTAATCGGGCCGAACCAAATCAGGTAGCTCGGACTTTGTAATGGGTAGTTACAAAGTCCGGGCTTTTTTATTTGTAATGGCCCATAAGGAGGAAATGTAATGGTAACAGCCGTGAAGTGTGCGTTATGTGGCAACTGGATGCCGGTGCTTACGACAAAAAGAGGAAAACCTTTCCTTTACTGTGGCCACTGCCGTTATGGATTTATGATTCTGGCAAAATCAGGTATTGAGACTCTTAACAAAGCCTGCCAGGAAATTAGCGAGTCCGAGCTCATTCCAGAGACCCGCAAGAAATACAATGAAAAAAAGGAAGCTGCCGAATGAAGAACTGGAATCCTGGCACTAAGAAAAAAGATGAAATAGATGAACCTAAGGAAAAGATAGACTTATCTAATAAAAAAGGAGGTGGCGATATGCCCCCAGAGATAGATTATGACAGGATAGGCAGGGAATATGAGAAAGCAACAGAAAGGTTGCTTGAAAAATTTGTGGCACCCGAAAGAGAAACAAAGCGGATACAAGAGGCCGTAAAAGAAGAGGTCCCCAAAGTAGTGGGAGCGGAGGTAGACCAAAGGATAGAAAAGCTAAAAACCTCTCTTATAGAGGAGATCAAGGGACTCTCTAAGGATGAGGCAATCCAGCTAGTTGATGAGCGAACGAAGGAAATGATAAAGACCGAGTGCGAAGACCCCAATAGTCCTTCCTGCGTGATGGCAAAGCAGACGGCCAAAGCTGTGGTTGATGAGGTTCTGAAAAGTAGGAAAGAGGAGAAAAAGCCTTTTGAGTTGCCCAAGATCACCCCTGAGTTTGACGAAGTATGGAATAAGATGACTCCTGAGGAAAGGAAGGCCTTGGACCTAATCCCAGGGAAGGCCCACAAGACTATGCTGGAGATCCTTGTTGAGTCGCCAGAGAGTTTCGAGGGGCTGAACAAAGAGATTTTAACGAGGATTAGCGAGGAGCAACTCACAAAACTCGCCAAGGAGAACCCTGACATTGTGACGAAATTCCCCGGGGTGATTTGCACCACCCCTGAGTGCAAGGCGGCTTGGAACAAAGCGGTTGAGGCTTCCGACAAGATAAAGGCGGAAGAAAAACCCCACTGGCTGTTAAAATAAGAGGATAAACATGCCTAATGAGAAACTTAATGAGGAAGACATAAGGAAAATTATGGACAAGGCTAGGAAGGTAGCCTCAGGGGGAAAGATAGCCGCCCAGAAAACAGCTAAAGAGAAGGCCGATTCTGGGGGGGAGAAAAAGGAGAAAAAGCCGAAACCTCAAGTTCCACCTCCAGATCCTCAAACTCTTGCCCTGAAAAGCTCCATTGACCGTTTAACTGATGTAGTCGGCAAGCTGGAGACCCGATTAACCAATACTGAAAAAAAAACAGAAGTAATCAATGCTGGTGGAGGAGAAACTGGCAAAACCGAAGGTGCCACCCAAGAAGAACTCACCCCAGAGCAAGAATTAGCTATGCTTCAGGAGGCCCAACGAGCCCAACAAGCTGGCCAAGGACAAGGCCAAGTCCCTGCCGGTGCTGGCAACCCACTCTACATATACCTTCTAGGTAAAACTATGGATACCGTAGGCAAGGTTTTACCGGCCGCCCTTCAGAGAGGCGGAGGTGGTGGTGCAGAGGGAAAGCCTACCTTGTCGAGTCTTGCCGAGGAGTGGCTGATAGCACAGATTAAAAACCAGATTATGGGTGGAGGTGGTGGTGGTGGAGACCAGAAGATCTCTGTAGAGGCAATGAAAACTATGTCCAATTTCCAAGGAATGCTCCTGGGCAGTTTTTTCAACACCATTAAGAACCTTCCCAAGCCAATGGCCGAAAAGATTATCGAAGGTGCGATAGAGACTCCCGGTGGAACTGAGGAACCAATCGAATGATTGACAAATTAAGGGAAGCTATATGAGTCTCAGAGATTTAGAACCTACCGATAGGGAAATGGAGCTACTAGAGCAAAGATTTCCTACTCCATCGTTACTCTTGGATCTAACCAAGGACAAAAAGAAGTTCTTTGAATACACCCTCAAGTGGGCTATGGCCATTGAGCTTCTTATAGAGAACCACCTCTCCGAGCTTATCGCCCTGGAGGAATACCTTAAAGACCCTGAGGGGTTCAGAAAGCAGTGGGAAAAGACCAAGTTCTGCAAAGGCTGTGTAGTTGCCCACTCACTTGAGCTTATGGGCTATTCCTCTGAGTGCATCACCGGGGCCTGCCCCTATCAGCCTGCTTGGAAGGAGTTACAGAATACCGCCGATGAGATGTATAACTTCTTCCGCCCCTTGAAAAAAATCGGGGATTTTACCCGAGAGGTGTTTGAGAAGGCCAAGGAATTTCGCACTAAGTTGAGGAATATACGCAAAGCCTTGACAGAGGATAACACTGAGCATAAGATACAAGAGTATATAACTTAGGAGGAAAGGAGGCATAAATATGATAAGCAAAATAGAATTAACTGATTTGGATATAGGACTCATAGCGTCTTCCCTGCGTCTTAGAATCGCATCGGTTGAACAACGTCTTGCGGAAATGCGAGAGGTTAAGCCAACAGCAGATAAGAGGACTATTGATTATTTCCGAGACCTGAAAAACCAATTAAAGGATATAAACCACAAACTTTTCAATAGTCATTCACGGGGTCTTATTTATGAAGGTGAAGGTAGTTCTGAGCCTATAACTTAGGGAGGTGAGTCTAGTGGAGGAGTTTATCAGAGATGAGCCTAGCGGTATTGGCGTTGGTGGAACACCGAGAAGAGGCAAGCCTAAGACAGAGAAAGAAAGACTAGCAGAGCACATAAAGCACTATGGGGAGGAATCACTTCCTCCACGTGGGACGGGAATAGCAAAGCTGAACGGCAAACTTGTTATTATCATAGATCTAGAGAAAATGGAAACTGTGCCAGGGGGCCTTGTAGTCAATGAGGCTAAAGCTACTGCGACCCCTTGCCACGGATATGATTTAGGCCAGGGTAAAAAGATGCTCTGGTCCTCGGGGGTAATCGGAACTTTGAGCCTACCGGAGCAGGAAAGGTTCTGTGTTGCGGGAATGGATCTCAAACCGGCTACCGGATCCTTGGCAAGAAGGATAAAGGCACTCCGAGAAGCCGGAGTAAAATTCAAATGAAACCCTTGAGTCTTTCCAAAGGAGACCGCTCTACTAAGGAAATATCTCCCAAGTTTTTGCAACAAGTAGAGGAACAAATTAGGGATCTGGCTTACGGCAGTTTGGAGATTGTAGTAAGAGACGGATATATTATAGGGTTCAAATTCCACCAGTGGAGGCTCTTTCGGCCAAGACAAAAGGGAATGGAAGAGGAAAAGTAAATTACTCCCTTGACGCTTGCAAAAATTTATATATAATTAACCCGACAATGAGGTAAATTTTCGGGTCGAACGTAAACACGTAGCCCGCAAAAGCTAAGTTAATCCTTAGTTTTTGCGGGCTTTTTTATTTGGAGTTGTGGCTAGGCCGAACGCAAACACGTAGCCTGTCCAACTCCTCCTTGTGGGGGAGTTATGGACAGGCTTTTTTATTTGAGGTGCAAAAATCGCTGCTTCCACAGAAAGACTGAAATATCTAGCCCATAAGGTGAAAGACCAGTTCTTTGGCAGACGAGCCAACATAGCCTATGTGGATGGATTCGAGTGGATAGGTCTGGTTCTCCCTGGCTGGCACAAATTCATCGCCGGGCCAGGCTTTCCCCCTCTGGAAGCTCCTGGTCCTATTGCGGTTATCTGGCTTGGCTATGAGATAGCCTTGGTAGCGGAGACCGGTGAGCTTAACAAAGTGGAAAATGGAAAATGGGCAATTTATCACTTGGAGCCAAAATGAGCGAGTGCGTTCCCTGCGATGTATCAGCCGGTGCAGCGGTTCTGATCAAGACCTATTGCAAACTAACCGATGAGGTTTGTAGGAAAATCTCTAAGGAATTTCAGAAGGGCAGTATGACCCTAAGGGAATTAGGAGAAAAACTCCGTGCTGACCGAGAGTTTATGCAGTTTCTAGCTAAGGAAACCAGCCTAGACCTTTCGCTGGCACGAGCAGTTGAGATAGACAAAAAATCAAACAAGGAGGTGTAAGACAATGAGTAGGCACATTCCAGGTGCAGAACGTGGCGGAGTTGACGTTAGGGCTTCGGGAATGATGGTCGTGAGGAAGAAGATCCATAAGGACTTGGACGGTGGAGTTCTGGGGACATCTCAGGTAAGAAGCGCCCAGAACATTATGAAATCCCCCAGGCTCATCAAGATTACTTCCTGCATGGCCTCTCTATTAGCTGGAAAGAAGCCCGGGACCTTAGGAAAAGCTCAGGATGCCTTCAAGGTTGCTAGGTCCTCGTGCAAATACTGAGGCTCTAGGAGATGCGGACAGTTACCTCCAATAAGACTGTGACCATCAGGATGAGGGGGACGACCCTCAATCCCGCACCCGAGGACAGGGAGGAGGTTAATAGAGTTGTCAAGGCTCTGTCCAAGGAGTGTGGCGAGTGCGGGGGCAAGCTCCTCATGCGACACGACAAACGAAAGGGTTACAAGGAGCTGGAGGTGATCTGTCAGCATCCAGTCAAACTCATTGAGAAATGAAACGGAAGACTGTAGGTTGGCTGATTTTAGGGGGAGGGATTATAACTCTACTCCTCTTGAGATCCAAACTCCACGAGATAGTTGAGGATTGGGAAGTAAGGATTTTCCTCAACAGACTCTCCCCCTGCCAGTCTATAGTGGAAGATTGGGCACATTGCTTCAGCGTAGATGAGAACATAGTCAGGGCGGTCATCTGGACAGAATCCTCTGGCGACCCCAATGCCGAGAGTAAGAAACACGCACTGGGCCTCATGGGAGTTCTCTATACCACCGCCCAGCAGATGGGATATCCCGGAGAGCCTGATGGTCTCTTTGACCCCGACACCAACGTCTACTACGGAACAAAATATCTACGCTGGCAACTTGACAGGTACGAACAAGATATCGAAATGGCTCTGAGTGCCTATGAAGCAGGCACTTATACGCTAATAAATCAATGGTACGTAGATAGGGTCTTGGGATATTATGCAAGGCTCGAAGCGTATCTAAAATGAGGAGGTAGTTAAAGATGTGGACAGAAAAAATTGCTACGGCTGAGGCTGGAAACGTCCCCTACGGGGCGATATTCTGGGCTTCCTTGGCTCAGGCTGGAGGAGTTCTGGCCTATGGGGCAATCCAGAGGAAATGGCCCACCAATACGGAGCTGGCAAAATGGGCTCCTACCTTGGTAGGGGCAGCCGGTGCGGTCCTGGTGCCTCAGACAAAAAGATTTGTAGGAGAGGCCACTGCCAAGAGTTTGGCAATTGGCTTGGGAAACATAGCTCTTGCTCCCTGGATCGGGAAGGGTCTCAATATGATCTTCTATCCTGCGCCGCCGGTAACGGCTGCACAAAAGCAGATGGCACAAAGAAAGATAGCAGGAAGGCAAAATCCCGGTTCCAGTCCCCGCTCAAACGTTGACCTCAATGGTGATCCAGGAGCCAGAGAATTGAATGCGATGGTGTAATTAGGAGAAAATTTAAGGAGGTGTAAATAAGATGATAAATCCTACGTTGTTGTTAGCTAGAACAAAGAAGGAGGCTATAACCAGGAACTTTTCCGCTGGTGTGGAAATTGACCCCATCCCCTTGGAGCTTCCCGGCTACTACTGCGACATCCTGTTGAAGTTCCTCCTGACGCTGGATACAGGCTCTACGGTACTCCCAGCCACCGACTGGGATACAAAGGTGTTCAAGAATCTCTGGATCAAGGCTTCTAACTCCAAACCCTATTTGGATCTGGAAGATGCACGGACCCTAAAGTACTTGAATTATCTGAGGTCTCACGGGTCCCTTCATATTCCTGAGCTGCCTGTTGCAAACTTGGAGGACCAAGAGGTGAAATTCCAATACCGTATCCATCCGGGAGACAACTTCCTCGACAAAACCGATATCACCGATGTTATTGCCAGAAGAGGTCTTAACAACCTCGCCTTGCGTCTGACCTGGGGAGACGCTGATGCCCCTGGAACCGGCTACACCATAAAGAGCGGTAAGGTTGAGGTGGTAACCAGCTATGTCGTCCTGCAGTCAGGCATAAGAGAGACCCAGGTTTTCCCGGGGATGGCCCTGCCAGGAAGGGTAGCTAGACCCTCGTTCTTCCAGCCCCAGTGGAGAGTAGAGGAATTCGGGCCAGTCAAAGTGAAGAAAACCTTTGGTTACGTCCAGAACTTTATGAATGGATTTTTGCTAAGAGAGGTTATGTTGATGGTTCTGGATAAGAACGGTGATTTCAGAGATGATTTGGTTACGCAAATACGGATAGCAAACAAGGAAGGTTTCGATTTCTGGACCAAGGATCTGGAAGAGCTTGAGCTTGAGAACATGCAAGAGTTTGAGCTAAGCGAACCCTTGACCGGGATTGCCTGGATTAACCTCAAGGATATTTGGCAGAAGACTAGAGCGGGTGTGTACTTTGCCAATGCCGAGGATATGAAATGGAACTTTACAACGGTTTGTTCGGAAGATGACTACGCATATATAGTCCTTGTTTATAGGACTCACTGGAGGACCGAAAGCCGAGCAGATGTAGTGGGAAAAACACCGGCTGAGTTTGTAATATAATCCCCCTTGACAGTAATAGGGAAAACTAAAAGGGGGGATGTGACTATATAGTGCGTTCCCCCCTTACGGAGGCTCTGTTATGATTCCTGCCTGGGGGGATAGACAAGATGGCACGTGGGAAGCGGCAGCTACGGAGGAAGATTTTTTGTCCGATGTAGTCTACCAGTTCAGCTATACGCTCCCTGAGAAGCCTTGGTGGGCATGGTGGCTTTTTTGGCTTGTTTGGCCTAAAGATCCAGAAATACTCAGAGATGGAATAGTTAAGTCAATAGCAGCCAAGGCTGGAATTCCAGAGGAAGAAATTCAAGTCCTCTGGTTTTTTTATAATGAGGCTGACAATACTTTTCAAATCCAGATAAAGTGGGTTCCCGCCGAAGCTAGTGCTACTCCAGCCGGAATAATTACTGGAATTACCATAATAGTAGTAGCCGCAGCAATCGCTACTCCCCTTAGCCTTTTCTTTCTTGGAAAGATCATCGAAAAGCTCTCCCCCGATGTTATTCTAAAGCTAGTTGAGGAGACACCTGAAGTGATAAAAAAAGTGGTGGAAGAGCTAAGAAAGAGCATATCCTGGGCAACAGTCTTGGCTGGTATTGCAATCACAGGCTCCGTAATTTCTCTTCTTATTCCCAGGAGGAAGAAAACATGATTTATTTATATAGAAAAAAAATTAGCTCTGATGAGATAATCCTCCCCGATAAACTGTATTCGTATTATTATCGGATTACCGCTCCTGAGCTTTCACCTGAGTCGGTGAAGGAGGCTCTTGACGTCGTCTTGGCTCACTTTCCTGAAATTACCAATATGGTGCTCTGGGGGGATCCCCTGAAAAGAGATGTGGAATTTTCCCTGAAATTCAGAGAGCCTTCAGATGCCATAGGCAAGCCGCACGATGAGTTCTTAGTCCAAATAGAGAACTTCGCAGCTTCCCACTATGTCTATCTGGATTTGCTTGAGGTGGCTATTTTTCTGCCCAGGTTCCCTTGGTGGCTGTTGCTCTGTTTTCTGGGCATTGCAGGTGTAGCAATAGGAACAGCGGTTAAGAAAAAGAAAGGAGGCTAGTATGCCTAATGACAGTTGGTGGGACATCCTAAAGGGATGGATAGATAGCATAAATGTGTGGGTCGGCCCCCTGATTGACCTCTATACGGCCTTGGAGGAAGCGGGGATCATCACCCCTGCACAGAAAGAGCAGGCCGAAGCTGAAGGCTGGACGAAAGAGGAGCTTACTGCACTCATCAGGGCACAGATGGCACCGGCCTGGCAGACCTATCTTCCCTGGATAATAGCGGGCGGGCTGGGTATAGCGGTTATTGTTCTCGCTTTGAGGAAATAGATGGCAAGTCCGATCACTGGAGCAGAAATAGCAGGCTTAGTTAAGATAATCGGTGCGGTTTGGACTTTTTTCGGCCAGCAATCGGCTGGCATTGACCCCAAAGTTGAGACGGCTATCTCAGCCGTGGAAGCCGAAGTCGGCCTTACTGAAGATGTAATGAGGGCGTGGAACTGGTTTGATGAGAGACATCAAGGCCAGGTGGGTCCGAACTACTGGGATGAGGACTGGAGCGACAAGGACTACGAGGCAGCTTTAGACGAGCTTAGGCGAACTGGGAAGGTTGAAGGCTTTAGCCCTTGGTGGTGCTATACGGGCTACGCTACCAAGCACTTCTACTGGTGGGAAAGCTCCCATTATATCAAGCTCGTGAAGGGTTCTCTGGGAAGGATCCAGTACCATCTGATGAAGGAAGTCAAGAGACTGGCTGATGAGATAGGCTACGAGCTTCAGCCCTGGTATATCAAATACTTGCCCTACGGCCTGATGGCCGGGCTGGGCACTGCATTAATTGTAGTTTTGTCAAGGAGGAGATAATGGGTCAAGGAGTGGTGATTATGGAAAATCCCTACGTGCAGACAGTTACCTGCCCTAATTGTGGGAGCCTCTTGATTGTAGCAGTAGAACTAACCCCATTCGTTTGGATAGAACCAACCAAAAGTCCACAATACTGCAAGGTCTGTGGTGCTGACTTGGGGATAGAGGGCTACGGTCATGGTATTTTGGATCAAACGACTCCACAGGGAATAAATTGTCCGGGTTGCGGAGCTGCTCTGGTGCTTTATGTATCACCTACGGCGGAGCGTAATGTGAACCAATTATGTCCCGTTTGTGGGGCTTTAGCTGACTAAGGAAAACAATGGGACTTGGCGTTGCCATAATAAAAAAGGAGGACCAACCTCAACCTCCAATAATAGGAATATGGGACTGGCTCAAGGCCAACTGGCCCTGGGTAGCCTCAGGGGGCTTGGGGCTAGGCTTAGTGGTAGCCTTGATCAAAAGGAGAAAATAAGATGGCAGTTGCGACAAGACCTACTCTGAAGCTGGGAGATGAGGGGATACATGTCAATGACCTTCAGACTAGGCTTTGGATGCTGGGTTACTTGGAGAGAGAATATATAACTTCAATCTTTGATTTTAGAACGGAGCACGCAGTGAAATCTTTCCAGTCCGATTGGAACCTGAGGATTGACGGAATAGTGGGAGACCAGACTTGGGTAGCTTTAGAGGCGGCTATAGGAGGTGAGCTACCACCTGGTAAGAACTTATGGGACTGGATTAGGGAGCATAAAGTGCTCTCTTTTCTTATGCTGGGCTGTATTGGCCTTTGCGTTTATTTGGGAGTTAAGAAATAGGAGGTCTGGATTGGGAAAACTATATAAAATAGAATTTGAAGATTTTGGCTGGGGACAACTTTTGGGTTTTCTGGATAGTGATATTAGAGAAATGCAGAATCACATAGAGAGATTAGAGAAAGAAAAGCAAAAAACAAAAGACGAATGGTTAATAGACCACCGTTATGAAGGACTAATTGGCACTTATAAATCAGTGATAGGTCTAACTAAAGGTTATATGAGAGAAATTAGGAGGCAGTTAAAAGAACAAAATTTAGAACTTCCCCTGCTTGAGAGCGAGAAAACTGCCACAACCGAGCATATCACCTAAGGGGTTAAAAAATGAGCATAGACTTCGACAAAGCGAGAGACGAGGCGTTCGGAAAACTGAAAACAGACCGCAAAAAGGCTTCGCTGGACTTGGCCATACTGATTGACCGGGACATCAAAGACCCAGCCTGCGCTAGGCAGGTAAGGGTTGACCTGGCTATTTATCCGCTCTGGGATGCAGTAGCCATGTGGATGGATAAAAACGCTGGTTTAGCCCGCTATTTCCCGGAAGATATGGAACGGGTGGCACAGCGTCTTAAACTTACAGGTTTGTCAGAGCATATTACTTAAAATGGAGGTATAAGATGCCCGAATATGTCTGCACAGGAAGTGAAAGTTGGACGGGTCATCCAGGCCCGTATAGCGAGGCTTATGCAGAGTTCCCTGAAGGCTATGCAGGCCCCATTACCGTAACTCACCCTAATGGCCAGAGCAAAATTATTATAGTAGAAGCGATATGTGCTCCTGCGGGTAGCGGCTTTGGACCAAGTGACCAAGAAATAGAGGCAGCGGTCAGAGCTGCCTTGAGCGAGCTGGGAACTCTTCCCGCTCTCTGGGACTGGAAGAAGTATCTTCCCTACATTGCCATCGGGGGGATAGGGATTGCCATTCTAGTCTTCGCTTTCAGGAAAAAGTAAGGAGCGAGTGATGTGGACGGCAAAAGAGATAAAGCAACCATACATGATAGCCTACGGGCCAGGCGTGAACGTTGATGATGCAATGGTACGCCAATTTGCAGAGGCAGGAGCGAACATTCTCCAGATGAACGATTGGCACGAGGTATCAGAGGCAAAAAGAGTCTCTGTTTCCCAAATCGCCCAGAAGTACCATGTGGGCCTCCTTCCTTGGGGCTTCTTCGACTCTCAGACAAGAGAGCCAACTCTGAGAAAGTGGTCTCCGGATCCATCAATTTTTGGCTGGTTCATGTGGGACGAGCCCGGGAGGGATGAACCTTACCCGCTCTCACTCAGGCAACAGGTTGCACAGCAGATGAGGGACTACACTGGTGGACAGGGAAAACTTGTTAGCATTTGGGACGACCCGGTCTGGGGGGTGAACATCGGCCCTGGTTTAGCTGATATCGTCGGCTACGCAGTCGCATATCCCTTCGAGCATGCTGATATAGCAAACCCACTCGCCTGGACCACAGCAAGATGCAACCTTTATGGATATGGAGGCGGGGCACTACAGAAGGCTCGGGAGGCCGGTATGCTTGTGATCCCCGTTCTTCAATCATGGGTCAAGAAAGTGGTGGTTCCCGACATTCTGGGCCAGTACCAGGCATACTTGAACTGCTTTCCGTTCGACCCCAGCGCATACCTCTACGACCCCTCGAACCATATTGTAAAAGTGCCAGAGGTAAAGGCTCTCGTTCAGCAATTGACCGTGCAGTTAGGGGGCACACTCTGGGAGCCGACAGAAGAGTTTACCACTCAGGAGATAACCTGCTCGGGGTGTGGCGCTAGGCTAGAGTTGACTATGTCTTCGATACCTGAGAAGAATGTCTCTCAGGGCTGCCCTGTATGCGGGACTCCTGCTGATTAAAGGAGATAAAAAAAATGGGAATGGGGACTAATATCAAGATAATTACGGAGCCTCCAGCCCCTCCGTGGCCCACCGAGGAGGTGACGGTGGTTTGTTCAGGCTGCGGGGCCACTTTAGGGCTGACTAGATATGTAGGTACGCCGCCTCCAATTGTACTGGCCATCTATAGCCATTTGGGTCTGGGAAGGCCACCGGAGACCGAGCAATATTGCCCTGCCTGTGGAACAGCGGCAGGATAGGAGCTAAAAATGGGAAAAGGCGTTGAAATTAGAGTGATCACACCCGGGCCAGCGGCAGAAGTGCCCTGGTATAAGAAATATGCTCCTCATCTGGCAATAGCGGGAGCAATAACCGCAGTTATAGCTTATTTCAGCCTTAAAAAGCGAGGTTAATATGCAGGAAACTATGACCAAAGATAAGGAAATTGCCGAGCAAATTATCTTTGAGCAAACTCTACAACCCCTTACCGGAGTAGAACTAGCTGAGAGATGTCCCCTGACGGGAAGGATAACAACTGTCACTATGACTTGCCCGGTAGGTGGCGATAATGTGGTCCAGGTCGCCTTCGGGCACGGGAGTAAAAAACTCTGTCCAACTAATGATTATATTCCGCTACATGGCGATTCTCCTCCGTTTACTGATATTAACGAACCTGTAGGAATGGATGAAAGACTTTGGTGTGAGATGCTGAATGGAGATGATACCTATCCCCATCTAGTAACGGTAGCAGTGATTATTGTTGGGAAGTATGGGGGAGGAGTAGGGGAATTTTAAAAAATGAGTAGAGAAAGCACTGGTGCGATAGACATAGCCTCTCTAGCATTTCTCTACTCAGAGATAAACATTAGCAAAAATTATGGAGAAAATCAATGCCTACAATAGCAAGGACATTTACCGTACCAAGAAGGGGAACAGGAAAGCCAGATTTCGTGGTCAGGACAAAGCCGGAGCGAGTGACCATAACCCCTGAGCCTCCTGGATCGCCTGCTGATGCACCCATAGAACACGAACAGGCTTGGCGAGACCTCTGGGACGGAGACATATCAGCCAGTTCCATGCTAACCATCGAGGCTTATACGGTGCCCAGTGGCTACAGGCTCTATATGGGGGGAGGATTTATTTCCTGTAATGATGATTCTCATATACAACTGGTTAAGCTGATAGCGACTCCGGGAATGCTGGGGGACTTCTGGTATAAGCTCAGGGGGGATATCATCCTTGCGGGCCACGCAATTATGATTTTCGAGCCAGGAACGACTCTCACTTACTATATCTACAACGAGGATTCAAGCGAGCGTCATTTTTCAATATCCCTTCTGGGGACACTGGAGAAAGTATAATGGGAAAAAAAGAGTGGCGACACACAACAATTGAAGGCAATGATGTTTACCAAGAGAGAGTGGTCTTTGAGGAAAAGCTAATCAGTGAACAGGAAGAAGAAGAGAAAAAGGAATGGGGGAAGTATCGCAGGCGGGACCAAGCAACAGGCAAAGTGGAGCCAGGCTCGCAAGGGAAAAAGGATTCCCACGTCAAAGGAAGAGGTAGAGAATGACTCCCTTACAGATTTCAGCCCTTATGGGCCAATGGATTGGAGCAGCATTCTGCCTGGGAGCAATAATAGTCTGTGCGGCAGGTATCAACATAGAAATTAAATACAAGGCTCCCCGGGGCTTTCTCTGGCTTACCATCGGTATGTTTCTCGGGATGGTCGGCAACTTTATTTATGCTATAGCCACCAAACTCGTGGGGTTCTAAAGTGAGCAACATTCCTCCCTGGGGGTGGGTGCTGGTAGGCTGTGGTTTGGGGACTCTGGGCTGGGTTGCTAGAAGGCAGAGCGGACAAAGCCTTACCTGGTTTCTGGTGGGAACCTCAGCCTCAACCATTATCGGTATTTTAATTTATGAAGCCACCAAGAAGAAAGAGACATGATGCATGAGACTGATATTTTTCAAAACTCAGCAGAAAAAAACCCATCTAGGACAGGACATAAGGTGCTATGATGGTAATACAGTAGATGTTCCCCCCAGGCGGGGGATGCAGTTGATGGATGCCTACCCCGACAATTTTTTCCCTGCCGAGATCCCAGTGGCAAAGCTCGGTGAACCTGTCCACGAACCCCTAAGCCTTTCCCAGATAACAGTCCTTACCATCCACTATTGGCCCCCCGACGTCCTTAAAAGATGCCTGCTTCCCGGTCTACCCAAAGAAGTAGAGTTCATAAAAATAGACAACATCAATAATAAATTGTTCACCTCGGCAGCAAAGGCTCTCAATTACGGGATAAGGATGGCTCGTAACGATGTAGTAATTTACGCCCATGAGGACACGGTCTTTGGCAAATACTGGTTTGACGATTTTATCAAGCAGGAGTGCAGGCTAAAGGACTGGGGTGCCTTGGGAATTGTGGGGTGGGGTTTTGATAGACAGGTAAGATGGGGTTCAAGCTACAAGCTACCCTACAAAGTTAAGTGGCTTGATGAGTGTTGTATAATTGTGGATAGAAAGAGGGGAATCTGGTTTGATGAGGAAACTTTCCAGCATTTTCACTGCTACGGAGTGGATTTTTGCTATCAGTGCAATGCCAAAGGACTGGGTGTATATGTAGTAGCGGGAGTTGCTAATCACGACCTTAGAGGCTACGACCATAACCAGGCTTGGTTCGACCAGCTTGGGATTGAGCAAGACTTGTTTTATAAAAAATGGGGAAAAAATTGAAAATAGACATCCTGATACCGACTTTTAACCGGCCGAATTTTTTAAGGAGGGCCATAAAATCAGTATTAGACCAACAATCGCCTCATTGGGAGCTGCATATCTATAATGACGGCTCACACTATGATTTTGGAGAGATTAGAAGGGAATTTACGGATGACAGAATGCACTGGCTGGGAAAGGAAAAGGTGAATGATGAGGAACGCTGTGAGATGGGGCACGTCTCGAAGGTGAGGAATTACTTGGGTGAAGCCAGTCATAATGAGCTTCTGCTCTGGCTGGATGATGACGATTGGCTTTGGCCGGAGGCTGTCGAGGGGAGCATCAGGTATTTTAGTGAGCACCCTGAGGCTAAAATTGCCTATGGCAAAATGAGCGCTGTATTCGAGGACTCCGATCCTCAAGCACCCCGAGAAAAAAGGATTATGTGGCCGGGTGTTCCCCTGCGAGATCCCTATTGTAGAGTAGGAACTCCCCAGGTAGTTATGAGAAGGGAGGTTTTGGACTATGCCAAGTGGCCCACGGAGAATCTTCCTCAGGGAACTCTTGACGATGCGGTATTCTGGCGGATTCTAGGGGGAAAATATACCTTTTATCCGGCAGATGTCTGGATGGCCAACGTCTATTATCGCTCTTCCCGCTGCCATCATGCCCTGACTGAGCAGGGAAGGCAACTGGAGCCGGTAAGAGAATGAGAAAAATTGATATTGTTATTCCCTGCTTAAATGAGCCTGAGCGAGTAGGAAGGCTCGGTGGGCTAGTAGAGATGATAGTGGAGCATACCAAAGTCCCCTACAATATCTTAATTGTTATCAGCAAAGAAAGCTCGGCCCACAACAAAAATCAAGGACTCAAAATGTCCCAGAATGAGTATGTCTGCTTTGTAGATGAGGACCTTACGATACAGCAGGATGGCTGGCTGGGCCTGATGCTCGAAACCTTAGAGAGCTATCCCCAGGCAGGAGCGGTTATCCCCAGATTGACCTTCCCTGATGGAACATCTCAGAATAAGACGAGCAACGTATTTGATATTCAGGAAACTAAAGCCAGTTGTAGTGCCTGCCTTCTTTGCCGGAAGGGGATTGCCGAATTTGATGAGAACTTTATCGGAGCCTGGGCCGAGGATGAGGACTTCATCATGCAACTAGACGCCAAGGGTTACAAGATATATTGCGACGGAAGAGTGAATATTCTCCATCTCGCCCAGCATAACAGGCCCATTGAGGCCAACGAAACATACATACTCCAGAAGTGGGGGCGAACGAGGAGATGAATTGAGTGAACAAGCTACAAATGAGGGTTGCTGGCAACTTGAGGATTATAAGTTCAACGAGGAGTTTTTTTCCAAGGACGGTTTCACTTTTTCAGTCGCCAAGAAATTTCTTCCCATAGCTGAGCTTTTTAGTTGGGATGCCTATCACCTGTTCTGCTACGCTAAAAGAATCCCCGACAAAGGCACTTATCTGGAGATAGGAGGGGGTTGGGGTGGTTCTGTAATATGTGCCTATTTAGCTTCTCAACTATCAGGCACCGAGATAAATTTCATAACTATCGACCCCTTTTTTCAATATGGTCCAAATGAGAATTGGACAAAGGAAGCCTTTATTCAAAATACAAACTTTATTCCTCATCTTACTCTTATTAACTCAATTTCAGACGAGGCAAAGGATAAAATAGCTGACAACTCCATAGACCTACTGTTTATAGATGGGAATCATGGCTACCCACAGGTTAAAAAGGACTTAGAGAATTATTGGCCAAAGGTAAAAACTGGCAGGGTTCTTCTTGGCCACGATTACAATACCGTGCATCTAGGAGTGATGCAGGCTGCCGATGAGGTCTTTGGCAAAGAGAAATTAACCTTATTAAAAAACTCCTCAATGTTTATGGTGAAAAAATGATTAACCCAGAACCTACAAAGAGAGCAGTCATAGATGTAGGAAGACCGTGCAATCTCAAATGTTCGTTCTGCTATTATCGCTACGAGGAGCCGACTCCCTTTGTTCCTTTTGAGACTCTGAAGGAGCAGATAATCGAGGCTAAGAATCGAGGCAACAATACCATTGACTTTACAGGGGGGGAGCCGACCATGCACCCCCAGATAGTGGATCTGGTTAAGGTTTGCTCCGATAATCAAATGAAAAGCTGCATCATCACCAATGCTACGCTTTTATTCAAGGATAGCTTATTAGACAGACTCCTAGAAGCAGGCTTGAGTGACCTTTTGATAACCATTCAAGGCTTAGAGGAGGCTCACAATAAATCAATCTGCGCCAAGACTTACCAGAAGGTAATAAAGGCGATAGAGTTTATGCACGGCAATAGCCTCTTTTATAGAACCAACACTATATTAACGATGGACACTTATAGAGGACTTCCTGAACTGGCTAAACTCTTAGCGGAAAAACAGCCCAAAATCAGCAACTTCATCAACTTCAACGCCAGATACAACTGGACAAAGGTTGATAGGGAAAGAATACAGGCCAGATGCAGCGACATCGCTCCTCATTTGAGAGAAGCAATCTCAATCCTGGAAGCCTCCGATATAGGGGTAAATGTGAGGTATTTCCCCATGTGCCTTCTCAAAGGCTTTGAAAAGAATGTCTGCAATGGCTCTCTAGTTATATTTGACCCCTATGAGTGGGATTATGGATTTGTCCCTAAGACATTTGAAACATATAAGAAGGCCGGTCAGAACATTTGCCAGGCAATCAATAGCAATGGACTGTGCCCTGAGTGTATGAGTTGCGGGATTAAAGCAATATGCGGCACCCTAGATAAACCCTATTTTCAAAGGTTCGGGGCTAGGGAGCTAGAGCCTTACAAAGAAAAAATGGATGACCTTTATTTTTTTAGAAGAAATAATAAGCCAATTACTCTAATTCAAGGATAACTAAATGATAGAACGCATGACCCCAGACCAGTATGAGCAAAGAGAGATCAGCGGTATTCCTCCGCAGGAAGAGGACCTTAATAAAGAGTTCGCTCTGCAAAAAGAGATAAGCGACTATGTTTATGGTATGGAGGTCGAACCTGAGCCAGAGCTAGAGCCAGAGGTAGCGGTGGAGGTGGAGGTGGAAAAGCCTCCAGTTCAATATATTCCCGTAGCCCAGGCTCCCCCTGCACCCAGCATCCCCTGGGGCCTCATCGGAGTTATAGCGGTGACAGGTCTTATTGCTCTCAGCATAGTGGCGGTAGTGGTGGCGAAGAAATGAGAGGTATTGCCTTTTCTGTTTATGGTTCACCTTATCAATACAAAAAAGTGGAGGCTGGACAGTCGGCGATAGTTTATAAGTATGATCTACCCTCTGACTATGTGGGCTTTATGTATGATTTAGCACTTAGCTGGTATCCCAAGACATATTTAGGGTGGGAGAAAGATGGTGAGATGATAGAACAAATAGAGCACGAAATAGGGGAGTTCAAAAGACCTAAGCTATTTGATCCCCCTTATTTCTTTGAGAAGCAAATGAAATTCACTGCTTACAACAACAGTAAGAGTGCTCAAACTTTTAGAATTCTTTGTGATGGCCTGCTAATAAGAAAAATAACTTAGGAGAGTGTGTATGGTTGAAGATATAGGAGGACTGTTACAGGAAAAGGCATCGGTGGGTCGGATTGACCTTAGTAACATATCAGTAGTGGCAGGAGCAACATACGAATTTTTATCCCACGGCTATCCAGGCTATCTTGATGAAGCTCTGGTTATAGGTTCTACCATCAGTTTCTCAGTAAAAGTAACAATAGATGATGTAGAGTTTCTCAATAAGACCTATACCGAATATACCGATGTAACTCAACCACTAGACTATATTAGTGCCTTTGAGGAGCTAGATGAGAATGGCAACCCTTTAAGTAAATATGTAGTCCACATCAAGAACTTGGTCTTCAAGGAGTCCATAGCTATATCGGTAAAGAACAACGGGGCAGGCCCCATGACTTTCTATAATTTATTTGCCAAATATAGGGGGGATTAAAATGCCACAATATAAAGAAAAAGTAGGCTTGAGGCATGGCGTAGACCTTGTTGTCCGCAGAAAGGACGGCAGCATCAAAGAGGAGCGGCACTACGGGGACATAAAGGACGGGGTGAAGCGGAAGATACGGGATGGCTTCTTGACCCGTCTCATCAAAAGAATCCAGAAGAGAGCCATAGACCAAGACCTCGTGGTCAGTGCTGGCAAGGCTGCCGTAGCTGGCCTCATCTTAACAGACGTTGCCGTAGACGATTTCGATTACTTGGCTATAGGGACGGGCACCACCGGGCCAGTTGCTGGCAATACAACCTTAGAGGCTGAGACCCACCGGGGGGCGGGAACGGGGACACGAGTCATGACTGCCGTTGCCAACGATACCGCCCAACTGGTGTTCACCTTCTCCGGTTACGCTGGAACCGAAGCTGTCACTGAAATAGGGATGTTGAATGCTGCCGCTGCCGGAGATATGCTGATGAGGCAGACCTTCGCTGTTCTCAATGTGGATTGGGATAAAGGCGACTCGATGGTGACGACTGTAAAGATTCAAGTGAGCTAAACATAGCTATGTTCTTTTTTGACAGAATTGTAAGTCTTCATCCATTACTTTTTAGAATAGATGATAAATTAAAAAGATATAAACCTATTCACTTATGTTGGCTCTTTGAAAAATTGGGCCTTCCCGTTCCCCGCTACTTTGTTGGTGCGCCTGGCTACGGAAGTGACTTAACCGGTGGTAAATCCTATTCCCAGTCTTGCTATGAGGCGGGGCATCCTGGTTCTGATGCTTTCGATAACGACATGGGGACTGACTGGGGTTGCTATGGCTGTCCCCATCCGACGACAGACCACTGGGTAGGAGTGGACTTCGGCAGCGGAGAGGTAATAACGAAGCTCAGGCTAAAGCCTAGTTACGGCCTTGGTAAATGCAGGGTAAAAGACTTCAGAGTCGAGGGGAGCAACACGTCTTTTACATCAGGCATGGTAACCCTCTATACAGGAGTTCATGCCGACACCGATGCTTGGGAAGAGTACACATTTTCAAACACCACAGCTTATCGTTATTACCGTATTTATGTGATAATCTGCTATGGTGCCGTCTGCATAGGCATCTGTGAAGCGGAAATGATGGAAAGCGAGCCTGTCGCTCCTTCAGGCTGTGCTTCTAGTTATGTTGCTACCAACAACGCAAAATGTACTTGGAGTGATAACTCACAGAACGAAACGAATTTCCGAATTGAAAAAGACATCGACGGTGCAGGATTTTCATTTTGGAAAAACGTGGCAGCAAATGTTGAAGACTCCGGAACTTACACTCTAGGGGCAAATCACCAAATAAGATTCAGAGTTGCAGCTTATAATACAGTTGGATATTCAGCCTGGTCAACGAGCGGTTATACCTATACTACTCCAACTGCTCCCTCTGGGGCTACAACTCACTATGTGGCTACTAACTTAGCTAAACTAACCTGGGCAGATAACTCTGCCTATGAAGAGGGGTTTAGATTAGAGTATGCTTATGGGGAAGCGGGTTGGCTATTCTGGAAAAATGTTAGTCCTAATGTCATTGATTCAGGAAATGGAAACCCAGGAGCAAATACTAGAGCTAAATTTAGAGTAAGGGCTTATAGGGGAGGTCTTTACTCTACTTGGTCTGAAGGAAGTTACATCTACACTATACCTACAGCCCCTTCTGGAATAAACTTATCTTGGCTCGTTCAAGATGAAACTGTAAGGGTTGTTTGGACAGATAATTCTGCCTACGAACAAGATTTTGATATAGAGAAAAAATCTGACGAGGGGGCATTTGGTCATTTAGTCTATGATGCAGCTTCCCCCTATGATGATGCTGCACCTTCAGGAACAGACCATAGATATGCTTATCAAGTCAGAGCAAGATGTCCTGATGGAAGACTATCAAGTTGGAATACCTCCGGGTGGATTTACTCTACTCCTAGCGCACCTACGAACTGTGCCATTACTTTAGGGACGATAAATGTAACTTGGAGTGATAACTCTGCTTATGAAGATGGATTCAAAATTGAGCTTGAGTTAGATGGAGGGGGATGGAATTTAGTTCACACAACAGGCGCAAATGAACAGTCTTGGGCTGATACCTCTCAACCTACAGAGGCAAACGAGAAGTATCAATATAGAGTTAGAGCTTATAAAGGGTCACTTTATTCAGGTTATTCTACTTCTAATTTTGTATTTGCTAAAACCTTTATTGAAAGTCTAAATTTACAAGACACATATTCCCGAATTTGGTCTATCTATCGAATTTTTACAGAAAACTTAAACCTTTCTGACTCTTTTTCCCGAATTTTGAGTTTGCACCGAACTTTTATAGAAACTTTATATTTAACTGACACTATTATAGTTTTTCGGATGTTCCATAAAATATTTACTGAAACTTTAACTCTTTCAGATACTGTTCAAAAGAAAATAAGTAAAGTATTCACCGAAAATATAAATCTTTCTGATATTTTTTCCCGATGCTGGAGTATTCACCGTATTTATACAGAAACAGTCAATTTAACTGATACCGTAGCTAAAAAGATAAGTAAAACTTTTAAAGAAAAACTAACTCTAATAGACTCTTTTTCCCGGACTTGGTCTATCTATCGAATTTTTACAGAAGTCATCAACTTAACTGATACTCTTAAAAAGAGGGTAAGCAAAACCTTTATAGAGACTCTAACTCTAAGCGATACTGTCAGTAAAAAAATAGCGAAAACTTTTACTGAAACCTTGCACTTAACAGATGCTTTTTCCAGAATTGTAAGTTACTACCGCACTTTTACAGAGAAAATAACTCTTACAGATAAGGTAAAAGCAGCTAAGGTTAATCTGGTGAACTTGATTAAGAAGCTGATCAGGCTATTCGAGGTAGGAAAGTAGATGGTAGAAATAGTGCGACATCTCAAGAAGATATTGGGAGCAGTAACCACGCTTCAACAGACAACCTATAACCACCACACCAGACACCAAAAGGGTGGGGGAGATGATTTGGAGAGCCTGCTTAGATTGGCGGAACTAGCGGAGAAGTCCCATAGTAGCCTAACTGGAGTAACCTCATCGCAACACCACACTAAGACTTCTAAACTCAGCGAAATCACCATAGACGTTGACAAGAACTGGGCGGGGAAGAACATTACCAACTTTGGCACTCGTGGCTATAACCTGAGTAATCAGCTTATAGCCGGAATCTCCTTCAACTTAGGTCTAGCCACCGTAGGCACTAAACTGGCCCAGGCACTAATCCCGGGGACTTTCAGCATCTCCAAGGTTATTCTCTGGGGAGATAACGCTCCCACCGGGGCGGACCTGATAGTGGACATCAACAAGAACGGGAGCACTATCTTCACCACTCAGGCTAATAGACCTAAAATTGCCGCAGGAGCTCATTCTGGCGAATCCGGGACCCCTAATATAATTAGCATAAATAAAGGAGATAGACTTAGTGTGGATACTGACCAGGTAGGCTCCACCACTCCTGGAGGGGATGACCTTCTGGTGACGATAATATGCTAACAAAGACTTGGACCTCTAAAACAGACTGGGACAGCGGCACGCTTGACAAGCTCTATTGCCCCATTGGCTTGGGGCAACTGGAACTCGCCTATGATGAGCTGTCGGGAACTGGAGTCTGGATTTTTGATGGGGGAGCAGGGAGAAAATTCAACTGGCAGTCATTCGAGCATACCAAGGAGGATCAGAAGACCATCTGGCGGGATGATTTCAGGGTGGATTCCCGCTCAAAATACCCTCTTCGCACACTTGAACCCCAAGGCTGGGGCACTACCCCTCCCGGCTACGATGCAGCCAACCATCGTCTCATCATCAGTACTGGCGACAATAAATGCACCATGCTGGAAATCCCGGGTGTCCTCATTAAGAACGCCATCGCCCAGCTCGATGTCTATGTATCCTCTCAGTGGGCAGGGGATGCACTATCCGTGGTCTATCTCCGGCGCCAAGACATCAACAACTGGTATGCGGGTTTCGTCCGATTCGTCGGCACCGCTGACAAGAGTGGCATCAGTAAGAGGGTCGCAGGTGTCGCTGAAACCCTCGAATACGCTGACTGGCTGGCCCCAATGAACACTTGGAGAACCCATGTCTTTGAGGCAAACAACAGCTCCTTGAAAACCTACACCGCTGATGGAACCCTCAGCGCCGCCGACTCTGCTCTCACTTGGGCCAAGAACGCCATTATGGGCCTCGGACGTGCAGCGGGGTATATGACTAACTTCTTAGTTCAGCATTACACTTTGCCTTCTCCACCGAATGCCTCCATCTCGTTTCAGTTCGCCGCTTCCGATAATGGGGCTGATTGGAGTTCATGGACTTCCGACATTACCGCCTGTGCAAACTCAAGATATATCAAGGTTAAGGCATCAATGTCTAGGACTAATTTTTTGAGCAGTGCCATGCCGGTTTTGAAGGATATGACCTTGACCTATAAGCTCTTAGTTGAGCCAATCTTCATCTAAAAGGAGGTGTAATATGCCAGCCATAGAGTTTCCCAAGACGATACCCGAAGGGACTCTGGTTCCCGTCTATCCACCAGACCCCATAGAGACGGGCAAATACTACGAGCATGTCTATGACCTCTATGCGATGGAGGATATTCCCATCGAGCAGGCCCGCTCCTGGGTCTATGCCGCCATGAACGAGGCTCTGAGAAAGCTCGACCTCACCCTCTACGATATGGGAGGAAAGGGGGCCAGAGGGATGTTCTGCGTGATCTTCTACAACATAGGCCCCACCATCCGCAAGCACAGCGACCTGGATGCCCAATTTGGCTCCGAACTGAATACGGCGAGTGGCTACTCAATCACCGGAACCGATGCCCTGTTTATGAGCGAGTGGGTGGCCAAAAAATTCGCCTGGTGGCTACTAGGGATAGGAGCGGCCATAGCTAGTGTAGCCATAGGCACGGCAGCCAAGAAGAGGAAAAAATGAAGTGGAAAGTGGAAGCGGGAGTTCCGGCTGACTACTGGTTCGCCAGAACGCTTGACTGGATACATAAGGTAAGGATCAGGGAAGATATGGTCCTCCCGCAGCCAGCGGTGGTGAGGGTGAAGTTCGATGTCACGACTGAGGTGTCCCTGACGAGGGAAGAGGCCCGACTGAGCTTGCAGTCCTTTCTCGACACCGCCACTGCATATTACAACCTCTATGTACTGTATGCCTGCTATGACCCGTTCGGAGGAACGGTGCTTCTGGACATTGAGCTATACCAAGATGAGGCTATATTCGAGACCGTAGGCTTTGCGGCGAGCCTGGTCTCTCAGTGCCTTGGAGCCGCCTATGTCTATTGGGACAATATGTGCGACTTCGCCTGGCTGGACTACTTTGAGGTGACGGCCATCACTATAGGCTATGAGGTGCCCATTGCCTACATAACCGAGGAGCCAAAGTTCCCCGTTTTTGTTTTCGCTGGCCTGGGAATGCTCGGCCTTGCTGTATTGATAGCCCAGCCTTGGAAGCAGGGGAACTTCAAGAAATGATTGAGGAGCACATTACTGATAAACCTGCCATACCGCCTGAGTTAGAGCCATTGGCAGAAGAAGCGAGAAAATATGATGATTTTCAAAAATTTAGTGATGATTATTCCTTTAGGCAAATGAGAGGACGATATTGGCATATTACAGACGATCCTCATTTCAAATTAAAAAAAGAATATAAGCCACGAGACCTGTCATCTTTAAGTATGGGTTTTACAGGAATAGAACCAGGTTTAATGGTTTCTTATACACCAGATGTTTGGAGTGAATATTTCCCGGGGAGAAAATATGCTGTAGAGGTTCGTTTCCCTGAAGCAAAAAAGAGTAAGGATTATACGATAGTCGAACGTGGTTTTGGCCATGAGATATTTATCCGTAATCTTGATAAAGTGGAAGTTGGAGAGGTTATACCCATAGAACAGGCTATTAGAGAAGAGGAGCAATATAATAAGATAATTCCTCAGAGCAAAGAAAAACTTAAATCCTTCTGGGAAGCCGCAAAGAAAGCCTCTCCTAAGCGAATAGAAGAGCATATAACATGAACACCCAAGTCACCCAAACTCCGGTAGAGTTAATTGAACACCTAAAAACCCTTGAGCGGATAGCCCTTCCCACCTATATCGAAAGAAGGGGAACTACGGCAGGGCACGACTGGATTCTCATAGGGGCCAACGAGGCCGAATTACAAAAGCTGGGCTTCTCGCCCGCTTTCTGGACAACTATAACAGAGCTATGGGTAGTACCAGGAAGAGCACACTTGGACCTGATAGAGCTGGTGGGATATATTACCCAGGGGCTTGATACGCAACTTGAGAAGGCAAGGGGAATCGCCGAGTGGGTCTACAAGAACGTGGAATACGTCATCAATACCGAGGCCGAACCTTGGAATCTAATACGAGTCGGAACCACCGGCGACTGTAGCTCATTCACTCCGCTGGTCTGCGCTCTTTTAGGCATTGTTGGAATAAAGTGCTGGGGGAAGCAGACGGCATTCTGGCAGGAGCCTAGATACTCGCACATGTATGCCCTGGCACTTCTGCCCGAAGGCTTTTATGTGGTTGACCCCACGGCAAAGCCGGTCATGTCGAGGGAAGTAAAGGATGTCTCGGCCTATGGCCTATTCGAGGTTGACGAAACCTTTGGCAATATTCCGCCTGTGACAGGCCCCGACCAACAAACTGTTTTTCCTCCGCTACCAACTTGGCCAGAGTTCAAGAAGATGCTTCCCTGGCTCGGAGTGATGGGGCTGGGGCTTGGCTTGGTGATGGAGGTGGGGAGGAAGTGATATTAGGTTTTTACCGTAGGAATATCTATCTTTATTTCCCGATAAAAACTCACTTCAATACCTCCAAGTTCCCACGCAGGGCCAACTAAGGCAAAAAGTTCTTTAACTGCCTCTTCTGGAGTCTTAAATTTTCGCTTATCAGTATCTTCATAGTCAACAAACCGATTAGGACGGACTACTTCTATCCTAATGTGATAAAACCCATCACGCCCTTTAATAACATGGCCTTTCAAGCCAACTGAATGGACGGTCTTTACTTTCTTTCTCATTCCTCCCTCCTCTCAAACACCATTCCTACAAACCCATGATCCTCGTCTATCCTCTCTTTGGCTATCCTTGTCACTCGGTAGCCGAGCATTCCCATCTTCTCCTCAATCTCGGCAAGCGATATGGGGGTCTCCAGCTTCTTGAGTTTGGAGAAGAAAGAGCGGAGGCTCCTCGTAAGAGGTGGCTTCCTTGACCTGGCTGGCTCGCCCTCCTCCTCGATGAGGATGATGTTGCCGCTATCTTTCGAGATCCTCGCCATTTCTCGGAGGGCCTTGTCCTTATCAATGAACCAGAGCATCCCCAAGCAACAGATTACGGTGTCAAACTGGTTATCGTTGAGGACCGAGTCCTCAATGTCATCAACTAAAAAACTCAGATTGTATCCTGTCGCTCTGGCATTTGCCCAAACCCGCTGGAGCATCTTCTCGGAAATGTCAGTAACACGCACTTGTGAACTTGGGATTTTCCTTGTTATCTCCAAGGCAATGATGCCCGTTCCTGTCCCCACGTCCAGCACGTTGCCTTTTATATCCTCTTTGAGAAGCCTGACTATCTTCTTCTGGGCCTCGGCGTGACCGGTCTTTTCCATATACTCGTGATACTCGTCTGCGATGGAGTCGTAAGCCTGTTTTATCTCAGCTTTGGTGGGCATTTTTACCTCCGATGAAATTATACCATAAAGGGGAAAGAAGGGAAAGCGAGGAAAGGACAGGCTAAAGAACCCCGCTTCCCCGAACTCTAGCCCTCTGGCTTCTCTCTGCTCTGCTCGCCTCCGAAGTAGAACACGAGGATCATTCCCATGAAGCCTCCGAGCATGAGTACCTCCGTTGAAGCGACCTCAATCCCCAAGAACTTTCCGGCGATGATGGCCGCAGTCTCTCCGAGAAGACCAGCAGTGAAGCAATAGGCAAGCCGTTCCCTTACCCTTGCTCGTAGGTTGTTGTTAGGCATAATTACCTCCTTTTTATCCCCGCCCAAGCCCTGAGGAGCGTGAGAATTACTCCCCAGAGCTAGGCAGTCTTAGCATCATTCAAGAACACGGAACTCATAGCTGAATCCCCAACAGATGTCACCTTCCGCCAGATATACCGCTGGGCGGAACCGCTGGAAAATCTTCCAGATCCCACTAGCGCCCTCACCCATATTCAATTCCACGCCCACAAGGAATTTCCCTCGTTCCTCATTCTTCATTGTAAATCCCGCAACCATATCTATCTTGTCCCACAGAACGCCCTCAACGACTGACACCTCAAAGCCGAAAGCCTCTGCCTCATTGAAAACTACATTGGGCTTGCCAGTCTTCAAGAGCCGTGCCACCACTTCGGCCCAGAAATCAACCTGGGCCTCCACGTATCTGGGGACATTGACCGGCTCCTCCCGAACATAGACCAGCCTCAGCTCCGGGAACTCAGCCTTTTCCTGTGCAAGTGCCAAGCTGGAGAATCCCAGCACCAGTCCTAAAACTACCACCGCTAAAACAAACTTCTTTAACATTGTTTGTCACCTCCTTATATCAGCCTTTGCTTTGGCCAATTTCAAATATTTACTTATGTCCATAGTTGAGGGCTTGATCAGCCAAAGATGGTATTGGTTGAAACAGAGCATGGGCTCGTATCGGAACTCTGTCCCTTCCTTGGCTAGGCTGTCGGCTAAGGGCATCGTGGCAGGGATAGCGTTCAAAGTGGACTCCAGAAGCCGCCACTTGCCCAGCTCGTCCAGATAGCAGCACCAGGCGTGCCCGCCGAGGGGATCCCCCTTCTTGTCATAGACAATTCCCAATACCGCTCTCACGCAGAAGGGACTGATCCCCGAGGCCAGAAGAAGCGAACAGAGCAAGAAAGTTGAATCCTCACAGTCTCCCTTTTCCAAGGTCAGAACCTCCTCTGGCAGCATCCAGAAGTCGGGAAGGCCGTGGGCCTCCTTGTCATAGACATAGGTTATCTTCTTCGCCACATAGTCCCAAATTGCGATTGCCCGCCGGTTGAACGAGCCAGCTTCCTTCCATTCTGGAAGGCTCGGAATTTCCGAGAGGGCTTCGGAGAGCTTGTTGTTCGGGGGCTCTTTCATCCACTCCCTTATGTCGGTGGGGATGAATCTGTCCTTGTAGCCGACCACTGCCCTCTTGTTGGGGACAAGTGTATCCCTGACGATTATATCGCCTGCCCAGTTGTAGCGAACGCTCTCTTTGCACATTTACCTCATCTCCTTTCCATGACTATTTCCATAAAGTTTCGGCATTGATTTTTAATGCTATAAGACTCAGGACGGTTATCGTTCATCACCCAAGCGAAATTCATCCCTTGCCCATATCCATGAGCATAGACAGCAAAGCTGTTCACTCCAAACTCCCTATGGTATAAATCCCACTCCTGTTGTACATTAGGCAGGCCGTGGCTACTCCCATAAAAGCCCTGTTGTATATCAATTAAGGGCATATTCAAGGGAAGAATTTTCTTCATCATGGGGAATTTTCTCTCGGTAAGCCATAGAGAGCCAGTCCACCAAGGAAGGGATACGTCATCATTCTGTGCCGCCAGGGTTCCAGGGACAGGATGAGAACCATCGTGCAAAGAGTACCAGTAGGAGTCGGTTATTATAGCATCGAAGGCTTCTACATTCATACATTTATCCCACTGCCCGCCATTGAAGCACCCCCAAACCTGAATATTGGGATCGACAGACTTGACAACATCGTAAATATCCTTTTGTGCCTCAAGCGGGGGATTCGGTGGTATGGTCAGGTCTGGTTCCTCCACATCCCCGACTATCGCATTGTCAAAATCTTTCATAACCGTCACAGCGTCAACCAAGTACTGCCTCTCTGCTGCTCCCCGGATAGTCATAAGCTCATCCCTGAGTTTGGCTTTAAGCTGGCCTATTTGCATGTCTGTTCCTATAGAGGCTTGCGTTTGAAGTTCTCTAATCTTCTGTCTTAATTTTGCTTGGTGTGGGCCACCCAGAGGCACTTGTAAGCAGCCGTACATTCCTCTATCCTTGAGCGCCTGAAGCATTTCTCTCATCTGCCTCAGACAATCTGCACGGCCTTCCGGCGTGTCCCAGTATCCGTTCTGCTCCCACTGAAAAGGTGAGTAAGTGTGATAGGTATTGAAGCCCACTTCTTTTATCTCATCCAGTCCACCGAAGCCAGTGTAGCTGCTATACCAAGGACAAACATAGAGCATCTTGTAGACTCTGTCCGTCTGATGGCCATTCCCATTATCCTCTTCCTCCGGCCACCCAGTAATTGGTTTGCCTTCCTTGGCCTTTATCTCCTCATCGCCCAGGAACTTCCGCTTTTTCCAGTCCCAACTGATGGGGATTTCCGGGTCGGCTATCATTTTCTCAAAAATCTCACCGGTGGTTATCCACCTCAGCTTTCCCTTCATGACAATGTACAATCGGGCCGACTGCACGATGTCATTTTCTTTTAGTTCCATATTAGCTCACCTCCTTTATAGATTCCTCACTTTAGTCAGCCTCTTTGTAAACTCAGCAAAAGCTACAAGTGCAGCACCAAAAAGCATATTTATTTTGAAAGCCTCGTTTAGGAATTGTTTGTCTCCCGCAATAAGTCCAAATGCTCCTAAAATTAACTTCAAATCCTTCAATCCTAATTTCCTTCCCTTTTTTATCTCCTCTCTGAGCTTATGGGCTTCCTTTTCGATAATATCGAGAGCCGTGATGATGAGCTTCATTTATTCCTCTTTAAGCTAACTATTCTAACTATGCAGAGTATTATTCCTACTACTACACCTGCTAAAACACTCAAGACATAGTTCATTTTACCTCCTTCAACGCCTTCCTCGCCAGCCTCGGGATTACCTTCACCTTCTCTATATTGGTCAGATAAATGGGCTTGGAGATTACTGCTGTTTTCCCTTTTAGCCAATTGCCAAGAGCCATGATGAGAAACGAGACCTTCTCCTTCTTGTCCAGTCGGTAATAACCCTCTCCAGTGGGATTGGTCTGAACATCTGGCTGTCCCGGAGTCTGTCTTACCAAGCTAAATTTCCCCTGCTCTGCCCTGAGGTAGAAGAGATGGCACATCCCATAGGGGTCTTGGCAGGTCCAGGCCACGATGGCGCCTTTCTTGCGGAGTTTAGCCTTTCTTTGGTTGGTCATTTTCTTCCTTCTCCTTGGCCTTCTTGAACAGGATGAACTCCCGCTTATCAGGATCGACCTTGAACCTGGTGGTCACATCGGGCAGTTGGATGGTCAGTTTGCCGCTCTTCTTGGCGATCTCTACCCTCACGCCGCCGCCTATCACCTGAACCCTTTCCCTTTGATTAAGCGTTGTCTCGTTCATAAGCTCGTACACCTGCCCTTTTTTCTTGAAGAAGATTATCTTCATTTATCTCTTCTTCTTTTCCGCCAAGGCTCGTTCTATCATATCCCTACCCGGGTAGTCTCCTTTGAAAGCCACACCACAGGCCCAAAGTGGTATTGCCACAAAGAAAACTACTAGCACTACCGCTTGTAAAACCATCTATTTCCTCCTTTTCAAATCTTTAGAAGCCAACCATAACAGGAGAGAACACAACACTCCTGTGTATAATAAAGCTCCTATTAAAGAAATCCACCACCAAAACATCATTGTCTCACCTTGATCCCCAGC
>Ga0209979_1000668_pt1 | contig 43796 bp, 28 predicted proteins | sample AnhtaG_FD_183114 | JGI IMG/M metagenome (GOLD analysis project Ga0209979, IMG submission 183114) | Deep subsurface microbial communities from Anholt, Denmark to uncover new lineages of life (NeLLi) - Anholt_01485 metaG (SPAdes) (version 2) | ecosystem: Environmental > Aquatic > Marine > Oceanic...
CGGGGTTGTTAAACAACAAGGAGAGAAAACCGATTTCAATCGGACTGTGTTTTCTCTTCGGTTCGTCATCGGGGGCTGCCGTCCCTCTGTCTTTTGCAGGGATAGTCTGGAGAAGCTGAACGTCGACCCCAAGAGTCTCCGCCGCCTCAGCAAAATAGAGACTCCGGCGGGTAGGGTCGCTGATCTTGCTGCCCAGAGCGCCTAACTCCTTGACTAACCGCTCCTTGCTGATTATGCCGGAGGCCCCGATGTCGAGGCCCTTGGTGCGAAACTGGATAAATCCAAGAGCCTCATGCCGCAGCTTTTCGATTCCATCCGCGCCCTGCCCGGTTGCAATCGAATCAGGGTCTTCGCCGGCAGGGGGGACAATTACCTTGACCTCAAGACCAGCCTCGAAGAGGGAATCGACCGAGCGGAGGGCGGCATTTTGCCCGGCTGTATCGGCGTCGAAAAAGAGGTAAACTTCCTCGGCGAAGCGTGCCAGAAGCCGCGCCTGTTGGAGTGTGAAGGCGGTGCCGGAGGAAGCTACAACATTTTTTACTCCCACCTGCCAGAGCGAAATAAAATCAAAGTACCCCTCCACAACAAACACACACGCAGGCGAAGCCTGTCTTATATGGTCCTTCGAGAAATTGAGGCCATATAAAACGTTCCCTTTTACATAGAGTGGTGTTTCCGGTGAGTTCACGTATTTGGCTGGTTCGCCTTTTTTCAGCGTTCTACCGCCGAAGGCAATCGGTTTCTGGCTCAGATTGAAGATGGGGAACATCAGCCGCTGCCGAAAGCGGTCAAAATAGTTGCCCTTGGTTTCGGAGCGAATTGACAAACCTGCCTTTTCTAAGTCTTCAGAGTTGAGTCCTTTAGTTGCGGCAAATCGTATCAACCCGTCCCAGGTCTCTCCTGCCAGGCCGAGTTTGAACTGGGCGATAGTCTCGTCAATAATTCCCCGTTTTCCCTTCAGATAATTCTGAAGGACTTCCCGATACTTCGGCTCATAAAGAAGATGATGAAAGTAGTCAAGAGCAACCTGGTTGCCGTAGCTGATTCGTTCGAGGAATTCTCGTTTCACATCGGAGCCGGCCTCCTCGCGGATGGTGATATTGGCGCGGCGAGCCAGATCACGAACGACTTCGACAAACGACATTTTCTCGTGTTCCATCAGGAAAGTGAACACCGTGCCGCCTTTGCCGCACCCGAAGCAGTAATACAGTTGCTTGTCCGGGGAAACGGAAAACGAGGGGGTCTTTTCCGTATGAAAAGGACAGACGGCGAGGTAACTGCGGCCCTTCTTTTTCAACCTGACAAATTCACCGATAATCTGAACGATATCGGTTGCCTGCCGCACCTGTTCGATAGTTTCGGGGGAGATCATGTTATACCATTTATCAGTCGTTCTGAATCATACTACGTCGTGCTTCGACTCCGCTCAGCATGACGTGACATGAGAATACCATGTCCAACGTGCCAAGTCACCCTGAGCGGAGTCGAAGGGCGATGGTAATTCATTGAATTCTTACGAGGGGCTCCTATTAGCATCATGACAACCTAAAGATCATCTTACTCTTTCAACTTGGCAATCGTCACTCCAACGCCTCCCTCGTTCCAGTCCCCGAGCCTCAACGACACCACCTCCGGGTGATTTTTCAAGTACTGTGTGAGTGTCCGGCGAAGCGCTCCGGTTCCTTTTCCATGAACAATATATACCTGGCTGAAACCGGCGACAACGGCGCGGTCGAGGAATCTCTCTAAACTTTCCAGCGCTTCTTCGGCCGTCATACCTCGCAAGTGAATTTCAGGTCTTTCCGCTTCTTCCACGGAATAGCTGGTGGGCCGCTGTGGTCGTTTCTTGTCTGAAGACAGGGTTATCTTTCTGAGATTCCTCAGTGCCACCGTTGTGAGGATATTGCCGATCTTGACCTTGGCGCGGTCGTTGCCAAGCAACTGCTCGATTTCCCCTTGCTGCTTGAGGGTGAGAATCTCCACCATATCCCCTTTGTTGAAGATGGCGCCGTCCGACTCCTCCGGCTCAAGGCGAGACTGGAGATCCTTTGTTTTCTTTTCTCTTCGTTGAAGATTGCGGTGGAACTCTTTGACCGCCTTTTTTGAGGCCTGGGATTTCCTGATATCGGCGACCAGCTTTTCAATCTCGCGGCGCGTTTGCTCAAGATACTCTTCCGTTTCGGCCAGCGCCTTTTTCCTTTCCTGTTGAATATCCGTCTTCAGGCGGTCGGACTGAGTGCGATAGTATTCCTCCAGTTGCCGGGCTTTGGTAAGGCGGTCGGTCAACTCTGACCTGTCTTGCTTGAGTGTGGTCAACTCTGCTTGAAGCGACGCGATCAACGTATCGAGCGACTTCTCGGTGTCGCCCACCAGCGACGACGCCTCCTGACAGACCTCTTCGGGCAAACCGAGGCGGCCGGCGATTTCCAAGGCGTACGACGAACCGGGGATGCCGAGGTGGAGTCGGTAGGTAGGAGCCAGTGTCCGGCGATCAAACTCAAGGGAAGCATTTTCTATCTCGGGATGCTCCGTGGCCAGTGTTTTCAACTGTGAGTAGTGAGTGGTAGCAAGGAGCTTGGCTCCCTTTTTGACACCATACAGGATAATTGACTCGGCCAGGGCGGCGCCTTCTTTCGGATCGGTTCCGACACCTATTTCGTCAAATAGAAGCAACGCCGTTGCCGAAGCGCCGGCCAGACCGTGGACGATGTTCCTCATGTGTGAAGAAAAGGTAGAAAGAGACAGCTCAATCGACTGCTCATCGCCGATGTCTGCAAAAAGGCTTTCGAAAATGCCGATAGTCGACTTTTCACTGGCGGAAATATGCAGGCCGGACTGTGCCATTAGAATAGACAGGCCGACCGTCTTGAGAGTGATGGTCTTGCCGCCGGTGTTGGGGCCGGTTACCAACACCGCCCGCCGGGAGCTGTCCAGCCCGATAGTGGTCGGGACAACCTTTTCTGCGTCCGCGTACTGGATAATCAAAAGGGGGTGACGAGCTTCGACCAGCTCAAAAGCCGGTTCGTCTGCTATGGCCGGCTGGTTTCCTTTGATCTCATTTGAGAACCTGGCGCAGGCGTAAATGGCGTCGAGCTTGCCGATAAGACGGGTATTCTCCAGAAGCGGTTCGGAGCGCGCTGCGATCTCGGCGGTGAGCGCTCGAAGGATACGGTCCAGCTCGAGCCGCTCCTCCTGCATCAGCAAGTTTATCCGGTTGTTTAGCTCAACCGTTTGCTCCGGCTCAATGTACAGGGTCGCCCCGGACTGACTGCGGTCGTGAAGGATGCCGCGGCCGGTATGGTACTGGCTGGTGGGAATGGGGATGACGTAGCGGCCGTTGCGTATCGTGATTACGTCGTCCTGCCAGCCGGCCTGTTTCTGATGACTGACGAGAATGCGTTCCAGGCGGCTCACGATTTTCCGCTTGCTTTCAGCCAGTTCCAAACGGACGCTTTTGAGCTTCGATGAAGCGCTGTCCTTTATCTCTCCCTCTTCGTCGATCACCCGACGAATCTCTTTCTTGAGTTCCGGGAAGGCCCGCACCTGCGTGAGATACTCGGCAATTGCCGGGAACTTGTCACGCCCCTCCTTGTCATAACCGTTGATTTCAATAGAGACCTCGACCAGCTCAAGAAGCAGCAGAATCTCTTTCGGTTCGAGGAAAATCCCTTCCACCTGCGATTTTTCAAGCAGCTCACGGCAGTCTTCCAGCCTGTACAGAGGGAAAGCCAGGCCGAAATTGATAATGTCCTTCATCTGGGAGATCTCGGTCAGTCTCAGTTCGATCAACCACCGGTCAAACAGAGGTTGAATCTGACCGATTTCCTCCCTGCCGAACGGAGTGCGACACTTGCCTTCGATTAGAGAAATGATTTTGGGAAACTCGAGGGTATCGATGGTGTGTTCGTTTATCATAGCTGCGCCGGATTGGTTACCGTTGCCAACAAAAAAGCCGACCGAAGCCGGCTGTAATATACAAACAGGAAGGCAGAATCAAAATCAATTTAGCTGTCACCAAAGCCGGCGGTGAAGAACCGTCTCATCTGTTGCAGCACCTGGTACACCTCGACCCGGTCTTCGTCCATCAGACCTCCATTGGATTTGCCCTTGGCCTGGGCCACCAGGAGAGCCCGCTCGATCTTTGCCATGAAGTCCGGACTCTGGGGATGGACTACCGCCGTTCCCTCAAACATCAGGGGAATGGTCTTGGCCACGGCTGGCCCGAAAAACGAAGATTCAAACGCGTTGTAAAACTGGTTGGGAAGAGGCAGCAGGAAGACCAAAAAGGTCAAAAAGCCGATCGCTACCCAGCCGCGCAGGAATCCAACCAGCGCCCCGCCCATCTGGTCTCTTTTACCGCTGCGTTTTATGTCGGCAACCTTGTAGAATAGTAGACCGATCAGTTTGAAGGCGGCGTAGCTGATCGCCAGAAGAACGACAAAACTGAGAAAGGCCGACACCAGCGGTGAGCCGCCCAACTGGTTATAAACCCAGACGGCGAAGTTGTCGATGTAGGCGACCGAGAAAATTATCGCCACGAAAAAGACAACAAATGCCATAAGCTCACGGATCAGTCCCTTCTTTGATCCGATAATTACCGAGACCAAAAGCAACACTAACAAAATGGCGTCAATCCAATTCATACCAATATGCTCCTGTGCGGAGTTGGTTTACTTAGCCAAATATAGAAAGTTTCAAACTTTTTTGGCAAGTATTTCTATGGCCAGCTTATTGACTATTTTACCGTCGGCCTGCCCCTTGATCTTGGGTATTACAACCTTCATAACCAGGCCTACCTTTTGGGGGGAGTCGGCTCCGGTCTCGGCAATGGCCTCGCTTATGATCTCGCGAAGCTTATCCTCGCTTAGCTGCTCAGGGAGGTAGGAAGTGATAATGTCAAGCTCCGCCTGCTCTTTTCGCACCAGGTCCTCACGGCCGCCCTTCTGGAACTGCTCGATTGACTCGCGGTGTTTTTTGGCCTGGCTGCTGAGCACGGCGATAGCGTCCTCGTCGTTCAACTCGTCCCCCTTGTCGATCTGCCTGTACTTGAGGTCAGATTTAAGGCCCCGAAGCAACGTGAGTCTCTCTTTCTCACCCGCTTTCAGGGCCTGTATCATATCCTGGTTTATCTTTTCAAATAGAGTCATTAATCCAGACCATATTTGTCTTTCAAGCGCCGTTCTTTCCGCTTGGCGGCGGCCAGTTTGCGTTTCCTGGCATCGGACGGTTTTTCAAAGTGCTGGTGCTTCTTGATATCCGTTAAAATGCCGGTCTTCTCACAAAACTTGTTAAAACGGCGCAGGGCTCTTTCGAATGATTCGTCCTCACGTACTCTTACGCCCGTCAAATTAACACACCCCCCTTCACCGTTTTGATTTTTTTGGCCAAACTTCTCATGTTAATCGGAATTATATTCAATTATTCGCACTCTGTCAACAGATTAATCGACATTTAGCGGCTTTTCGATACGTTTGTGACGGACATTCTCCTTTAGTGTATCGTCCCGGAAGTAACTTGCGCATCTATTGTGGCGGGGTGATCTTCAGATCGCCCTGCAGGACAATAGCTTCCAAGTGGGTCTGAAGACCCGCCGGGCACAGATCCGTTTTAATGTGTTTCCGAAACACAATGCTACTCATCGCCTGACGGCGATAGCTCCCAGCCATATCCCCCTTGCCCCGACACTGGCCGCAGCGCTCTCCACATCACTCCATAAACTTCAAATTCTCCGCCCCGCGGTCGGACATAAAGTGGTAGTGAATGTGGTCGATCTCCTGGCCGTAGCCGTTGTTGATTATCACCCGGAAATGGTCGGTGATACCCAGTTTTTCAGCGATCATCTTGGCGTATCTATTCAGCATATTGAGCGTCTCCGGCGGGGCTTCGTAGAAATTTTTCGTCACGACTTTGGGAATTATCAGCAAATGCACCGGCGCCCGGGGGTAATGGTCGGCGATAACGATCACCTGGTCATCTTCAAAGAATATCTTGGCCGGCAACTGCCGGTTTATGATGCGCTCAAAGACCGTTGGCATGCGATAAGTATAGTTGATCACCAAAGGATAGACAACTCCATTTGCTGGTTTTGATGACCCGCAGTATAAACGCGATGGCTCTTAACGAATTCCGATCAATATTCCCACAGCCTTAAGCCAATTAGACCCCAGTAACCGAGGTACAGTGTCATTCCGAAGCAGGCTGATGAAAGCATGACGGCATATATTCGTGCGATCATTTTCACCGGTTTGTAGAAACTCCGATACGAGGTGAACAAGCTGAGGGTTGACAGTCCTGCAAAAAGCAAAGTTGACGCAAAGAATACTACATTGAGTACCGTCAACATGCCCAATTCCAGAATGGTCTGATCTCCCATTTTCACGACGCCGAGTATGAGCGAGAGTACCGCGAGCAGCGGGATCAGCCTCATGCTGACGTACTTCGATCGGTTGTCTCTGCGCTTCAGTTTCTTGTAGATGTGTACAGGAACCCAAAACAAAGAATAGACGATTGAAGACAACATGACGATCAAGGCGCCAAAAACAAGGATCCGATACACATGGGTCTTCCAGATTGCTGCCCTCTCATAGTATGATCCTTGAGAGGCATATGCCATCCTGCCATCGGAAGTCTTCGTAAATACACGGGAGGCTTCTGGGTGGCTCGGTCGCCGGAACAAGTTTCCGGAAACTGGAATCAGGGGTCGCTTGGTGTCCATAAAACCTTGAGTGTAGAGCGTACCATGCTCATACAGAACGGTTATTCCGCCTGTCAGTATTTCAACGAACGCCGCAAGCTGCATCCTGGGGCTGCGAGGTGCATAATAACCACAGTATTTCTCGAGTTCGCCGGTCGAGATTGACACCGGAGAAGTAGGTGCAGTAGAGTCTACGTGGGAGTTCACATAATTCCGAACGCGAGTAAACATATCGTCATAGAATGAGATGTCAAACAGGTTCTGCAACACGACATAGCCCAGCTCATGGTCAAGGTTGTAGGAATATTGAGCAAGGAAACCAGGAACAGCTCCACCGTGACTATACCATTTTGCGCCGCCCCGGTAGCTCGTGCCGATCCCAAAACTGTAACCGGACTCCAAGCCGGCTTTTGCCGCAAGGGTGGTGGTAGGCTTTCCGATCCTGTCGAACAAACTGTCGCTGATTATCCGTTCTTGGCCCACCGCACCTCGGTTGAGCATGAACTGAATGAAAAGAGCCATTTCTTTAATGGAAGAGTTCAAGGCGCCGGCTGGTTCGTCATAGTCATACCAGACTGGGAAGGGTTCGGAATTCCTGTCGTAGCCAACAGCAAGCAGTCGTCTGCATTCTTCAGAGCTCCCAATTGTCGTGGTTTTCATTCCTATCGGTTCTAGGAGAACTCGTTTCAGGTAGTCTTCATATCGTTCCCTACTGACCTTTTCGAGGATATATCCTGCCAAAGCGAAACCTGGACTTGAGTAGCCAAAACGCGTGCCGGGCTGCCAACGTACTCTGCGCAGGTGCGTTTTTTCCTCAAGAGCGCGTTTCAGAGACAACACCGGGCCTTCGAAGTAAAACCAATTCGGGTGCGAGTCATCAAAGCCGGCGGTGTGTTCGAGCAAGTGAACAACCCTGACCGGGTGTGTATCCTCCCATGGGTTGTCGATCTCAATCTCAGGGGCGATTTCTTTTACTGGCGTATTGAGGTCAATCCTGCCCTCATCCAAGAGTTTTAGAAAGCCAAGCCCCGTAAAACTCTTCGTGCACGAACCAATGCAGAAATGCGTGTTTTCTGTTACCCGTTCACCGGTCTCCACATTGGCAAATCCGAAAGTCCCAATCCAGATGATCGAATCTCGGGATACGATTGCTACAGCAGCACCGGGGACCGATATCTCGTTCATAAGACTATCAAGGTCTGATCTCAATTCTGGTATAGATTGAGGGACTGGCAAACCCTCTGTCACATTGTCAGCGGTTTGTGAATAAAGTGTTGCGGCTTTCAGAAGGACGATGGTTGATACTACTATTCTGAGGAAAACCTGTGGTGACATAATTACTCTCATTTTTTAAGTCCTGCCATACATTCGCTTTGTGGCAAGATAAGGATTTGGAAGTGTTGTAGTCAAGAAGTAGAAAAAAACCGCTGAAAAAGGGAGGTTTTAGAAGGAATTTTTTGCATTGAATAACTATATTTATACTGCCCCCTGTCATCATTTGTTGTCTTTCAATAACGTAGCTTCTTCTTTCGGCTCCCGGCACAACAAAAACACCTTTGGATATTGGGAGTACAGCAATATCCCAACTTAGGCGCGTTCAGGGGACACTCCACCCCCTTGCCAACCGGTAGAATTTTTCTTATATATAATGTGTTAAGGTCTGCCAAAAAGAGAATAGTGTGCTTGGAAGATAAAGGAGATTTGTCTCATGTCCGGTCATTCAAAATGGGCGAGAATCAAGAGGAAAAAGGGTAAGACTGATGCCGAGCGCGGTCGGATGTTCACCCGCCATATCAAGGAGATAACGATAGCCGCTCGCGACGGTGGCGGCGATACGGACGGCAACCCCAGGCTGCGCACGGCCATTGCCGCCGCCAAAGCGGTCAATATGCCGGCCGACAACATCAAGCGGGCTATCCAGAAAGGTACCGGGGAACTTCCGGGGGTTACTTACGAATCGGTCACCTACGAAGGCTACGGCCCCGCCGGGGTGGCCCTCTATATGGAAGTCATGACCGACAACAAGAAACGGGCTGTCGCGGAACTGCGTCACATTCTCTCCAAGTACGGCGGCAATTTAGGCGCCAACGGCTGTGTGGCTTGGATGTTTGATAAGAAGGGGGTTATCACGATAGAGTTGGACGCAGTTGACGAAGACACCCTGATAGAAGTCGCGACCGAAGCCGGCGCCGAAGACATCATTACCGAAGCCGGCTCGTACGAGGTCCTGACCCAGCCCGACGATATCGACACCGTCCGCTCCGCGATCGAGGCCAAAGAGATTCCAATGGTCTCCGCCGAGGTAGTAATGCGGCCGAAAAACTCCGTCAACCTGGAAAAGGAGTCGCAGGCCAACTCGATGCTGAAAATGTACGAGATGCTGGAAGAATGCGACGACGTCCAGAAGGTCTATTCCAACTTCGACATCAATGAGGCGTTGCTGGAGAAACTGGCGTAAGCAGACCAATGTGTCGGGTTTCTCCTTTCGCTTCGCTCCACTCGGAAACCCGACCTACTTTGCTACCTTATAGACAAGTAGGTCGAAACCCCTGCCTGTCCTGAGCCTGACGAAGGGTGGTTTCGACACGGCAAGTGTGGACATCTGCCGGTCACAAAAATAGTGGGCATGCTTCTCACTCCGTAGTTTCCATCCAAACTGGGCAGCTACCGGTTGCGCAATTGGACAGAATCTCCGATATTAATACAATTGGACTCGTTGTACTACCGGTGACTATACACAGAAAGGAGTATTAACATCATGATCATACGCCGAATAGTCGTTTCACTGCTTCCGTTTGTCTTTGCTGCTCTTATCTGGATGCAGGCACCCCAAACGGCTCGGGCAGCGCCCGACCTGATTTCCTATCAGGGGCGGCTTACCGATTCCTCCGGGGTCGCGGTGCCCGATTCGTCCTATTCCGTTGTCTTTGGTATCTATGCCGACTCAGCCGGGGAAACCTCACTCTGGGAAGAGAGCGCAACGATAACGACCCGTGACGGGTTGTTTTCACATCAGCTTGGGTCGCTCACTTCCTTGCCCCAGTCAATATTTCAGGATAACGACACACTTTACCTGCAAGTCACTATCGGAGCGGAGACTGTCGTTCCCAGAACCAGGCTTTCCAGCGTCCCCTACGCGCGTACGGCGGCAGATCTAAGTGTTACGGATACCAGTGGCACGCTGTCAATTAAGACCTATGCCGACAGTCATCAGGTTTCAATCTTTGGGTACGAGGGAGATGCCACGCTGGTTCTGCGAGGCGGGGTTGTCGGGGATGAGGCGGCAGTCCTGCCCGATTCCTCCATCAACTCCATTGAAATGCTGGATGAGCCGGGGATAGCTGTAGAGACCAACAGTTCGCTAATGCCTCTGCCCACCGGCGTTATGACGGATCTGGTGACGGTTGAGATAACTGTTCCGACCGGCGGCTACATTGTGCTGCATGGCAAATGCTACGTTCTGTTGAGTGGCACCACCGGGCCGAACAGTGCGATCGTGCAAATCGACGAAAACGAGGGGGGTAGCTCCCAATTTCCGTATTACACCCAAGCCGGCTTGGGAGGGTATGTCAACACCTCAACGAACTACTTCCCCGTCTATGTCACCCGAACCTACTACAAAGCGGCAGGATCGTACACTTTTCGAATGGAAGGTCGAGCATCGAACCCTCTTCCGGCAGAAGCGAAAACCTGGGATCACATCCTCACCGCCGTATTCTATCCGACCAGCTATGAGGGAGTCAAACAAATCTCATCGGAACCCGGCGACCACCCGGAGGCCGTCCCGATAATCATTGACGAGTCGGCTAACCCGGACCGCAGCGGGACCTACTACGAGATGGACCTGCGCTACTATGAACGGCAAGCCAAGGCCGCGAGGAAGAAGCAAAAGGCTAAAGATAGTCAAAGCGATGATTAGTAATACGCGGTGAAGGTCCAACCTATTTCAGCAGTATCATTTTCTTCGAACTGACGCGATCGTTAATCTGCAATCGGTAAAAGTAGATCCCGCTGGCAACCTGGCCTCGGTAGTGATCGGTGCCGTCCCAGTAAGCCGTATAGTCCCCGGACGGTTTCTCTTCGTCAACCAGAATGTTGACCCGCTGACCGAGAACATTGTACACGACAATTTCAACTTGGCAGTTGTTCTGGAGACTGTAATTTATGGACGTGCCGGCATTAAAAGGATTAGGGTAGTTCTGGGAGAGAACAAAGCCGGACGGTAGCGGTTCCGGCTCGGGGGTTAGCTGTGCGGCGTCCGTAAGGCGGTAAATGTGTATTGACCCACCGTCGGAAGTTGCCAGAACGTTTCCTTCAACATCGAGAAAAGAGCCTCCCCGTCCTCCGTATTCGATGAGGTCAGGTATGGCGCCCTCCAGATTATAAATTCCGACGCCGCTTGGTCCCACAGTATATAGCTTGTCACTCCATCTGACCGCATCCAGGGCCGGGATGGGCAGTGTGATGGCCCTTATCAGTTCAGGAATCACCGGATCGGAATAGTCGAACACAAGCATTTCATCCCTCACGAATACCACCAGCCGATCGTCGATCACCATGATCTTCGCCGGTGTCCCCGCCATGTCTTTCACCGATTGGAACTCAATCTCGAACGATTCGGTAATCTTGTAAGCCCAGAGCTGATTTTTCCGGGTACCTACCAACAAAAGCGAATCATAAACCAGGGCCGCCGCAATACGGCCTATGAATTCCCAGGTACCGGCATGATAGATCCCCGAGGAATCGGTAACTGCAAAGACTTGTATACCCATTTCCCCGACGCCCAGCATGAGGCGAACCGTGTCTATCTTCTGTTCACAGTACTGGATGTCGGTAACGGTGGTGTCACTGACAAAAACAGATCTTTCTATAAGGAAGGAGTCAGGATTGGAACTGTTGACAATAAAAACAACTCTGCCCAACGTCTTGTAGAAAACGATCAGGGTATCGCCATTGTGGTCGATCGCTCTTACATCCGCTAAGCTGTCATATATGGCATACTCAAACTGAGGCTCTACGGGAGTATTGACAGAGTAGACTCTAATCGGGTCCGCGGCGCCACCGGTAAAGAGCTTGCCGTTATGCAGCACAACATCACTTATCGGCCCGGAGGGGTACAAACCCGATCTCGAATATCCGGGTTCACTCAGGTCGTAGAGTGTCAAGCCTCCATCTGCCCGCGGCAAGAGCAGATGATATCGTTCATTGAGAATGAAAACGTCGCCGTCAATCAGGTTTTGGGATATGGGTAGAGATGTGCGCTGAGTAGGATCGTGACGGACAACCAGGTCCATAAAACGGTAATTGAGAAAAACAAAGAGAGTATCAGTGACAAACATCCTCAGAGGATGGTCAAGGCCGACAATAGAATCTACAATCCCCGAGCCGGTAAGCCCGAATTCGCCGAAAAGGACACCCCTGGTCGCCGTTGAGATAACCACCAGGGACTCGGTTTTCAGAAAGGAAGTGGCTTGAAAAGGTATCCACAAATAATCGATGAATTGACCGAATCCCGGTCCCGATAGATCGTAGCGCATAAGGCCGTTATACCGATCGAGTGCATATAACGTATCGTCATGGACTTCAAGCTGCGTCATGAGAATGCCGGTCAGGCTGGAGTCAACAAACTCTGCCGACTCCAAATCGTCCAGAGCAAACCGACAGATGCCTTCAAACCAGGTCGATATGTATAAGTCTTCTCCATGCAGAACAAAATCTGCGAACGGCATCCCCGGATCAATCGTTCCCAGATGGGGCAACTGGGGCAAGCCGTTCAGACTGTAGAAGACAATCCTGTCATCGGAGGTCCTGACCATCAGAAGCGTGTCTTGCCGTTTGAGGGATACCGGTTCGAATTCTGTAAGAAGGATATTTATCGGCACAAACGAAAACAGAGTGTCGTCGTACTGGCAGATTACAATTGCTCCCGGGCCGATACCGACGGCAAAGCCGTCGATCACAGAGACGGCGGTAAACTCGTTCCACAGTATGGTATAGTCCGGCCCCTCGGCCAGATCCGCGCTTGCAGAGAGAGCGCCCAAAAGCAGCAGCAGTATTACAACCGGGGTGTATCTCACTTAATCAACAGCATCTTATTGGTGCGCGCCGACTCACCGGCCTTCAGGCGGTAAAAGTAAATCCCAGAGGCAAAACCCGAACCATCGAATTCAATCTCATGCCTGCCGGCGCTCAACTCCCGGTCAACAACAGTGGCCACTTTCTGGCCAAGAATGTTGTAGATGTCTACCCTGACTGCCGACCGAACGGGGAGGTCAAAGCGTATCGTTGTGCTGGGATTAAACGGATTGGGGTAATTCTGGTACAGGGCCATAGTGGCCGGCAGAATGGGGTGGTCATCATCGACGCCGGTGGGGATTCGCGACGGGGGAAGAATGTTGCTGTTTAAGTTATCCATGAGGAAGCGGCCGGTATTGTAACCGTCATCAATGGAAGCGTCGAAGTTCCATACCAGCAATTCGTTGCCGCCACTGATCAAGACCAGTTCGACCAGTCCGTCGTTGTCAATATCATCAACTAACGGAGCGTCGCGCCACGAAAACACCCGTGACCACCGCGCTGGGGTGATAATTGGCCAGCCCGGCAACGACTGCGCCATGTGGTCGAGAATATAGACTCTCTCCGGGCCGGCGCCGGGGAAGAGATACCCACTGCGTATGATGATCTCCGGATATTCATCGCCGGTGAGGTTGGCTACCGTGGGCGTGCCAAACGTAACCGGCTCCAGAAAGGCTTCTCCCGCCGGCCTGCCCTCCCGTTGAATGTATGGTGTGCCGTCAGCTTTGAAGATATAGAGAGCGGCAATGTCATATTCAAAAAAGGTGCATAGAATCTCGGAGGTGCCGTCAAGGTCCAGGTCAGCCGCGATTGGATACGATGCAATCCACTCCGCCACATCAGGAAGGTCGACCGGCCAGCCGGGAAGATCATCGACCCCATTTGTTTTTACCCAAATGTGAGGCATGAAGATGGTGTCATAGCCAGCGGTGATAATCTCGGGCAACTCGTCACCGTTAAGATCAGCCAGGACAGTTCCATAGACGTTTCGGATATTGACAACCAGCGAACTGTCCATGTCGAACGCCGGCTGACCGTTGGCGCCTTGGAAAAGGCCTAAGCCGGTATGTGGATACGGAGATGTAAAAGAAGCTACCACCTCAAAAAGATCGTCACCATTCAGATCAGTGGCGGTAACAAAAGGAGAGGTGCCGCCTCCCACCCCGTGCGCTTCCGATATCCTGGCGTCCATCGTGGCAAAAAATCCTCCCAGCGAATAGAAATACGAGTCCCCGTTGAATCGATAGGCCAGGATCTCCCCATGTTTGTTGATAATCAAAATACCCGAATCCGGAGTGGCGTTGCCTAGTGTATCCCAGCGGAGTTGCCTGACAACAGGATTGGGATAAGCGTATTCGTAGGGTATCATCCCGGTATAGCATTTCTGCGGCCAGCCGCTTGCATACGAACCATCGTACTTGAAAACATGAATACCGCTGTTATTGGTGCAGATAATTTCACCCTGTCCGTCCCCATCGACATCGTAGATGGCCGGCACACAGCGCATGTCCTCCGCCGGCAGAACCGGAAAGCCGTCTACAGTGGTGCCGTCATCACCTCTGAAGAGAAAGAGGCCATTGCGGGTCCCCACGGCGACTTCCTTAATTCCGTCATGGTTCAAATCGCTGCAAACCGCCGTCATACCACCCCGATCTCCCAGCGGCTGGGGCCATCCGGCCGCAAAGACGGCTTTCACCCTCACTGATACCGAATCAATCATCGAATCCGAAGTAAAGTAGCCAAATAGGTAGACGGTGAAATTGCCGGTGTCCGTACCTGACAACGACCAGCCAAACATCAGGGAATCAAAGAACTCCCCGGTGGAGGAAAACAGATGCACAAGTGAACTGTCCTCGTGTCTGAAGAAGATGGCCATGGAATCAAAATTAGGCCCATAGGCCGAGCCATAGACTGGAATATGATAATCAAGCTCCTGATCTGAAAGGGGGGAAGTTATCTCGGCATTATTCTGTCTAACGTGAACGAGGTTGGTGATCTGGCTCGATCCGAACTTGTCGGTAACCCTCAAATTGATGTACCCTTCCACTGTCGTGTCGGTGAAGATGTAAATGAGCGAGTCAGCCGGGACACTGTTGCCCTCGGTCAGAAACTGCCACTCCTGCGAACCCAGCCCCACCGAGTAGTCGAGCCGCCAGCTTCCGCTGTAGCCTGCAACCGGCGCAATTTTTATCGGGAAGTCACTGGTGTGCCTGCTACGCCGAACCGGTTCGGTAATGTGCAAGCCGCCATGCTGCAGCAAAAAGAGCGATGAGTCTATATTAAGGTAGCCGTAACCGGATATCGTATCGGGGCCTATCAGGGTATCTCCGGTATGGCGCGGATCTATCATGTCGGTGGCGCCGTAGAGGAGGACCTCTTCCAGTTCGCTCAGCGTCAGATCCGGCCTGAACGACAGAAGCAAAGCCGCCGCCCCGACGGCCATGGGGGTTGCCATCGAGGTGCCGTCGGCCAGGTAGTACAGCGAATCAATAATTCTCACCTCCGGTTCCCGACTCGGAAACGGTGCATACATATCCGTTCCCGCCGCCCGCAACGAGAGAATGTCCAGGCCGGGTGCGACGATATCGATGTGAGAGCCGTACGTGGAGAAATCGGTCATATAACCATCTGAGTTGCCGGCCGCCACAACAAAAGTGGAGTCAAAGGCCGCCGGGTAAAAGCGCGTGTTATCGCCTGTATTGCCCGGAGCGATACAAATCAAAACCCCGTTGTGGCGCGCAAAATCTATCGCTTCTCTCAGAACGGCTGACTCAAAGGGCGTCCCCCAGCTGACGTTGATAACCTGGGCACCGGCGTTAACGGCGTACATGAGACCTTCGGCCCCCACGGCAGAGGTGGCGTTCGGTCGAATCTTGACCGCCATTATCTGAGCCCACGGCGAAATCCCCACCACGCCTTGCCCGTCGGCGTTCGACGCGACGATGCCGGCGATATGCGTGCCGTGACCATGCTCATCGGTGGGATCGTTATCACCAACGGGATCAAAATAGTTTATTTCGTCACCGGAAACATCGTACCCGAGAGTATCATCAACGTAACCGTTGTGGTCATCATCAATGTCGTTGTCAGGGATTTCATCCGGGTTTTTCCAGAACCTCCCCTCAAACTCCGGATGAGTCGGATCAACACCGGTATCGACAATAGCCACCACTACTTTTGTTGTCTCCGATGGCGGGTTATCGTACTGATATTCAAGTCGTACGTCCTTGTCGGGGGTCCCGCTCTTGAGGGTCAAGTAATCGTTGTAAGGCCCCGGCACGCGCACGATTCCAAAGTATTCCTGTCCCGTATTGTGCAGGTACCACTGGTGGGAAAACAGGGCGTCAGGGGGCCAATCGAAAAACTCCAGATAGTAGTCCGGCTCGACATATTCCACGTTCCCCTTGCCCAGAGTTGCGACCACGTCAGCCGTTGAAGCAGCTTGGTTTGGATCGTAAAAGACGTAGAACCGCTCCCAGTTTTCGCTTCCGATCAGGTGGCTTTTGACCTTCAGCCGCGAAAGCTTCTCAAGGCGGTTTTCCTTGGCCAGGGCTTGTGCCAACCGGTTAGGGTCAGCCTTTTTGCTCAGCTTGACAATGAATTTTCCCGGCACCGGCCCGGTCGGCTGGTCCGAGCTGTAGGTTCCGCCGACCAGCAGGGACAGGACAAGAAGAGTCACAAGCTGCCGTAGAGCTTTCTTCATAATTTCTGTCCACATAGTTGCGCTCGTGCCATTAGGAAGGCGGCACCGGGGAATCACTCTACATATAGACGCCTGCAGGCGATGGGATGTTTGATTCCTTCTAATTTTATAAGATACTATAGTCCAAAGGGTTGTCAAGGCCAAACTTTGTCGCGGCAACAGATAACCCGCGAGATCTCTTTCTCTGCCTTCTCTTCGAGTTGGAGTGGGACAAACGAATGACCCCACTTGAAAATCCATTGCAGGCAGTGTACCACCAGCCGGTCTCTTTCACGTACCACCCGTCTCCCAGGTGAACGACTCGCGATGATATTATGACAGCGATGTCAGGAGACTGGTTGTCCTCATCCGGCGCACCGGCTGAATACCCCAGGGCTCATCCAAAAAAAGTGACAATTTCGTAAACTTTTCGCTTGACAACGACTGCACCTTTTGCTAAACTACTCATGGTCTTACGCATTCTTATTCCCAGATGAATGAATCAATAGTTGCGGTGGTGGGGGATGTCTATCGCAGCGTGCTTTTCCAACCAACCCGCCATTTACAACTCACGTCGCACTAACCGCCATAGTGTGATAGGCCAGGTTTTGTATCGTATTGCAGGCAAGCCTGGTGAGGAAGTGAGAATTATTGAACGCCGGCGCCACATTTCGTGGGTGGCAGATGTCCACATTTGCCCCATCGTTGGTGGCTGGTCGGCTTTCAGGAGGATGTGCGCCGTCAGGAAAAAGCGGCGCAGGGAGATGGTGGTAACATTGATGATGAGGGGATTCATCATCCGGTTTCTTGAGGGCTTTCTCTGTGCGGGAAGTTCAGCGCTGCTGATCTCGGCAGCGCATCTCTATCCCGAATTCTGGTTCGTATCCCTGTTCGCTCTCATTCCATTTCTGTGGCGGGCGCTCAGAGTAAGCCTTTTCGAGTCAATTATCCTGGGCGGGCTGCTGGCGGCATCATACTGTTTTGTTTCTTTTCGCCTTGAGTCGTGGGCAACTCCCGGCGCCTTTCTTTTCACGCTCGTCGGCCTTATCGCCCTCTTTGCTCTCTATGGAACCATAGTCAACAGGATAAAAAAGCACCTCGGCTTTAACGTTATCTTCATAGCTGCCTTGTGGCTGCCGGTTGAATATGCCCTGAGCCACTACGCCGGCATGGAGAGCCTTTTCGCATCTTCACCAGATAAAACCGGCTTGCCGGTCAGAATCGGCTCCCTGTTCGGGATGCTGATGATCTCGTTTATTATCGTTCTCATCAACTCGCTGATTCTGATAATCTTACGGCAAGTCGCTCAAGTCTTATTTTCACGCGGCACACTTTCTATACCGGATGATAAACGACCTTATCCTCCCTTCAAGGAAATAATCCTTGAAAGACGCTGGTATTATTTCCCCGACGTCCGCGCCCCGCCGTTATCCAGCAGAACAGTTTGATAGTTCAAAGGTACGGGTGCCCCACCCCTCTGGGGTGGGATAAGTCAAAAGACTTCTCCCAGTAAACCCACCGCAAGCGGTGGGCCACCTGTGAGGCGGACGGGGACGTCCGCCTCGCACAAACTAAGGAATTAATTTACTAAGGAGTAAATTGAAATGCGTAAAGTGATTGTAATTTTATTTGCCGCTGCCCTGTTGTTGCTGATAAGCAACGGCGCTTGGGCAGAACAAGATGCTACCCAAAAAAGACTCTATCACACCGTCGAGTATACCGACCGTACGGACGATACAACTACTGCTGACAGTGCTCACAACGGCGCGGATCCGGGGCAGGTTTTACTCACTACTGTAAGCGATTTCCCTGGCACTCCTAAACCTAAGTGTAGCAGCTTTGACTACGACATCACGACTAACACGCAACAGGTTGACGCGCTGGCCAACCGGGGTGATGCATACTACTTGGACATGAGGAGAGATGTTGCCGACCTGCTCGTTTCCTTCGAGGGAGACCCCGGTAATATCGCTGTCTGGTGGGAGGCGGCAGCAATACCACCGCCACAGCCAACACCACCGCGTCGGCCGATGTGGGTTCATGACAGCCTTAGTAATCAGGGGGCCGCAAATCCTGACCCTAATTTCCATGACTTAGACGCTCTGGAAACCTACGGCCCGGGCGACTTTGATGATGCCGACAGGTGCTCGTTCCAAGGCGACTTCTCGACGACGGGAAGTTTTTCCGTTTGGAAATACGGTACTCCCCCTACCGGCTGGATTCCACAAGCTGACATCGTCACTGCAATACGATCCCTCGGCTGGGACGGGACCGATAGCTGGGCCGACATTGACGCCCTAATGATCTCAGAATATAGCTATGAGCATACCGGGGGAGAGATTATCTTCAGTATCGTGGCAACCGGCAACTGGCATGGCGGCGAACTTGTTGTGATGCCAGTGAGCAATCCGGCCGCTTCTTACTTCCTGTTCCATGGCGGCCACCTATGGGACCCTAACTGGCATCCCAAGGACCACTTTGGGGTACCGACCGACGAGGTAGATGGCATTGAGGCATGGGGGCAAAACGAGGATGATCCTCCTCCCGATGGAGACGGAAAGGTACCCGCCCTCACCAACTGGGGCCTTCTCGTCCTGTTAGTGCTGCTGGTGATCTCCGGCATTATTGTCATTCGCCATCGGCGGCGTGCGGCGGTGCGAGCGTAGAAGCTAGTGTCTGAATGGCAGATGCGGATATCTGCCATGCACAAACAAGAAACGGGATTGGGCAAAAAGCTCAATCCCGTTTGGTTTGTGTAGCCTCTTATGGGCAGGTCTCGGGGATACCTTCCCTACAAATATCTAGCATGGCGGTGGCGGCGGACCGTTGAAGAATATGTAGTCAACCAGGAAGACCGCGTCAGCAATGTTAATCGAGCCATCGCCGTTAGCGTCGCCCTCCTCAAGGCACGGCGGCGGCGGGCCGCCAAAGAATATGTAGTCAACCAGGAAGACCGCGTCAGCGATATTGATTCCTCCAATGCCGTCAGCGTTACCACGGATCTGACAGCACCCAAGTGTGATAGTACCGATAATCGACACCGGTTGATATTCAGCTATACTTCCCCTAAACCAGGGCAGATAATCGGGTCCGGTATATCCGTCAACAGCCACCGTGTCCATCTGGTCCGGTGTTGCACCCCATGGAATGCTGAAATAGAGCTTCAGGATGGCACCCGTTCCGGGCGGTAGCTCAGAAGAGGAACTCTGCAATTTAATCGTATAGCGATGATTAGCTTGGTCGAAGTGGAGATACGACTGGTTCTCAAAGATGTCGGTTCGGCAACCAGTCGTAGAAAAACCACCATAGGCATGTGTTGCATCCAGGGTACCGAAAATCTCGAACGGGATTATGATTTTGTTCAAAGGAATGGTGTTTCTCGCGTAAACAATCATCTCGACAGTCTCGCCTTCACTTCCCTGAGCATTAACGGCAATCATGGAATCGGCCAGGGCGGCTATGTAGTTCAGTTTCGTTCTAGAACGGATATCCCCAGCGGCGTTAACCTCAAGCGTAACATCAAACAGGCCCCGATCCTGATAAACATGGCTTGAGGACTGGGTAAAAGCCGAATCCCCATCACCAAAATCCCAGGTCCAGGTATCAACGTCCAGAATGGACGAGCCCTCGAAGTTAACTTCCAGCGGTATCCATCCCCAAGTGGTGTCAGCTTCAAAACTAACGCCCCGCTGACTCAAGCCCTTAATACAGAAGTTTGCCGTGTTGTCAAAGTCGTAAAGGTCCAGCCAGTCTGAGCCGCTGAGGTAATAGCTTTCGCCGGGGTTGGAGGCCGACACCACGGTAGCGCGGTACCGCGCGCCCAGCAAGACCGGTACCTCGGAGGTTCGGTCGTACGCTTGCCCCCCCGCTGAGAGTTGCAGGTAAATATAGAAATCGTCGCCTCCGGTAAGTTGAACAGGTGGGTCGAGATCTATGGTGTGGAATCCCTTATACTCGATGGCGCCGGACTCCGTGGCAAGTTCGTCCAACAACTCGCCGCCTTCGAAGCGATCGTAGACCTTCACCGTGTAGCTTACGTTATCGGCGGCAGTGAAGAAACTCACGGCCTGAAGCGGCTCCTTACCGCCGGCGGTAAAGGCATTAAAGGCTTCGTTGCAGTCCGTCTTCGTATCGCGCCAACCGTGGTAATCGTGGTAGTAGATTTGATCCCAGGCCAGAGGTTCGACGTCCTGATACGAAATGGCGCCCATCTCCGGATGCTGGCCGCAGTGCTTGTCGTAGTAAGAAATCCAGAAGTAGCCACTATAGCCCCAGCCGGCCCCCCAACTGTTTTTGCAGAGCCAGGCGCCGGGCTGCGGGGCCTGTGTGACCATGTTGTCGTCCCAGCCCACGATGCCAACCGCGTGGTTGGGGTCAAGGGGATCGCTGGGCGGCTGGTAATGTATGTAGCCGGACCAGAATGGGCCGACGCAAAAGGCAGTGCCGACAACCCCGTCGCTCATGATCTTGTTCTTGATCGTGTTGATGTTGCTCAGGTCCGGCTCAGCAACAAACCACTCGATGTTGCGAGCGTAGTAGTAGTGGTAACTGGTATCGGATCGGGCCGGCGGGTTGTCGAACGACTGCCCGTCGATATCCCGCACTGAGCCCTCGCCCCGTGAGAGATACGCCGCGGTCACCAGGTAGTCGCCGCCTTCGTGCACCACCAGTCCGCCACCTGCCGGGGGAATTCTGTCGTCATTGTTGTGCTGGTTGAATCCGTTCCACCAGTCGAGGTGATATTCGGCCAGATTGGGCTCGCCGCTCTCCCCAGCCGTCGTCCAGTTGCCGCTCATCAGCAGGTTGCTCTCCATGGCGGCCATTGCTCCATGAGTCCAGCAGGTGCCGCCAAGCTGGCTTTTGACCGAGGTCACGTAGTTTTGGCCGCCGACATTACGTAAATCATAACTACTTGGTGGGTCTGCAAGAGACTTTCCCGGGGCAATACAGACAACCGTCATTACTACGGATGCCAAGACAAACAATCCTGTCCTTTTCATATCTCCTCCGATATTGTTCAGTTAGTTTTTTTGCTATCTAAATAGTAATACGTGCAGAGAATCAAGTTGTTCAAGTCTGTTCTCGTTGTTGGTACTTAACAAATTAATATACTAAAAATTCTCCATTTGTCAAGTCTGCAGAACAATCGGCAGTAAACAGGTAATGTCCAGAAAAATGTGTAAAAAAGTGTATCCATAAATTATGCTGCTTCGTCAGTTATGTTTTTGATCTCGTTAATCTTTTCCGTGTTTCGCGTCCATTTGTTATTGAAGTAGTTGAAGATGGCGTAGATGATGCGGTCGCAGCCCGACAGGGTCGGACCTGGACGGCTCTGGGAGTTTTGAAAACAGCAATGTAGGGCAAAACCCTTTAGCGGTTTTGCCGATTGCGGCAGAAGCACTCCAGCTTCTGCCCTACAAGCTACAAGCTTTCAACATTCTAATTAGACGATTTCCGCTGTCTGTCCGTCATGAACTTGTCTTGATATACCTGAGGATTACTTTATATTGAATAAGGAGGATAGGGTTATGTCAGCCGGTTTGTTATATAGAGCAGTTCTCATAACGACGTGTCTTACAATCCTGCCTGTGCTTACTTCCGGGCGGGAGCCATGCCATGTCGGTAAATCAGGAAGCCTGGCTGGCCAGGCCGCAAAGGACTTTTACGGCGATAAGTGTGACGCATCCCATAACACCGGCAAGCTGGTTGTGAGAATATGGGATGCACGAGGATTTGGCGGCACCAATTACTACAACCTTCCAGACTGTGCTACGGGTGAAACGCCATTTTTTTGGGGCGCAGAATACCCAAAAAAATCCAGAATATGCTACCTGAGTTCAGCATCTATCTCAGTCGGTGGCATTCTCAATGGCGACACCCTCGTTTCCCAGTTCTACGAATGGAGTTCTCTTCCGCCTGAAGGGTACTGGGAGTTTCGTTCCATTCTTGACCCCTCAGCGCCGGAGTATGAGGGGGCTGTTTCACAACAGGATTTCATCACAAAATCAACCGACACTGTAACGGTCGGGCTACCGAATCTTGTGGATTATCCCGGTCCCCATAGGCCGCTGTTTCTGGAACTCACGAGGCGATCATACTCCTGGTCGTATAGTTATGCTGAGGACTTTGTCCTTTTTTACCTGAGTATAAAAAACATCGGCAGCGCACGTATCAGCGACGCGTATGTGGCCTTCCACGCTTGGCCGGATGTCGGCTTCAAGGGTGGAACTCGCATAACCGATATTGATGACCTCGGTGGCTTTGTAAAGACCGTTCCTGCCGCTGGTCCCTGTGGCCTTGTCGATACCGTCAACATCATGTGGTGGGCTGACAACGACGGCGATCCGGTCGATGGCGTGTTCACCGACCGGAAAGTAGTCAGCCCCGAAGGAGACGTTATCAAGTCATGCCCGGACGTGACCGGTATATACGTTATCCAGCCGCCGTTGGTGGCTGGCAGTGAAGAATGGGGCAAAACGACACTTTCTTATAACTGGTGGTACTCGACTTGAGAATTGGTAGAGGACTTCGGTCCGGTGGGCCGACAGAACTATCGCGACTTCGGTACCGGCACCACCGGATTACCGGTCGGCGACCGCAACTTCTACTACGTCATGAGCAGCGGAGAAGTAGACTACGACCAGTTCTATACGGCCACTATTGGTCCGTTCCACTCGGATTGGCTGTACCCCCCACGGGACATAGCCGCCGACATAGCCGACGGCATGCCTGTTGAGTATGTCCTCTCGTTCGGTCCATTTGACCTCGAACCCGGAGCGACCCTGCCGATTGTGTTTGCCTATGTCGCCGGTGAGGATTTCCATACCGACCCCTACAACATCGACAACCTGCCTGACAATCCCCGCCGCTATTACGAGAACCTTGACTTCTCCGACCTGGCCAAGAACGCCCTCTGGGCTGAGTGGATCTATGACAATCCTGGTGTAGATACCGACGGCGACGGCGATTCCGGTGAGTACTGCATCTGTGCGGTGGAGTCAACACTGGTGGACTCGGCCTGGGTGTATACCAGAGTTGATACCACCTGGTACAAGGGAGACGGAATACCCGACTGGCGCGCCGTGTCTCCGCCTCCGGCACCCGCCTTCTGGATCGAGCCTATAGCTGGCGGCCTGCGCATCCGCTTTAACGGCCAGCTTTCCGAAACGACCAAGGACGTCTTTCTCAAGACAATCGACTTTGAGGGTTACCGTATCTACATCGGGCGAGATGACCGCGCCACCAGTTTCTCCACGGTGGCCTCGTACGACCGTGACAACTATGACAAGTATATCTGGAACCTCAACGCATTTCCTGACCCTGGATTCGTGCTGCAGGACATTCCTTTCACCCTGGACAGTCTGTGCTGCCTGTACGGGTTCGGCGACGACCCATGCCGCGACAGCCTCTTCGATCCGCTGGCGTATACTCCCAGTCATCCTTACAACCATCCCGATTTCCCCGATTCATTTTTCTACTTTGTGAAGCATGACTTCAACACGTCGGAACTTGGCGTCACCACGCCTATTCGGAAAGTCTATCCCGATGAACCCGATCCGCAAACCCTTCCTGTTGACTCTCTCACACCAAACCGATACACGGAAGAAGGCTACCTGAAGTATTACGAATACGAGTTTACGATCACAGACCTGTTGCCGACCGTGCCCTACTGGGTGAACGTGACGGCCTTTGACTTTGGCTCGCCCAAGGGTGGTCTGCGAGCGCTGGAGACGTCGGTGACGCTCGGCGCCAGGTACGCGTATCCTTTGAGTCCGTACGGAATGAAAGAGGAGAACATAGGGAAAGTATATGTTTATCCCAATCCCTACCGTATCGATGCCGGCTACCGCCGCCTTGGCTTTGAGGGACGCACCCGCGACGACCTTCCCGCCGACAAAGTTCGTGCTATTCACTTTGCCAACCTGCCACCCAGGTGCACGATCAAGATCTTTTCACTTGACGGCGATTTGATAAAAAAAATTGAGCACGACATGGATCCCTCCGATCCCAATGCATCTCACGATCAATGGAATCTGATCACCCGCAACTATCAGGCGGTAGTATCGGGTCTTTATTACTGGACGGTGGAATCCCCTGATGGTCAAACGCAGATCGGGAAGTTGGCTATCATTATGTGAGCGGCTCGCTCATCCGACAACGTCTGCACAGCACCGTAGGGCAAAATCCTTTAGCGGTTTTGCCGATGGCGGCAGAAGTACTCCGGCATCTGCCCTACAAGCTGTGTCTGGTATCTTCTCACAAGTGAAGCTAGTGAAGCAATATTGCACACTTTCCTTGCTTGACCGTCCTTAATTTGAGTGGATATACTTGCGGATTCAGTTTATTTTAAGGAGTGAGGACCATTGTCATGTCAGGCAGTCAGCTACCGAGAGCAGCCCTCGTCATAGTCTGGCTTACCATTTTGCCTCTGTCTGCATCCAGCCAGGCCGCACGGGGCTTTTATTGGAGCGAGTGCACGGCATCTCATAACGCAGGTAAGATCGCTCTAAGGTTATGGGAAACATGCGAATTCGGCGGCCTTAATCACTTCAATCTTGCGGACTGTGTCACGGGCGAAACGCCATTCTATTGGGGCGCAGAATACCCGAAGAAATCCAGCGTATGCTACCTGTTGTTGGGAGCTATAAACGTAGGCGGGGTCCTCTATGGCGACACCCTTGTCTCCGAGGAGTACGAAATGAGTCCGCTTCCGCCCGAAGGGTACTGGGAGTATCGTTCTATTGTTGACCCCTCGGCTCCGGAGTATGAGGGAGCCGTCTCACAACAGGATTTCATCACAAGATCCACTGACACCGTAACGGTGGGGGTACCGCGCGATGGCCTTCTGCGGAGAAGCCACAAGCCGCTGTTTCTGGAGATCACGACTAGATCGTACGCCTGGTCTTATGGTTACGCCGATGATTTTATCCTTTTCAATCTAAGCATAAAAAACATTGGCTCTGGACGTATAGGCGATGCCTACGTGTCTTTTCAGGTCTGGCCGGATGTTGGTTTTAAAGGTGGAACTTACATCCCCAATATCGATGACCTCGGTGGCTTTGTAAAGACGGTCCCCCGCCCCGGTCCCTGTGGCTTTGTCGATACCGTGAACATCATGTGGTGGGCTGACAACGACGGCGACCCGATCGACGGCGTGTTCACCGACCGGAAAGTCGTCGGCCCCGAAGGATACGTGATCAGGTCGTGTCCGGATGTCAATGGTATATACATTATTCATCCGCGAGCGGTGGTCGGACGGAAAGAATCTGGTAAAGCGACCCTTTCATACAACTGGCGTTACGTGAGTGTATCCGAGTCGCGTGATTGGGGCCCCCGGCGCCGAGAGAACTATCGTGACTTCGGCACGGGTGGACTGGGATGGCCTGTCGGAGACCGCAACAGGTACTACGTCATGAGCAGCGGAGAGGTAGATTACGACCAGGCTTTTACGGGCGCTATCAGCCAATTCGACCCGGTCTGGATGTACCCCCCGCCGGACTTAGCCGATGATATTGCCGACGGCATGGCGCACATTAGGTATATGCTCTCGTTGGGACCTTTTGACCTCGATCCTGGCGCCACCCTGCCGATTGTGTTCGCCTACGTCGCCGGTGAGGATTTCCATACCGACCCCTACAACATCGACAACTTGCCTGATAATCCAGACCGCTACTACCAGAACCTCGACTTCTCCGACCTGGCCAAAAACGCCCGCTGGGCTGAGTGGATCTATGACAATCCGGGTGTCGATACCGATGGCGACGGCGATTCCGGTGAGTACCGCGTCTGTGCGGTGGAGTCAACACTTGTGGATTCGGTCTGGGTGTACACCAGGGCTGACACCACATGGGTCAAAGGGGACGGCGTACCCGACTGGCGCGCCACGTCACCGCCACCAGCACCTGAATTCTGGATTACGCCTTTAGAGAATGGACTGCATATCCGTTTTAACGGTCAGTATTCGGAAACGACGGAGGACGTATTTCTCAAGATGGTTGACTTCGAGGGTTACCGTATCTACATCGGACGGGATGACCGCGCCACCAGTTTCTCCACGGTGGCCTCGTACGACCGTGACAACTATGACAAGTATATCTGGAACCTCAACGCATTTCCTGACCCTGGATTCGTGCTGCAGGACATTCCTTTCACCCTGGACAGTCTGCGCTGCCTGTACGGGTTCGGCGACGATCCGTGCCGCGACAGCCTCTTCGATCCGCTGGCGTATACGCCCAGCCGTCCCTATAACCCTCCCGATTCCCCCGATTCATTTTTCTACTTTGTGAAGCATGACTTCAACACGTCGGAATTTGGTATCACCACACCTATTCGGAAAGTCTACCCCGATGAACCTGACCCGAAAACCCTTCCTGTTGATTCTCTCACACCAAACCGTTACACGGAAGAAGGATACCTGAAGTATTACGAATACGAGTTTACGATCTCAGACCTGCTGCCGACCGTACCCTACTGGGTGAACGTGACGGCCTTTGATTTTGGCTCGCCCAAGGGTGGTCTGCGAGCGCTGGAGACGTCGGTCACGCTCGGCGCCAGGTACGCGTATCCTTTGAGTTCCTATGGGACGAAAGAGGAGAACAGAGGGAAAGTATATGTTTATCCCAATCCCTACCGTATCGATGCCAGCTACCGCCTCCTTGGCTTTGAGGGACGCACCCGCGACGACCTTCCCGCCGACAAAGTTCGCGCCCTTCACTTTGCCAACCTGCCACCCAAGTGCACAATCAAGATCTTGTCACTGGACGGCGATTTGGTCAAAAAGATTGAACACGACATGGATCCCTCCGATCCCAATGCATCTCACGATCAATGGAATCTGATCACCCGCAACTACCAGGGGGTGGTATCGGGTCTCTATTACTGGACGGTCGAGTCCCCTGATGGTCAAACGCAGATTGGGAAACTGGCCATCATTATGTAGGCATCACGCTTCGACAACTAACGTCATAGCGGCAGGGCTGACCGCCTACGGTCGCTGCATATACTTCCTGAGGTAGCCAATAAGGCTGGAAAGAGGAATCGTTTCCTGGATCTGCTCTGCCTTGAGCCACTCTTCTCGGTCGCTTGTCTGGAGCGCCTTCTCGCGACCGACAGCAAGGTTCTTAACGGTCACGGTTCCACTTTCAAATTCGTCTGATCCTGCAATTACTACAAACGGGATGCCAACCTTGTCACCATATTTTATCTGCTTGGTGAGATTCTTAGTGTCACCCAAATAGATCTCCGAAGGGATACCCGCCTCTCTCAGTTGACGCACAATATCAAGGTAGTCCGGCAGACGCTCCCTGTCCATCACCGTGACCAGCACCTGAGATGTCGCCTGTGGAAGCGACAGCGCCTTCAACTCTATCAACGCCGCCAGCAAACGGTCAATACCGATTGATGAACCGGTGGCCGGGATCGAACGATTCAAAAACCGCTCAACGAGATTGTCGTACCTCCCCCCGGAGAACACGGAGCCAAACTCCGTTAAATCGAGCAAGCTGGTTTCAAAAACGGGGCCGGTGTAGTAACCCAACCCGCGCACGACCGTCAGGTCCACCTCGGTCTTGTCTTCGGGAACTTTCATGTGAGAAAGGTAGCTCTGAATTTCACATAGTTCCGTTACGCCTTCCTGGGAAACTTCGATGTCACCAAGTAGCTCTTCCGCCTTCTGGATGGGATCGCCCTCGTGAGACTCTGCAACATTAAGAAACCTTGCAATTTGATCGATCTGTTTTGTTTCAAGCTCAAGGCCTTTGATTTTGTCGCCGGACTTGTCAATGCGTCCCGGGCCCAGTTCCAGCAGCACCGCCTCTCTACCCTGTCTCTCCAGTTTGTCAATCACGCGCATTACTTCAAGGCCTTTCTGCTGCGGTATACCGGCAAACTGGATCAGCCCATTGAGAATCTTGCGGTCGGAATAACGTACCTTGAAATTCTTAATGCCGAGTCGCTCAAGCGTGGTCACCATGACGGCTATAATCTCGGCGTCGGCCAGGAGGTTTTGTGTACCGACGATGTCGATATCGAATTGCATGAATTCCCGGTAGCGTCCTGGTCCCGGTTTATCCACCCGCCAAACGTTACCGTACTGATAGCAGCGAAACGGCAGTGCAAGAGTGGGATTGGCGGCAACGTAACGAGCCAGTGAAAGGGTGAACTCGTAGCGCAGAGCCACCTCCACTTCGTCCGGCCCGCGGAAACCAAACAGCTCCGCCAGCGAGTCCTCGGTGTAATGGGAGCCTAAGAGGGTCTCCGCGAATTCAAGCGAGGCTGTTTGAAAGGGCAGAAACCCCATCAGCTCAAACACCTCCCGGACTTTGGCAATCATCGCCTCTCGGGCTATCTGCTCCGAGGGCGGGTAGTCCCGAAACCCTTTCAGAACCTGCGGCTTGACTTTTTTATCTTTCTGTTTGGCCATCTATTTTGCCTGAGCTATACAGTATTGCACGAGACACTAATATAGAAGGTTTCAACGGTGCAAAAAAGCATTTTTTGGAAGAAGCCTTAGAAGAAGCGTAGAACTGCCATACACATACAACGAAAGGCTTGTTCCACTTGACAAAAACGGAATAACTGATATATTTTACAAGAGAGCCTTTTTCATGGAGAGTTCTTTTAATAATGAAGAGTTCGATACTTCTTCAAGTTGTTCTTCTGCCGCTTCTTTTGCTCCTTGGATATTTCTTCCTTGTAGTAACTCCAGCAGCAGGTCGGCCGCCTATGTTCATAACCTGTCCCAGTGAGGCCATCAGAGGCTCGCACTGCGATGTGTTTCAGGCGCAGATTCAGGCAATCGATCTTGACCCGCCGGGGATGAGCGGCGCAATAAAGTACATTCTGATTGACGGGCCGGGTCGGGTTGACCCACGGACAGGAGAATGGTCTTATCTTCCTTCAGGACAGGATGCCGGGAAAACCTTCCGGGTCGAGATAGCTGCCTTCGACGGGGAGATCATGACCAATGGAGCGCAGAACTGTCGGTTTCAGGTAATCGTAGATCCCAATTACGCGCCAAGAATTTATCTGGACATCTATGAGTGCGGGAGCAGTTTTAGCCTTTACGCCCCGGGAAGGAAGTTTGTCCCGCTGTACACTTATGACGCCAACATATGCGATCAGGTTACCACGTTCATTGAAAGTATTACTCCAGAACTAGCAGGGTATGTAAGCCTTGGCGACTCTTGGTGGTTAACGTTCGTCGCCGATTGTCTCGATGCAGATAAAACCTTTCTGGTGAATATCGCAGCGACGGATGGGATAGATACAACCTACTGCGATCTCACCTTTGTAACGCATTCGGTCGAGTCGATCGAGCCGTATGAGATTCGGATCGAGAAAACCCAGGATACCTATAATGGCATGCATGAGAATATCGACGTAACACTGGACAAAGGCACTTGTGAACTTGGTGGTTTTGACTTCCTCCTGGCCTACGAGGCCGCGGCTCTGAACTTCATTCAAGCGACGCCGGGTGACTTCTACGATCAGTGCAATTGGGAGTACTTCACCTATCGCTACGGCCCGTTCGGCAACTGTGGCTCGGAGTGTCCCAGCGGGATGTTACGTATGGTGAGTATAGCAGAAACCAACAATGGACCGTATCACCCCAGTTGTTTCCTGCCCGATTCTCTGCCGGCTGTTCTATTCACTATGGATTTCCTCGTTACCGACGACCGCACCTGGGAATGCCAATTTGTACCGATTAGCTTTTTCTGGTGTGACTGCGGTGACAACGTGATGGTCTCACGACCAGGCGACACCCTTTTCATGTCCCGTTTCGTCTATGACCCTGAGGAAGTTGACATCACTCAAGATGATTCTCTCCCAACCTACCTTGGCGCTCCCTCGGAATGTCTTGATGACCCGAACCCACGCTTCCCACACATTCGCCTTATCGACTTCTGCAACGGGGGCGTGGAGATGATTTGCCTTGACTTCGATGCCAGGGGAGACATAAACCTCAGCGGAACCCCATATGAAATTGCCGATATGGTCCTTTTCATAAATTATTTTCTATATGGAACTGCCGTATTTCATATCAATCTGGACGGTCAAATTGCCGCCACTGACATGAACGGTGACGGCATACCTCTGACTATTGAGGATCTTGAATATGGCATCAGAGTGATTATTGGCGACGCCTGGCCTTATGATCGGCTGGAGACAGATTCACTTTTTACGGCAAAGTTCGTCCAGGATTTTGACACCAAGACTATAACGGTTGAAGCACGGGATACTCTTGGAGCTGCTTACATGGTCGTCGAGGGGAACGTTGCGTCTATTAACCTCCTCCAGCAGGATATGGATATGATGTATGTTTTTTACTTCGATCAGAACGTTACACGCATCCTTGTATACTCGTTCGAAGGTCACTCGTTCGTGTCCGGCCCCCTCGTTTCATACAGCAGCGAAGGAGTGTTGATTGAAGCCTCCACCGCCACCTATTACGGCGGCAAGGTCGAGACTGTCATCGAGGTCAAGGGTCCCGTGCCGGACGACTTCGCATTGTATCAAAACTACCCTAACCCTTTCAACGACGGAACAGTGATAGCTTTTGACCTTACTGTAGCCTCGGAGGTCGATTTTAAGATTGTCAATATACTCGGCAGGGTGGTCTACAGTCTCCGCAGACATTATCCGGGCGGCTGGCACCAGATCGACTGGAACGGGACGGACAACTCCGGCTCGCCTGTTGCCAGCGGCGTTTACTATTACCGGCTGAAAACGTCGGAGTATTCGGATTCCAAGAAGATGATACTGTTGAAGTGAAGCCGGGTCACGATAGATAAACCCCTTGAGATAAGTGTCACCTTGATCCAGCCGTAAAAAGAAACCCCATTTCATTTTCGATTGAATGTGTTACATTACCGTCGGTTACATTCTTAGGAAGTAGTGTTTTGCTTCACATAGTTTCATAAAGGAGAAAGACTTATGCGCGCAGTAATCGTCACTGTCATTATTGCCTTCGTCTTGACTTCCACGTTGTCGGCAGGGGCTGCCCAAACCGGCCTGAGCCCTGACATGATCGAACGTATCGAGGCCCGATTCAACAACCAGGGCGACCGGCAGAACCTGATAAACGCCGTAACGAATAACGATATCCAGAGCCTGTCACTCAGCCGCGAAAAAGTGGTGGCGCACAACAAGCACTTCAATCACAAGCTCAAAAAGAGCGGCATCACCAACCAGAAAAGTTCTGGCCGCTGCTGGCTTTTTGCCGGGCTGAACGTCTTCAACCCAGCCCTCATGACCAAACTCAACCTGTCCGAGTTTGAGCTTTCGGAGCCGTACCTGACCTTCTGGGACAAGATGGAAAAAGCCAACTTGTTCCTCGAGGAGATCATCGACCTTCGCGACCGACCGCTTGATGACCGCAAGCTGCAGATCATTCTGGACAATCCGTTTGGCGACGGCGGCTGGTGGCATTACGTGACCGATCTGATCGACAAGTACGGCGTCGTTCCCCTTTCATCGATGCCGGAGACCATGCAATCCTCCAAGACCAGCATCATCAACCGGCTCATCAATCGGAAGCTGCGTGCCGCCACCTCCGAGCTGCGACAGATGTATGCCGCAGGGCAGAGCGAAGACGACCTGCGCGATCGTAAAGAGGAAATACTTGGCGATATCTATACCGCGCTGACCCTGGCATACGGCAAACCGCCTGAAAACTTCATATTCCGCTACGAGGACAAAGACTCCACCATCTCAGAGCCGGCAGAGTATACCCCCCGCTCCTTCTACGAGGAATTTCTTGCCGCCGACATGCCCAAGTTTGCCATCATAATGGACAACCCCAACAAGGAGTACGGCCGCCTGTACCAGATCGAATCCAGCCGCAACATGGCTGACAAGTCAGACTTGACTCTTCTAAACTTACCGATTGAAAGGATAAAGCAGTACTGCATGAAGGGGCTGCTGGACAGCCAGGCGATCTGGTTTGCCTGTGACGTCGGCAAGGAAAACTACAGCGATTCCGGCATCATGGAAGTGGACATCTATGACTACAACGCCACATTTGGCGTTGACTTCACAATATCCAAGGCTGACCGTATCGTCTACCTTGACAGCTACCCCACTCATGCCATGGTCCTGTTGGGCGCTGATACGGCAGCCAATGGCAGTCCGGTCAAGTGGCTGGTTGAAAATAGCTGGGGAACCAAAAAAGGCGACAAAGGATACTGGTACATGTACGACGAGTGGTTTGACGAGTATGTCTATGTCGCTGTGGTCGACGAAGGCCACCTTGATCCGGACGACCGCGAGCGCCTCAAGCAGAAACCGGTAGTCCTGCCTGCCTGGGACCCCTTCTGGAAGGCGCTGCGGAACCTGAAGTAGCTGGAAAGTGCAGGTCAATGGATATCGTCTCCAAGCTGAATGAGATTGTCCCCCGCGACCGGCTGACGACCCACCCAGATCAGTTGGCAGTCGTTTCTAAAGATGAGTCTTCCCTTGAACCAGTTGTGCCGTTGGCACTGGTGTGGGCGGAAAATGCTGACGAAATCAGCAGAATTGTTAAAGTCTGCTGTGAGAGCCGGACGCCGATAACCACCCGCGGCGCCGGCAGCGCTTTGGAAGGATCGACAATCCCGCTGGCCAACGGCATTGTGCTCGATCTCAGCCGCATGACCAAAGTTATCAACTATTGGCCGGATGACCTTCAGGTTCAGGTAGAGCCGGGGATCATATACGATGATCTTAACAACTACCTCAAGCGTGACGGTCTCTTTTTTCCTCCATCACCGGGCGGGTCGAGCGATGTTGCCACGATCGGTGGCATGGTCTCCACCAATGCCAGCGGCATCTACTCGGTGAAATACGGTGGCACCAGAGAATATATTCTTGAGCTTGAAATCATCACCGGTACGGGAGAAATTATCAAGCTCGGCAACCGGGCAGTCAAAAGGTCAAGTGGTTACAATCTGGTCGGTCTTGTCGCCGGTGCCGAGGGCACCCTTGCTATTATTTCGTCAATTACAATTCGTCTGGCCGGATTACCTGAAGGACGGCATCAAGACGCTTTTATGTTCGATAGCGAAGTAAAAGCAGCCAGGGCCGTTTCTGAAATGTGCCGCTGCGGACTCGATCTGGCCGCCGTTGAATTTCTCGATCGCAACGTCATACATGCCCTGAATCTCCTTAAGGAGTACGGCCTGAAAGAGGTCCCCTGCCTGTTTCTTGAGTTCCACGGGCCAAAGCCGGTGCTGGAGTCGAATGCCGAGCAAGCCGAGTCTATCTGCACCGAGCAGGGTGGGGCGCGGCTCCAACTGGCTAACGAGCAAAGACCCTGGGAGATGCGACACTACGTCACCGATGCCATCAAACATCGCAAGCCGGGGTATACCATAATTCGCAACGACGTTGCCTTCCCCATTTCCTGCCTTCAGGAGATGGTCGAGTATTGCCACCGCTTGGGTCACGAGCACGGCGTGATAATGCACACCTTTGGTCACGTGGGGCTCGGCCTGCTTCATGCGCTGATGCTGGCAAGGAGAGAGAATGAAGCGGAGTGGAAAAAGGCGCTTGAGATCAATGAGATGATTATCCGCAAGACGATTGACCTGGGCGGGACGATCTCCGGAGAACACGGCATCGGCCTGGGGCACAAGGATCTGTTTGAACTGGAACACGGCCCGGCGGTGGAGCTGATGAGAAAAATCAAAAAGCAGTTTGATCCTTGTGGCATCTTGAATCCAGGGAAGATATTCGAAATGTAGCAGATTACATCTTGCCGGGTCGGGCGGCGCCACCAGTCTGACCGGTATAAGAACCTGGGAAACAGACCTGCGGGCTACCGGTGCTGAACCCCACAACTGGCTTGACTAATCCCCGTTTTTTTATATATAGAGTTTGGTTGGAACGTTTTGAGTCCCGGAAATTATAAGTATATCATGAAGATGTTGCTCATTGCTTTTATTCTTGTGCTGATTACGGGAGCGCTGTCTCACTCCCAGCCCCGTCTGGAGGCAACGGCTCCGGAGTTTGATTTCGGGTACACACCGCAGAATGTCAAACTCGTCCATCATTTTTGGTTCAAGTCGGTGGGAACTGACACCCTGCTAATCAACGAGATCAAGACCGGCTGTGCCTGTGCCGTGATGCCCCTTGAGAGAGACTGGCTTGCGCCGGGGGACAGCATGAAGGTGGGCATTTATTGGAACGTTAAGCGAAGTTTAGGGAAAATCGAACGCTCTCCGAGGGTTTTCACAAATGCCGGCCCGGACCCGGTCAGGCTGCATCTGAAAGGGACTGTTATTCATTATCCCGACTCGGCTCGTCCGGTATCGCCCAAGCCGTTCAAGTTCCTGCTGGCCAGCTCACCCAGCCAGGATATCGACAGCCTGAGCTTCACGCTGACCAACCATTCCAGCCAGAACCTGGCCGTCAGCCTTGCTTCGGTTCCGCCCGAAGAGGTTGAGCTCATTCTTCCCGACAGTGTTCGAGCACTTGCCAGCAGTACCGGCTATGTCAAGCTCAGGCCCGAATTTGCCGATTCCGAATTTCAGACGTCAATAACGCTGCTGATGTCCGATCAGGGCCATACGCACATTACCATTCCCATCGGGAGGAAGTTTTATGGCGTTGAAGAAAAGTGAAAATAAGCAAAACAAGATATTAGGATTAGTTGGCGGACCAACAGGAAAGGATTATATGTTACTTTTCAAGAGAATGAAGTTTGTCTTCTGCGCGGCCGGGCTGGCCCTCTTGTGGGCTGCCTCCGCCCTCAGCGCACCAAAATTAACCATGCCTGAGACGGCGTTTGATTTCGGGTATGTGCCCCAGAACGCGACAGTCAGCCACGTGTTCTGGCTGTACTCCACCGGCGATGACACCCTTAAGATTCTCAGCGTAAAGACTGGGTGAGGCTGCACCAAGGCACCGTTAGAGAAAAAGGTGCTTGCTGTCGGTGACAGCACAAGGCTCGAGATTGTCTTTCATACCAAGCGGTATAAAAGTAAAATTACTAAGAGGCCCTCGATCCAGACGAATGAAGGCCCTCCCAACAAGCACGTGCAGATAAGTTCTCAGGTGACTGATAGGCCGGATTCAACCTACCCGATAATTATCCAGCCTTACAAGATAGACCTGTCACAGTTCAGCGAGAAGGTGATCAAGAAAAAGAATTTTATGATCACGAATGCCTCCGACCAGAAGCTGGAGGTATCGCTGATTAGTATGCCTGATGACCTGTTCGAAATCAAACTCCCCAAATCAATCAAGCCCGGCAAGAGCGCCAAAGGGGAGTTGATACTCAGAAGCGAAGCCTACGGCGACTCGTTCGAGAAGTCGGTCACAATCGAGGTGGTCGGTGTTCAAGACAGTGATACAACACGCTTTACGATCCCGGTGAAGCGATCGCTCCACGTGGCTAAGGCCACGCCTCCACAGAAGCCAGGCTCCGAGAAAAAAAAGACGCCGTAGCGAGTTTACGCAATAATAGCCGCCCTTGCGGGCGGCTTTTTTTTCGGTGTCATCTGGCTGGGTTCAATAATCGTCGGTGAAGTCGGGGAAAAGTCCGCGAAGTCGGTCCTCCCACTCTTTGCTGTAGATTTCTCCATAGACATTGGAGTGCACCAGGCGATAATCGTTGTTCCCGGTCCAGTCCTCAAAGACAAACACCTTCCCCTCCCTTATAGAATGGTAATACCAGATTTGATAGGCGTTGCCGATCATGGGGGCCGGTCGGTCATCGATTTCCTCCCACTGGCCATAAGTCATGTAGATCCGCCCGCGGTCGGTTGCCCAGCCGTCTGTTCTGCCCGTATCAGCGGAAAAAAAACGGTTGCAATAGGCGTAACGCTCGATCAGTTCAAGACGATTCTCTACGATTGAGGTGCTCGGGTCTTCGTCGCGTTCACGCCAGTACTGGTCCAGAAAGTTGAGTTTTCCAGCGTCCGTCAGGCGGGTCAGGGTTGCCTTCTGGTCGGGGGTCAGAAAGTAGGCGGCAAGGTTTACCTTGACATCTTGGCTTAAGGTGTCATAAGGATCACCGCTGCCCAGCTTCAAAGAAGCCAGCAGCACTTCTTTGGGAGGAAGAATCACCAGAGGGACCGAGGCGGTGTCGGCCTCACCCGTTGTATGATCTAAGGCTACGATCTGTAAGTGATACCGACCGGGCGGCCAGCCAGTGATCTCAAAAGACTTAGCAATAACGGCTGAGCTGTCGGGCTTTTCCAGAGGTTCACTGCCGAGATGCCGAAACAGACTCCCGTCCTCGCTCCAGGCAGAAAATGACAACCCGCAACTGGAAGGGACCCCCTCGGAATAGGCCAGATTGTACACCTCGCCATAGAGATAGATGACGCTGTCGTCTTCCCGGCTAAAAATCGACACTGGATTCGGAATGACTTTGAAGCCGCTTTTGATCAAGCGAGAGTTGGGACCGCTGTCGTTCTCGCCGACATACTCCAGGCTGTACGCCAGACTGACGCCTCCGATGACTATCCGTTCCGTTTCGATGCTGTCAACGACAAAATCGCCCAGAAAAAACTCGCCTCGGCGCCTGCTGGCGACGTCGATGACCGTCAGCCGGGCCGAATACCGACCCGGTCCGGCAAGCCGCACCACCCTGTTGAACACACGGTAGCCCTGCAAAGCCGCCTCTTCTCTTGAGTCAACTCGCACGGAGAAATATGTACTTACCGAATCGACCGGCAGGCCTGCGGTGTCAAAAAGATTGACCTGGGCAAAAACGTAGGCGTACAGGTCGGTATGACTTGAGTCCTTACGGTAAAAGTCAAGCTCATGGCGATTTAGAGAAAAAGGGAACTCAACCAGAACCATCGAATCATAAATCGGGTTCGGATATATCGTCACTCCGGCATACACGGTCAGTTCGGAGGCGTCATCCTGCCCGTATATCCCGGGTGAACTAAGCGCCAGCAGACAGCAGATAGCTAAAGCCGGGCATAATCTCTGTCCTAACATGTCTGCTCCTTAGAAATCCGGTCGTTGGTTAAGGCCATCGTAGGGAAACTGCAAACGGTAGTCTCCATCCTCATACTCATCGACAAAAGTGAACTTGCGGTAGGCACCATGGCTATAGTAATGCCACAGTTGGTATGGCCGCCCGCCGGCTGCGACCGGGTAATCGTCAATCTGATCCGGCTCGCCATACTGTATATAAATCCTCCCCCGGTCGGACCGCCAGCCTTCCCGCCCCATGACCGTGAACCTTTGGTTAGCAAAATTGACCCGACGGTAGAAGGTTGTTTTTAGTTCGTTTTCCGGCGTTTCGGGGGTGGGGTCGTGTTCCCGCCAGAACTTATTAAAAGCCTCAATCCGCTTCTCGAGGGTCTTAGTTTTTTTAAGCTCCTTTATCTCGTCCCGGGAAGCAATGTAGGCCAACTGGTCTACAGCCGTTTCGTAGTCGTGTTTGAGCGCAGCCTCCACCGACCAGAGTATCTCGAACTCTTTGCGCTTCATATCGAGCTTCTTGTTGCGGCGGCCCTTTAGAACAACCTCCAGTTCATAGTCCCCGGGACTAAAATCCGAAAGGGAAACTTCTCGAAGCTGGCGGACACTCGCCTCCGGAAGCAGCACGGTCACGGAATCCCGGTACACCATTTTCCTTTTCTTTTCTCTCAGGATCGTTTCCACCCGGACTCGTTCGGTCAGATCAGTTCCGCGATAGACCTCCATATAGTACAACAGCCTGCTGTTTTCCTCGCCACCAAAACTCCCGGTAACTGACGGGATCACGGTCAGATCGCCCTTACCAAAACTTTTGGCGCTTTCCTGTCTCTGTTCCGCGAACTGGACGAGCTCGATATCAGACAGAGTTGGCAGTTTTCTGATTGGGCTGTCCAATTTCAGGTCCAGATCGCGGCTTAGCGTCGTTTTTGCATTTCTGTCTCTCAGCGTGAGCGCCACCTGGTACTTTCCCGGCGGCAGATCGAAGTTAAGCTGCCTGGTTCTGTAATCAGCCGATGACGTTGCCTGTTGCTCACTGGCAGCTTTGATTTTCCTGGTTCGGCTGCTGGCTGCAATCTGCTTCCCCTTTTTACCTTTGATGGTAACGGACATCTCGTAGTGGGCCTCAAAAAGCTCTCCGACCTTCTGAAACTGCAGAACATGGTTGAAAATCTGATAATATAGTTCGAGGCGGACCATCCCCGCGCTGTCAGCGGCAAAGATGGCGTAATCCACCGGCAGCCGGTTTTCTTCCTCTTGTACAAACTGCCGGGCAGAGGGAAACTGGCCTCTCGTCTGGGGCGCAAAAGCCAGACCAAGAAGAACGACATATACAAAGCTGATTCGGTAACCTCTCATTACTCCGTATCTCTTAACGCTACCGGCTAATGGACAGTTTCAATTTATAGACGCGCTGGTCCCTTCGCAATTACAAAAAAAGTCGTAGCGATGAACGACGATAGCGCGCTATTCGTACCGGAGGGCCTCAATCGGGTCCAGGCGGGCTGCTTTCATGGCTGGATAAATGCCGGAGACCAGGCCGACGGAAACGGCTACGCCAAACCCAATAACCACCCAGAACACGGATATTGAGAGCGGGAAATCCAACAGGGCGTTGACGATCATTCCCAAAGCGATTCCAAAAAGAACACCGATAACCCCTCCCGTGCAGGATAGCGTCATGGCCTCAGTTAAAAACTGCAACAGGATGTTCGAGCGCTTGGCGCCGATGGCCTTCCGGACGCCGATTTCCCGCGTCCGCTCGGTTACCGAGACCAGCATTATGTTCATCACGCCAATGCCGCCGACCATCAGTCCCACCGAGGTGATTACGATCATCGCTATGTAAATGTACTTAGTGATCTCGCCTATGAATTCCTTAAAAGTATCCTGAGTAGAGAGGGCAAAGTTGTTTTCTTTGTTGAATGGGACTTTGCGATACACCCGCAAGGTGCTGATAATCTCTTCCTTGGCCTGGTCAATCTCCTCATAGCTTCTCGCCCGGGCGACTAGAAAAAGCTCCTCTTCCCAGTGGTAGATCTTTTCGAAAACCGACAGCGGCAACATGACATATCTGTTTTCATCGTCAGTGTCGAAATTCGACTCGCGCTTTTCAAGGACGCCCACTACCGTAAACTTACTGGAATTCACCCTGATTTCTTTTCCAATCGGGTCCTCGTCTTCAAACAAGGCATTAGCGACTTCATGCCCCAAAACACAGACCATAATCCGGAACCGCTCATCATTGTCGGTCAGGAAATGACCGGCTTCGACGGAGCTATTGTTCACTCTGAGGTAATCAGGCCAGGTGCCCATCACGTAGGCGCGGCTGGCTTTTCGGTTCTTGTACTTTACCTCGTTCCCCCCCCGTTTGAAGTAGTAGTTCTGGGGGGAAACGCCGTCAACCGTGGGACAGTTTTCGATGATTGCCTCCGCCTCGCCCGATGTAATCGGCGGCCGGTTCCGCTCGTCCTCGGTCAGCTTGTCGTAGTCAACATCGAAGGGAAACTTCGTAATATAGATAGCGTTTGAGCCGAGGGTGTCTATCTCGATTTCCATCGCTCCATCGAGCCCGCCAATGATCGAAGCTAAACCGATAACGGAACTGACCCCTATCATCACTCCCAAGATTGTCAGCCCGGTGCGCAGTTTGTTAGCCCTTAGAGACGACAGGGCCATCAGAATCGAATCTTTTATTTCAATCGGCGTAAGTAACACGGTACTCCCGTCACTCGTAGCTCAGAGCTTTGATGGGGTCCAGTCTGGCGGCCTTCATGGCCGGATAGATACCGAATATGACCCCGGTTCCGACGGATATGAACAGCCCGGCCAAAATGGCAAAGGCTGACGGAGAAATCTCCATGTCAATCAGGCCTACTAAGAATCTCGCTATCAGAAAGCCGAGCACAATGCCGACAACCCCTCCTGAAAACGTCGTCATAAGAGCTTCAAACAAAAACTGCACCAGGATGTGCTTTTGTTTGGCCCCCACCGACTTTCTGATACCTATCTCGCGGGTGCGTTCGGTGACGGAGACCATCATGATGTTCATGACGACAATTCCCCCGACGACCAGAGAGATTGATGATATTCCGACCAGAGTGAGGCGGAACATGCGCGTGACGGCATTGAGCGTTTCAAGTATGTTGTCAGCGGTGATGAGTGAAAAGTCATCCGGTTTGTCGTATGGGACGTGCCGCTTCGAGCGAAGTATCATCCGCACCTGGTCCATGGCATTATCCAACTGTTCTACAGATACTGCTTTGATGATGAAACGGAGACTCCTCCCGGGATCCCCGAACTGCTTCACGAAAGCCGAGAAGGGGATCATCACGAAATTGTCATCGTTTTGGCCGAAGGTCGAACCTCTTTTCTTGGCCACTCCGATGACTTCGTATTTTTTCCCGCCGATGCGTATGTCTTTGCCAATCGGATCCAGCCCTTCAAACAGCTCTTCACGGACGAAATCCCCGATGAAGACAACCTGTCGCCGATGGAAATCATCCTCATGGGAGTAGAATCTTCCCTGAGCAACTTCTATATCAATTATGTCTATAAAGTCGGAGGATGAAGCTCTGACAGGAACCATTCGCAGCGCTTTCTCACGATATTTCACACGACCATAATACCCGGCTCGCGGGCAGATCTTTTCGCACAGATCACAGCCGTCCTCGATGTACTTCAACGTCTTCAGTTGCAGGCGCTTGCGCTTGAGCATCTCAAGGAATTGTTCTTCAGAGGTGATTATGCCGCCGAATCTTGCTGCTATGAAGGTCGTCGGTCCCAGGCGGGCAAGCTGGGCCTCAATCCCACCCATCATTCCTTCCAGGGCGGAAATGATCGTCATCACCGAGGTGACGCCGATCATGACTCCCAGCAGGGTCAGCCCCGTCCTCAGCTTGTTGGCCAGTAAGGCGCCAAAGGCTATTTTCACCAGGGAAGGCGCAACCATGATCAGTTCGTCTCTGCAGAGCCTCCGGATGACCGTTCGTCGGAGGCAATTTCACCATCGAGGATCGACAGAACGCGTTGGGCGCTTCTGGCGATGCTCTCTTCATGAGTGACAACTATTATCGTATTCCCCTGTTGGTGGAGTTGCTCAAAGAGCCTCATTATTTCAATAGAAGTCTTACTATCGAGGTTGCCGGTTGGCTCATCGGCCAGCAGGAGCGACGGGTCGTTCACCAACGCCCGCGCTAGAGCCACCCGCTGCCGCTGACCACCGGATAGTTCGCTCGGTTTGTGGTACATACGGTCGCCCAAGTCCACTCTTCGAAGGGCCGCTTCGGCCTTCTCTTTTCGCTCGACGGCCGGGGAGCCGTTGTAAATGAGAGGCAGTTCCACGTTATGGAGAGCCGTAGCGCGCGGCAGCAGGTTGAAGGTCTGAAAAACAAACCCGACCTCTCGGTTGCGGATATTGGCCAGCTCGTCATCATTCATCTGGTTGACCTTTTTCCCGTTGAGGAGATACTCCCCCTGGGTCGGGGTATCGAGGCAACCGATGAGATTCATCAGAGTTGATTTGCCGGACCCGGAGGGACCCATGATGGCGACGTACTCACCTTTCTCGATATTGATCGAGGCCCCTCTGAGTGCGTGCACTTTCTCCGCGCCCATCTCGTAGGTCTTCCACAGATTGTGCGTCTCAATCAGAACCATAGCTATTCTTTCTTTCCTTGCTTCTTTTCAATCTTGACGGCATCACCGTCTTTTACGTTTCGCAGGACCCGGTACGGTCCAGAGACAACGGAATCACCTTTATCGAGGCCGGAGGTGACTTCGATGTTTTTCTGGTCGGCGATACCGGTCTCAATCTGGACGAACCGCGCCGTGCCGTCTTTAATAACAAAGACGCCCTTAAGCTCTTCTCGTTCAATCTCGTCTGAAGAGGGAAGGCTGTCTTCCTCGGTATTTTCGGCCGCCTGGACCTGGCTGACGCCGGTTGAGCCGGATTCTGTTGTATCATTGGCTCGGGCGCGTTCGAGAGAATCGAGATCGAAAGAGCGCATTACCACCGCGCTGTAGGGAATCGAGAGGGCGTCATCACGGTGGGAAGTAGTTATGTCAACTGTCGCCGACATGCCGGGGCGGATTTTCACATTGGGATCTTTGAACGTTACCTTGACCTTGAAGTTGGTCGACTGGTCCGTCGAGCCCAAGCCGGTCACAATGGCCGTATTGCCGATTTCAACCACTTCTCCGTTGAAGGTTGTGTCCGGGAAGGCGTCGACTTCGATCTCGGCTTCCTGGTTGAGTTCAACCTTGGTAATTTCGGTTTCATCAACCTCGACTTCCACCTCGAATACGTCCAGGTCGGAAATCGTCATGAGCGTTTTCCCCTGGGTGAACCCCGTTTGGGCCGCGGCAATCTCCCCTATCTCGCAGTCAAGAAATGTGATAATGCCGGGCATCGGTGCCACAATCTTTGCCTTACTGAGGTAGTCAAGCTGCTTTTCGTAGCGTGATTGAAACTGCCTCGCCTGCGCTTTTGTTGCTTCGTCGGTGGACTTGGCGTTCAGGAAGGCGTACTTAGCATTATTGAACATTGTTTCGGAAGTAAGGTCGTTCTCAAAAAGGCGTTTCTGTCTTTCGTGCTCTTCCTCAGCCTGCTCCAGCGATGTCTCGGCGCCGCTTTTGCGGGCGTTTATTTCGTTTACCGCATATCTGGCCTGGTCAACGTCGGAGCGCAACTGCACCGTATCGAGTACCACCAACGGATCGCCGACTTGCACGTAATCCCCCTCGTTCACAAAGAGACCGATAATTTCGCCGGTGATTTCAGAGGTAATATCAACCTTGGTCTGCGGCTGAATTCGCCCGGACGCTGATACAGTCTCAACCAGGTCTCTGGTTTTTGTCACATCGGCCTGGATGGATACGGCATTGGTCGTACTCATGGTAAGATTGAGAACGACAATGACGACGACGACGACAATGCCGCCAATTATCAAGAGCCACTTCTTTTTCTTCTTCATCCTCGTATATCCTCACCTTCGAAATTGTTATCTGAAAAGATCACATCTTTCCCATGGCGTGTTTCAGCTTGGCTATGGCCAGGTTCAAGTCGAAATCAGCTCTAATCAAAGAGACCTGCGCCTCTTTCAATGATACCTGCGCAACGAGCAGGTCCAAAATTGTAGCGGCGCCTAAGTTGTACTTCTCTTGCGTTATCTTCAAATCTTCCTCGGCGGCGTCCACGTTCTCTTGGGCAACCTTCTTTTGTTCTTTCAACCTTTCGATGTCTAAATAGGCTGTTTTAATCTCGCGGCTGACCAGATTTCTTGTATCCGCAAGACCCGCCATGGCGTTGTTACGATAAATGCTGGCCTGGCTCACATTGCGCTCGCGCAGAAAGCCATCAAATATATTATACGTGATCTGGAAGCCGTAGGTCGTCGATCTTGAGGAGAAATTGAAGATGACCGTATC
>Ga0209979_1000669_pt1 | contig 43794 bp, 26 predicted proteins | sample AnhtaG_FD_183114 | JGI IMG/M metagenome (GOLD analysis project Ga0209979, IMG submission 183114) | Deep subsurface microbial communities from Anholt, Denmark to uncover new lineages of life (NeLLi) - Anholt_01485 metaG (SPAdes) (version 2) | ecosystem: Environmental > Aquatic > Marine > Oceanic...
CGACGTTCGTATCACGGTGAAAAACCTGGCCACCGCCGCAGTAGCTGGCGTTGACCAGAGGGTGAAGGAGGAAACCGAGGTGACCCTGGATGGCTCCGGCTCGACAACCACCACAGGCAATCTGACGCACCTATGGACTCAAACGAGCGGGTCGAATATGGGAGTGACGGGCAGCACGGACGCCATTGTGACTTTCACGCCTCCTGCCATCTGGGGTGCTGAGGAGGAGTTGACCTTCGAGCTTCAGGTGGATGATGGAGGGGGGCAGAGCACCGATACGGTGACCGTGATTGTGCAGAACAGTCACTTCCTGTTCACGGTTCAGACGGGGGACCTCCCGGGCGATCCGTGGGGATTCACGACAAAGGACATTCCCGGCACGATCACGGCAGGGGATGCCAGCTACGATCCACCGACAGGGGTGTACAGCATAACTGCCGACGGCATTGATATCTGGGGGACCGCCGACCAGTTCCGCTTCACGTACATCGAAGTGAGCGGGGACTTCGACGTCTCCGTTCGGGTAGAACCGGGAGCCTTCGTTGGCGGCGACAACGAGTGGACGAAAGCGGGTGTGATGGTCCGGGATAACGATTCTGCAGGGTCGCCAGACGTTTATCAAGTGGTGACCCGTGGCCAAGGGAACACCTGGCAATGGAGGGACATGCAGGGTATGGGCGCAGTCTGGCCTGGAACCGCGGAGCCGGTCGCCGCTGGCCTGTCGTATCCCTTCTGGGTGCGGATTCGGCGAGAAGGCAACACGTTCTATGGTGACTACTCCACGAACGGTGTGACGTGGTCGCATCAGGGTGTGGCGGTGAGGAGGATCGCGGTCACCGATCCGGTTCTCGTCGGGATTTGCCTGACCAGCCACCAGGAAGGGGTCCTGACCACAGTGGAGTTCAGCGATTTCAGGATCAATGGCGCGGCCCCGGTGGATCTCACGGACGCCTATGCAGCGAGGAGCTTGCCGCCGGTCTCGTATGAGACCGGTGTGCCGGTGAATGTGGACCTGTCGGTGCGAGTCAACCCGGCGGCCACGCCGGGCAGCGTCACGGTCACAGAGCAGATTCCGGCGGGGCTGAGCGAAAGCGACGTAAGTGCGCCTGGCGCCACTGTGTCCGGAGGAGCGATTGCCTGGAATCTGGTGGGAGATGAGGTGAAGACCCAGACGCTGACCTATTCGGTGACGCCTCCGGCAGCAATGACCGACACGCTGGACTTTGGAGGGACGGTTTCCTTCCCCGGTGACAGCGCGGAGATCATTGGGGACACTTCGATGTACCCGCTTCCTCTGGCGCCACGCTATGTGGAGCTGGAGATGTTCCAGGACGCGGTGGTCAGTTGGAGCGCTCCGGTGACGCCGGGCACCAGCGATTACACGGTGTATCGAAGCGTCAACGGGGGCGCCTGGGAAGCGCTGATCACAACCAGGTCCACTACCTATTTTGACGGTTCGGTTGTGCAGGGTGAGAATTACAGCTACCAGGTATCGGCGACCAATGTGCGGGGGGCCGAGGGACCGACGTCTCGCCCGACAGAACAGGCCACGCCTCTCACTCAAGCCGAGGTGGAGCAAGGTCGAGTGCTCCGGGAGGCGGAGGACTTCGACTACGGCAGTGGGCAGTACCCCGGATACGAGGACTGCCCGGCAGGGAATGAGTCTCCGGCGGCCGACAACCTGGATGCCCAGTACGATTACTTCCACCCGAACGAGGGAGGACCGGACCCGCCCGTGTATCGCACGAACGATGGCATCCCGGATGGCATCGGGATCGAGACAGTCCTGGATGACGGGACCACAGATGTTTGGCACACCAACATCGGGTGGATTGACGCGGGGGCCTGGTGGCGGTACACCTTCGACGTGACAGAGGCGGGCTGGGTGGACATCGCGCTACGAGTGGCGGCGCCCAGTTCGGGAACGCTGGCCGTGTACTGGGATGAGGTGCTGATCGGACGGACGCCGGCCTTCGTCACAGGAAGCTACCACACGCTGACGTACGTGCGGCTGGAAGATCGCATCGAGACGACCGTAGGAGAGCACGTCCTGAGAGTGGAGGCGGTTACCTTGGGGTGGAACTTCGACAAGGTCGCCATCGCCTTCAACGCAGCTCCTCCGAAGAGGGGAACGATCTGGGGAGACGATTTCGACTCCTACACGGCCAATTCCGAGGTGTTCGACGCGGCGGTCGGCGGGTGGACCAAACAAACGGCGGGCTACCCCGATGGAGCCTGGCAACTGTGGAATACAGCGGTAGAGCCGGACGTCGCGGGGATGAAGGATGGGTACATGATCTCCAACAGCGACTTGTCCGGAGAAGACGCCCCGTTAGACGAGCAGTTGATCTCCCCGCAGATAGACACCAGCGACTACACCAAACTGCGGCTGAACTTCAACTGGAACTACCAAAACTACCTCGTCGACCCCGACGATCCCCAGATTGCGGAGGTTGACATCCGTGTGTTCGATGCGGCCACCGGCTGGGGCGACTGGATCAACCTGCTCCATCTGGACTTAGACTCGGTTCCTCCGGCCCTCGATCCTGCGATTCTGAGTGGTACGGACGTGCACGATCTGTCGGCGTACGATGGCAAGACCATCCAGATTCGGTTCCACTACTACGATGCGGAGTGGGACTACTGGTTCGCCGTGGACAGCATCCGGGTCTCCGGCATCCAGCCGGAGATACCAGCGGGAATCATGGGGCTGAGCCTGGTCGGCGACCAGTTGACTCTGGACTGGGAACCACACGGAAGCTACTACATCGAGCACACCTCTGACCTGACGGGAACCTGGGCGGACCTGCCTGGCGTGCCGGTCACGGGGACCACGGCCGTCGTGACCATCCCGGCCGGGGCTGAGGGCTACTACCGCCTGCGTGCCGCAGAGTAAGCCCGCAGGACGGGAGGAAAGAGGCAGCCCCCGTGAGGACCACGGGGGCTGCCTTGTTCTATGGCCTCCCGGTGGACGTCGGACCCTTGAGCAAGCAGGGAGCTGTTTGCCTCACCTATTGGCAGGTTCGGCAACAGAAAACGTGCCTCTGACTGTATTCCAGGCGTCGTTGAAGCCCGTTCCGGTGAAGATCATCGTGAAGTGCCTGCCGTTTGCGCTGAGCCACTTGTTGGAGAAGTTCCAGAAGAGGGTACTGCCGAAGTTGCCCCAGTTGCTGCAATATGCAACAGTGGTCCAGGGTCCCCACGGCTCGGGAGCGTCGAAGATGCCGAGGTTGCCTCGGAAGGACTGCTTATGTTCCGTGCAGAGGAGATAGCGGCGGAGGGCAGTGTTGTAGCTGACGCTCATGCACCAGCCGACGCCGTTCTGGTGTTCAAACACAGGGCGCCGCGCGGAAAGCTTCTTCGTCCAGGCCGGCGTGCCACTTGTATCCAACCCAGCAAAAAACTCGTAGGCGGATCGCTGCATAATTCTGTCTTTCGGCACTCGCATGAGATCAATCTGCCCCGGCTTATGCACGTTTAGTTTCGATGGATTGCCTTTGAGACGGATGGCATATACGTAGACGTAGTTGTCACGTGCGCCGGAATAGTCCTTTCCGAACTGGCAGAAGGTCGGCATGATGAGCTTGTCTGATTGCTTGAAAGACCAATCTGCTCTGGCCCAGGTGGCCCCATGGTGGGTGGAGCTGTGGAGCCTGGCCTCCCGATAACTTGTGGTGTCTGAGCCCGGCCCCACCCACATGTAAAGGACACCCCCGACCGAAAGAATCCCGTAGCTTTTCCCGCCAAACTGGGCAGGATTCTCAGCGTTCTTCCCTCCCCAGACATTGCACCCTTGATAGTGGTCGTGTGATCCCTTTATGCGTGCAACGCCAAGACTCACCCTTCCATCTCTGTTTGTGCCGCCGAAGCCGCCGCGCCGTCGCCCCACGCAGCGTACGTATGGTCATCGTCTGCCCAGGTGATGGCCCAGTTGTCGCTGCCGGGTGCGCGCCGATCACGCGAGGAGAAGTCGAACGTCACTCCTTTGATCACAGGACTGGGCGGGTAAGGTGCCTCGGCGATCTGCACCCCGGCAGAAGCTTGCATCAGCGCCATATACGAAGCGGCTATTAGCAGAATGGCTATGGAGACGGCCATCTTCGCTCGCATTTGTCACCTTTCCTTTCGTCTCAAATGCAGCACCCAATCGTTCTTGTCCGGACAAGCGAACGAGCATTTCGCGCCTCCCTCAACGGCATCAACCGAGTGCTTCTCTCCGGAGCGAGGGTTGAGCCACTCGGCCTCGTACTCGCCGGCTGCCGATGTGAGGTCGAGGCGGATCAATTCTCCATTCTGTGAATAGCAGACGTACCGCTCACCGAGCTTGGCGAAGCAAATGCAGGCGGAGTTGACGAGTTCGTTGTGCGGCTGCATTTGGTAGTAGGGGATGGATTCAATGAAATCGAATACGATCTCGAGATAGGGGAAGCATTTTCCGTTGCCGTATACCTGATCGAACTGCTCAGCGTAGTTCAGGATGCCACCGCCAAGGACGACACCCCAAGCACCCTTTCGAACCTGGTCGGCGGTGAGCTTGTTCAGCCCTTCCCAGCACACTTCTTGAGCGTAGATCGGCCAGTCGTTGGCGAACTTCTGCACGAATTTGCTTGCGGTGAGAGCATCGCCACAAGTTCCAGCAGAGTACTGGAGCGTGGCGAAGTCTACATGGAGATTCGAGGCCATCTGCGTGCCGGAGCTGTACGGTCCCTGATCGTGGACGCCGATGAGGTGATTCCAGGGATCGAGACTTCTCACATAATCAGCAAGTCGCTTTACCTCCGCCGGAGACATGAACTCGTGCCATTCGAAAGCGATGTTCCATACGATGTTCCAGTAGGGTGCGAGACGGGCAACAACGTTTCTGACATAGGCCTTCTGGGCTTCGAAAGCAACTCGCTGTGAACCCATGTTTGCGCCGACGTTGGGAACAAAGCCGTCGAAGTTGTACCAGATCACCTCGCGGGACTCCAAGCGTTGGAGGACTTCGTCCACATGCCTCCAGGCAGCGACATCGAGTCTCGTGTAATCTCTCCCGTAGATGGGATAGAAGCCGTTGTAAGGGAGGGCGTTCCATCCCTTGTTCTCGAGCAGCCGGCCCTGCCAGAAGGTGGTGCAGCAGAGATTGTAGTTGTGCGTTCCGCCGAAGGAGGTCTCGATCCCTTTTTGCCAGTGCGGTGATGTTGCGGTGAATGCTTCGCTGAAGTAGTAACCGCGAGGGTAGAGTCGCTTGCCATTGACGAACTTGAGGCATCGCCTGTCGGCGCGCAAAGGTCCGGGCCTGCCACCATCAGCCACACAGGTGAACACGCCGCTCTTGCCTGGCATTCCGTCAGAAAACGAGCATCGGTAAGACCATGTCCCAAGCTCATCGGGCATGAAACGCAGCTTCCAGACGTTACCGTTCTGTCCTCCACTGCCGTCCCCGTCGTAATAACCTGAGAATTTGACTGACCTGCCGGTCGGGCTGGTGAAAACTGCGTTTAAGACCACATCTCTGAACGGGTTCGAATAGCCCCTCTCATTGATGATCTGCGTCTCAAACCGGCCCCAGAGGGGCACCTCTCTGGATCGATGTCCGCTCGGTTCCACAGGGGATTGGCTGCCGTTGATCGTGATCGTTTGGTTGGCAGAGACGTTGATACCTCTGACTGTGGTACCATCGAGAAACGTCACAACAACATCCACCGACTCTCGCGATCCTAAGCCGAAATGCAAGACGGGATCGTTCTGGCCCAGGTAGCCATTGTTGCTGCGGGACTCGCGGAACCCGAGCAGCTTCTCACCAGCTTGCCCGGCTGGGTAAACTCGCGTCTTGGCGCCGAACGCGCCGGCCTGGCCTGAAGGCGAGATCAGCCGGACCTTCAGCCAGTTGCCGGAATTAAAGTTGTTGCGAACCAACCAGTTCCGTGACCGTTTGCAGCCAATGGCGAAGTCCACATCGCCATCGCCGTCAATATCAGCAAACGCGATGCCACGGGGATCGTTGATGCCAGAGACGGGCACTGGTGGCCCAATGGTGAAATGGCCTCGCCCGCCGTTGAGGTAGCACACATCGTCGCCAGCGAAGACCAGGTCCACGTCGCCGTCGTTATCCAGGTCGGCAAATCCACCCATGTAACCGTCGGTGTTGGAAAAGCTCTGCTTGAACTCGAAGGTGCCGTGACCGCTGTGCAAATAAAGATGGCCAACATTGTCGCTGGCCAACAGCATGTCAAGATCGCCATCGTTGTCCACATCCGCCATGGTGATGCCGTCGCCAGCGCGGTGGCGAATGCCGATGGACGCTGGCGGGATGCGCGTGAAGTTGCCGTGGCCGTCATTTCGCAGAATGTTCACGTCACCCGTGCGATTGGCGGCGATCACGTCCACGTCTCCGTCTCCGTCGTAATCGCTGTCTGTGGCTCCTTGCCCGCAGGGCGCCGTGAACAGGGCACCGGAATTGATGGGGGCAAATTTCATGTTGCCGTCGTTGCGATAAACCTCGTTGCGCTCGTCGGGCGGGTCTTTGGAGCCGTAGGCGTTGGTGACGCAGAAGAGGTCGAGGTCGCCATCGTTGTCCATGTCGAAGGTGAGGACGGCGCGTGTGGGCCAGGTGCGATCACGGGGTATGCCACTGATGGGCGTAAGATCGGTGAATCGGCCTGTGCCATCATTGCGAAAAATGTTGTTGATGGAGGGATAGCGCGGGTGATGCCAGGTAGTGCCGTTGACCAGGTCAAAGTCGCCGTCGTTGTCGAGGTCGGCGAAGCAAGCTCCGTGAGAGCCCCCGTCGTAATCGGCAATGCCTCGCTGTCTTCCCTGTTCGGCAAAGCGGTTTCCGCCCTGATTGCGGAAGAAGAGGTCCGCCATAGGGTTGTCGAAAATCATAGTGATGTAAAGGTCGGGGCGGCCGTCGTTGTCCACGTCGGCAAACATGGCACCATGGCCGCCGGTTTGACGTGATTCGGTGGGACCGCCCGTCCCGGCTGATAGGGTGATGTCAGTAAAAGATAATTCTGCACCCCACGCATCGGAAGATATGACCGCTATTAGCATCGTCACCAGTGCTGCACGAAGCCAAAGCGTCGCCACCTCATATCGCCACGCGAACATTTGTCCCTCCCGAAGATGGGTTCGATGGAGATTTCATTCCGAAGAAAGACTTGGCGCAACAGTTTACGTCTACGGCGCTGGCGACCCCTTGTCAAGGGCAATAGGGGACTCGGTCGAGAGTGATGCAAAGAAGAATCGGCTTCGCGCATGGTCGGAAAAGTGCAAAAGGCCGACGGATTGACCTAAACACAAATTGAAATAGACGAGCTGGTCCACACCAAGATGGTATCAATCACACAGATAAAGGGACTCGGAGTCGCGTCTGAAGCAAAGACCATTCGATACCCGATACCGTCGGCGTTTTCGATGGAGCTCCCGATCTGAGGCAGTGTGAAAAAGGTTAGCTTACTCTTCCTCGACTGCCTCTTTGCGGATCATGCGGACGCCGTCGTCACGGAGGAGGTCACCGGTGGCTTTGTCCCAGTGGCGTGTTCGATAACCAAGGCGGTGCTCGCCGTGGCAGTCGGTGCAGTACGTCTGGTCGGTCGCGATGTCTGCGAGGACGCCCTTGTGCACGTCACCGAGCTTATCGTTGGGGTGGCATTCCAAGCAGAACGGATTGATCTTCTCCCTGGCGTACATGATGTCGGGCGGTGTGATGTTGTCCTCATCGGAGCAGTGTGGGGTGGACTCCCCGTGGCAGTCCTCGCAGCCGATGTTGGCCCTCGCGTGAACCACAGCCAGCACCTCGTCCTCGTAATTGATGTGGCAGACGTGACAGCGGCTGTTGTCGGCGACAGGGCCTTTCGGCGGGGGAAGAGATGCCAGCGTCTCGTCCGGCTCTTCGAGCAGCAGGGGCGGTTCTTCTTCGACCTGTGGGTTCTGATTGCATGAGATGATGGCAACGGCCAACAGGATTAGCAGCGACAGCCACGTCCAAAACTTCATGTGAACTCCTTTTGGCAAGAATGACTCACGCTCAACCCAGACTGCATTGCGCGGATGGGCAGAATCTTGCCTGCGCCATCCGCGCGAGTTCTCGATAGGGAATTGAAACGATCTTTTATACGTACTCCCAGTCTTTCAGCCACTGGTAATTCGGGGGCAGGTTTGCCCACATTTCATCGGTGGCCTTTTTCAGCTCCGCAGCCTCCGCAACGTCGAGCTGGCGGCGCTCCATCACGGCTTTGGCGACATTATCCACCTGGCGAATGCTTATCAGCCCCGGGATGGGCGCTGTAATGGTGGGATTGCACAGGATATAACGAATGGCCAGGCGTGCTCGCCGGTCGTCCTCCTCGGCGTGGGGACTGTTGGGTGAGCTGTCACCTCTGAACAGGGAGTTGCTCGCAAAGGGCTTGATGCCGAAGACACCCACGTCGCACTTCTTCACAGCGTCGAAGAGGCTGTCCTTGGGCAAAACCTTGCTCTTGGCGGTGTACGGCGTAAGGATCACCTCGATCTGAGGAAAGTACTCGATCATGAATTTGAGCCAGCGGCGGTCGTGCGAGGAGATGCCGATGAACCGGACTTTGCCCTGCTTCTTTGCCTTTTGCAGTGCGGCAACTGTCTCGCAAGAGGTGTTGAAGGTGTGCTTGCCGCCCGGCTCGAAGCAGGTGATGCGCCACAGGTCGCAGTAGTCCTGCTTGCCCGCTTTGAGCAGCTCGTCGAGGCTTTGCATCAGCTTCTTGGCCGTGCGAAACTCGGGGTCGCGCGTCTCATGCCCGCAGTAAGAAAGGGCCAGATACATCTTGTCGCGGCGTCCTTTGAGGGCCTTGCTGTATGCCACGAACTCAGCCCAACAGCACGCGTCTATGTAATTGATGCCGACGTCAATGCAGCGGCTGACGATCTCACGGCGATTCTCGTCGAAGTTCTGCTTCATCACGTTGATGCGTTTCCAGTGTCCGCCCAGGCAGACGGCAGAGATCACCAGACCGGTTTTCCCCAGCCTTCGGTACTCCATGTTTTCGTTGTAGCTGAGAATCTTTTTCGGGTTGTCGTCCTTCTTTGCGCCGAAGGCCGAGTTTGTCGCCGTCAAACCGGCCGCAATCCCTGCGGCTGCCATGGCACCATCTCGAACAAATCGGCGTCTGGTCATCTTCTTTTCCACCATGATGAAACTCCTCCTCAAACTAAGTTACGCTGGCGCACCAAAAATAACTCATGCTTAATATAACACAGAGGGCAGGGGAAAATCATGGACATATCATCAACTTAGCTCTGGCAACGAGAAGACGAAGTGGATAGAATCACTCGAAAGGACGGAGTTCTCTTCAGTCAAATCCTCACCAGAAAATGAATGAACGGAGACCATCATGAAACGACGCGAGTTTTTGAAAACCGTGGGGCTGGGCGCGGCGTCCCTGGCCGTGCCGCGAGGGCTTTTCGCGGCTGAGGCATCAAAGAAGCCCAACATTATCTTCATCATGACAGATGACCACGCCTCGCATGCTCTGAGCTGTTATGGCAGCAAGATCAACAAGACGCCGAATCTCGACCGAATTGCCAAGGAGGGGATACGGTTTGACAATTGCTTCTGCACGAATTCGATCTGCGCCCCAAGCCGAGCGGTGATTCTAACCGGAAAATACAGCCATCTCAATGGCGTCATTGACAATCGGGTGCGGTTCGACGGCAGCCAGTTGACCTTCCCGAAGTTACTTCAAAAGGCAGGCTACGAAACCGCGATGGTGGGCAAATGGCATCTGAAGAGTGAGCCTACAGGGTTTGATTACTGGAACGTCCTCCCTGGCCAGGGGGCGTACCACAATCCGGTGATGATCGAGATGGGGCAGCGAAAGAAGCACACGGGTTACGTGACGGACATTATCACTGATCAGTGTCTTAAGTGGCTTAAAGAGCGTAAAGGCGACAAGCCCTTCTGCTTGATGTATCAGCACAAGGCTCCGCACCGGAACTGGCAGCCTGCCAAACGGCACGCCGAGCTTTACGAAGATATAGACATTCCCCTGCCGGAGACGTTCAACGATGATTACAGGACGCGCAGCTCTGCCGCGGTTGAAGCGACGATGACGATCGAGAGGCATCTCACCCGTGGCGATCTGAAGGTGGAGCCGCCGAAGAGCTTGACCGGCCAGGCACTCAAAAAGTGGAAATACCAGCGCTATATGAAGGACTATCTTCGCTGCGTGGCGGCAGTGGACGAGAACGTGGGTCGCCTTTTGGACTACCTGGACGCGGCTGGGCTAACGGAGAATACCGTCGTCATCTACACTTCCGACCAGGGGTTCTACCTGGGAGACCACAGTTGGTTCGATAAGCGGTTCATGTACGAGGAGTCGCTCCGCATGCCTTTACTCGTGCGGTACCCGAAGGAGATCAAATCCGGGTCGGTCAATGACGGCATTGTTCTCAATCTGGACTTTGCCCCGACATTCTTGGATTTCGCCGGAGTCGCCAAGCCCGCTGAGATGCAAGGGCGATCCATCCGCCAAGTAGTCCGGGGCAAGACGCCGAAGGATTGGCGCCGTTCCATGTATTATCATTATTATGAGTATCCCGGTGCGCACATGGTGAAACGACACTACGGCGTGCGGACCCAAAGGTATAAGCTGATCCACTTTTACCACGACATTGATGCCTGGGAGTTCTACGACCTAAAAAAAGACCCGCATGAATTGAACAACGTTTACGACAACCCGGCGTATGCCAATACCGTCAAGGAACTCAGCGCCGAGTTAAGACGGCTTCGGGAAGAGTATGGCGACACCACCGGCGCGCCGGTCTCGAAAGAGCCTTGAGGAGGTCGGGAGGCATACTGCCAGGAAGAGTAGAGAAAGGGAGAAATGTGAACGCGACTGGAAGGAAACATGGGATGAATCGCAGAGAGTTTCTCAGAGCGGTAAGCGTGGGTACAGTTTCGCTTGCACTGCCGAGAGGTCTTTTTGCGAGCGAAGCGGCCGCAAGGAAACCGAAATTCATTCTCATTCACGTTGATGACCTGGGCTGGACCGATCTTGGGTGCTTCGGCAGCCGGTTCTACGAGACGCCTCATATTGACCGCCTGGCATCTCAGGGAATGCGCTTTACGAACGCTTACGCGGCCTGCGCGGTCTGCTCACCAACACGAGCGGCAGTGATGACCGGGCGCTATCCTGCGCGGGTCGGCGTTACGGACTGGATTCGTGCCCGTTTCCAGGGAGGGAAGATACCGGAGCCGGGCGAAAAGCTGCCCGAGTACGTCGGGAATGAGAGAAGGAAGTTACTTTGCCCTCGCAATCCGCTCTGGATGGAGCTTGAGGAAGTTACCATCGCCGAGGCCCTCAAGCCTGCGGGATACGTCTCATGCCACATTGGGAAGTGGCACCTGGGCGCAGACAGGTGGTACCCGGAAAAGCAAGGGTTTGATTTCAACATCGGCGGATGCGATTTCGGCCAACCGCCAAGCTACTTTGATCCGTATCAGAGGAAAGGGCAGGGCGGCATACCGACGCTCAAGCCCCGGCGCGAAGGCGAGTACCTTACTGACCGCGAGGGTGACGAAGCGGTCCGCTTTATCAAAGACCACAGCGACCAGGCGTTTTTCCTCTACATGGCCCACTATGGTGTCCACACGCCGCTCCAGGCAAAAGAAACACTTATCGCCAAGTACAAGGGCAAAACGCCCACAAATCAAAAGAACCCGACGTACGCGGCGATGGTGGAAAGCGTTGATGATGCAGTGGGCAAAATCATGAAGGCGCTTGATGAGCTGAAACTGGCTGAGCGGACAATGGTGCTTTTCACCTCCGATAACGGCGGGTTGTTAGGGCCAACGCATAACGCCCCTCTTCGAGCCGGGAAAGGCTTCCCGTACGAGGGAGGCATCCGCGTACCGCTGATCGTCCGCTGGCCCGATGTGGTCAATGCTCGCTCAGTCTGCCATGCGCCGGTCACCAGCGTGGATTACTTCCCAACGATCTGCCAGGTTGCCGGTGTGAAGCTGCCCGCTGACAGGGCCATAGACGGCGAAAGCCTTGTGCCGCTGCTGAGGCGGACAGGCTCGTTGAGGCGCGATGCGATCTTCTGGCATTTCCCACACTATCGAGGGAACATCGTGCCGTACAGTATCATCCGCGCCGGCGATTGGAAGCTGATCAAACGCTACGAAGGCAAAACGTTTGAGCTGTTCAATCTCAAGAGCGATATTGGCGAAGAGAACGATCTCTCCGACCAGACACCCGAAAAAGTGAAAGAACTTGACGCGAGACTAACGGCCTGGCTTAGGGCCACAAACGCCAAGCTGCCGAAGAGGAATCCCAACTACCGACCGAGACGGACCCGATAAGCATCCGCAGTAAGAGAACGGACACTGTAGGCTGCTGCACGCTGCTTCTTGCTGATCAGAACGAGTCGTCGGGAGAACATGGATGAATGAGAAGCTGAATCGCCGCACGTTTTTGCGAACCGTAGGTCTGGGAGCAGGTGCAATTGCCATGCCTGGAGGCGTAAGTTTCGCCAGACCGATCGCGAGCAAGCGCCCTCCCAACATTCTTCTCATCGTGTCCGATGACCAGGGTTACCGAGATCTGGGGTGCTATGGCAGCACCGAGGTCAAGACGCCGAACTTCGATCAACTGGCCGCGGGTGGTGTTCGGTTGACCAGCTTTTATGTGACCTGGCCCGCCAGCACGCCGTCGCGCGGCAGCCTGCTCACGGGGCGGTATCCGCAGCGCAATGGCACCTACGATATGTTCCGCAACTACCTGGTTGATTACGACCACCTCTACACGAAAGAGGAATACGCCGTCTCGCCGGAGCGCATCCTGGGGATGGATACGCGAGAGGTGCTGATCGCTCGCCTGCTCAAGGATGCCGGTTACACCAGCGGCATCTTCGGCAAATGGGACCTGGGGCAGTTGCAGCGGTTCCTCCCTCTCCAGCGGGGCTTCGATGAGTTCTACGGATTCGTCAATACCGGCATTGACTACTGGACGCACGAACGCTACGGCGTGCCCTCGATGTACCGCAACAATAAACCCACAACCGAAGATAAAGGTACCTACGCCACAGACATCTTCCGTCGCGAAGCGGTGCGCTTCATCAAAAGACACAAGGATCGTCCGTTCTTCTGCTATGTCCCATTTAACGCACCCCACGGCGCGTCCAACCTCCAGCGTCCCCGCCCTGGAGTTCAGGTACCGCTCGACTACATGCGCGAGCACTACGGTGGCTATGACCCGAAGGATGCAAACACACGCAAGGCCAGGCGAATGCGGTACATGGCCGCAATCACCTACATGGACGAGGCCATCGGCCAGATGCTGGGCCTCCTTGAGCAACACGACATCGCGGACAACACGATTGTGCTCTTTCTCTCCGACAATGGCGGCAGCAAAGGGGCGGCGGATAACGGTCCTCTGCGACGTGGCAAAGGCTCGCTGTTCGAGGGTGGAATTCGTGTGCCGTGCATTGTGCGGTGGCCGGGCGTGATTCCGGCCGGGACCGTCTGCGATGAGTCCCTCACCGCTATGGAGATCTTTCCGACGCTATGCAGGGCCGCAAGGGTTCAGACGCCGGAGGGCGTCGTCCTGGACGGCTTCGACATGACGCCAGTCCTGGCCGGCAAGCAGAAATCGCTTCGGGAAGAAATGTTCTGGCAGCGTCGGGGCAACAAGGCTGCTCGAGTCGGAAATTGGAAATGGGTTGAATCGTGGCGAGGCTCTGGTCTGTTTGATCTCTCCACCGACATCCGCGAGCAGCATGACCTCTCAAAAGACAAGCCTGATGTGCTCCACAGGCTCAAGGCGCGGTTTGCGGCATGGAGAAAACGGATGGATGAGGCCGAGCCTCGGAGGCCCTTCCGGGATTTTTGAGGTTGGCGTCGCCAGATTGACCGACCATGCGTACATTGTAAAGAGGAAGGTAGTGATCTGTGTGCCTGAATCCCTGGTCATAAGGCATTACATGAAAGGATGACATCATGAACCGACGAGATTTCCTGAAGAAGGCGGCCAAGGGGGTGGGCTTTGGTCTTGTTACTCCGTATGTTATTTCAAGCGGCGTCCTCTCCGCGCCCGGTCGCCCTGGGGCGAATGATCGAATCGCCCTGGGGCACATTGGGCTGGGTCGAAGGGGGACGGGCCTCGTTCGGCTCTTTGCTCGTGAGGCTTCCACACGTTCCATCGCGGTCGCTGATCCCGATGCGAAGCGCCGCGCCAGCGCGGCAGGGGTCGTAGGAAAAGGATGCGCCGCCTACACAGATTATCGCGACCTTCTTGACCGCAAGGATATTGACGCGGTGGTCATCGCCACCCCCGATCACTGGCATGCGCTCCAGTCCATTCACGCCTGCGAAGCCCGGAAAGACGTTTACTGCGAGAAGCCGCTTTCACTGACGGTTGAGGAAGCTCGCACCATGGTGACCGTTGCCCGCAGATACAAGCGGGTTTTTCAGACGGGCAGCCAGCAGCGGTCCTCACCAGAATTTCGCCGCACGTGCGAGCTGGTGCGAAGCGGTCGCATTGGGAAGCTCCATGCCGTTCGCGTTGAGGTCTGGGGAACGCCCAGAGATTACTACTTGCCGGCCCAGCGCGTGCCTGATTGGCTCAATTGGGATCTATGGCTTGGTCCAGCACCCAGGCGACCCTACCACACTCGTCGGCATCTCAATTGGGGAGGCTGCTGGGACTACTCCGGTGGAGGCATGACCGGCTGGGGATCCCACCACCTGGACATCGTACAGTGGGGACTGGATATGGATCACAGCGGCCCGGTCGAGGTCTTCCATCCCAAAGGCAAGGCCCATGTCGTTTTCAAGTACGCGAGTGGGGTTGTTGTCCTCTGCGGTCGCGTCGGCGCCAACGCCATTCTCTTCGAGGGAACAGAAGGGAAAATCGAGGTGAACCGAGGACATTTCCGCACTTGGCCTGAGAAGATCGGCAAAGAACCTCTCGATCCCAAAGATGTGCACCTCTTCAAAAGCCCGGGACATCAAAAAAACTGGCTGAACTGCATCCGGACGCGCAAGCGGCCGATTTGCGACGTCGAGATCGGTTGCCGCTCTATCATCGTCTGTCATCTTGGGAACATCGCCGTGTGGCTCGGACGGAAACTCCGGTGGAGTCCGGAAAAGGAGCGGTTCGTGGGCGATGAGCTGGCGAACCGTTGGCTCAGCCGCCCCATGCGGGCACCATTGCATTTATGACTCGACGCTCGGAATTCACCATGCGAAACATGATCCCAAACAAGGAGGGGAAGACAACGAATAGGCTGAATGAATTCCTTTTCACGACCATTTTGGCTGTTGCCCTGTTGAATTTGCCAGCGATTGCCTTTAGCCAGAATGAGGATATCGAAAATCTGGTCAAGCGTCTGTCGGGGGAAGGCGCGCCTCCTCCGACAAGACCTCAGGAGCTTTCCTCCGCGTACAAGCGAGTTATCGAGGCTTTGATTCCGGGGCTGGCCAGCTCGCAAAGCCGCGAGATTGAAAGAGCCGACAACGTTCTGAAGAAGATGTGCTGGCATGCCGGGCGGCCCGGTGCGGAAGCAGAGCGTCTTGCTGTGTCGAAAGCCCTGGCAGAAAAACTCGGAAAAGACGTGCTCATGCAGGCGAGCAGGTACGTCGTGCGGCAGTTAGGACTCATCGGCGACAAGGAAGCTGTGCCAGCGCTGGCGCGCTTGCTCAAGAGCAGGGATGCGCTCCTGCGTGAAGAGACGCGAAGAGCTCTCCAGCGGATCCCTTCGGAGGCAGCATCCATCGCATTGCGCAAGGCCATTCCCGGAGCGAAGGGCGATTTTCGCATCGCCTTGGTTATCTCGCTCGGCGCGCGGCGCGATGCGGGGAGCGTTGATCTGCTGCTTAAAGAGGCTCGCAAAGAGGACGAAGGGTTGCGAACAGCGGCCGTCGAAGCCCTTGGTCGAATTGGCGATGCACGGGCGACCCCTTTGATAGAAGCCGCAATGAAAAGAGGCTTTCAGCGTGCTCGCCAACGAGCAGCCAATGCTCTACTGATCCTGGCAGACAATTTGGCGACGAAGGGCGAGAAGGATGCCGCGAACAGAATCCGGCGTCGAATACAGAAAGCAACGACTCCGCAAAGGTAGACGGCACTCATCCCGATTCGGCGCTTACCATCGTTTTGCCAAAAAGCAAAGAAGACTTCCGTTGAAAACGGATGCAGCTACTTCCTCTTGGCCTCGAAGACGCCGTTGGGCTGGTTGATGAAAAGGCTCATGTGGCCCTTCGCGTCTTCGGCAAACCGCACACTGAACCCTGACACCCCCTTTATATTGAACTCGTCGTCCCTGTCGGGGACGAGTTCGATTTGCGGTTGCCCGGGAACGTTGAGGGTCAAGACATCGCCCTTGAGACCGATGATAATGGTCTCGTCCGCTATCTCGTACTCTCCAAGAAAGCGTTTGAGATACTCAGGATCGGAAAGGCGTGCGTCTGCTTTGCGCTTGAAGACAATCTCATTCACCGCGGGTTCAAACGGAGAAGATACGCTCTCGACGTTGCCCTTCATGTTTGTATGGAAGGTAAGCTTCTTGTCCTTAAAGGTGGGATCGTCGGGGTTCTCCAGTCCATTGAACACCTCGTAGTGCCAGTGTTCAAGGGGCGTGCCAATGCCGTTGTAGGTCATGGTCAGGTGGTCACCTTCCAGCTCGATCTTCAAGACGCCGTACCCCGGGTGTTCATAATCGTCCGCGTATTCCTCCAGGGGATGGGCTGGCTTAGTGCCGACCTTCCGCAAGGTCTTCTTCTTCTCCTCCGCCTTCTTCTCCTCTTTCTTGAACGCCTCACGCTTGGCGAGGGCTTCGGCGTTCCAGTCGCGCTTTTCGAGACCGAGGAGCCTGTCAGCGGCATGCTGCGTGACGAGGCCAGGAAACGGCGTGCCGCTCTTATTGGCAAGGGCCACAATCCCGATCCGGTCGTAGGGGAAGATGGTCACGCTTGCAGTGAAGCCATCAATCGCGCCCCCGTGGCCGACGCGGTAGTGACCGCGGTAGGCATTGGTCATCCACCCGAGTGCGTAACTGGAGGGCGACGTGTGCGGCTCCTCCGGAAGGGCGGCGATGGCCATCTGCGGCGTGTGCATCTCCTTGCACGTGGCTTCCTTCAAGACCCGCTTTCCCTGGAGCTCGCCGCCATTCAGGTGCACTATAAGCCATTTGGTCATATCCTCGATGCACGAGTTGATCGAGCCTGCCGGTCCAACCAGGTCAATGTTGCGGAAGGGGATTCTCTGAATATTGTCGTCATCCTCCTTGTAAGGCAGGGCAAAATCCTCGGTCTTCTGCGAGTCCGCCACGGAGAGATTGCTGTGCGTCATGCCGAGGGGCTCGAAGATGCGCGAACGCACCGCGTCCTCCCAGGTGCTGCCCGCCAGTTTCCCCGCCAGGTAGCCTGCCGCCGTGAACATCGCATTATTGTACTGGTACGTTTCCCGCAGCTCCTTGTTCGGTTCCAGGAACCGGAGGCGTTTTACCATCTCCCCACGTGAAATCGTCAGGTTGTTGTACCAGGCGAGGTCATGCCGCGGCACCCCGGAGCGGTGCGTGACGAGATCGCGGGGCGTGATGTGCGCGGTCGCGTACTCATCATAGAGCCGGAAGTTGGGAAGGAAGTTCACTACTGGTTTATCCCAGTCGAGCTTCCCTTCGTCAACAAGCGTTCCCATGAGAAATGTCGTGAACCCTTTGGTGCATGAACCGATGGCAAACAGTGTCTTGGTTGTTACGGGCAAATCTTCCTTGATGTTGCGCCGGCCAAAACCCTTTGCGTAGACGACTTCCTGCTCAACGACGATACCGATAGCGAGGCCCGGCACCTTCCAGTCTTTCATCGCTTTATTGATGAACTCGTCGAACCCCGCGAGGGCTTCCTTGGCCGCCTTGTCACGGGAAACGCCACGTTCAAGAGCGAAGGGGAAGGTCTTTCCGGACTGCGTGAAGTCGCCGGAGATTCGCTGCCCACCCTCTGCGATGGTGCCTTTGAACGTTGGTTTCCCCGGCACAGCCGGAAGATCGAAGGAGACTTGACTATCCTTCAGCACGATGTTGGCGAGTGGAAGGTCCTTGGCGCCCTGGGCGGGTATCGAGATGTCGCCCTCCCAACCGCTGTCCGCCGCGCGGAAATCAATGTCTATGGTCAGCTTTGCCGCCGGGATGTTGATCCCACCCTTCCAGTGACCCGCTAAACCTTCGGATTCTATGGTCAGCGCAATCTGCGACAACAGGAAAGCGCCGAATACTAAGAATGCGGTGACCAACGAAACTGTTATCATTCGAGTCCTTAAGAACATAGTGTCCCTCCTTGATGTACGTGTGAAAGGCACTGTACCCAGACCAATTTCACCTTGCCCTATCGTCTCATAGACACGCAGCCCCTTCAAGCAGCAGCGAAACTGCGAACAGGGAAAACCCCTTGAGAGCAGGCCAGATGAATTCATCGAAACGGCGAGGTCACTACCCAGAAGAGTACGCACAAGGTTTTTGAGGCGAGGAGATCGCGAAAGTGCTTGCAGAAACAGGTGGCAGTGAGTACCTTCCTGTAGCCAGTTAGCAGATGGGTTCCGGCATTTCTTTCGATCCCAGTGAATCCGACACCAAACTGAACGCGAAGATTGAGGGTGAGCCGACTCTGAGTAAGCTGAGCAGTACCGATACGCGGACTGGGCCAACGATTCTCTTCACCGATTAAGGCAATTCATCAGGCAACAATGTCTACCACGCGTTAGATGTCAAGTGGATTGATGAGCAGATCGCCCGGGCGCTCCGCTTTTCAGAATGGGGGGTTAGAATCAACCAGAGGGGAATTGCGACGAAAATGGCAGAGCCATCAGTTTCGCGACCTTTTCTCATCGGCCGTCTGAGGTGCAACAGCAACGCAGAACAATGAACAGGAGGACCAATGAAAACGACTCGCCGTGATTTTCTTAAGTTTCTTGCTGCACTGGGAGTAGCGTCAAGTCAGGCAATGAAAGTAGAGAAAGCCTTCGGGGCTGAAAAAGACGTTCTCATGATCGGTAGAGCTGACGCAAATGATCGTCTGCAAGCACTACGTACAAAGACCGGCCTGAGAATTCGGAGTATTGAATCCTTCACGCGAGGTTCCAATCTGAGCTTTGTCCGCGTTCGCACCAACGACGGATCGGAGGGGATCGGCCAGATCTCCACGTACGACGCCGACATCTCTGCGATGATTCTGCACCGAAAGATCGCTCGGCATGCGCTTGGCGCGGACCCCGCCGACCTCGACTCCATCGTGGACCGGTGCATTGAGGCGAACTACAAATATCCCTGGTCCTACGTCTGTCGGGCCCTGTCCGGTCTGGATACGGCGATATGGGACCTTCTCGGCAAGCGTGCAAACAAGAGCGTCTGCGAACTGCTCGGCGGTAAGCCGCGTCCCATTCTTGCATACGGTTCGAGCATGAGGCGAGACATTAAGCCTGCCGACGAGGCCGAACGGCTGGTCCGTCTCAGGGACACCAAGGGATTCCGTGCGTTCAAGGTCCGCGTCGGGAAGGTATGCGGACACGATCAGGATCAGTGGCCCGGGCGAACTGAATCGCTCATCCCGACTATCCGCAAGGCTGTGGGAGATGATGTCTTGCTGTTAGTGGACGGCAACAGTTGCTACACTTCTCGCAAAGCGATTGAGGTCGGCAGGCTGTTGGAGGATAACAATTATTGCCATTTCGAGGAACCGTGCCCCTACTGGGAGTTGGAATGGACGGCCAAAGTAGCGGCAGCCTTGAAAGTTCCGGTGGCCGGAGGCGAGCAAGACAACGAATTGGCTCAGTGGCGGCGGATGATCCGCATGCATGCTGTAGACATCGTCCAACCGGACATCCTCTATGTCGGCGGATTGACTCGGGCTCTGCGTGTTGCCGCGGCAGCCCGCCGAGCCAACCTGCGTTGTGTGCCCCATTCAGCCAATCTGGCGATGGTTACCGTCTTCACGGTGCATATGCTGGCGGCGATACCCAACGCTGGGCCGTACGTGGAATTCTCCATCGAGCCGACCGGATGGACGAAAGACCTGTATCATCCACCATTGGAAGTGCGAGACGGGCGCGTCGCTATCCCCGACGGCCCCGGCTGGGGCGTGACCGTCAACCCGACATGGCTGGCGGCAGCGAAACGTCAGGTGAGTGAATGAAGCACAGTCACACTCTTGAACAGAAAAGAGGGGTTTTGAGGCTGGGCCGTAGATAAAGGAAGTTCACGGCTTCGATATCTTCGTCGCCTGCCGCGCTATCTCGATGTCCCGCTCGACCTGGTCCATGTATTTCGACCAGGAGAACGTCCCCCCGCCAACATAGGGCACTTCGCGGTAATGCCTTTGCGTCACTGAAGTGACATTTCCCCAGTTCGCCTGGGCTTCTTCCAGAAGGGATACGGCTTTCTCTTTTTCACTAAGTACGCCGGTGCGGCGGAACGTCTCCAATGCCACTGCCGCTCGCAGCTTCTGGGCAAAATAGAGACTGAGGTTGGCCCACGCCTCCAAGTCAGCAAGCTCGCATTCCAACGCCCCTGGATAGATACGCGTTTTGGGCCTTAGAGACTCAGCGAGATTCAGGACAGTCCGCCCGTCCCTTTCCGTATCGGCGGCTATTTGCAGAGGGGTAACGCTCCCCTCCACCATCTTCTCGTTGGCGGACACCCGTTTTACATACTCGGGGATAGAAATGAACGTGGGATCGAGTGTCTCGTGGTGGATGAGTTCGTCAATGGATATGAAAGGTGAAACGCCATCGCTAATTCCACGCGATCTCGCGGCCGCCAGGAAACCCTCGGAGTACAGGGTAAAGTCCCAGGTGGCCGCGTGAAAAGAAGCCAGTCTCAAGGGCATTCGGCTCGCCAGGGTATACGCTCGCAGCATCGTCTTTCCAACGCCTTTTCCGTAACGACGCTCGAATGCGGCCTCGAAGATGCTGTTTGGTGTTTCCGGATCGTACAGCAGACGACCCCATAACATGTAGAACAGCCACTGCTTTTCGAACGCGTAATTCCACGTCCTGTGCCTATGGAGCACATGGGAATAATCTTTGGCTGGGATATAACCCTCTGATCCGACGAAATATCCCCCAACGTAATCCCTTCCGTTCGTCGCGATATGCTGCCGTATGAAATCGGGCTCACCCCACCGCAAGATAAAGAAATCCTCGTTTCGGATCATCCAGACAATCTTGTAATTCGTGGGCTTCGGTTTCCAGAAGCGCTCGTCAATCTCTCCGGTGGGATAGTCGTGCGTAATGGCGAGTCGTGGCGTGGAGTGGCCATGTGACCAGTTGAACTTGACCTCCACCCAAACGGGGTCCGCCAACCTCGCGTTATCAATCACTCGCCTCATTTCGATTGGTGAACCGGCCAAGACCGAACGATGAATGAACTTCACGGGCCGCTTCGCCTTCTTCATCCCGGCGACGAAGGTCTCCTCGATCCAGTCCTCCCGTTCTTTGGGGGTCATGCGACTCATCCAATCCGCCAGTGTCACGCCCAGTCCTGTCAAATCCTCATATTCGTTGATCACTTGCGTCACGCACTCGCGGGTATAGCGCCGCACCAGCTTCGAGGCATCGTTTCTCTCTTTCGCCCCGTACGCCCTGGCAAACTGTGGCGAGACGACAATGTTCCAGTTGACAATATAGGTCTCTACCCCGCGATTCTTGGCCATGCGAAACAACGAGCGCCAGAAGAACCGCCACTCTTCCATCTCCTCATCGCTGAATGGACAGGCTTCCGGGAAATTCTCAGGCCGAATCATGAAAGGAAAGGGATGGAGATTCCAGAGCGACAAAACGTTGAAGCGGTTCTCCGCCATCATGTCGAGAAACTGTCGCCAAAACTCCAGGTCACGACAGGTGTCGAGGTGCATTTCGGTCGCGGGACTCGAACGGTACGGAGACCACGGAAGATTGAACTTTATTGCACGAAACGGGAAACGTGGATTCGATACTTTCTCTTGGGCATCTTGCAGACCTCCATGGATTCGCACCTGTTCTGCAAGATCGAGAATCCCATACATGGCGCCCGATTCGTCCGTGGCCTGAATGCAGAGCATTCGTCCACCACCCGTGCGCAACCTCAAAAGCTGAAAGCCTTCACACCGAACTGATGGACTTGTTGAACTCTTTTTGCCAGCCAAAGGAAGAAGCTCAGCCTCGGACTCGTCTGACAAGATGAGAACGTCCGGCCTCTTCGGGCAGTTCGTCAAGTCGTGGTAGGTGACGTCCTCATCAATTTCGCGGAGCGCTTTGTCGAGCTTACCTACCGCAAATCGGAGCAGAGGAGAATCCGTTCTATAGGCGACGGAAACATGCCCGTGCGCTGACTGGACGATCAACATGCAGGCAAGAGCAATAAACCAGCTTCCTCTACGCAGGAATGTCTGGCGATCTGTTTTACTCATCACACACCCCACTGGAATTCTATTTCAACGGGACAGCCAACCTTATACTTTGACGCGCAGCTCGGCCTTCTGACTGATAAGTAGTTTCTGAAGCGCCCTGACGGCGAGTTTGCGAGGCGGAACCTTGCGGATAGCCGCCAGCGCAGCCGCGCAGCCTGACGCATGACCTATCGCCATAGCGGGAGCCATGGACCGCGCCGATTGGAACGGCCCTTGCTCACAGGAGATGCAGCGCCCTGTCAGTATCAGTCCTTCGATCTTCTTCGGCACCAATGACCGGTATGGTATATCGAAACCTTCGTGAGCAAAGAAGAAACGCTTGCGACGGTAGCTGGGCATCGGGTTGGAGCTGATGGCCACCACGTCGGGAAAGCGATTGCCCTGAATGGCGTCCTCTTCCGTGACGACATAGTCTCCAAGAATGCGGCGAGTCTCTCGCACGCCGATGCCCGTGGCGGTCTGCATGAGGTAGATTGACTCCATGCCGGGATTCTTTCGCATCGCCTGAACCTGCTCCCACAGCTTCACGCGGGTCTCAACTTCGGCCCGCGTTAGATTCTCAACGTCCAGACCGTCGCCTCCAAAACCCGGGCCCCACCGCACAACCCGATCACCGATGCGCACACCGCCAAATGGTCCCTTCACACTGGACGGCACCCCGCCAATTCGGTACATCAAGCTCATGCCCATGCGATCGCCCTTTTCCGCCGGCTTCATGAACGGCGCACCAGCGCGCGCCGCGATGTCGCCATCGCCAGTAGCGTCAATGACAATGTCTGCGGCGATGGCTTGCCGGCCCGACTTAGATTCCACGATTACCCCGGCGACCCGCGAACCGTCAAGCATCGGCCCCACAACCCAGCTATGTAACCGCAGCTTGACACCTTCCTTCCCGATCAGGTTGAACGACGCGACCTTGGCCGCCTCTGGATCGAAGCCAACGCAATAGGGCAGGTCGGCCGCACTGACATCGTGGTTGGGCTTGGGATAGGGATCCTCGTCTGCAATGCCGCCCAGCCGCATAAGCTCCGCAATGTATTCGGCAGGGATTCCCTTAACCGTCTGAAGCGCCTCAGGCGGGCGCTGGTTTCGAAAGCCATTGTAACAGGTCATTAAGCCCGCTGTCCCGTTGCCGCCCAGGAAAGGGTATCGCTCGATCAGAAGCGTGTCGGCGCCACTTCGTGCCGCCGCCACTGCTGCGATGACTCCACTCGGCCCTCCACCCGCCACGACTACTTGGTGACGCGCGACGATGGGCGTCTCCAATTCCTCGCGGTTGACCTCCGGACGGTCCGCCTTGGCGGCCGCCGCACGGCCGACGAATGGGACCCCTGCGGCAGCGGCAGCACTGCCCAACGCAACACCCAGGAACTCTCGTCGTCCCATGTGGCCCTGCTTTATCGTCGCCCGTTCCTGATGCGAACATCTCACATTTTTCGACATCCTCTCCCTCCTTTGCACGAGTATTCTCTTCTGGACATGGATGACTACTGTTTGCGCTTTCTCACCGTCTTTCTGAATGTGAAACTTCCGACGGCAGCCCGCCCCGCATTACGGCCAGTGCCGGAACACACAATGCGGCGCACTACCACATCAGCTTTTCCAGCGACTCGCGTTCGTGCTGGTTGAGCGGCGCGAAGTCGCGCGCCGCGCGCACGTTCGCTCTCAACTCTTCAGGTGAGCCCACGCCCACGACAGCGACTGTGATAGGTAGCCCAAGCACATACCGTATCAGCTTTTCTGATTGAGCCTGGCGTGGGGCTTCATCGTGGTTCGATGCTCCATCGTTCTTGATCGGATTGCCAATGGCGAGTGATCCGACACCCCCGCCCATCACTTTCATAGCCATGATTCCCATTTTCTTCTTTCGAGCTACGGGGAGAACCAATTCTCTGTAAGGTTGTCGCTTCGTCGTGGGATTGAAAGTCGTCAGAATCGCATCGAACTCGTACATCTCGATGGCGCGCCGCATCATCTCGGCACTCTCATGACCGGTTACGCCAATGAAGCGAGTCACCTTTTCGCCGCGAAGTTTTCGCAAGGCTGTCAGGACACCTTCAGGCTTGCCCCATCTCTCCAAGTCCTCGCGAGCGCCGACGCCGTGGATTTGGAGCAGATCAACGTTGTCAGTTCGAAGGCGTTTGAGACTGGCTTCGACCTCTCGCATCGCGCCGTCGTAACTCCGCTGGCCAGTCTTCGTCGCCAAAAAGACCTCTTTGCGCCTGCGCTCAAGGACCCTGCCATAGTTCAGTTCCGATTGCCCGTTGCCGTACGACGGGGCAGTGTCCAAATAGGTGATGCCCATGTCTATGGCGGTATTGGCCAGCTCAACGGGATCAAACTCCTTCGACGGCTTGCGCAGCATAGCGACGACACCTCCGAGTGCCAGAACGGTTACTTCAACACCGGTGCGACCCAGGGGCCGCTTCGGCATCACGCGCGCCTTGGCCTGTACCTCCGCCGCTGACATAGTTGCGAGAGGTATTCCTGCACGACTCGCGGCAATTCCTGCCGCCAACGAGCATAAAAATTCCCGACGGTTCATTTCGCTGCTCCTTCATCTTGCTGGCACATTTCAGCCTGGCGCCGTTTCATGGCCACAGCCCGGAGCGAGCACACCTCCACTTGGAATTTTACCTTCTCTCGTCCCACGCGTGCCTATGTATCTCTTGATTTTCTTAGCGAAAGGTGTTGAGAGCATTTAAGGCGGCCGCTCCCTCATAGCACACTACACCACGAATCTCAACAAGCTTCGCACTACGGGTGCGGCTGGGGTTGAGTGGGATCGGTGTTGAGCTTCTACCTCGATCTTGGCGACCATCTTGGACGGTGGGTGGGCGGTGCGCTCTCATCGTCGGCAAGTTTCGGGTTGCACCGCAGGCATCTTGCCGGCTGGGCCGGAGGCATCCTGCCCGCGAGAGCCCTCGGGGCGGGCGAGACGCCCGCGGGACAGCCGCCGGGACGGCGGCGTTACCCTATCTGCCGCGGAAATACAGCCACACCCCGCACTACTCTGCTGTTCCGAATCCTCTTGACCGGCCTGCGACCAATTTGGCACGGATACCCGAAAAGAGTGTCAGAATGAGCAATGGCAACCTCACCGTAGCATCTCAATTGAAGAACAGCTTCACTCGTGCCGGTTGAGTGAGCCTCAGCACAGTCAAGTGCCCTGCGCTTCCCATGATTCAGCCGTCCGGCTCCGCAGGAACGGAGCGCCCTTGCTTTAGCTCAACAGCCGGAACGAGGTGACCGTGAACAAGCGGGGGCTTGAAACCAGCGTTCTTTCATTGATAAGAATGTCCTGGTTCGTGTAGCCTTCTGCTAAGGACTAATTTGAGCTGTCACCAAAAACAGAGATTTTCGTAAAGGAATAAGAAAGGGAGGCATCATGAGAAGAGGAACAACTCGGTTCGCGCGATGGCTTTTCTCGGTTCACATCATTATCACTTTTATCGCGCTTTCCCTCATCTGTCCTTGTGTCCAGGCGGCCGTGGAGAAGACAAGGGTGTCCAAGAAAATACCGGTGATCCTCGACACGGACATCGGCGACGACATTGACGACACGTGGGCGCTGGCTTTGGCCTTGAAGTCGCCGGAACTCGACATCAAGTTGGTCGTCGGCGATCAAGGGAAGTCGCTCTACCGCGCCCGCCTGATCGCAAAGCTCCTCGAGGTGGCTGGCAGAACAGATATCCCCGTCGGCGTTGGCATCGGATCGAAGAGCGGCGGGGGAGGCCAATCGGCTTGGATCGAAGGATATGATTTGAAGTCCTATCCGGGCAAAGTGCATGAGGACGGCGTTCAAGCGATCATTGACACGATTATGCGATCACCGGAGACCATTACGCTTATTGCTTATGGCCCTCTGCCAAACGTCGCCGCTGCGCTTGAACGCGAACCGAGAATTGCAAAGCGAGCGCGTTTCGTCGGCATGCACGGCAGTGTGCGCCGCGGCTACGGCGGCAGCAAGAAGGTGTCAGCGGAGTATAACGTCCGCGCTGATGCCAAAGCGTGTCAGAAGGTTCTTACCGGGCCCTGGGACATAACCATTACGCCCTTGGACACGTGCGGCCTTGTCCACTTGACCGGCGAGAAGTATAGGAGTGTGCGCGACTCAAAGGACGCCCTCGCCGCGGCAGTCATCGCGAACTACCGCGTCTGGTCGAAAAACAAGGAGGTGGCGGAATCCAGAAGCAGCACGCTTTTTGACACGGTGGCCGTGTACCTCGCCTTCTCCGATGAGCTCGTCAAGATCGAGAACTTTCGCATCCGGGTGACGGACAAGGGCTTTACGGTGATAGATCCCTCTGCCAAGGTGATGGAGGTCGCCACCGAGTGGAAAGATATGGGGGCCTTTGAGGACCTCCTGGTCAAACGGCTGACCAGCCCGACCGTCAAGCCGTGAAACAACCCCGAACCGTCCAAACTCAATCGCAAGGCAGACAGGTTCTGAAGAGACCAAAGAGACTATGCGAGGGATCAGCATCTCTTTGATAGTGTTGGCCCAGTGTGCACTTGCCTTTGCTCCACCGCAGCAGTTGCGAGGTGAAGCCTATGCTCCGGACAGACGACTCCCTGCCTTCCCTGGCGGGGAGGGCTTCGGCGCATACGCCCGCGGGGGACGCGGCGGGAAGGTCCTGCTTGTCACCAATGTGAAGGATTACGTTCCGGGGAAGGAAAAGCCTATTCCCGGCAGCTTTCGCGCTGCATGTGAATCAAAGGCACCTCGTATTGTCGTCTTCCGCGTGTCAGGGACAATATCCCTGAAAGCCCCGCTGAATATCACTGAGCCTTACATCACCATCGCGGGTCAAATCGCACCGCGCGGCGGGATTTGCCTGAAGAACCACCAGACCGCCATCCGCACCCACGACGTGATTGTGCGGCACATTCGCTTCCGTCCTGGCGACGAGCTCGGCCCGGTTTATCGAAGGCAAGGCAAATCGTTTCAGCCGGACGCCCTTTCAGTGGGCACGCCCAGCCGGGACGTCATCATAGACCACTGCTCGGCCAGTTGGGCGATTGACGAGGTGCTCTCCGTGTCCGGCGAAGGCATCACCAACATCACGGTGCAGTGGTGCATCATCAGCGAGTCCCTGAACCGGAGCTACCATTCCAAGGGCCCGCACGGCTACGGGTCACTCATCCGGTGCAATGGAAACATCTCGTTCCACCACAACAGCTACTCGCATCACAGGGCGCGGAGCCCCCGTCCAGGAACATACGGAGACGGAAGCATCCTATTGGACTTCCGTAACAACCTCATTTACAACTCGTACGGCTATACAGCCGAAGACCCGGCCCGGATCAACTATATAGGGAACTACATCAAGCGACCGAGGGGCTGGGCATTTCGAGTTGGGGGCGACGCCACTCAAATGTACGTCGAGGGCAATTATCTCGTGAACGGCGGCGAAGGAAACAAAGACAACTGGAAGTTCATATCCGGCGCAAAGGAACACAACAAGATCAGGAAGGCCTTCGCTGCTGCACCCGTGCTGACGGATGGTGCTGCGAAGGCCTACGAGAAAATCCTGGCGGCCTGCGGTGCAATCCTGCCGGAGCGAGACGCCGTGGACGCCCGAATAATCGAGGAGATCAGGTCCGGCACGGGCAGGATAATTGACTCGCAGGACCAGGTTGGCGGCTGGCCACAACTGAGGTCTGCTCCTGCTCCGAAAGACACGGACCGGGACGGCATGCCGGACGATTGGGAAATAGAGCATGAACTCAACCGCAACGATCCCTCCGATGCTGCCAATGACGCAGATGGCGACGGCTATACTAACGTCGAGGAATATTTGAATGGCACGGACCCCACTGCAACGACAGTGACCTGATTGGCGACGGAACCGTGAAAGTCAAAGCAATTGGCAAAGAGCTCTCTTCTTCGGGACAAGGTGGGACTGAACCGGATGAGAGTGATTTTTAGCATAGCTGTCGCGACATCGCTTGTCGCGTTGTCTGTCAAGAATCTCAGATAAACCTCGGAGATGGTGTCATGATGAGCCATCCCTGCACTATCACAAAGGATCAAATATGGCTGCCGTTCACGTGCTTGGCCGCAGTCATTGCCGTCTTTACTACGCTCTCGTCGGCTTTCGCTGCAAACACTTCGGATCTCTGGGGTGAATCTGGTGAGCGATGGAATCCCCGGAGCCGCCTGCCGGACTTCTCATACGCTGGGTATCATTCGGGCGAGAAAGCGATTCCCACAGTCACGGTGAAGGCCAGTGTCAAAGATTTTGGCGCTAAGGGGGATGGAAAAGCAGATGACACAAAGGCGCTGAGAGATGCGATTGCGAAAGCCAAGGGTGGCGCTATTTTTCTCCCGGCTGGTCGTTACAAAATCACTGGTCCGATTGAGATCAAGAAATCGAACCTGGTCCTTCGCGGTGCCGGCCAGGATTCAACGGTGCTCTTCCTTGCCAGGTCATTGGGCGAGATACTGGGTGACGTACCGTACTGGGGTGGGATCATCAGAGTGACGGGAGAGAAAAAGGGCTCAAAGCTGGCGAACGTGGTCGCCAGAGCAAGGCGAGGGGACACGAGATTGCGGCTTTTGTCAACCGCCGCTATCCGTGCAGGGCAGATGGTCCGACTTCGCATGACCAATCCCCAGGATAACTCTCTGGGACGTCATCTTTACGCAGACAAAGGTTCTTTGAATGCAGAGCGACGGAGGTGGTACGCAGGCCGGATCGTGGATTGGGCGGTCAAAGTCGAGTCCGTCGAGGGTAACACCATCAACTTGGTCCGGCCGCTTCGACTTGACGTTCGTCCCGAGTGGAAGCCGCAAATCTGGCGGCATCGCCCAACAGTCGAAGAAGTTGGCATTGAGAACCTCACTATCGAGTTCCCCAATGCCCAATACGGCGGACACCACAAGGAGGCTGGGTACCATGCAGTCTTCTTTCAGGATGTCTTCAACAGTTGGGTGAGGAACGTCACCATCGTGGACGGGGACACCGGCATCGTCATCTCGGGAGGAGGATATAACACCGTTGCGGATGTGACGCTCAAGACCAGATGGCGAACAGGAGAAAAGACCAGCGGTGAGACAGGACACTTCGGGTTCTGCGTGACAAGCCTCACCCAGGATAATCTGATCACGGATTGCCAGGTCCAAACAACCTTTGTTCACAACCTATCGGTAAACGCCTTTGCCAACGGGAACGTGTATGCTTCGATCACTTCGCAGTCAGGGCGCTTCGATCATCATGGAGCGGCGCCGTACGAGAACCTGTACACCGATATCGTGCTGACTGATCTCGCATGGGACCTTTTCATGTGTGGCGGCAACAGAGCGGATGAACCGAGCTCAGGCGCGAGGACGACCTTTTGGAACATCCGAAAGCGGAAGGGGAAGTTCCCAAGTAGAATTCCCACTCTCCCCGACAGAAACGCCAAGTTCCCCCAAATCAACATCATTGGAATTGACCAGTGGACCACGAGGAAGACTGCGGGCGAGCAATGGATCGAAAAATGGCCGGGCGAGCAGACCCGACCTACGAACCTGTACGAGGCCCAGTTGGAGCACCGTTTGAGAAGGAAGGATGACACTCCTCCTCGTAAACATCATCCCTGAGGAGGCGGCCGCACGGTCCGCGGCCAGAGCGCTATTTGCTATGATTCCCCAAGCAACTCTTTCAGGGGCTTTTCCATCTGGAGAGGTTTGAACCCCCGCGGCCCCCGCTCGCCCTTGAACGCGACCTTGCCTTCCTTGTCCACAATGTACAGCCGATCCGGAAACCCCGCATACTCCTTGCTGACCTTGTCGTCCATGCCATCCACAACCGCTGGGATTGAGAGCTTCAACTCACGCATACAGGTGCGAGCCACAGCCACACGCTCCTCGAAGGTTTTCGGCTGCGTTATTTGAACCTTTCTCTTCCTGTTCCCCTTCGACTGTCGCGGACCGACAGGATGAACCTCGCGAATATAGACCACATACCATTCCGACCTATCCCGGTACTTCTCATAAAGCTTCTCGAGGGTCTCAGCCTGAGCCCGAAAGGGCGGTCAGGTATAGCTCCCGAATATCAACACCACCGGCTTTTTCCGCCGGAGATCGGAGAGCGTCACTGTTTTCTCGCCCTCCAGCGCTCGCAGGGAAAAGTCCGGAGCCTCTTGCCCGACATCGGGACCGGCGTCCTTCTGAACGGGCTTCCGTTCTTCCTGAGGGTCCTCACTACGACGCCAACCGGGCAACCATCTGCGGCTAAACCGTCGGCGGCGCTCCGCCACCCTTTTCCAGAGTGCCCTTCGCTCCTTGGCCGCCTCGGCCAGGTCCGGATTAGCCTTGATGATTGCTTCACCGAGCAACTTGTGGGCATGCTGCTCGGCTTTCCTCAGCGCCTCCCCGGCTGCGCGAACCGCTTTGAAAGCCTTCACGACATCGGGGTGTTTTGTGGCTCTCTCGGTCGCCTCGCGTAACTCCTCATTGACCTGCCTGAGGCGCTGCATCAGGTTCCTGCGCTCCTGGATTCGCGGCCTTGAGGGTACCTCGCAGTAGGCTTGTTGACTAAGCAGAGCTGCGAAGCCTGCGGCGACGAAAAGAGTGAAAAGCCTCCTCATGAACGATCCTTTCATTGCGTGTTCCGATGTCTTTGTCTCATGGCTGTGACGATATCGGCTTCTGTGTGCCGCCGCTGGCGTGGCCACGACTGAGCGGCAGTAGAGTCGTAGATGAATCCTGTCCCGTCTAATGATCATCGCCATGCACACGTTTAGTCCTTTGGCGGGGGACCACATAGGTGGCAACCGTCCACTGAGACAGGACGAATTCGACGAGGTCCGCGAGTTCCCTCTCGCTCAGGTGGGAAGTAGTTCCGTGCTTGTCATCTTTATTGTACTTGATCAAAACCTCTCTAATAGTCACGGCGCGGCCATCGTAGAGGTAGGGAGCAGTCCGCCAGACTTCGATCAGCGTTGGCGTATCGAACTCCAGGTCCATCTCCCTGCCCTTCCCTGTACCGACATTGTGCTTTTTCATGTCGGTGTAAAGGGGCGCGGGATGGCACTCTGCGCAACTCGCCTTTTCAAAGACCTTCCGGCCGCGCTCGGCCGCCTCGCTGAGTTTGCCGTGAACCAGAAAAGGGCTTGGAACGGGTCGGAGCGACTTGAGGTACTCATCAATCGCAACCGCGTCCTCTTCGGGTCGGACCATGAATTGAATATTCTTGATTCCTGCGCGAACTGCTGCCTCCGCGCTCTCTCGGATACCTGAGATCATCGCCGGGGGCGTGTTGTGCACCAGAAGGAGACTTTTCGTATTCTTGGGGTTACCCAGGCCGTCGTTGAGGAGGTCCCAGTTCAGGGCGTCCGCCCTTACTCCGGGATGGCAGCTCGAGCAGCTCTGCCATTTCTGGAAGCACAGGTTAGCGTCGTGGAAAAACATCTCGCCTTTTCGCACGGTCGTCATGCGACGCTGCTTGCCCAGGGGTAGCGACAGGGCTCTCGGCCGCGCTTGCCCAATGTCCACCACTCCGATGGTGTCGGTGAAATACTCGGCCGCATACACCTTCGACCCGACGACGGCAAGGCCCCGCGGGCCACTGCCAGCCAGTCTCAGGCGCTGTCGCAAGTCCACCAAAAACGACAGGTCGTTTGGAACGTCCCCCGCTGACGAGGATGCCGGGGACACCCGCTCGCCCGCAGCGGCCCTGGCGAGCTTCTCATGGAGCTTGGCCCTATCTATCACGCTCAACTCGTGTGAGCCCGCGTGAGAGACGCAGATGTATTTGCCATCCGCCGTGCATGTCACACCCCATGGATTGGCGGCGCCGAGGTCCACGTTGTCTAAAAGCACGGTGTTTAGGACTTCCTGCGTGGCTACATCGAGGACGCTGAGCGCATTGGTGTTGATCCAGCCCCGGTCCAGTTGGGTGGTCGGGAGGGGGTAGCGAGACAGGATGTGGGTCACATATGCATGCCGGCCGTCAGGGGAGATGCAGATGTCCCGAAGCCCCGTGCTGCCATTGTGTAGCGGAATGTTGGCGAGTATCTTCTTTTCAATCGTGTCGATGACTGAAACGGTCGCCGCTATATAGTCCGCGTCGGCTGGGCCAGCGGGCAAAAGGTTGGCCACAAAGAGATACTTTCCATCCAATGTCAGGGCCGCCGCGACCGGCTCACGCAGAACGGCGATCCTGGCGACTTCCTTTTTCAAGGCCAGGTCAACAACCGAAACGTCATTGTTGAACCGGTTGCAGACGTAGAGCTTCTTCCCGTCAGGGCTGACCACGGGCGCCACTGGCGTGTGGCCCACTGGAATGCGGCGGATGATCTCTCCCTCCTCCAAGTCAATCACATAAACCTGGCCGCTGGGAGAAGCACCGGTCACGTAGAGCTCAGTCCCGTCAACGGAAAGCGCGAGTCCACTGGGCTGGTCCTCCAGCGAAATCGTCCGGACGACTTTCCTGCTTCCTATGTCAAACACGGCCACTTGTTTTGCCGTGGCTTCAGCGATGTAGAGTGCCTTGCCCTCTTTATCAGGGACTAACGCCAGCGGCGAAAGGTAACCCCCCGCGGCAGCGCCTGCATTTCCTGTAAAAATAGCAAGGGCAAAAAGCCCTACCAAAAACAGCATCACATTTCTAACCAACCCTTTCATTTGCCTCCCATTCTCGTAGCTTTGTGATTCCACAGCGATGTATGCTTGGATACCGGGGACTTCCGCAAGGTGAACGAAGTTCGAACGATGCCTGCTGAATACGAAACTGTCGCCTCTTTATTGCCCAGTTCATGGAACTGTTGTTTCTATCCTTCGCTCCACGCCGCTTTCATTTCTTGCGATCAAGTCCTCGATGTTCTTCCGCTCGACTTCCTCCATACGCCTTCGCTTGTCGAGGAAACGGCTGTACTTCCGCACGTCCTCAAGCGACCATGCGTTGGCCTCTGTGTAGTCGCCGCAATAAGGAACCAGCAAGTCAATCCAGCAGGCGAACTTGTCCAACTCCTCGCGCGTGAGCTTCACACCTTCATGACCTTCTTCGAGCAATGTGATGAACCGGCTTGTGGCAGCTCCCGCATGATACGGCGGCAACAGCGGTGGGGCCGACTGAGCACTGATCCAGTTCACTAATTCATTTGGCTGGCCGCGTCGCGTAAGCGCCAGATAGGAAACACACCACAATCGCATGGCCTGGGCGTCCACCCTCTGCCTGCCCAGGAGGCTGAACGAAGCTTTGCGAGCCGGACCGTCTTCTCCGTCTTTGTCCGTGCCGAATCCAGCCTTGCCATTGTGGCAGCGGATGCAATGTCGGTCAAGGATCGGTTGGATTTCCTTTATGAAGCTGAAGCCCCGCGGCGGACCGTAGAACGGTTCCAAGGGGTTCGGTCCGGCAGCCATGGCCAGTGTCGGCTTCTTGAGCGGCGGAGCGGAGTTCTTGTTTTCATGGCAGCCGACACAGGAGAACACTTCACCTGGTTGCAGGGTGGACCAACTTCGCATCGTCTGGACGGCGTGTCTCTTCTCATCCAGAGCCTGAAAGTAAACGGGTGTGCGGGCCGGAACCGTGAAGCAGGCCGATCCGTCGTCATATACCCTGGTGTGCCCCAGCACGACCTTGACATCCCAGCACCCGTTTCCAATGGCCACCGGCGTACTAATCAGAGCGCTCCCGGCGGGCCCGGTATTTCGATTTTCCCCGATGCCCGCCGCGCGGTATTCAAGCGACACCACGCGAAGGCGCTTGATGGTCCCACGGGGAACTCCCTTCAAACCAGGCCCCGCGTAGATGTCCTGCAAATAGTACGTGCCGGTAGTCTTGCGGTAGTCCACCGGGCTCGGGCGAACTTGCGGCTTTTTGCGCGGCGCGAGAGGCACAGGTTGATTGCAGGAGATCCTCGGGTCCCAGACGAGAAGCTCCCGATGCCCATCAATGGTCATGAAATAGATGCCGTACGGTCGGACATATGTTTTGTTGGGGCTGCCATAGGGGTCATAGGTCACCAGGAATTCCGTCTCGCTCAACGGGTAGGGATACTGAAACTGGTCACCATCTTGTCCGTACTCGTCAACACGAACGGCACTGGTCTGGCGTACCGGGGCGATGAATTGCACCCCGCTGGCCTCCTGCCGGCCCTTGCCGGTATCAACGATCGCGAGCTTGCCCCGCTGGTGGGTGTGATGCCCGGTCAGGATTGCGACAATCTTATTTGAGCCCGGGATACCGCGCGCATGCATGATCGTCGTGGGGAACCAGGAGTTGTTGCCGTAGCACTCGGTTTGGCCCGTTCCATCGGGATTCATCTGAAACAAGGGCTGCGTGTATATCTGACCCCGATCGTTGTACTCCCAGCGAGTATAGATGATTCTTCCATCGTCTCGCACGGCCGGGTAATTCGTGTGTACCTGATCGAAGGTCAGCCGGCGGAGGTACTTCCCGTCTTTGTCGCAGGTGTAGAGATTGCTCACCTCCGTCCACCAGCAGTCCACCGTCTGCACGCAGCGTGTCGAGTTGAACACGATATCGCTGTTCGGCAGGTAAGCTGGTTCGTAATCCGCAAAGCCCAGGCCGAAGGTAAGCTGACAGACCTTGCCGCTCTCCACGTCCATCTCATAAAGATGATAGTCATCTCTCCGATCTGATTTCTTCCAGGCGAAGAGAATTCGTCTGCCATCGTATGACACATCGGGGTCGCGAATGACACCGTTCGGGTCATTGATCAGTGTTCGCACCTTGCCGTAATTGCCCTGCATTTGCAAAATGCAAAGCCTCGAACCCGGTACGAAATGCCGCTCCCTCTGTGCGTCAGACTGTCCTTCAGTGTAGGCATAATGAGATCCGCCCAGGTTGTAATGTTTGGTGAAAACGATCTTCGTCCATCGTTCGAGGAGAGGTTGGAGTCGAATCGTCCGCCGCCGATCGCACGCCTTGACGTAGAGGTCCAACCATCGGCGGTCGTTCGGAGCAACCCTGGCGGTGCGCAGGTTCCTGAACTGCTCCTCGAACTTTCTGCCGGCCAGGCCAAGTTCTTCCACGGCATGCGCAATGATCTTCTCTTCAACGATAGTGTTTCTTTCATTCCCAAACCATCTATGGAAATCCTGGCCGCCATCCTGGATGGCCCAGTCACATTCAATTGGAAAATCGCGTTCTACCTGCGCCCAAAGTTGCTTCTCCAGCACTCGCCTCTCGGCAGCGGTGACGTTCAGGCCCTTCAACGCCGCGCGCGAAGCCAGCATTGTCTCTGCCCACGTGTCATGCTTCACGTAGCACCGTCCGCCCTCGCTGCCATCAGCAGAACCGTGGACGCCGAGGAAAACGCTAAGAAGAACGAAAACGAGTTCTACTCGATAGTCTCTCATCATTGGCTTCTGTCGTAGCCCCGTCTTTGTGGACCCTCGCTGACAGTTGGGTGACTCTCGTGCCTCGCACCGGCCACCAAACGCACAGCTCGAAATATCAAAGATTCCACAAGGTCAAAACCGATGGCAAGTGCAGTCATTAAGAGATGCCTGTCCTGTACACTTGTTCAATGGCTTGGCTACTGGAGGGCAGGCGGAGGTACAGCCTCGCCCCTTTTCTGCGCAAGCTGCTCCTCCTCGCCATAGGTGCCGTAAAACGCCGCGTTGCCGTCGAGCCAGATGTAGACGCGGCGGCGTTCCTCATCGCTGAGCTTCACTGCCCTTGCGTGGGTAGCGTCGTCCAGGATTTGCCTGAGCCGGCTTTCATCGGCCCCAATGTGGCCCGGTCTCGTCACGATAGGGCTGATAGTTGCTCCTCCCCACTCGTACCATCGCACATAAGGCTTAAGGCTCTCATACGATCGGGTGAAATGTCCCGCGCTCTCCACGCTCAAAACAAGCTTGCTTTTCCCTTTGCCCTCTTTTCCATCGTGGCATCGCACACAATGCCGGTCGAGAACAGGCTGGACGAGACGCGGGTAACTCCACGGCTTCGTCCCATCTGGGCCAGGCCGAATGCGAGACGGCGGCCGTCTCGTTGCCAATGGCCGACCGCTCGTGGCCAGCGCCCCGCGTGGTTCGTGGCATCCCACGCAACCCCGGCGCTCCCCCGGTTGGAGATAGCTCGCGCTTCGCATGCTCTGAACGGCGCGACCCGCTGCGTCCACCGCTTGAAAGTAAAGAGGCTTCCGTGCTGGAGCGCGGAAGTAGGCCGAGCCGTCCTCCTCGACAGGCACCGTGCCCAGCAGCATGCGCGCGCTCTCCGCGTTCGCGTAACCGATGCGTGGTTGGTTAGCCACATGCGTACTCGACTTCGGCAAGACCTGGAAAACACGCAGTTCCTGGATCGGCCGGGACTCTGGCAAAGAAAAATGGCTTTGCCTCACATCAGTCAGCACGAACTCCCCCTCATCGCCAAGACTGACATCGAGGGTGCCGGGAATCACAGGCGGGATCGGCCGTGGCCCCAGCGGAATCGGATACATGCATGAGAGACCCGGCTCCCGGTAGAGAAGCTCCATGTTCCCGAAACGGTCCATGAGATAGATGCCGGTTTCGGTGTCGCGATTCACTCCAGGGCCCATGCCAGGCAGCGGGTCGAAGCTAAAGGATACGATAAAGTAGTTCTCCGAAAGTGGCCATGGACTGTGGAAGTAGCTCTTGGGCCAACCCGGCGCCTCCGGGAAACAGACCTCCGGCGTCAGAACCTCGATCGCCTCGAACCGGTTCTCCCCGCTCTTGCCGTCCAGACTGACTTGTTTCGGATCAACGATGACCAGCGACCCACCCACGTCAGCGTGATGTGCCCCCGCGACGAAGATAATCCGATCGGAACCGGGGATCGCGCGAGGCTGGAAGCAGGCGTTGATGCGCATGGTGTAATTGCCGAAGAGAGCCACTGGATTCGTGCCATCCGGATTGCTCACCCAAAGCCCGTGGAAATTAGCTGCCGAACGATCCACGTAGTCCCACCGCGAGTAGACAATCCGCCCGTCATGGAGCACGCTCGGATGCCACTCATTTGTCTCGTGAAACGAGAGGGTCCGCACCGCCTCACCGGAGGCATCCATGCGGTGCAGAGTGTATGCCGGCAAAGGCTCCCAGGGGTTGTTACAGCGGCAAAAGCCGCCCCGACGAGTTGACATGAAAGCGATACCGCCGTCAGGAAGAGGACATGGGTCGAAATCATCGTCCGGGCCCTGGGTCAATTGGCGCAGGTTCGCGCCATCCGCGTCCATGCCGAAAATGTGAAAGCACCGTCGCTGGGGGGAATAGAAGTCGGGTTTTTTCGCCGCCCGCTCGGCGAAGGCGAAATAGATCGTCTGCGCATCGTAGCCGAGCGCAAGCGTGGTGTAGTTCCCTCGTGGCAGCCTTCCGGCGATGAGGTCGCGCGTCGCAAGCGATCTACCTGGCTCCTCCAGAATATACACCCCCCCGCCCGCAACGTCGCCGTAATCATAAAAGTAGCCGAGATACTCGTGGAGCATCTGGCAGATGAAGCGCCGCCGTTTGAGGAAGACGACCGGACGCGAACCGACAAGAGGATTCTTCAATGCCAGCTCGCGCGTGAAGGAGCGCGCCTTTCTGTATAGCCCGACTCGGGCTGTCTCATCGAGCGAGCCCACATCGCTGCTTCTGCCCCTCCACCGTGCGAACTCAGCGGCCTCCGAGGCGAGGTCTGGGCCATCCGGCATCTGCCGCAGATCACTGAGAAGTAGACCGGCGCGCTTCAACGCATCACAGATCGCTTCCGGCGAGTCCGGAGAGCGGCCGCGTCGCCCCTCCTGCGCCGCCCAATCGGCTTCAACCATCTCCCGGAGTGCCGCAGGATCCTCCGAACTCGCTTCCGATATTCGAGGCAAAACCGAGAACACCGATCCGATCGCAACGTAGATCGCAAGATAGGTCAAGCTTTTCTTCTGCCCAATCATGGTTGCACACCCACATGCAGGTTCACTCGCGGCAGACTCCGCTTCCACGTCGCCCGCAGCGCACTTGCATTCAAAAAGAAGCCACCGCAAGGTTGACACGAAGGTAAGGCGAACGTCAAGCCGCTTTTGCTGCAGAGCAAGACTGAAACAGTCATCGGCCGGACCGTCAAGCCCTCGGGAATACAGCCGCACTGCTTTCCAGGAGAGATCTTAGGATTCGCAACAAGGTGTGATAGAATGCACAAAATGAAGCAGGGGATATAGCGACAGAGACGGAATGGACGGCAAATACGATTCTGCGAACCACCAAACAAAATATTGAAGGGGTCGAAGTCAGTTGGCTGTACCTCTCGTCACTTTCAAGAGGAGAGAGAGATGTCACGCGAAGAGAGATTGACACGCCGCGAGTTCTTGAAAGGGGCAGCCGCTTTGGCAGTGAGTGCCCCATACGTCATCACCTCGAGCGCCTTCGGCGGACCGGGACGACGCCCGGCGGGTGACAGGATCAACGTGGCTGCCATCGGCGTCCGCGGCCGGGGCAATTCACTCATGAGGGAGGTCATTGGGCGCGGCGACGCACAAATCGTCGCCATATGCGACGTGGATAAGAAGGTTCGCGACGGCAGGGTGAGGCAAGTGGAAGAGGAGTATGCCAAGAAGACAGAGCGAGGCTCATTCAAAGGGATCACCGGCTACAATGATTTTCGCGAGCTTATGGCCCGCAAGGACATTGACGCGGTCATCGTTGCCACGCCAGACCACACACACGCCATCATCACCATCGCCGCTGCCAACGCCGGCAAAGACATCTACGTTGAAAAGCCCATGACCCACAATATCAAAGAGGGGCAGGCTATGGTCAAGGCGGTCCGGCAGAACAAGGTCATTGTTCAGGTTGGCAGCCAGCGGCGCTCCAGTTCGGACGTACGCAAAAAGTGCGAGCTGGTCCGAAACGGCCGAATCGGAAAGCTGCACACCGTGAAGGTCGGTATCGGAGTCAGACCGGAGGAGCCTCAGCCCTGGAAGCCGGAACCGGTGCCGCCGGGGTTTGATTACGACCTCTGGATCGGGCCTGCTCCGATGAAGCGCTATACCGCTAAGCGCTGCCATTACACGTTCCGTTTCATTCGCGACTATTCCGGCGGCGAGATAACGAACTTTGGCGCTCACCACCTCGATGTGGCTCAGTGGGGAATCGGCGCCGACCACAGCGGCCCGGTTGAGATTGAAGGCAAGGGCGAGGCGTTCAAGACCGGACTTTACGACACCTATCACCACTTCCAGATCGAGTACACGTACGCCAACGGGGTGAAGGTCATTTGCAGCACCGAGAACAAAGGCGGCACGCACTTCGAAGGCGCTCTCCCCTGGGACAAGGCCGACCGCTCCGACATCGGGCCTGACGGCATCCGGCTTTACCGGGCTAAGGGCGGACACATGGGAAACTGGCTCGAATGTATCCGTACAAGGAAAGACCCGTCGGCGCCCGTCGAGGTCGGTCACCGATCCGTCACAGTCTGTCACCTGGGAAACATCGCGATAGACCTGGGACGCAAAGTGAAATGGGATGCGGTCAAGGAAGAGTTCCCCGGTGACCACGAAGCCAATGTGCTGAAAGAGCGGGAGTACCGAAAGCCCTGGACCCTGTAGGGGACGAAAGGAACCAACATGAATGCCCTGAAGAGACTGTCCGCCAGCCTGGCAGCCCTCGCCATCTGCGGTACCCCTTTCTCTGCGCAAGCTGAAAAGCAGGCGCCAGCGATGAAAATACACATGATCTCCGGCTCGAAGCAATACGAGTCGGAAAAATCGCTGACCGCTTTCAAGGCGTATCTGGAAGAACATTACAGAATAAGGTGCACACTATCGCTGGCAAAAGACAAGGGCAGCGAGATTCCAGGAATCGAAGCACTCGATGATGCAGACATTCTGCTGGTGTTCTGCCGGCGTGTGACCATGCCGTCGGAACAACTGGAACGCATAAAAGTGTGGTGCGACGCGGGCAAACCTGTCATCGGCATTCGGACGGCGAGTCATGCGTTCCAGAACTGGCTCGAGTTCGACAAGGTTGTCCTCGGCGGCGATTACAAAGGGCACGGCGGGGATGAGGAAGTTCAAGTCCTCATTGAGGAAAAGGCCGGAAGCCATCCGATACTGGCAGGCCTTAAGGCGTGGACCAGGATGGCCAAGTTGTACCGCAATCCGAATCTCGCGGAAGATGTGACGGTGCTCATGACCGCGATCAGCAAGAAGGACAGGCAGCCCATAGCCTGGTGCCGGGTCTACAACAGGGAGAAAGACGGGCGATCCTTCTACACGTCCATGGGCTTCCCTCACGACTTCGAGAACGAGAATTTCAACAGAATGCTCATCAACGCCATTTCCTGGGTCGCCAAACGAGAGCTCCAACGCAAGTAGACGTTTCCTTCGGACCTCGCCAGTCTGGAGGCTTCAACAGCATGTTGGGCAGTCATTGGAGTAGAGAGCGCGTTTGTGTCAGTTGTAGTTCTAGAAAAGTCAAATGTCTTTGTCAACCTCGCACAGCAAAGGGGAAACTGAAATTCGAGGAGTTCTTTTGTCTTTCTGGTTTGGGACTTGAGCCTTTGGAATGGTTCCTTTGGGGAACGCCGTAGCCTGGCTCCTAAACCCTGATTATTTTTGCCGCCTTCGTTGACCGAACCCCAAGCGGAATGGTATACTTTGAGTGGGCCTCCGCATAAGGATAACAGGTCTCGGCATGCTCCGACTCTTCACGCAAAAGCCGCCGCAAAGCAGCAGGTCAAGTCGTTGGCGCCCTGTGTATGAGGTTTACTCCACAGCCGCGCATACCGGCAGTGTCGACGGGCAGTCATTGTTGAAGCGTCAGGCCGTCCGTTCCAAGCTCTGTCTTGGTCCGGTTCAACAGACCCGTCTTCTCGTCCCGACGGTCTTAACCAGCAGATATATGACGAGATCATCTCTCATGGCTTCTGCCAAAAGAACCCGTCCACCGCAAACAAACAAAAGCTCCCTGACTCTCCGGGTGTGGCGCACATGCGCCGTGGTCTTTTCCGCGATGCTTTGGAGTGCTGTTATCTCCGTCCCCGCGTGGTGCGCTTTGCAGATCACCGAGTTCATGGCCGTCAACAACGCGACACTCATTGACGATGATGATGACCGCTCGGACTGGATGGAAATCCATAATCCAGGGAAGTATCCTGTTGACCTCGACGGCTGGTACTTGACCGATGACCCCCAGGACCCGATCAAATGGCGTTTTCCCAGTCTCACTTTGCCTTCCAGAGGTTACATAGTAGTGTTCGCCTCCGGCAAAGACAGGGCGATGCTCGGAGCACCGTTGCACACGAATTTCAAGTTGAGCGGCAACGGCGAGTATCTGGCCCTTGTGAATCCTGACTTCGTGCCGGTCTCGGAGTTCTATCCGGAATATCCGAAGCAAGAAGGCGATATCTCGTATGGGCTGGCTCAAAAGGGTGGTGAGCCGGTCGGCTATTTCGAGGCGCCCACTCCGGGAATGCAGAATGGCCCCGCCTTCCCAGGGATCGCCGGCAAGGTACGTTTCTCTGTACCGAGCGGGCCGTTCACCAAATCGGTCTACCTGGAGCTGAGCCTTCCCGATGATGCCGCTGATGATGCTGTCATCCGTTTCACACAGGACGGGAGCGTGCCCACCGATTCGTCACCCATCTACACGAAGCCGCTTCTCATCAGCACGACTAGGCAGGTGCGGGCCAGAGTGTTCCAGCTTGGCTGGGGCAAAGGTCCGACCGTCAGCGAGACCTACCTTGGCCTCGACTCGAAGATTGTGAGTTTCACCTCCAACCTCCCGCTCGTGGTCCTCGAAACTTTCGGAGGCGGAAGCATCCCCGATAACGCATATGAGGCCATGTTTATGGCGATCTTTGAGCCGGGGGGCGGCAGAAGTTCTTTGCTCAATCCTCCCGACCAGGCCACACGGGCCGGAATCAAGAGACGCGGCGCCAGCACGATAGGACGGCCGAAACCATCCTTCGGTGTCGAAGCATGGAATGAAGTAAATGAAGACAAGAACATCTCGCCTCTGGGAATGCCTGCGGAGTCCGATTGGGTTTTGTGGGGCCCGTACAACTTCGATCTGGCATTGATGCGTAACCCCTTCATTTACGAGTTGAGCAATCAGATTGGTCGGTATGCGGTTCGGAGCCGGTTCGTTGAAGTGTTTCTGAACACAGGCGGCGGCCGTCTATCCAATGCGGACTATTGGGGCGTCTATGCTTTCATGGAGAAGATCAGCCGGGATGAAGACCGCGTTGACGTGGAGAGGCTGTTTCCTGAACATGATCGCGACCCGGGGATTACGGGCGGTTATATGCTAAAAATTGACCGGGCCGACCCCGAGGATCAAGGATTCAGCGCCGCCGGGCAAACGTTGCGCTACGTGTACCCGAAGGAGATTGACATCGAGACACCGGAACGAGATCCGCAGGAAAAGTACATTCGTGGCTTCATCAGTGATATGGGCTACGCGCTAAACAGTTCGAACTTCGCTGATCCCAATGTCGGATACGCCAAGCACATTGATGTGGATGCGGCGGTTGACCATCATCTACTGAATATCCTGACGAAGAACCCGGATGCCCTTCGCTTGAGCACCTATATGTTCAAGCCAAGGGGAGGGAAACTCGTATTCGGACCTATCTGGGATTTTGATCGTACCATGGGGTCAACCGATGGCCGCGATTTCGACCCCACCGGCTGGCAGGGCGGGACCGACTTTTTCAATTTCCCTTGGTGGGGACGAATGTTCCAGGACAGCAACTTCTTCCAAAGGTACATAGACCGCTGGCAGGAGCTCAGGAAAGACCAGTTCACCGAGAAGAACATCCATTCCATCATAGATCGTATGGCCAATGAGATTCGAGAGGCTCAGGTCCGTGACCTACAGAAATGGAACCAGCGGCCCCGTAGCCAGTATGGTGGCACGTTCCAGGGGGAGGTGGATCACCTGAAGGACTGGTTAGCGACCAGACTCACCTGGATGGACGAGCAGTTTGTCCCGCCACCGGTCTTCAGCAGCGACGGGGGAAAGATTACACCGGGCTTCACCCTCACCATGTCAGCGCCGCCGGAGGCGACGATCTATTACAGGCTCGACGGCTCCGATCCACGGCTGCCCGCCGGCAAGGTCTCCAAATCTACGCGGATATACGTCGAGCCGATTTCGCTTACGGACACCACCGACATCGTGGCCCGGACACGCATGCTCAACTCAAAGCCAAACCCCAACTACAATGTTGCCACCATGAGCGACTGGTCCGGCCCTACGAGAGCCCGGTTCTCCATCCATCCGCTGGCTACGGCCGGCAATCTGGTGATTACCGAAATCAACTACCACCCGCTTGCTCCAATGCCCGACGAGCTGTCGGTCAATCCCTACTTCGTGAAGGATGATTTCGAGTTCATCGAACTGAAGAATATCGGAGAAACCACCGTGGACCTGGTCGGAGTGGAGTTCACCACCGGGATCAGTTTCTCATTCCGCGACAGCGACGTCACCACCCTTGGCCCCGGCG
>Ga0209979_1000670_pt1 | contig 43787 bp, 73 predicted proteins | sample AnhtaG_FD_183114 | JGI IMG/M metagenome (GOLD analysis project Ga0209979, IMG submission 183114) | Deep subsurface microbial communities from Anholt, Denmark to uncover new lineages of life (NeLLi) - Anholt_01485 metaG (SPAdes) (version 2) | ecosystem: Environmental > Aquatic > Marine > Oceanic...
CAACTTTTGCAAATGCTGAACTGGAAATCACGCATCCGTAGCCTAAACCAGTGACGACATCGGCGTCCAGGTTCACCAATATATAATCAATATTGGTATTATAACAATATCCTACTTCTAAGCCTGCGGTGTCAGAGTTCAGCAACTCTAACCCAGACAAGCGGGAATTTTGCATGTGATTGACACTTAATATAGTCGAATCTATATGCGAATTGCATACAATTTTGATACCATCGATAATCACACTCTTTTTAGGATACACATCAACTGTAACTGTCTCAGCCCCGGTTATATCATAATTATCAGTCACCTGAGAAGTCAATGTAACAACATTTCCGGCTATTGAATGTACGACATGCAATTCGCCCTTGCAATAACTACCTCGATTATCCCAATACCAAAGAACATCTGATGTGAATATCAATAAATCTCCTGCTACGATATTTGATACACTCGCCAGTGTAACAGTCATATCTCCTACTTCCATCTCCGCACTGACGGTAGTTGACGCCTTAGCTGATGCCGCAGCATCGAAATCAAAGGTAGTAAAATCGTCATCTGGCTCGATAATAGCATTTGAACCTTTCATGAAAATATTTCCGTTTCCGGTTACTGGTTCTGTTGTTTTGTATCTACCTGGAGGGAAAAATAAGGTTTTGCCTGAAGAAAGCATGTCATCCATGCCATCCTGAATCGCAGGAGTATTATCAGTACCGCCACCTGCTCCGTCTCCATCCCCAACTGCACCATAAGCCCTGACATCAACATAAGGGCCTTTAGTTATGATGTCATTAAACTTACCTGTCTTTGAACCTATCTGCCGGTAATTCCTATCAAGCAGACTTGTCAAGTTATCCGCCCATCTTTTTACTTTGGGGTCTTCGATTCCAGATGTAAGTGGAAATAGCTGTGTTCTTTGGACATTAAGCATCATCCAGAGTCCCAAATAACTCTACCGTAGCCGTACAAGCAGTACCTGCTGCTGTAGCAACATTTATTTGAATAACTTCACCAGCAGTATATTCAATGCCTTTAACGGTCGTAGCGTTCGGAACAGGCATTAAAATACCCGTACACGCCGCCGCATTGAGTCCCGATAATGTCTGTGAACCGAGAAAATCAGTAAGGGCACCGACCTGTCCTATCGTTACTACCGCACTTCCACAACTGGCACTTATATTTCTCAATCGACCATAATCAAGTACGCACTTTTTGCCAGTGGGCACGGTGTATAAAGTTGTTGCCGCTACCGCGTTCAAATTGACCGAATCTACACTACCCAACATAACAGATACGTTGTGACTGAGAATGCTTGGATTATTTATCGTCATAATAATTCTCCTATCTAATAAGTGGTTGGATTACAAACCATCCTATCTATATTGCAAACTATCCTATCTTCATTACACACAAAATAAGTATGGTAGCCTGAATTGTCGTGTTGAGTTTCGAGCCAGGCCATTATTTCCGTGCCCCAAGTCCCATCACTTCCACCTTGTTCCGGATGTGTAGCCATTATGAAAGTCTCCTTCCCGTAGGTTCCCAATAAAGATTAACCCTACTAAATTCAAAATGCTCGCCTGAATTGGCATTCCTAAACCTCAATCTCGCCATCAATAAGTCCAACTTGCAATAAAGACGCTGAGGACTTGTTAAATCGCTGTTCAAACTCAATGTCCCAATACTTGTCCAAGTAGAACCCTTGTCTATCGAATATTCAACATCCAAGACACCTGTGAAATAAACATCTATCCTTTTTAACAGCCATCTACTCATAAGCTGGGTCGGATTCAGGTCTTTAGTTGCAAACCAGCCGTCAATAGCAACTCCATCTTCGTTATTGGTCTGCCTGCTGTATTCGTAAATATTCCCAAGATTATCCCCAAACAATGTAGTTGGCATAGCTTGTAAAATAGTCCTGTCGTCAATACGCCAGGTCTGCTGATTTATCGTTCCTACTAAATCATCTATCATCATTGTTGACTCACGCTCGTAGTAGCCATACATAGTTAGAAAATCGTTGAACGAGTGCCGCGTCCATTTATTCAGATTGTAATTGAAACACCAGGCAATATCGGGATAAGTAGAGCTTGTAGATGGTACGATAAGCCAATACTCTTTCTGCTCCTCAACTATCACCCCAAAGCATCGGTTCATTTCCTGGGGGTTCATTGTTGCAAATATCTCTCTCTGTACCTGCGTCCCTATCGACTCGTAATCTATACCGTTAAAGACATAGACATCATCCCAACCCAAATAGATTATTTCATCCCCTAAAGATTCAATCGTTTTACCTGATGAGCAGCCCGCCCCCGCTATCTTTTGGTCGAATTGGAATATATCACTCTCGCCAGTAGCGTAACCTACCCAGACGCTTCTCTCCTTAAAGACAACGAGATAGTCACCCTTGAATTTTATAGCACCTACAATCCAGTCGGCACCGGATATATCCTGATAACTGGCATTGCCATTTATGAAATCTTCTGGGTCTGCCGTATCTGACCAGCGTATCCTTTGAGGATAACGAGAACCATTTTCTGTAACATCCAAGAGGACAAGATAATCCTTAAACTCAATAACAAACTTCGCCAATAAGGAAGTTACGCCAGTTGGAAAATCGGAAATCAAATCGGAAATCGCTCCCGTACCCGTGAACTTCTTAATGGGGTCAACTCCGTTAGTCATTATCCACCAGGGGTCGGTCTCCGTAGTCTTACGAACATAATCGTAACTAAAGAAATCCTCATCATTGCCACTAAAGGTATCTCCGGTATTAGCGCCGAACGCTCCTGCCCCAAACAAGCCGGCTCCAAACAAACCAGGCGCATCACTCATCGTATCCCACAAACTCGAAGATGGCAGCCACTTGTATATCTGGTTCTCCGTAACTACTATGAGCCAATTATTACCTTTGAAGTCATAGAATTGGTCGCAGCCCATTATAGCACCGGACAAAGGAAGATTAGAACCCATCGTACTATAGCCATAGCGCTTCTTTATTAGGCCATCCTCAAAGAAGACGTTCCGGCAATCAGACATATCCGTAGATGCTATCAAATCCGCTGGCAGGTCGTATCTCAATCCACCGCGAGGGGCTATAATTGGTTCTATTTGTGTTGGCATTTAATGTCCTATTACTATCCAATACCCAACAAGCGCAATAGAAAATGAATTTGAAACCTCTAAAATTGATGTTTCACTTCCCGATTTTGGCTGTGCACTCATAGCAGTAATAGAAGTATATTTCCCTTTTATAGTAACTTGTGCAGATATTACCCCGTTTGGGAAGGCCGTTCCGTAAGTTACTTCTCCCGTTGAATTTGCACCTATAGACGCCGTTACACCCATCTTCATAATCAAACCACCATCAAAGGTATGGCTTTCTCCACCCGAATAAGCCGGGTCTTGGATTGCAGAAATCTGGTCATCTACATATTTCTTATTGACAATCTGAGCATCGGCCGCAGGAGCCCCGGAAGTCGCTAATGCCGATGTATCAGCTAAGGTGGCTACGCCCTGTTGAGTAAGTGTACCAGCTATAACCGTATTTCCCGTAGCCCCTGCTACCGTGAATTTATTAGTGTTAATGGTAATATCAGAAGTAGCCGAACCCAATAAATCCATACCGGCAAGCAGTTCTAAATTACCGCCCCCAAAATTTCCTCCGGTTGTCAACTGTATCTCGTCACCATCCTCATCCTGCCAGAAAAACTCGCACTTGCCGCCAACCGCCTTACAGTACAATCTGCCATAACCCGCCGAAGGTTGGGCCACACTTGCCTGCTCGTAGAACTGAAGGTACTGAAAGTGCTGACTCAAAGTGTTCTCGCCAGCCACAAAACCATACACCATATTCTTTATCCTGTCGGAAATGTCACCTCTGACATTCTGTATGAAAGTATCCAAGTCGCTGGCCTGCTCAGTGCCTATCGGGACGCCATCTTGCCAGTTCCGTGTGAAAGCCATTTTTTATTCCTTAATCATAATGTGTGTCGTTATAATAATATCCCGATGTCGAAGGCTGACCTTCTCCTAAAGCTACTCCGGCAATGGGTGTCATTCCTGTTTCTAATCCTGAAAGTTGCAATGCCTGATCAACCTTGAGCATTTCAAGAAATATCTCGATTTTCTTATTCTTCCAATATTCCGCCTGCTCTTCGTCCATGCCGAATCTATACCCTTGCTCGGTAGCGTCATATTCCAGAACTTTAGGATAATCGTCTGTAATCGTATTGGTTGTATTGGAATCGGAAAGAGCGGGCAAATAACCGTAATACTCCAGATTTATCGTCCAGGCCGAACCACTGTTAGAACTGTGGTCAGGCAAAGGGTATAACCATAAGTCGCCGTCATCTATGCAATAAACCGAAGGCGTGCCCTTGTCCGTTGTATCCTTAAATCGGCTATCGTTCTCTATGTCCTGCTTGAGCATTCGAGTTAAGGGAACTCTGTAACTATCTGAATTGACAAGCTCACAAGATTTCTCCACTTTGAATTTCCAAATAGAACCCGTGCCGTCCGGTAGGGCATACCGCCTCTGCTGGTCAACGGTAGAGGCAGTGACCTCCCTTTTGAGCCAGCTAAAATTATGAAGGATATGTTTATTGGGAAGAAATAGTGAGCCTCGGCATACCCATTGCTGGACATTATTGATATATTCATCAATCTTATCACTATCGAGGTCACTGCTATAATAACCACTTGGCCAATTGGCCTGTATATCCACTCTAATATCTGCTAAAGCCATTAAACCGCACTCCAAGAAACCGTGTTATTTTCATTTGCGTTCGCCCAGGTAACGCTGTTATTCTCTGCCGCATTCGACCAGGAAACTGCATTGTTCTCGGTAACGTTATTCCAGAGGGCGGGCACTATCACTACCTGCTCTTCTTTAGCTGTGAAGCTATGCAGTATGCCAGGTAAACTATACACTTGTAATGCTGTTATCTGTGCCATTATACAATCACAAAAGTTACATTATCCGCAGGCGCCTCAGTCAAAGCCGTTACTGTAAATTTTCCTTCTCCTGATACCAGCGAGTACGCTGTTATATCAGAGGCTTGGTTTTGCAATGCCCCGCTTGTAAAGATTACTATTCGCCCCTTATAGTGGTCTGCCGTAGCTTCCGTTATGTCATCACTATAAAATACAGTAGTGGACGCAGCGGTATTATCGTGGCTTACAGTACCCGACACAATCGTAGTGGCTGAGGACGCAAGGTTATCGGTTACTACCTTAACAGCATCAATGTCCGCAGGGAGATTAGCTGCCGCAAGCTCCGCTAATCTTGCCTCAGTGCAAACACTGGCAAGGGCAGCACTGTCAGTCCCTCTCATAGCAGTTGTAGGTATCGCATCGAGCAATAAATCCAGCCTGCCTCCGTTTATCCAATCAGTTAGCGCAGCTAATCTTGCCTCAGTGCAAACGGATGCAAGGGCCGCACTATCTGTACCCCGCATAGCGGTCGTAGGAATGGCAGCAATATCTGTTGGGAGATTTGCTGCTGCTAACTCTGCCAACCTTGCTTCTGTGCAGACTGAAGCGAGAGCCGCACTATCCGTTCCTCTCATAGCAGTTGTAGGAATAGCTGCAATATCTGTCGGTAAATTAGCAGCATCCAATTCAGCAAGCCGTGTCTCGGTACAAACTGAAGCTAATGCAGCACTGTTAGTCCCAACCATGTCGGTATTGGTTGTGCAGGTTCCTATCGTTTGACTCGCTAAGGCCGTATCTAAATCAAGAGCATGTTGTGCTGAGGCATGGCCGTAAGTCTCAATTATAAGTGCATCATCAAGCCACACCTTTGTTGCTGAGTCTATGATGTAAACTACTATCCGAGCAGCCTGCATCTCAGTAGCAGTTAAGGTAATAGAGTAACCATTTCCTTCATCAACAAAATCATTAGTACATGTCGCCTCAGCTCCTTCATCCTTCATTACCGTGCAATCAGACCCTCCATCTGCCGCATCGACCCTTAAATCGACACCATCTACCTCATAAAGCACAAAAGGTATCTTGGCCTCAACACCATATTTTCTTAAATGAATACCTTGCATTAACCAGCCCTCCTTCTGCGAAATATTGGTATCCCAGGTGGCGCTCCTGCCGTATAAGCCGCAAGAAGAGCAATCTCAGCGGGGTCTTTGAACATACAAAACGGCTCTCGGTAGAGTAAGGCTATTTCAGAAGCGGAGAGGGCGCGATTATATACAAGATAATAAAAACATTTCATCTTCGCAGGAATATATTCATCTGAACCTAACCGTAAAGTCCAAGTGGTTTCTACTTCAACAAGCGTATCTTGTCCTTTTAATACACCATTAACATAACCCTTTGCTAATCCTGCACCATCAATTGTTATAGCTACAGTATTTTTTTTATTCCAATTACCAACACCTACTGCATCGGATATAATCAAAGCATCATAATTAGTTCCATCACCTGTATATAAAGTCAAATCATCATCGGTCTGCATTTCGAGAAGTGCATATTTATATGGAGCGCCTGCCCCTTCTTGAGCTTGCCAAAGACAGAAATTCTCTGTATTTCCTTCATCATAACAGCAAATAATAGTGAAATTTCTTGTTGTAAGTGATACTGAGGTGTTTATATAGTCATTCTGACTATCAAAGAGTAAACAAGAACCTCCTGAACCAACATTCCATTCAGCACCAACAATAGTGCTTGCTCCAGCATTCCTGCTCAAATTATTAACGGTATTGCCTGAGCCTACAAGCATAGGGTAATATCCGACAAGACCCTGATTGATAGGTTCATCCCAATCTATAGGCCATCCTATAGGCGGTTTTTGTTGATAGGGCCAACCCATTAAGCATCAGCTCCACAAGCCGTCTGCCATACTATTTCACAATTATCCACAGTAGCATCAAGTATGAAGAGACGTTTGTTTATATGATTCAAGTTTCCAGCAGTCGGATTAGCAACAGCAATAACTTTTTGTCCTGCCGCTGCCGTACTCAATACATCTGCCTTGAAAGCGGTTTTTCCAGACAATACAGAGAACCTCTGATATACTGTCCATTCAGAAACTGTCACTTCCTTGCGAACTTCGACAATGATTTCCGTACCGAGATGTGCAGTAGTGCCGGCAAGAGCAACGTCAACATGAATCAGAAGCTCGTAAATATTTGTTAAGACTATCTCAGTACCTGCAACTATCACAGCATTCAAGGCAATAGAGTTCCATTCCATTGATTGCGTATTTTGAGTTTTCGTGACTGTTGTTGTAGTAATGCCCGAAGTCTTAGTCTCTCTGACTCTTGCAATAACTGTTGAGCCTGTAGCCCCATTGTTACTGATTAAGACACGAGCACCTGCTAAACTTAAACAAGGAACATAAATTGGCTTAGTGACTAAAGCCTCTCCTGCTTGTGCATCTGCGTCAACGGTATAAATATCCGCTGTATTGAGATGCTCAAAATCTAAATTATTAAGGACTTCTATTGTATCTACTGCTGCCATTTGTTAATCTCCTTAACTTACTTTCTTGGGCCAGGCCTGAAACAGACCGAGCCTACTATAATCACCGCTATACGAAAAATTCAGATGTTCAAATTTCTTTCTTGCCTGATGCCAGAATCGCCTACATTCAAAAAGCGGTGCTTTCAAATAATCACTGTTCTCGCTCCAGATATGATATTCCCCTATCATAAAAAGGAACTTGCTCGCCGCTTCTGGCGTGATGTTCTTAAAGGCGTCTATCTCTCCGCCCTCGCAATCCCATTTGGCTAAATCGAAACGCTTTATTCCGTATGCACTAAGAATGTCCTCAATAGTCAATAATGCAACATCGGCAACAGCAATGCTATTGTAGAAACGATAACCTTCGTTGATATATTTCTCCGCTTCTTCCTTCGTTCTCACCACGTTACCACCTGTCGTAGAAGGGCTATGGACGAGATAATTACATTTTGGGTTATAACCGATGGCAGCCTGTAAAATATGACACTTTTCATCCCACAATCCATTGTCCTTCAAGTTCATCTTATATAACTTGCAGTTCATAGGTTCCGGTTCCACTGCGACCAGAATTGCATCAGGCCACAAAGACTTAGCAAAAACACCAAAGCTGCCAATATGACCACCAACATCAAGTATGGTCTTAACATTGCTTCCTATGGCCTGTCGTAGTTCGGAAATGCCGTATTCATCGTTACCTATAACTTCGGTGATGATGTTAATATCATGCCAAGGAACGGGAACTCGCACATTCCACAAAAAACCAGCTTGTTTAACTTGGGCTATTTCCATTTCTTTCCCAATAGGCAAATGGCCGCTTAATTACAATCTCGTTTTTGGGCAAAGAATCTACAAACTTTATTACACCGGAACACGTCGAAAGATAATCGTGAAACAATACCCTTCCGCATTTTTTAGTTAATTCAAAATCCTTTTTCACAGATTCATAATCGTGATGACCGTCTATAAAAACGAAATCGAAATCTATACCGTTAATCACTTCTTTTTTGTTCTCGTCGATAGTAACAATATATTCGATTTTTTCCATTACTCCGGCATAAGCCCATAAATACATCGCCTCTTCAAAGTATTTAACATCCAGCGTTATAACCTTATCCGCATAATGAGCCAGAAGAGCGGTAGAGACACCGCGAAATGTCCCTATCTCAAAAGCGGTTTTTATATTCATATCATTAAATATTTTTCTCAATAGTTTTTCTGCACTACTTACTATATGAGTAACTGGACATTCATAACTTAACGCCGTGCCCCTGATGACACGCCTCCCAAATTCAGCGGCAATCATTTCCAAGAAGTGCTCATCCCCAACTATATCCTTATTAGAAGTCTCACCTGCATATACACGAAGATACTTCTGTTTTGATGATATTTTCATCTGGTCCGTTTTGACCATTAAAGTTTCCATTGACTAACCTCTATGCCTTCTATTGTCGTAAAGTCCTTGGTGTAAGTCAGAGCATCAAGAGCTATCCTGACTTCGGGCGAGAAATCCTTCGATGAGAGCTTGTCTTCCATTCTGCCTCTTCCACCCGCCCAGTGCAGGACTTTTACCCTCCTGCCGTTGCAGACAAAACCATCACCATCAACTCTTATATCCTTCCAATGCTCTCTCGACCGCTCGTTGTAATAGACATCGTGCTCATCAACTATCTTCAAGCGGAACCTCTTGCTAAAGGCAAGGTTGTTAAAATGAACCTGATTGGACTTGCCGCCATTCGGCTTATACATCAGTTCCGTCCATTCCTTGCAAAAATCGGAATTGGTAACGGCAGTTACACCGGCATTGAGATATACCTGTTCCCCGATATTCAGAGAGCCTGCTATATCGTAATCCTGTTCTAAGAACTCGTCTAATCTATCACAGACCACCGTATCGGCGTCGAGATATATCACGCAATCGAAATCCTTTAACAGCATCTCACATAATCGGGGACGTATCTCAAATGCCTTGTACGCTTCCGCTGATTCTCGTATCTCGCCCAGAATCTTCTCCTCATCTTTGCTGTCATAAATATAAAAAGGTATTTCAGGATGATATTTGCTAAATGATGCCCTCACTCTTCGAGCGAGCCTGTGGGTAATCTCATCATCGGCTATGGTGAAGGCGCAGACCTTCTTAGTATTCAAGGCTATCATTCGTCGCGTCTTCCATTCCTGATAATACTTTTCCATAGCCTCCAGAATAGTTTCAGGCTTTAGATTCTCCATACACTTCGCCGCCTTGCCAGCGATTGTCCCTTTGGGGCAGCTATTGGAATATATCAATCTATGACACGGATGGCATTCGCAGTCTTTAGCGCTCAAGGGCGTGACATTCTTCCAATATTTAGTTAAGTTCTCCTCGGACGCCGTACTCAAAAAGACAATTTTCGGAGTATCAAAACACGAAGCTGCATTAAGAACGCCAGTGTCGGGGCCAATAACAAGATCGGCGTATTTCGTCATTAAGAACGCTTGCCTGACCGTCCAGATACCACTTTTATTCTGGGTCAAGGCATTTTGCCATTCGAGTATCCGGCACATCTCATCGCCAACCGTATATAATTCAACATCCTTTTTATGAGTAACACAAAATTCGGTCGCAACATATTCGGCCCAGGGATATGTCTTATTAAAACCTGAACCGCTCAAGACCCAAATGACGGTGAATTTGTCCTTGTGAAGATTCATAAAGTTGCGGGCTAAATGTTCCTCGATTTCCGTAAAATGCAACTCCGGCAAACTACCCTTGAGTTTAGAATAACCAGCTACCTCTACCGTCCTGTCAAGATAGTTCACATTACATTCGGCGTGACGTTTTTCATGAGGCCAATCATATTCCTCAGTACCCTCACACTTAACAAGGACACCTTCGATAGATTGTGTCAAATTGATGACCTTTGCGAATCCCACAGAGATAAGCTCCCAATAATTCGACAATTCCACATAAGGAACGTCAGTAGGGGAATGATGAACTATAAACTCATCAATGTTGGGATTTGATTTTAAGACCTGTGCATTATAGTCCGCACAGTTCATAACAACATAATAACCTTCTTTTTTAAGCTGCTTGAGTATCGGCGTAACCCATACGGTATCACCCAAAGCACCATATCGAATAACCAACGCCTCTTTGTCCGTTTTCTTGCTTCGGGGGAAAGATACCTGCCCTATATGAGGGTCGGGCCTCATCAATTCCTGGGGACATTTCGTAGAGGCAAATGCTTTTCTGATAACAAGCTGCCAGGAATATTCGTTGGATTCGTTATGCCTGGTGGCTGTTATCTTCTCGGCGTTACCGAAATTCCTTAGAATGTCCCAGGCATCTTCCCATATTAAATCCTTCTTCCTAAATGGAGGGGCACCAAATGTGCCAACGTGGGGATAGAAGTCTCTGTCCTGCTCGTATAGAATCAAATAACCACCTGGACGTATTACCCGCCACCATTCCTCTAAAACGGCATTAGTGGCAAGAAAATTCCCCAGTTGATGCGCACTGAATACATAATCAAAGGCATTATCGCCAAAGATACCCAACGCATCACTGGCTGATAAGTCTAACTCTATCTCTGCACCCGAGCCTATCTGTCCTATTCCTATAGCGCTCTTTATGATTTTTTCTGTGTTTGCGCTTAGGTCTAAACCAAAGCCTCGGCACAAAGTTGAGATTCTATATCTGCATTTCCTCGACTCGTAACCCACTGGCATATCTGGTGCCCACATAACTAACTCCTAAAATCTTTCCTGGTATTCGATGTAACATCTAACGGCACCCGGCGCAAAGGTCTGAACCGTCCCATCCCATCCGGTAATCGAAGCTCGGATGTTAAAACCCGTCCCAGCGGCTATATTGGGTGAAACGATAGTGCCGTCCACCATAACACCGGCAACGGTGCCAACTGCCGTTACGCGCGCCTTGGTTACTGTGCCCTGACATAGCTCAAACTGGGTCGTCATACTTGTCGCGTGGGCACCGGCATCCGGTGCTACTTCCGGCAAGACCTTGAATCCCGTCAACTTGATAGTCTGAAAGAACTCCAAACGGTCAAGTAACGTAGCCGAAGTCTGCTGATTGGTATTCGTTGCTGTTGTTCCTTTAAGGGCACCGGCAAAAGTCGCGCGGAGGTTAGTTATCATTTTTTTCGCCTGATAGCGTTCTGCATCGTAAGCCATAATTAACCTCCTTTACTTGGTTGAAGTGATGTGAACAATATGCTCATCCTGGCCGGAATCCGAGGCCTTCCACATCCTCTTGAAGCCGAGGATTCCATACCAGGCCAGACCTTCGGAACGACCGTAGTCTGTCGGTATCTTCTGACGCAACTCTTCGGGAACAGCTATTCCTTCCATTACAGTCTGAGCACCGAAGATAACTCCTTCGCCCAGGGTGTTAGTTCCCGTAGAGCTGCCGAGAGTATTGACGAGATAGTTGGTCTCTCGAACGCACCGACAGTTATAGATACGTCCGACCTCACCGGCAAACAACCTTTCAGGGTCGCCATATTTAGCAGCATCCTGAAAAGCACCGTCATCGTAAATAGACCTCAAGGAGTTCACTGAGAATATGCCGACATAATCTTCGCCGTCATAAGGCTTTACATTCTTGGTGCGGAACCAGTCAACTATCTCCTGGATATGATAGACTGAAGGACTGACCTTGGCGATATTAGACGTCGCAAAAGTCGCCGCCGCCGCCAAAGCCCTGCTCTCCCAGGTTCCCGAAGCTGTCGTAAGGCATACATACTTACGCTGGGAGCGTTTGAACTCCCGTCCGCACGCCTTATCCAAGATGGAGGCCATATCATCCCTGAGAACTACCTGAGTCGGGTCGCTTACATCAAATTGACTCAGTGCCTGCAACTTGCCTGTAAAGGGAATACTATTACCAAATTCCGACATGGTAATAGTGCCTCTCGACAAAGAGAATTGATGCTCCGGCATTACATTGGTCTCGACAAGGGTTCCGCCTGCAGTACTTATAGCAGCGACCTTATTCCAATATAATGTTTCACCGACTTTTTTGCCCCAACCCTCTTTAATATCCGCGAACTGTCTAAACTTCATTAAGGGAACTAATGCATGCCGCAACGTCTCCGACAAACGGGGGTTCGTTAAGTAACCACCTTGGGCATCAGCCCCTAAATACATTTGCTGTCCCATTTTTTATACTCCTACTACAAACCTTTTCTTTTCGCAATTTGTGCTTTTCGCTTGGCGAAATATTCTTCTTTAGTCTCGCCTTGCTCTTCTTTTGTAGGAGCAGTAGTACCAGCCGATTCGAGTCCGCTGACTCCGGCAAGCTCTTCTTCCTTCTTTTTCAAGGCATCTTTAGCTTGCTGTTCGCCTTTGGCCCGTTCGGTTTCGAGGAATTTTGTTACAGATTCGGCAGTTCTATCGAGAATCTTACCTAATGACTCGCGCGGATGCTCTTTACGCATCCGCAGAATAGTCGGCCCCACCAAGGTCTTTTCATACGGAGCTAATTCCGGATGAGCTACTTGGAATTGAAGGGCCATTATCTGAGAATTGCTCTTATTCTCTATGCCGATAAGTGCTTCCTGCATAGTTTTTTTGCTGACGTAGCCTTCTGCATCCGTATCAGTTTGCGTCTCAGGAACGGTCTTGCCCTGAGCGGCATCCCAATTGACGTAAGGACTGACAGTATCGAGCAATTCATCTTTAGACTTATTGTCTTCTGTAAGTTTCTGAATTTCTGCCTGCGAAGTCTTATACCTCGCCTCATAGTCCACAGTTTCTTCTTTCTTGGCTTCTGTCGCTTGGACAGTACCAGATTGAGTCTCTGTGGCTGCTTCTGTTTCCTTTGCCATTACTACTTTCTCCTAATAAAATGTTTTTGCGTTTCCGTTTTACCCAAAACGTAAAAGACAAATAAAATACCCCTGCCAATTCTCAACGAGAGAACTAACAGGGGTATCTTCCAACTTGACCTGTAAATACTTATTTAGTTTTTAATGGCGTTGGCAGGATTCTAACCTGCAATTTGAAACGCCCTCTGGCAAAACAAAACTATCATTTCTTTCATTTTGCTTCGCCACAGTGCGCTACTGTCTTCGAGGGTGCGTCTGACAATTCCGCCACAACGCCTTTCTGCACTTCATTTTGCGCATCCTTTAATAAGGAATCAAAAAGAAACTGCTCAAACTCACTCAAAGGTCTCAAATATGACTCTGCCCTTAATTGATTTAATAATATTTGTTTCCAATCTATAGGCTTATATCCATAAGCCATCCTTTGAGCGGCCATACCTTGAAAGTCATAACCTAAAGGTAGCTTCTCGGCACCTAAAGTTAGCTTCATCTCACCAAATAATTCACTAAATATTCCCATCATCAATCTTACTCCTATTACTCTCCATCTTCTGTACCAAAAAAACTAAGTTGTTTTCTTTGAAAACCATCCCCATAACAATTTTCTTCTATTTCCCAGATAGAATGTTCACAGTAAACTATAAGCCTACCTTGATATTTCTCCAACCCTATTATTGAATCAGGTTCAAAATCCATATAGTTTGATTGTTTCCATTCTTGAACAGGCTCAACGCCATTCACTGCAATCATATCAGGAGTAGGGGTTCCTGAATAATCCGAAACTCTCTTAAATCCATCAGGTAAAGTCTTTTTTGTCTGTGGTAAGAATAACCAAGTCAGAGAACCGATAATAGATTTTAGAAAGTTACGGCGTTTCATTTATCTTACTCCTGCTTTCTTGCTCCTGCTTTATTGTTTCGGGGTCAACTTCGACAAAACCATAAAGCATTTCTCCATCCACGCCGTAGTTGCCGATTTCCGCAGTATCAAGAATAATATAATGCTTATCTTTAAGCTCAAAGTGGTATCCCTTAACCACCTCATCTTCCCCAATTATTTTTGCCCGGCATTTCATTTATCAATCTTACTCCTATTACTCACATATACATCCTTGATTATACCATTCTTGCAGTGGACTTCAATAGTTATCTGGCCGGTAAAATCAGAATTTTCATCAAAAACCTTCAACATCTCTTTTTTTATTTTCTCGCACGTATTTAATAGTTTTTCCAAGTCAATCATCCTTCTTCAAGGTCTCCCACTGCTCGATTCTCTGCTCCGCCACCTTACCCTCGTTAATATAATAATTGATTACATCAAATAGCTTCTTAATACCATTTATGGCCTCCTGGTAGTGTATAATTTGAAGATGGTTTTTCTCCGTTAGAATGCCTTTGGTTAAAGTATCTATCTGTCTATCGAAAATAGGCATTAAGACCTCTTTCCAGCCAGGATGTTCCGTCAAACCCTTGACCTTACCGGCTGTTTGAACGGCTTGGTTGACATCTTTGAGTTCTTCTTCGCTCTCGATAGGCTTTAATGCCTCTTCTTCTTTGTCTGCCATCTCTTTTTCCTTTTGGGTTTCTTTAAGCGGGGATTAGTCAAATTGCCGCCTTGCTCCGGTGAACCTATGTGCATCTGCTGTCCCATTTATTTATCCCTTAGCTCTACGTTTCCAGTGTAGTCCTCTTGCTCTTGAAACAAAACCTGACCAATAACTCTTGATAACTCTACCATAAATCTGAGAATCTTTATCATCAAATTCTATTGACGGCCAATATAAAAAACACCAAATATACTCACCACGATACTTACACCAAACCCAATCAAAAAAACCGCCAAGATTTTCAAGTAATCTTTTCATTTATTTCCCTATCCTTCCTATCGCCGCGTTAGCCTGACGAATGGCACTGCCCTCGCTTGCCCCTTTTCTTAGGGCTTGATTGGCTATCCTCGCCCACAAACTCTGCTTTTCAGGGGTGTTGGCCTTTTTTGTCTTATGCTTCGCGTCTTTCGCCTTCCAGGGCATTATTTATTATTCTCCCGTGGCTGCTTTTTGACAATCACAATCTTGAATATTGCCAGTTTCATAATATCTGCATTCTGCCGTATGTCCTGTATTACCTTCTGTCATCCTTTATTCTCCCGTGGCTTTGGTGTTCAAGAGAGCGAGAGCTTGGTTATACTTTTCAAGATTGATAAAACAATATTTTTCAGTATCATAGCCACCTGTTCGATATAAAGTGGCATTAACTGAATCATTATCTAAAATTGCACTTTCCAACAATTCTTTTATCTTTTTCTTTTGGTTCATCCTACGACCAATTCTCTTTTAATTTCATTATAAATTGCAACCTTTCGCTTGAAGTCAAATCGCAATCGTCAAGAGGCGTTGTTTTTATGGCTTTTTGGCATCTTTTACAATAAAATGTAATAACACCCGAACACAAGGCATAACCAAACTCACCTTCGCTTCTTACGTGAAAACCAAACTTACATTTAATTGGTCGAGTCCACCAAAGCCACAATCTTAACCTTATGCCTTTTAGCCATTTATACACAGTATATTTCAATACTTCGTCCATCCTAAGCCGAGCTATAAGCCGACTGGGCCGGAGCGTCTCCTTCCTCATCCGTACTGCCGCCACGAATCTTCTTAGAACTAACCCCAGGCGCGGTATAACCCTTTTTTATTGCAGAGGTGTTGGGAACACCAGGCGCCAGGTGGGCAGTCTTGCCCGAATAATCAGGGTTCGGAGCGGCAGTTAATTTCGCAAAGTTTTTAATCTTGCTAATTGACTTTATGCCTGTACCCGCTACGCCTTTCTTCGGCCTGTTCTGATTCCACGGCCTCTCGGCGTGCTTTCTCTCTGGCATCGCATTGTCCGAAGTCTTAACGGTCGGCTTGCCTGCTGTCTTCTTTACCTTAACTGTTGACTTGATTGTCATCTTCGACCGTTGGGTCTCCAGGGTCGGCCCCGTTATCTTGTTCGACATTTTTTGTCTCCTTTTCTGGTGGTTTTCCCGTAAGAATTTCTGTTAAAGTAGCTTCTTGTGTTATCGGTACTTGAGGTACTCTAACATAACTGCTCTCAAGGCACTTGACACGGGCCTCAAGCTCATCTAATCTCTTTTCGATTCTTATTTGTCCTGTGCTTGCCATTTCTAACTCCTTATCCTGGGATTTCCACTTTTATAATGAGAATTTGCTTTGGACCAAATGCGATAAGATTCTCAGCAACCTCATTTGGCTTGTGATATATTACTCCTGATACCTGCCATCCACTACCTGTCTTATAAAGAGCTAAATAAATCTCATTTGGCTTCTGTGTTTCTATGATTTTACCCTCAATAATTCTCGGTTTCTTCATCATATTATCCCGTCATTTTCACTATCTTATCTTCCGGCATTCCCGCCACTTCCCGCTTGGCGTCAGACTCAGCCTTTTGCTGTATCGACATCTGCTGTTCGGGCGTTATCTTCTCAGTCATAGTCTCCGGCTCGACATAAACGTCCGAAAGATTGTAAATGCTCAAGAATTTCTTATATAAATCGGCGGTGTCGGTCATCTTGTCTAAAACAGGACTCTGCAAGGCCATTGCTAATACCTGACCGACCCTATCGACCAGCTCCTTCTGCATTATCATCAAAGACAGACCGCCGACGCTGAAAATATAATTGTCCTCCCTTGATTCGTAATCCGAGAATTGAACGTATAAATCATAAGACATCTCCAATAGCGGCCTAAGAGAGTTCTCCTCTAAATCGCGGGCGATAACATCGAATAAGCCCCTCGATTGGGCCGTCTTTAATTGCACTTCACCTAAAGTCTTGGACTTCTTGCCCGGCATACCACTGACAAACTCGGTGACATTGGAACCCTCCTGCTGGAACCTGTCAATTAGCTCTATCGCCGCCAAAGCGTCCCTGCCTACCGGAGTAGTGGGAACCTCCTGAAGAGACGGCCCTGCCCCCGATACGTTTTTCTTGAGCACCTTTCCAGGGTAGATGGCTGTTAAAGCCTGCGGCTCCATAAAGTCGGAAGGATTGGCCTCATAAACCTTATTGATGGAAAAATTCAAGTTATCAACGTAAAGATTGACAATATTATTCATTAGGTATTGCAATTTGACCTGGGGAGCTATCAGACTCGTGCCGTCCGTGCCCCTATGCGGATATACCAAGGGCATTGTCATTACGTAAGGCGGTCTCTTATGCCTAAAAGGATTCTCCTGCTTGCGCACGAGATGCTTCTTGTTCGCTACCATTATGAGAAGATTCTCCTCGATGTCCTTGCCGTCCTCTGATATTACATCGCCCCAAAACTCCTTCAACTCAACTTTCTTAGAGACGGGAGTATATTGGCCCAAACCCCTCCTCTGTCTCTTTTTCATCTCCTTTTCAATAGGAGCGTCCTCCTCAATATCTTTGGCCTCTTTAACCTTCCAGGCCGAGGGTTCATCCTTGACCCTCTTTAAGAATACGGCTAAATCCATCTCCTTGCGTTCTACTATATACTTCGGCCTCTCCTCCTGAAAAGGCATATAGTCCGGACAGATAGATAAATTCATAATGTCCACATTCTCGTACTTGGTGCGTTTGTTCTTCTTGTCCCATAAGACCTTCGGCACGCCCAATCCCAAAAGAAACGCCACCTTGACCATCTCCGAGTATATATTAGTCAAATTCGTCCGTCTTAGACTCCGCTTAAAACCCTTCTCGGCTATCATCATTCGATTCTTACGCAAGTCTATGTTGGTCTTGACCTTCTCTATGGCAATTTTCAATTCGCCCATCCCATCCGCATCTTCATCGAGACGCAACTGCTCCTCCAGGTCAGCCAAAACCTGCCTGTCCTCGTAATCGTCCAATTCCATCTTAAAGAGCTTGCGGGTCTGTATTACCGCCCTCTTGACCTCACCAGAGGCCTTCTCGACCTGCATAAACGTCTTGGGTATGAAACATTTGCTCTGCCAACCCTTCTTGTTGCTCCAATCCTGCTTGTTCTGATATAATTGCCATAACTCCTCCCAAACCGTCCGCCGGGGCTTGGCAGAGTCCTGGCCTTCATTCCAGCACTTCTCTACGTATGCAACGTAGTATTCGTCAGTCGGTTTCTTTTTTCTTGGCATTGATAATACTAACTAATTGTTGGTCTCTCTCTTTTATTACTTTCGTTAAGGCTGCAATATGCTCGAAAATCTCAAGCATCGTACTCCCCTCAAATAACTGGTCTGTAATTGTATAAATTTTATAAAGTTCAATTATTCTTTCTGGTTTTAGTAGTTTGGGTTTTGCGTTTATCATATCACACTCACCGTGGCATTACGTCACCAGATACTTAATAAGACAAGCTATTACCAGTGTGCCTACAATAATCTTCCATACAACTATAATTCTACCTATCCATTCTTCCATAATAATATCCAATTCGTTCTCGGTAATATCTTCGAATTTTCTCATATCACACTCACTGTGGCATAGCTATCGGCCACGCTCATGTCCTCTTCATATACTCGAAAATCATCTATAGCTGGAGCTTTGTCGTAACTCCACAGTAAAATCACGTAACAATCGCCTCTATCCGGACTATTACCCAGCCTTTTCTTTATCTCCGACTTAGGCTCTACTAAAGTCTTGCCGTTCCTATATTTGTATTTGGGCGTGGTCAACTGCCTTATAACCTTGTCACGGTCGGACTGGCTCAAATCCTCCATCTTCAACTGGACATGGCCCCTGGATAATTTCTCGGCCCCTGTGCTCCATATCTCCGAGCGCAAGTTATAAAACATATTCGGACGGCCCGACTTTCCCTGTGGGGTATATATAATAACCTTCTTACCTTGGGCCGATAATGAACGGGCAGCACAAAATCCTATATCTCCACCCGTCTGCTCCAAAGCGATAGGGCAGTTATGCTTGAGGACACTTAACTGGGCCAGCTTGTCCACCAAGACCGGAAAATCACAATAAGGCATTATCCACTGTTCCTCGATGTCTGTGGTCTCGGCATACATTATAACCGTCTCATCATCACCAAATCCTGCAGTATCACAAGCTAACCTCGGATGCCTTGATAAGCCCTGTATCGTCTTACCTGCGGCCTCCCGCAGCCATTGGGCCTTGATTATCTGGTCTGCACCCTCTAAAGCATCCCAAGAACCGTACAGATAAGCCTCTAATAGCTCCGGCCTGTGGGCAAAAGTCTCCTTCAAGACCCCAATATACTCCTGTGATAAATAAGGGTTATCGCTCGGTAGAGCCTGAATAAATTTACGATGTATTGTCTTATCTTCCATAGTTACGCTGCGACATCTATAAACTCCTGCTTTTTTGGGTAAGGGAAAACTTTAATGATGTTGCTCTTTTGTAATCTTCCCACTTACCTGTAACTAAATATTTCAGACGAGGAATACTTACTGCAAGCTCTCTAAGCAACTTTCTATATTCTTCCACTCCATAAGGATTTTCCAACATACCATTATTAACAAAATGACGAACATCAGGCATCCCCACAGTCTGTGGTAAATGCTCAGGAACTTCAGTTGTATCTATAAACTCCTGCTTTAACCAGCACTGGGCTGGATTCGCCGTCAGCAACCCCTTACCGGGTATCTTGACCCCACCCAGAGACAATCGCCAGAAGGTAGCCGTCCTCAATAGACTTATATCATCTTTAAGAGTCTCCTCGGCTTGATCTAAGAAATAAAAGGCCAATTCTGCACTATTGAACTTATTGACCGTCTCCCTATTATCAAGGCCGCCCGTCAATATCTTAACCCTTTCCTCAATAATTATCTCAACTGGCTGGCCTTTTAATCTGTAACAATCGCCGGGTATGGCCTTCTTCCAAGACTCGAAGGTGGTATCGTAAAAGTCCTTACCGACCTTCCTGCCCATAAAGCCTACAGGTATCGGATAGGCAGGTCTTTTCTTAACATGCTCCTTGGCAAGTCTTACGGCCTCCAGATATACCAATAGACAGCCACCGTAGCTCTTGCCGCCATATTTTGCCCCTCCATAGAGAAGCTCCAGGGCTATATCATTCTGCATCCAGTAATCATAAGCCTTGGATTGCTTCACGCTAAAGTCTATGTGAAAGTTTCTCATTCTTCTGCTTTCATTTGTGTTAGACCTACGTTTATGCATATACTCTCGTTGATAATCTGTCTTAGCCTGTCCTGTTAATGGCATTACACAGTCTCCTCCTCAGGAGAACTATTACTATATCTTGCAATATAAGCCTCATGCTCCCTTTCTTTCGCTTCTACGTCCTCATGTGGCCTCTCAGGAACTTTCTCGACCTTATTTACTGTTATGCTTATATTCAAAGGATTGTCCTCTTGCCCGCCTATATTGAGATTCTTGTCATCTCTCCAGTTATTTTTATCACGGTTCTTGAGCCAGAATATCATAGATACTGGGTCTGGTGGATAATGCTTTATAATATCTGTTTTAGTTACATCACCTTGGTAATTACTAATATGTACTTCGGGATGAGAATACCCCAAAGCCCTAAAATAAAGAGATTGTGTCACTTTCTTATCAGCAATCTGCTTTCCCTTTTTTAAGGACTCAAAAAACTGAGGAAACTGATTTTTCCAATTATTTATCGTCTGCTCAGTAACTTCAAAAACTTCTGCAATATCCTTATCTGTAAATCCTTTTTCAGCAAGGATTAACGCTTGTCTGTTATAATCATATTCATATTTAGTTGGCCGTCCTCCAGGATGTTTCTGTTCTTCTGTCATACTTAGTCCTTCATTTATTCTCCAGTGGCTTCCACTTCTTATATAGTTCGTCTCTATGAGGTACGCTATAAATCATTTCATAATTTTTTATCGAGGCCATGAGAGCAAATTCTAAAGCTGCTTTATCAGCACCCCATTTTTTAAGTTGGGTTAACTTAAACTCTTTGCCTTTTTTATATAAAGGAATAGCAATCTCAGAGATAAATCTACGCCAACCTATTTCAATATCACTCGAATTACAAAAGTTAATTACCCATTTGAGAGAATGTAACTTTGTGGGAACTTTCACTATCTTACACATCCCCTTATTGATGTTAATGCAGTTATGATTGAGAAGCCAATCAATGGCCATTCTGACTCCCACTTCGCGATTGCTGCGAGCCTTGAACCATTTCTCACAGTTACCACCCTTTATAATGCCAAGTTTCGTTATTTGTAGGTTACTCACACTTCGTCCATCCTCATTCAAAAGCTTTCCTAAGCTCAAAAAGCGTTGTTTTCTGGAATAAGTCTATTTCTTCAAGGGCTTGGCCCTTTAACCTTGCGCGCTCATTCATTTTTCCACTCACATCAAAATCAATTGGCACTGCACCAAATACACCTACATCCAAATCTTCAATCTTTTCATTCACCTGGCTCATCAAGCCTTCAATCTCCTCGTGTATCATTATGTTTTGGTTTGGCTCGTCCATTCTTGTACTCGCTGCTCATTTGCCTTGATTCTCGCTTCGCGGGCAGAGTCGTTAAGTCTGTACCTTTGAGTGTGCTCTCGATATGGATAATCGTCAAGCCTATATTGTCTTGGATTCAGCTTTTTCATTTTCTGCATCCTTGCACTTACAAATTACAAACTACTTAATAACCTGTCAACCTAAATATAACTATTTTGTCTTTTTCTATCATAATTCTGCTTTAGTTCTTTATAAGTCCTTATTTTACCGTTTCTTATATTTCAGAAAAAAGACCGCAATTTCTATTTTACGGCCTTCGTACCTTTAAGCACACACTGTTTTTACTTTGGGCCTTTTTGCCTAAGTCGTTAGACATCACCTCCTTTCAGGTAATTGCTGTATTCTTAAATCTTCTGGAAATTGGTTTATGTCTTTAATTAACACCCACTTTATTTCGGGATGTAATATTCTGCAGGAATAGAATAGGGCATCGTTTTTTGTTTCAAAAAGTCTATCTGTTTCGTTTAGCTTCCACAAGTGAATCTGTTTGACAAATACTGGAACGCCTGCTACTTTGCATTGCCGAACCACTGAACGGATATTCTCAATATTACAATACCTGGCTCCAGGTCCGGATTCACCACCGACTACTACCCAAGATATTGATTTTCTTTCTTTCGCGCTCATACTTCCACAATATCGACAGAGTTCAGTAACTTGAGTTGGTGGTCGTGAAAGATGTCTTCCACAATCATTGCAAAAAAATGGAGTAAAATAGTTTGGTAAATATCCAGTTTTCCCCATTCTTGATTTATCTTTGCCTATTAAATCTATCGGCCCCAGCATCGGCTCAATACTCAACCCTCGAATCGCTGCGGGGATCTGTAATAGTATGGGGATATTCTTATCGGCCTCGGCCTGGGTTGATATGGATAGATTGAATTGGATGTTTTCACGTTGCAGATAACCTTTGAGAACCTGATTATAATATTCTAACATTCTGTTGGCGCGTTTTGTTAATATCAGAAAAGTATGTTGTGGACAATCATATATTCTATTGATAACTTTATTTATAAAACCAAACGGCACTTTCTTGTGGAACAAATCGCTCATGGAGCATACGAATATTCGTTTGGGCTTGCGCCAGTGCAGAGGTTGGTCAAGTATCCAATCACAACACTCAACTTCGCCCGTCCAATGACCATCATCATCTGTTTTGCCCAAATATTGAGGATTATTGTTTGTCGCTAAACATATATGTTTAAGTCGATGTGCCATCCTCTCGGCATAGCAATTCAAACAACCGGGCGAACACTTCGTACATCCTGCAATAGGGTTCCAGACTTTATCAGCCCACTCTATCTTTGTATCTGCCATATTATTCATCCTTTCAGGGCTTGCCACCTGCAATATACACTTTTTTGTCCGTTATTAGCGGTAAACCCCGACCCAAAAACATCATTAGCATCCTTTCGTATTCGCTATACTTCTTGGCTAAATATAGTTTTTGGAATAATTCTCTTTCTTCCTTAGGGGCTAACAGCTCTGGCATACAACAAGAGAAGTCCGGGCAGCAGATACCATTTGGCATGTGTACTGATTTACCCTCAACCCATAAAGCTAACTGTTTTTTGTATCTTTTTCTATAACCCATTCTCTATTTTCCTTTCGGAGCTTGGTCAAAACCACCGAGTTTAGCCTCAAGCTCTTTGATTCGCTTGGCTTGTTTTCGGTTCTCTTTCAGGAGACTGCCTATTGTCTGCATATCCATATTTTCCTGTTCGGTTTTCTCTTTTATTCGCTCTTTGAGCTTTGTTATCTCCTCGTTTACTAATATCTTTGTCATCTCATTCACCGCCTTTCGGAGCTTGGTCTTTATATGTCATCGCACCTTTGCGTAATAATTCTAATGCTTTTTCGTATCCCGCTTTACTTTTCTGGGCTGTTTTGTGAAGCAAATATTCACAAGCACACATCCACACACTGAAATCTTCGTTAGCCTCATTATCAATAGCAATTACTACTTTCGCCTTGTTCTCGTTTGGAACATCAAAAACAGTAATATGTAATACTCCTCTTTTATTATATTCCATATCATTCACCGCCTATTCATATTTTGCTTTGACTTTTTTCAACCCATTCCGCATAAGTTTGTTTTTTTGCAACTATCCATTGTGGTTTTGGTATTGGTATCTCTATATCATCGAAACGTCTCTTTTTGAGCCAACGATGTGCGTCAAGAACATATTGTCCCTTTTGTATGTATTTTACTTTAGCTAAAATATCTTCTTTATCTTTTTGGCTGAGTTTTTTCCAAACTTGAAACGCTTCCCATTTGCCGACTTTATAATGTCTATCAGATTCTTTATTCCACCTGGCTGGATATGCCTTCCAAAATCTTTCAAATTCTTCCGTGTAATTCATCTTTATTCCTTAGACCGAGCTTATTGGGCATAATACCCATACCCTTAGTTTAATCCTTTTTAGTTTAGTTCTCAGCAGGCTATTAAAGGTGTATTTATTCTAACCCTATTATTTGACGAAACTTATTCGGATTTAGCCTTGATTATGCCCATCGGCCACGACAGCAGGTGGCATCCCTGCCCCTCGATACGTCGCTTTCCCCGAAATTCTGTCCAACCTTTTTCGCTGATATGTAAAAAAATTGCAACTTATTTCACTCCCAAACATTCTTTAGTGGGTATTTTAATGCTATGGTTGCCCACGCCAGTTCGTCCCAATGAGTCATTTTCATTTTACTAACTTTGAATGAACCATCAGATTTCAATAAGTTGGGATAGACTTTCTTAAACTGTTTCATTATGTCGCGCTGCTGATATTTAGGTAATTTACTGAGGGCGTTAGTAATCTCTGATTTTGCTGTTTTATGGTTAATACTATACCTCCAGTTATTTGCGGTCCACCTTTTCTCCCACATCTTCATATTTTGTAAAAGGTTTTTAGCTCTCTCAATTGTTGGTGCGAGCCAGTCAATATGCACTGTTAATTTGTGCTTATAGGTACTAACATACTGCTCAACAACTATCCATTCTGAACGTCGTTTACAACTTATAACCTTAACAGGAACGATGACAGCAGGCGTATACGCCCAATCTCTTTTGTGCAAAACTAAATAATACATTTGTCCACGTTTAACTTTTTGTTTCATCTTTACATTCCTTTCATAAAAAAGGCCTAATAATTATAAGAAAGGCTCGTTAATTGGTTGCACGTTTGGCAGAAATGGCCTGTGACTTCGCCGACAAAAACTTCATCGAGGCACTCCTCTGGCTTTTCTTCACCACTTTTGAATGCCTCGTCGTCCACATCCCATACTTCTTGTGATATTACGACCATCAATTTCGTTTCACACTTGCCACAATACAAATAGCCATCTTTTTCTATTTCCGGCTTTATTATTATTGTGAATGCGTAAGTCATTTTATTTGCTCCTTAAATTCTGAATAACTTTATCAATTCCCTAAAAGCCTTTTCTGCCTGCTGGGGTACTACCCCGTTTCCAAGTAATCTTAATCTATCCACTCTATTGGCAATTGAGTCCACCACTTCGGTATGCCCATTAGGGATTCTACCCAACTGGGATTCAATTGCTTCCGCGATTTTCTTTTTATAATCTTCCCAGTACGTTGGTTTTGGTCCGGGATAAGTTTTAACTGTTCTCGGTTCTTCCCATTCGTACTGGGGCTGTCCGGGGCGAGAAGGCCAACGGCATCCCTTAATGCGGCCTGACCATCCACATTCTGATTGCTTTTGAATCTTATTGAATTGCCCCTTTTGAATACTTCCCTCTTGCTGTCCAGAAAATCCATTGTTTGTGGGGTTGGCCAATTCACTTGCTGCTCCAAGCCGTATTGAGCCAATCTTCCCGTATCCTTGTGATACATCCTCTTGCCGAGCTCGCCCACTAATTTGTCCGTCTTGATTGCTGCTGGCTGTTCGGCTGGCGTTCTCCAATTCACTTTCTCTACCGTCATCGCAAGATTCAAGCTGTGTCTTTTCTCTTGGCTTGGCGACATCTGCTGAGTAACCCTGCCCGTTGCTATTGTAGGCCAGGATAAACAATCTTTCCCGCTTGTGAGGCGCGCCAACTTCCTCCGCTGTAAACAGTCCTGCCTCAACTTTGTAACCCATAAGCCGTAGGCTTCTATAAACTGTGGGGAATCCAAGAGTAAGGTGTCCACTGACGTTTTCTCCGAAGAACCAAAGAGGTTCAACTGTCTCAATGATTCTCTCAATATGCGGCCAAAGCCATCGAGGGTCTGCCTTGCCCTGCCTTTTGCCAGCGACGCTCTCTCCTTGGCAGGGATAGCCCGCAGTAATGATGTGTACCCTTTTATAAAAAGGTCGTCCATTGAAGGTTTTAATATCCGTCCAGATAGGAGCTGCATCCAGTTCACCCGCTTCAATCTTTGCGACCAGGTTCGCGCAAGCGAAGGCTTCGACCTCCACGTAACAGACTGTTCTAAGAGCAGGGATAACTCGCCTGATTCCCAGTTCAAGTCCACCGTATCCCGTACACAAGCTGATACATCTAAATTCTTCGGGATTATCCACATCTGGCATCCTTGCCTCTCATATACTATCTAACAATCCTTGATACATTCCTTTGTAGAACTGATGGAGTGCCAATATTATTACTGAGTATTTCCTTGTCACTACCTTGTCCCTTATTCTGAGTTCATCCATTACTTCCTGGCCGTATTTATCTAACATAAATTGGTCATAGGCGCTCTTGACATCAGGCTGTACTTTCCCTTTGTAAAATCCTGCATTGCATGATTTGCATTGAAGATTGATGTTTCTCTCGTCAAAATATACCCCTGAATTTCCTCCGGAGCCCCGATTTATCCAATGGCCGGCATCCATATAAATCCAGGCTTTAACCGTATTACAGGTGCAGCATTTACCTATGATGTTCTCTGGCCTTGAAAACTGATGTAAGCCAATTCCGTATTTTCGACAATATTCAAGGGCGTCCCTTAACCGTATGAACCTTGAACATATATGCCAGGTTTTTTGTTTGGGTGTCATACTTTAGCCATTATTGATTTTATTAAGGTGTAGGCTCTCTCATTTTCTCCGGGTATTGCTCTTGGAATCGCCGAAAGTCGTTGATTGACTTAGTGACTTCCGCCTTCTGTTCGAGATTGTCTAAAATCATGTTGTAAGCAACCAAAGCTGCTAAAGCCTTTCTGTCCTTGGCCCTGAAAATAAACAATGGCTCATCATCCGATATAGGAACTTCGTTGTCTCGTTTGACTAATCGACCATCCATGATTTTGTACTTGCGCTCGTGCATAACTTTTCTCCTTTATAATTTTGCCGGCGGGCAGAGGACTCTTCCTTACCCGCCAGCATATTCACTGCTAATAAAATCCTTCAAATATCAAATGCGTTGGGCCGCACTTACTACACATAGCGTTGTCTTCCTCAATATATCTTTCCGTGAATTTTGAAAAATTCATTGTTTTCGGAGCTTTAACAAAACGATAACATTTAGCACAACGCCGGATAAACATCGCTCCATCGCCGTATATCAATCGCTTTTCGTTGACAAATTCACACATTCTTATTTATCTTTCTCGTGAAGCCAGATTTGCATTGCCCATTTTTTTGCGATTTTCACCCAACCTCTTTGTGTAAGGTCATCATCACAAATCAAAGTATATAGCTTATTCTTGTGAACTATTTGGGCTTCCGCTCCTTCATAGATTCCGCCGCCTTCGTCAGAATATAAACCTAAATATATCATTCCAAAATTGCAGAATAATACGCCGATTTCATCACCATCATTATCTGTAAACCACCGACAATGAGTATAAAGTTTTTGGCAATGTTCTTCTGTTCCTCGTGCCATAAATTTATCCTTTCAAAAAAGGGACGAGACAGGACACACCACCCGCTCTAACGCAGACGCCTGTTCCTGCCGCTCACCCACTGGCTTTTTCGTCCCTATTAACAACCGTGCATCTTGATGATTTCTCAGATTCCTTTCAAGTAGTTCCAATTCTTTCGTGGCTCAAGTGTCTATATATGCTCTGCTTTGCATTTAACGTAGCCGCAAGTGCATCAATTTTCTTTACCAGAGACTTACGCCTATTCTTGGCAATTAGCATTGCACATTTTTCTTCGTAACATATACCCGCAGCGTATTTAGGAATTAGGGTTACAGAGACTTTGCCTATGGGCACTTTGTCTATTTCCTCAATCTTTCCCATTGCGAGTCTGGCTTGTGCCTTTGCGAGTTCCTTGTCATAATTAGACTCGGCCTCGGCTGCATATTTGTCGGCTTCTTTCAATTCCGCACATAGTTGCTCTATGCGGTCAATCCTTTTGTTGATTGATTCGGCTACTGCGATAACTTCATCCATTTCCTTTTCTCCTTAAAAGGGTATATCTTCATCGGCTGGCGGTCGTGGGTTATCACCAACATAGTCAGGATTATTTTGGATTGATGGGTCAGGGTCAGGATAAGCATCGTGGTTTTTGCCAGTCATCACAAAAGTTGTATGTCGCAAAACTTCTTCGTAATCAACTGATATTCCACCTGACAACATAGCACACAGAATGCCATGTCTGACTTTCCCCTCTGCGATAGCGTCCCAATCCGGGTCTTTCTTGCCCTGTGGGGCAGATTGAGGGGAGTTCGTGGCCTGTGGAGCTTGTTGGGTATTATGTGGGGCTACCTGTGCATTGCTGTTCCAAAAGCCAGAATATCCTATGTATGGCTGACCTTTGTAATTACCTTGGAAAGTAGAGATTGTAAACTGGCATCTCTGATTGAGGTTCTGCGGCGTCGGCAGTTCTCCTATGCCTTGATAGATGTGGACTTTATGCTCTATGCCAGTCGTGTCTCTTATTTTGCATATTGCTTTAGCCTTCTGCTGTGGGGTATATTGCACACCGCCAATTTCAGTAAAAGTGCCAAAAATAGTCACTTTATTTCCGTTAGCTTGTTCAACTGCTTGGAAGTTCATTTTGTTGCTTCCTTTCTGCTTCGTATTCGTTACGGGCTGTATCGGCAACCCATTTGAGATATTCGAGCTTGTGCTTTAAGCATAAACCTGTTGTTGGTTCATCGCATTTTGGACATCCAGTTACTTCAAAATTAGAAGTTTTTTGTATGCCTGTTTTTTTCATCATTCACCTGTCATAACAAATTCTTGAGTGTTTAGGTTTCGTATTTGGTCAAGGGTTGGATTCATCTTCTGGTTCCTATATTATGCAAGTAGATAATTTTCTTGCCAACAGTACAACCATACCAACTACCTTTAGTTAATTGATTGTGTTGTTTTTCACAAAACCCCCAATCGTTTTCTGTTCTTGGAGAACGTAAAAATCTATGTAATTGCTTCCAAAATCTACAATATAAACAACCTAAAGCCATATCATTCTCCTGTTATATCCCAAATCTCTGTTTGAATTTCGCTCTTGCTTTTAAGAACTCCTCAAACTCTTTTTGGATTGTATCGCAGACTATTGGCTTCTTGTATCCGCACTTGTTGTCAGTTGGACCAATGGGCAGAATTACAAGCTGCTCAATATCCAGTTCACATATAGCATAAGCAGCTAACTGTCTCATATCCCATTGGCCGTGCTTAATGTCCATTATTGACCTTACGCCATCATACTTTCCGAGTATGTCCCATTCTCCAGAGTACAACGCCTCGTCATTAAAAACAGTACCGTGAAATTCATCGACTTGAATTTTATCCCGATACTTAGTCATAAAAGCTCGATGAGAACATTGTTCCCAGGTCAACATTAGACTGCCGCTCATTAAAACAGATACTTCTTCTCTTAGTGAGGGTATCTGGGTTGGGTCAATCCAATCACCACTTGATAGAAATGCACTTATCAGTGCATCCATTATTGTCCCGCGAGAAGCATATTGCCTTAACTCGTCATCAGTAATATGCCAGTCCTTATCCCAGCCAAGAATTGACGTAACTGACGGATATTTCTTGCCGTTCTTTTCACGAAATCGGATATTAGCATATTGCTTATCAATCAAATCAGCCTTGCCCCTGTTGGATTCGTTCTCGAAAACTGTATGAAGATATTGTTGCAACTCCCCAATTATTTTCTCTGGGCTTTCTCCGTCAATAGGCTCAACTGTTATGGAAAAACCTGGCCGAAGATTCTCATAAGCCGCGACAGGAATAACGCCACTAAGGCTAACTGTGATTTCCTTGATTTTTACATTATCTATTGCCATAATTAGCTCCTTTCTTGAAGTTGTTTTATTGTTGTCATTTTACCACCATTCAGGCTTTCGTATTTTGAGTCTTTCGATACATTCGTTCCAATCCCATTGTGGAAACTCGCTCATAAAAATGTTTATCAAAGCCGAAAGCGCAAGCTCTAAACTTTTAACTTCTGAACTTATTAAATAACGAATTGCTCGTTGTTCCAAACGGACTACGCAAAGTTTATCTCCTATCAATTCACAGTCTAAGCGAGCTTTCTCTATATCTTTTTCTAATTGGCTAAGTATTTTGTCATAATTTTTCATAGTAACCTCCATACACAACATCCATCACGTTTATCACCTGTGCGTTCTATCTTGCCTTTGTTTCGGAGTCCGCTAAGACGGCGCTGGATTTTGTAGTAATTAAGACCACGATAATAATGTACTTCTTTAGCTGTAAAATCTTCGCTTTCATCAAACTGCTTCCTCCACGATAAATGTAATTTTATAGCATTCAGAACTTCTTTTTCCTCCCGACTCAATGCTCCAGACTTAACCATCTTCACGGCGGCCTCTTTTGAAGTTTCAGGGTCGTTTGTATGAGATAAACATTTAACTATGTCTTTATCCTCGTCCCTTAGCCCCTTGGAAAGAGCTACGCCCAAATTAAAAAGAGTATCCATTATTCTTTCTCCAATAGCTTGCATTTTGGGCAAAAGTGCTTTGTTTCTCCTTGCTCAATAACCAATGGAACTCCACAGAAATATCCATCTATAACATCTTTTTCTTTAACAACAATCCATCCCCGCTTTTTCAAATCATCAACAATAAAGTTGTCTATATCTTTTGCGTGAGGGTTGTATCCATCTATTGATTCACAACATTCTTTGCCATCACAATAAATATGTCTTATGTCTTCAGAACTCATTTCGGTTTCTCCGCTTCTTTGAGGGCTTGCTTACACATATCTATAATTCCAGCTATAAGAACATCATCATCACCAGCATTACCTGTGATTCCTTCTGCCGTTAGTATGATATTCTTGAAATAGCCTTTGAATTTCTCGTGGCTGTTTATGGCCTGGACAATTTCGTAGTCTGAATATTTGACATATTCTCCATCATCCGCTTTTTGCATAATATCATTAGGAGAATATTCGCCACCACACCAATCGCATTGGTTGTATCTCTGTACCATAGCTACTTCCCTTCAATGGCTCTCAACAGTCATCTATTGATAATTCAAGGCGATTGCTTGTTAAATTGTATTTGACTTCTTTAATACTATGGGAACGCAAACAATCTTTTTCTCTTTCTGACCAAGTAACAACAACGTAAGCATTCTTATCGACCTGCTTTATTAGTTTGTAAAATTCTTCCTTTGTCATTTTGATTCCCCTTCAATGGCTCTGTGCAAAGGACAGTAATGTTTGCCGTCTTTACATAACCAACCTTTTTTCTGCAAATAGTATTGCTTAAAACGGTCAGAAGTGGGTAAGCTAAACCCTTCAAATCGCTCTGCGCATTCGTCATCCTGATAATCACATTCTACGACTATCATTTCGCTCATCTTATTCCCCTTCAATGCTTAGCTCTCCTTCGGCCTTACCCTTTGGGGCAGTATCATTTCGATAAGACCAGGCGAATATCAAGGCCCAGCCTATGAGCCTAATTGTAGCCAGAATATTCTTGATGAATTTATTCATCTTCTTTGTCCTCGATTATACAAGCGTTGATTATCCTTAGTAAAATCCGAGCAAGCTCAACTCTATGTTGCTGTGGGATTTCTTTAATCGTAGTGATTTCGCCGCGATACATCTTATTGCAAGAAAACTTGATTCCTTTATCAGTTAATTCATATTTCTATTTAGCCATTAGCTTTCATTGCCTCATCGTATTCTTTAATTGTTGTCATATCTCCACCGCATTTAGGACAGATTTCCGCTCTGCATCGGCTACAACAAAAAGTGTCGCCGTCAGCGAAAGTCTTGCCACAACTTAGACATATATATTCAGCTTCCATTGTATATTCTCCTAAGCCTTAAATATTTCTGAAGGTCTTTGTGATTGCCTGTGCGGGCACATCTTTTGGCGGCCTTCTCAAGCTCGGTCTCTTTGAGTTTTTCTTCTTTACTTTTTTGTCCAAATTCCATTAGGGCTTGCTTGACTATTTCCTTTGATTTCTCAGAGTGCTTTTCCCCGCTTAAAATCATACTGTTAAGTAATCCAGTTGCTTCTCTCAGTTGCTTATTCTCAGCTTGGAGCACAAGAATCTCATCCTTTCTGTCTGAGGCCAATTGCACCATACCTCGATACTCTGGGTTTCTTATATCCATAATTCATTCTTTTCAAAAAGCGGCGGCTCGCCCTCCTTGGCTCGTTACGAAAGTAGTCAGACGAGAGTTTAGGCTTCCTTTACTCTTTTGCCAGTGCCGCCGCTTCCGTTTCCGTACTCAATTTGTCAAAAGAATCCGCTATTATTTCAAACGTTTTCAGATTAGAATATGCTTGTAATGCCTTTTGCTTTTCAGGGCCATCAGGCATTTGCTCTGCTATTTCTTTTATCTTTTCGAGTTCGCTCATATCTCTCTTTACTCCCCTACCTGCTCTGCTTTGGCTATGGCAGCTTTAGCCTTTAGATAAGGCGAATCTGGCAAGGGGTCATCAAATGCCGCTGAACCATTATCTGCTATCAGCATAAATTCTTTGCACGCTGCCAGCAAATCAGCCTTGATGGATTCCGCACGGTCGAGACGATCGCAAGCTTCTATCAAAAAAGTAATTTCTGCCCTTCGTGGAACTTCATTTTCGTATAATTTTATGAAGTTTCTAAGTTTTTTCGTCCACTCCCCTGGTGGTTGCTGCTCAACTAAATGATATTCTGTGCCGCATTCATTACAGAGCAGTTTCCCATCAACAGACCAATAAATACAGCCACAGCAACTATCATCACCTTTTCCCATAGCCCCACAGTTTATAGCAAAATCTAAGGCTTTTGGTTGTTGCTTCAAGAGGATTATGGCTTGTTTTAAGGCACAATTAGAAAAATGTCTTGGTTCAAGCCCTTTGCATATATAACAAGCTCCATTTAATGCCCATTCGACCGCTTCTAATATCTCAAGTGCTTCTTTACTCATTATCTCTCAACCTTTCTCTAAAAGCTCGGTCGAAGCCCTCCTTGGCTGGGACCGGAACTCATTTCAGTTTTACTTTTTATAAGAGCTATGCCAATTTGGGCTTAGGCTTTCCAGTTATCTGCAATTTCTCGGATTTCCTGCCGTTCATTTTCTTGTTTTTCAATCAAAAATTCCCGCTTGTCTTCGTCTGTATAATTCATTGCCTGTTTTGTGATTAACTCTGTTATTATTCTGGGATCAAGAGCGTCAAGCTCCCAGGATTCATCGCCGTATTCGTCTCTGTAGCTTGCATAACGGCTATCGGTTGTCTTTGCGGGATTAGGCGGTGGCTTATATTTTTTGACTTGCTTCATATCAAGGGCGATTCTTTTGACTTGAACTTCGCTACCGAACATATTGAGTCTGTCTTGGATGTCGCGGGTCATATCAATTCCGCTGGGGTCGTGGTCTCCTAAATGAAGTAGGATTGTGCAAACTTGGCCATTTCTCTCTTGCCTTCTAATTCTCATTGCCGCCCGCCACATCGCTGATTGACTGACATATCCCCGACAGGACAAATACCCAATATCCAAAGGCTCACAAGCTCGCTCAATCACTCCGACAAGAGCATCCTTTTCAACCCAAACCTCAAGGTAGTTGTCTTGGTCGGCTCTTGTGTCAATAGCATATTGGTCAGCGGAGTCTTCAATAATATCAGAAGGACTATCCCAATGAGCATTGGCTTCGTGCCTACGGGTTCTGTCAACGATACTGTTCCAATCTATCAGCCCCGCAAGCCTGCCATTATTGATTGCTGTACCGAGCTTGTTGTACTCACTTTGCTTGTTTGGGATTATGTCGCGAGCAACAAACTGATAATACAACTGGCGGAGAGTAAGGTCGTACCCTTCTTCCTTGTATTCGTTGATTATTGTATTTGCTATCTCAATAATCTTTTGGGTCTTGTTCTGAAAATTCATATCACAATATGCTCGTTTCATTATTAGCTCACCTAATTTGATTTATAAGACATTTTTTACTTGACTTTCCCATATTCCAGTGGTATGCTTACCTATATTAACATAAAAATATGTTGACAAACTTACCTATTTTATTATATTTAAGAATATGTTCCAATCCCTGCGAAATTCGCAGGCAAGGACGCCTATTAAAGAATCGGTTGGAAACTGGCTACAATACATCAATTCACTATCCCTAAATACTCAAGATGCTTATAAAAGAACTATCTTAAATTTCACTATTCAGCTTTCAAATAAATCAATCAATAAAATTACATCAGTAAATATTCAACAATACCTAACTAAATTCCTGTGGAATCATAAAAAAAGCTCTGCAAATAGCCATTTAACTGCTATCAAAAGTTATTGCCGATTTTTAGCTGAAACTTATGGCATCCCTAATGTATCTCAATCTATTCATAACCTCAAGGCAGATATGCCATACCAGCCATTTATCAACCGTGAGCAATACGACAAAATCCTTGCATCAGCCACTCAAAAGGAATCAGACATAATCAAGATGTTAGCGAATACAGGGATGCGATGCTCGGAGCTTTGTGGTCTAAGACCGGAAAATATCAGTCCTAACCTATCATCTATCAGGATTCAAGGCAAAGGTGGCAAGATTCGCACTATTCCCTGCAACCAAACAGTCAGAGAGATTCTATCACGCAATATTAAGTTTCCAAAGAACCGAAAATCAATTTATAACATCTGCACAAAAGCAGGGCGTAAAGTCGGCCAAAATCTTCCGCCGCACGTTCTAAGGCGGTTTTTTGCAACCTCAATGGTATCAAAAGGGGTCTCATTGTTAATCGTCTCAAAGTTATTAGGTCATTCGAGTATTCAGACCACCGAGATTTATCTGAAATTAGATTCATCATTTCTTCAAGGCTCTACTGACTGTCTTGATTAAATAGTTGCTGGCGGGCAGGATAGTTGCTGTTTCCACTGGTCACATCGTTATAAGTAACGACATTAGCAGGATTGTCCCTGTTTCCACTGCCTTAGCCAGCATCTTCACTTGTCAAAAAGTATCTTTTTTGTTTTCAACCTATTTTTCTTCTTGCTTGCTGGTAACACATATAGCAATAATTCAAAGTCTTACTGATTCTACGCCACCAGTGAATACAGAAATCTTCACCGTCTTTAATCTCTTTATGCAAATCCCAACCTAATTTATAACCAATCCAAGCTATCGGATATAGGCTAATGCTTAACACAAGAAAAAATAATTTCAGACCCATACATATTTTTATAAATATATTTTTCATTTCAAAATAAAAAGGCGAGAAGGGGAGCAGAAATGCCGATGAAGACACAGGAACTCCCCGTCGCCATTTTTCTGGGATATTTGAAGGTTTTGGAGTTTGTTTATCATCGGCATTTCTTTACTCCTGTTTACTTATCAATCCATTACATCGGCATTATACCAAAAAGACTTTAGAAAGTCAATAGTCTTATCTTGCTAATTTTTAGCACTATCTTGTCATTTTATCTAAGTGTTGATAGAGTCTACATTTATATCTAAAGATTTTCGCATAATTATAGATTATCGCTAATCTTTTTTGATTCGTTTGAGAACCAATCACACATTTTAATCACCTTACCTTTCTTTTTCGTTTGAGATTTCAAATTAAACATAGACTAATTAGAACAAGTAAATCTGAAAAGTCAAGAGAAAAATAAAAAAAAGCCAGGCCCCATACATAATAGAACCTGGCTTCGGAAGAGGGTGATGAATGACTATACTACTTTGTTATGTGTTCTTGCCTCACCAATATTCTCGTAAAGTTTTTTGCCAGTGCCATCATTGTTTTCGCGCATAAACTTCTCAGCACCTTGCTTATGTGATTTGTACTTTTTGGTCATATTAACCAAATCTTTGCGCTTGATATAAGCATAAGCAAGTGCCACTATACCGCCGATTGCGCCACCCGTTTCTTTCGGGTCGTTCCAATCCATCCCAAGTAATTGTTTGCCAGTTTCTACAGTCTGTTTGCCCAATCGAGTATCATAAATATCTTTTTCTATCTGGTCGAGATACTCTTTCTGAGCGCCGTCCTCAACGCCTTTGTTATAAAGCTCTATCAACTTTGTTTCGCGGGCTTCCAAGTCTTTTTCTACTCCGGCCATTGTATTGCTCAGAGCGCCACCTACGGCTACGCCAGTTCCCACATCAAGCAATGGTGAGCCACAACCGCCAGCGAATACCAGCACTCCCAATGCCAGTATCACCACAACAATTAGCTTCTTCATTTTTTGTCCCTTTCTAAAAGATATTGTTCGATTTTATCTATCTTCTCCCATAGACTATCTACGGACTTTTGCAGATGTTTGACATCATTTTTAAGTGTAGCATTCGTAACTATAACATTATAAATAAGACCACAAACTGCTATTGCTACGATTATCCATTGTACTAAATCAGACATACTTCCATTCCTTCAAGATATTTATTCTTTTCTCGGCATTGCTGATAATGTCAGCCCGATACTGCTTGTCGGGAATTTTCATCTTCTCCACAATGCCGTAAATATCAGTTGCTAAACCACTTAATGTTGTGTTCTTGCCGGTAACCTCCGCCACCACACCGTCAACGCCTGCCGAAAGTAAACGTCCATTTTGGTACTTAACATCAAGCAACCAGATATGTTCCATATCATCAATGCCCCTAATGGGCTTATTAGCACTTTTATCGGCGCCTAATTCCGATGGATATGGTGGAATGCTTACCCTCACAGCCCCTAACCAATCATAAGAAGGCTTTGAAACGCCTCCATTGAGAATACCCTCTATAAAACTACCCACATCCTGATTTAAGCCCTCACAGAGAGCGCTGAGGGCGTTATATCCAAACCTGGCAGTCCACTCTAAGAAATACGGCATCTTGTCTTTTTCGCAGATAATGCAATTGCAATCGAGCGGGCCGGAATATTTGAATCGCTTCAAAAACGGTTCGGCTTTTTGTAATGTTAGCTTGTATAGTTTCGGATTTGGTTTCTTCCAAAATCGTACTACCGAACCCATACATCCCGTATTGACACCCTTATCTCCCTCAAGAAACTTTTTGCATTCCAACGTAGAGTTTAATGTGTTCGGAACAGGTTCTCCATCCAAGTAAAATCTTTCTATCGAGACCTCCACGCCTTCTATTTTTTCCTGAAGAATAAAATCAACTTTGCCCGACCAGATACTCCCAAAATAAGCCAGCATCTCAACCATATCCTCTCCATCAGAGGAAACGTAGGTAAAAGCCGGACTCTGGTTATTCTGAGGTTTGAAAACAAAAGACTTTTCATTGTCCGCCACAAAATCCTTTGCCTTGTCAAATGAGTTGAATCGTTCCCACTTCGGTACTTTCAGACCGGAACTCCTGGCGATCTTCATTCCAAATTCACGGTTAAGCTCCAGTGAATCATTGAGCTTTCCACCACCATAGACTTTGAATCCATTCTTTTTTAAGTTGTCCGCTATCGCACCAAATCCCACCATATCCAGTAGAATGATAGTATCTTTAGAAGAGAGCTTGCTGTTCCAGCTATCTACCTGCGGAAGCATACCCTTATAACTGTCCTTGGCCTTCTTGTCCTTGACCCAGAAACTCACACCGTTGCCCTCATCGGCTAATCTGCCCAAGAGGGCCAGTGCATCTCCGGTTTTACTGATGAGCCTTATTTTTGACATTTTTTTTATTTTTTAGTTGACAAAACCAATTTTATATGTTAGATTCCCTTTTATGCTCGAAATTAGATATAATATATTGGCATTTCAAAGCCTCACCGAAATTTCTATCACGAGCATAGGTGGGGCTTTTTTTATGCGCTGGCTGAAACCGAGGGGATTCCGGTAGGTAATAAGCCAGAAACATAAAACTGTTCTTTGATAATAAAATAAGGCTGTGTTGGCTTAATCGTTTTAGGATAACGTAAATCCTGCGGTGGATTGCGGAAGTATATTTTTCAAAAGGACGTGAATCTCTAACTTGACGTACCACAAGTGGGAGCAATGGATGCGACCTCGCCGGTTGTTTTGGCGTGCAACTCTCGACCGAAGGGACTCGGATACACAGCCTGACAGAGGAAATCGCCCTTCCGCCTCGGTTTATTACCAATCCAGTTTTCGTTAATTTCTTCCTTAACGTACAGTTATCTATAATTTCTCGGAAACTTACTTCCCAGGGATATAAGTCGCGCTGCGCGCTCCTTAGACCGTAATTAAGCGGATGGTTTACGGAAGGGGTGGCTAGCGCATAACAAACGTTATTACTAACGTTAAGTATAAAAACAATGGTAATTACAGAAGAAATGATAAAAGAAGGTAAAAAACGAAAATCGAAGCCCCTTGTTGGCTTTTGGGTTGCAACACAAACCTGTGGCTTTCTTAGAGAACTCCTCAAGTGCAACCAAGGCTTAACCCGATGGGAAATTAACTTTATAGACAAACTCCAATACCACGAGCGCTTCAGTATTAAACAAGCTGCTCTCATAGCTAAATTACGACAAAAAGTATTTGATATTGGTTTTCTCACTTAAATTTCTCTGTTAAAATAGGTAAAATATAGTTATGTTCATTAGTTATATATTTTTATCTCTAATAATTTTCTTTCTTGTAATTGTTTGGAGCCAAACAGCTAATAAATACCATCCTCAAAAAATGACACGTAAAGAATACCGAAATCTTTGCAAGGCTCTTAGAACCAAAAACGATAAACTTCTTGATAAAATAGTTACGCGAATAATCGAAAAACATTTTTTATGGTCTTTGGATAAAAATAAACTCAAATATTATTTTCAAGATACTTGGGAAAAATGTACTCATTCTGATAAAAGTAATTTTTGTATTCATCTACCTACTAAAAATGATGTCCAAAACTCGGACGTTGTTGCCTCATTCTTGATGCTATTCGTTCTTTTTGTATAGTTCTATCCTTAGATAATGCTTCTTGACTAATAATTTGCATTATTCTTGGCGCTAAACGTATAGCTTCTTTCGTTCCTTTTCTTGTAATCAAACCTTCCGTTAGCCATTTAATTCCTGTTGGGTTTGTAAATAAATGCCCCATAGCATAAGGCCCTAAAAGAACTGTCGCTGTCATGCCCGCTCCTATTCCAGGTTTGCCTCCGGCTACCCAAGCGGGAACACTTAATATTGCACCTGCTTGTGTAAGCTGTATTAACATTCCGCCACCACCAGCTGCTCTTTGTTGAACTGCCATTGCTGTATTTGCAAATAATTGCAATTCCTTTGCACTTGCTTTTCCAAAAATCTCAGTCATTGTCTCTGGCGTCATTTTAGTTAATATATTCTGTAACTTCTTCCCCGATAATACCCCCGATGTATCCTTTGCTTGTGCAAATAAAAGGTCTTGTATATACGCACCTTTTACATCTTCCCATGCCTCTGACCCTATCAATTTTCTAATTTCTTGTATATCAGCAATATTGCCTCTTTTCACAAAGGCTGGTAAAACATATTCTGGGTTCTTTTTAGCAATTCTTTTTATCAAGGTAGAATTGAAACGTTCTTTCCCTAATCTCCAATATGAATTTGCAGTTTGTAACGATTGCAATGCCTCTCCAGTTAATCCACCTTCGGCTTGTTTGAAAAGATTATCAATATTGTGAGCGAAATGTTTTGCCATACCCGCAGTTTTGCCTGGAATTATATCACTTGGAGCATATCCTACTTGGAGTAAATCACTACGCCATTGATTCAAATATGAAAACGGCACAGCATCAGGCAAATTTCTAAAGTCTTTCAACATACGAACTGTATTTTTACTTGCAAGAGAAGGCATTAAAGCTTCTTTTGTTATTTTAGTTATTGGGGTTACAAAAGGTTGACCAAGTTCATCAAGAACTTTTGTTGTTGTCATTTGCGTTGTCTTTTTTGTGATTTTAGGAGTTAATTCACTTAGCATTCTTGCCGCTTCTATTTTTAGTGGCTTTGTGTTTATAAGAATTCCTTTGCTTGCATTATCAACTTTTTTATAAAGCCCTGTTCCGACTTTTCTGAAAGCATCCGTTTTATTCTTTATCATCGCCTGTACTATCTCGCCCGCCTGTTCCTTTGTTGCACGTGAACCCAAACGCTCGGTAATATCCTTTGATATAGTATCAAGAAGCTCTGCTTGCCCTCCCTTAAATTCAAATAAACGTTTGCCTCCAAGTATTGAAGATTCGGCAACATTTTCCAACATATCAAGGGCACGGTCTTCGGTAGCTTGCGCTGGTGTCAATCGTCCCTTATATCTTTTAAGATAATCTATAACTCCTTTTGTTTTTGGAGATATTTTTTTGGCGAAAGGTGCTCCGACTTTAATTACTGCCCTTGCTATTCCTTCTTCAAGCATCTCTCTTCCACCAGCCCAACCTATTTTTTTGCCAGCTTCCCAAGAAGTTTGCGGTGCTGCTCCAGGAGTCAAAGCATGTTCTCCTAATTGGACAAGAGATTCCGCCGCTGCGCCTCCAAGGCCTGCTCCAACAAGAGGACGTCCTACTTTTGCGCCCAAACCTCCACCTACCATACCACCAATACCCTGAGCACCATAATGCAACCTACGTATTGCCCGTTCTCCTCTTTCTGGTGTTATCGCAATTTTTCTTTGAAAATCATATATTCCTTTAGGTTTTGGTTTTACAAGAACATTTTCTTCGGGACTTACCGGCTCTGCGAGAATCGTCTCTGGTTTTTTATCTAATACAAAACCTTTAGGTAAATTTATATCTGTTGGTTTATCTAAAACAAATCCTTTTGGCAGATTTATTGTATTGGTTGCCATGTTTTACCTCCATCAGTCGATTGTACTTTTTCGCCTGTTGTTGGATTTGTCGCTGTAAATATTTGTTGTGTAGGTTTTTGTGGCGTGGTAGTTACTCCCTGGACTCCCGTAGGAACTCGCATACCAGATTGTCCGAGAACTTCTAACCGGCGTTGCTGTAAAAATTCCAAATTCTTTTTACTTTGAATCCATTTAGCTTGCCATCTTGTCGGCGGGTCTGTAATGTCTGGCACTTGTTTCATAATACGCTTGGCTTCAACTTCCGACATTTGTGCCCCAGTAATCTCTTTGATTATGGCATTTTTGAAAGCCGAAGTTGCTGCCATAAATGCTTCTTGTTCATCAGTTGTTAAACCGAACAATCCTTTTGTCGGAGCCATTCGTCCAATTACAGGGCCGGTTTTGGTTTGGGTGCTATCAAATAATACTTTCAAGTTATCCAATGCGTCCAAACTTGCTCTACCTGTTGCTATATCTGTTCGTTCTGTTGGGGAAGGTAGTTTTATAGGCTGGAAAGTCGGCCCACCTGGCCCTATACTTACATCATAATCCTCAAGGCCTAACCCACCTATGCCGCCTTCTTTTCCTCTGAGCAAACCTTGAAGCACATTTTGCATAGATTCAGATTGTCCCGCCTCTGCTGTAGCTTTCTGAGTTTGGGCTTGTTTTAAGGCACTCTCAATACCAAACTGCTGCTCTTCCATTCCTTGCTGTCTTTTCATCTGCTTGCCGCGCATATAGTTCATAAAGGCTTGGCCTATAGATGAACCCCACGTTCTTTCCGGTGGCAACTGTGTAACTGGCATAATTTATTCTCCTATTAAACACCGTATTTGCTTTGAAGATAAGGGTCCCAGCCCTGAGCCGGTGGGCCGCCGCCCCCCAAACTAAATAGATTGCCGACGCCTCCGGCCATTCCAGCACCCATAGCAAGAGAGGGCAATAAGTCCATCAAGCCCCCACCTGTCTGCTGGGCCGTAAATTCCGGCTTGGATGTCATTAAGGCGATAGCCGTCTGTAGCGGAATACCTAAATTAACCATCTCTTGTATATAAGCAGCGTGCTCTCGACTATAACCTAACTCCTCAAGCTGTCTCGGCAAAGCGCCAAGCTCGAATCCTGTTCTTGCTCTATCGGCGGGCATTTCCGCCTCTCGGATAGCCCCCTCCATAGCCATAGGCGCCACGCCAAGTTTCCGTTCCCTTTCCCTTTCCTGTAATTGGCCTAATACCATAGCCAAATCACCAACGGCAGACTCCTCAAGCTCGCCACCTGTCTCTATCCTTCCCCCGCCGAAGTATTTATCTCTCGCCGAGGTGCTCGCAGCTATCCTATCCTTGGCCTCCTCAAGCTCCCGCATAACCGCAGTTCTATACGCCTGATAATATGTACTGCCGACAGGATCATAATCATCGGCAAGGGTCTTTTCTATCTCGCCCCTACCAGCCTGGTACATAGGGTCCTGAGAGGCCAAGGGGCTTGTCATATAATCCTGTAAGCCGCCATAGGCCGTTTGTTCGACATCGCTCATCCCTGCGGTCTTCTGAATAGGGGGCGGCTCTCCTGCGAAACGTAATGCTTCCTCGGCGCCTGGCATAGCCACCCCCGCCAGTTTTGCCATATCTTTCGGAGAGCCTTTGTAGGGGTCGAGACGCTTAATTTCCGTTTTGCTCCCACCTACGAAATCACTTAACCAACTCATTTTCTTATTCCTAAAATACTGTTATTATGTTTTTTCGCTTGAAATTTCATACCAGATTTCAATTTACCAACGCTGTAAATTCTTGATAGTAAACAATAGCACTAATCGTTCCTTGAGCAGTAAAATTACCGCCTCCATTCTTAGTTATAGCAATATCGACTTCAGAACTTGCGATTGCTGTAGCAGCATTTTCATCAAAGAATTTATTGATTTTTGTATATTGAGCTACTGCCGCACCTGAAACTATGGCCTGTGTTGTTCCGCCGGAGTATGCAGCGTCCCATAATTCACCGCCTGCTAAAGCTGTATCAACCCTGAGCTGAACGCCGAGGATTTTCGCTCCAGAAGGAACATTTACATGGATTGTTGTAGAGGCGTCTGCTTCTATATCTGCTGCGGCCTCGGAGCCTTGTGCGTAAAGAGTACCATCAGAGGCAGCAAATTTCTCAACATCGGCTATATTTCTCGTACCAGTAGAATACCAACTTTTAACACCAGTCAATACCTTAAACCTGTTTCCATGTATGTGGCTGGTGGATAAATCAGTAGCACCTACCAAAAAATACACCTTTGTTCCAGCGTCAGGGTTTTTAATAATAACATTGTTATCAAGCGCACACCATTCAATGTCTGGAACCGCTGTCTCAATAAAACTTTCTTTCAACCGGAGAGCATTGTTTCCAATTAGAGTTATCGTTCCTCCAGAGTCAAAGCCATCATGAACGTGTAAAAAATGGTCCCATGAAAGTGTTCCAAGGTCATCAGTCAACTCTACTCGATTAGCCGGCGTGCTTACCGTATTGTTCTTGATACTTAAATTATTACCGTATGGAGCATAAACACAATACAATCCCTTTCCTGAAAAAGTATTTCCATTTACAGAGATATTGTTACCACGAGCAATTATTCCAATCTGTGTTCCATGAATTATGTTGTTGGAAAAAAGAATATGCTCTGCTTCTCCGTGTGTTCCAAAACCAGATGTGCTTTTTGATGGGTCTCTGTGCGATGCAAAGCAACTTGAGACCATACCAAATCTCGATGGGACAATACCTGTAAAATCAACTCCTCTTCTACAATCAACAAAAGTTGAATTAACAACTTTTGCAAATGCTGAACTGGAAATCACGCATCCGTAGCCTAAACCAGTGACGACATCGGCGTCCAGGTTCACCAATATATAATCAATATTGGTATTATAACAATATCCTACTTCTAAGCCTGC